>Ga0315272_10000716_pt1 | contig 16880 bp, 16 predicted proteins | sample C3_middle_MG_FD_203918 | JGI IMG/M metagenome (GOLD analysis project Ga0315272, IMG submission 203918) | Sediment microbial communities from Yellowstone Lake, YNP, Wyoming, USA - C3_middle | ecosystem: Environmental > Aquatic > Freshwater > Lake > Sediment | place: USA: Wyoming | collected...
CCGGCGCTGTGGGAAGCCATCATCGCAGAGACCGGCGGGCGCACGCAAGACTACCCATTCTGGCTGCTCACAGCGCGCAGCATGCAGTACGCCTGGGGTGCCAACGCCGGCATCCAGTTGATGCACGAGGTCGCCGACAACATCACCGGCCACCGCGGCGTGGTGATGAACACCGGTGCCGCGCAGGCGCTTGGCATTGCCGACGGCGATGCCATCGAGATCTCCACGCCCAAGCGCAGCGTGCGCGGTCACGCCGTGGTACGCCAGGGCATACGCCCCGACACGCTGCTCTTGATCGGTCAGTTCGACCACTGGAAAACGCCACTGGCGAAAGATTTCGGCATGCCCAGCTTGAACTCGCTGGCAAACATGTCGATGGCGCTGACCGATGCCACCGGTTCCGGTGCCGACATCGTGCGCGTCAAAATTTGCCGCGCGCAGGAGGTGCCAGCATGACGCGCTGGGCCATGACCGCTGACTTGCGCCGCTGCGTCGGCTGCCAAACCTGCACCGCTGCGTGCAAGCACACCAACGCGACACCGCCCGAAGTCCAGTGGCGCCGCGTGCTTGACATGGAGTTTGGCAAGTACCCCGATGTCAAGCGCGTTTTTGTGCCGGTCGGCTGCCAGCACTGCGAGGAGCCGCCCTGCATGACGGTCTGCCCCACGCTGGCCACCAAGAAGCGCGCGGACGGCATCGTCACCATCGACTACGACCTCTGCATAGGTTGCGCTTACTGCATGGTGGCCTGCCCCTACCAGGCGCGCTACAAAACGCAAACCGCCACTTTTGCTTATGGCGCAGCCAGCGAAAGCGAAATGAAACACGCCCACCCGGAGCGTCTGGCGGTGGCGACCAAGTGCACTTTTTGTGTGGATCGCATTGATACCGGGCTGGCCGCCGGCCTCAAGCCCGGCGTCGACCCAGCCGCCACGCCAGCCTGCGTTAACTCTTGCATTGCCGATGCGCTGGCTTTTGGCGACCTGGATGACCCCAACAGTAACGTTTCCCAATTGCTGGCGAAAAATCAGAGTTTTCGCATGCACGAAGAACTTGGCACCGGGCCGGGTTTTCACTATCTCTGGGACAAGGTGGACACATGAGTTTCGGACCCCATCCATGGCAGCAAACCAGTTGGGACTGGCGTGCTGCGGGCAACTTCATGGCGGGCGGCGCCGGCGCCGGTCTGCTGGTCGCCAGCGCCTTGCTGGCGCCGCCTGCCGCCGCCCAACCCTGGGCACCCAACTGGCTGGTGCTGACTGGCCTGGGTCTGGTCGGCTTGGGCCTGCTGTGTGTCTGGCTTGAAATCGGCCGACCCCGGCGCGCCCTGCATGTATTTTTCAATCCGCAGACGTCCTGGATGTCACGCGAAGCGTTCGTCGCGCTGCTGCTGTTTCCGGTCGGGCTGCTGGTCTTGCTGGGTGTCCACGGCTGGAGTGGGCTGAGCGCCGTGCTGGCATTGGCGTTTCTGTATTGCCAGAGCCGCATGTTGCCAGCGGCGCGCGGCATCCCGGCATGGCGCCCGACGCTGCTCACGCCACTCATGTTGGTCACCGGGTTGTGTGAAGGCTGTGCGCTCTTGCTGCTGCTGGACGCCTTGCTGAGCCACGCCGCAAACGCCACCATGGCCGTGCTGGCGCTGCTGCTGCTGGCGCGCTTCGTGATCTGGTCGCTCTACCGCAACGCGGTCGATGCGAGTCTGGCCGCGCCTGCGCGCAGCGCCCTGAACCGCGCCGGGCTCGGCTTGCTGCTGGTCGGCACCCTCACGCCGCTGCTGCTGCTGGGCCTGAGCACCTGGCTGAGCGGCACGCCGCAAGCCGTGCTGAGCGCCCTGGCTGGTGTTGCAGCGGCCCTGGCCGGCGCCTACTTCAAATACACCCTCATCACGCGCGCCAGCTTCAACCAGGGCTTTGCGCTGACGCAGCTTCCGGTACGCGGCGTCAGAGCTAATTTGTGATTCGAAAAGTTAATTCAAAACGAGGAGACAAAATGAGCGTTACCAGCCTAAAAAAATTCGTTGACACAAACACCGGCAGCTACTTTGACCGGTCGACTGAAACCATGCCGCGCGAAGCGCTCGCGGCACTCCAGTTCGAGCGCCTGCGCAAAACGCTGCGCAACGCCTACGACAACGTCGCCCTGCACCGCCAGCGTTTGGACGACGCCGACATAAAGCCCGAAGACGTGCGCACCCTGGACGATCTGCGACACGTCCCTTTTACCTTCAAAACCGACCTGCGCGATCACTACCCGTTTGGCATGTTCGCCCGGCCGGTAGCCAGTCTGGCCCGGGTGCATGCGTCTTCGGGCACCACCGGCAAAGCCACGGTTGTCGGCTACACCAGGACCGACATAGCCAACTGGGCCGACCTGATGGCGCGATCCCTGCAAGCGGCCGGAGCGCGACCTGGCGACATGGTTCACAACGCCTATGGCTACGGTTTGTTCACGGGTGGTTTGGGCGCCCACTACGGTGCCGAGCAACTCGGTGCGACCGTGATTCCGGTCTCCGGCGGCGGCACCGAGCGCCAGATTGCGCTCATCATGGACTTGAAGCCCCGGGTTCTGTGTGCCACACCGTCCTACACCCTGGCCATGGCCGAGGTGGCCGAGCAAATGGGCGTTGACCTGCGCCAAAGCGCCTTGCGCATCGGCGTCTTTGGTGCCGAACCCTGGAGCCAGGCGATGCGTCTTGAGATTGAGGAGCGGCTGGCGATCAAGGCGCTTGATATTTATGGCCTGTCTGAAATCATGGGGCCTGGCGTGGCTTGCGAATGCTCGGCGCAGGCCGGCCTGCACGGCTGGGAGGATCACTTCTTGTTTGAAGTGCTGGACCCTGAAACCCAAGCCCCGGTGCCCGAAGGCCAGGCCGGCGAGCTGGTCATCACCACCTTGACCAAGGAAGCTTTGCCGATGCTGCGCTACCGCACGCGCGACATCACCCGCGTCACTACGGCGCCCTGCGAATGTGGTCGCACGCACCTGCGCATCCTGCGCATCACCGGCCGCAGCGACGACATGCTGATCGTCCGCGGCGTCAACGTCTATCCGTCGCAGATCGAAGCGGTGCTGGTGGGCCGCCCGATGATCGCGCCGCATTATCAATTGGTGTTGGAACGCCGGGGCACGCTCGATCACGTCACGATAGAGGTCGAAGTGCAGCTTGGCGTTACGACCCAATCGTTTCGTGTCATTGCCGACGACGTGGCGCATCACGTCAAATCCATGATAGGGATCACGACCCAAGTGGTCATCAAGCAGCCAGGCGAGATTGCGCGCTCGCAAGGCAAGGCAGTGCGCGTGCGTGACCTGCGCCCCAAGGTCGAGGTGTAAGGCAATGGCAAAACGTCTGGTCAAACTCAACGTCAACGGCCGAGCGCGCGAGGATGCGGTCTTTGACCACACGCTGCTGCTGGAATACCTGCGCGAGCAGTTGGGTTTGACCGGCACCAAACGCGGCTGCGACGGCGGCGAGTGCGGTGCCTGCACCGTGCTGGTCGATGGCGAGCCGCAACTCGCATGCCTCACCCTGGCCTGTCGCTGCGAAGGCAAACAGGTCCAGACCATAGAAGCGCTGGCACAGGACGGGCGCTTGAGTGCGCTGCAAACCGCCTTCAATGAAAAATTGGGCACCCAGTGCGGCTTTTGCACACCCGGCATGGTGATGGCCGCGCAGGCGCTGCTGCTGCGCCAGCCTGAGCCGAGCGAGGCTGAAATTCGAGAAGCGCTCTCGGGCAACCTGTGCCGCTGCACCGGCTACGTGAAAATCATCGAGTCGGTGCAAGCGGCCGCCGCCAGCTTGGCCCAGCCCAATGGAGTCTCAGCATGAGCGCGCCGCTGCCAGACACTGCCAGGCAAGCCTCAGTCGGCGTGCGCCAGCCCTTGATCGACGGCGTCGAGAAGGTCACGGGCCGCGCCCTCTACACCGCCGACCTCCCGGCGCGTGATGCCCTGGTCGGCGCCATCCTGCGCAGCCCTCTGGCGCACGCCCGCATTGCCCGCATTGACGTGAGCCGCGCCCGCGCCCTGCCCGGCGTTCGGGCGGTCATCACCGGGGATGACTGCGATGTGCCTTACGGCGTCATTCCGATCGCCCAAAATGAGTACCCGCTGGCACGCGAGCGCGTGCGCTACTGTGGCGAGCCGGTGGCAGCGGTTGCTGCGGTTGACAGGGCCACGGCACGCGCTGCACTGGCGCTCATAGAGCTTGACCTGCAGCCCCTGCCCGCCTACTTCAATGCGGCCAGCGCTCGCGCCGCTGATGCCACCCTCCTGCACGACGACCAGAGCGGCAATATTGCGCGCGATGTCGATCACAGCTTTGGCGATGTGGTCGGTGGCTTTGCTGCGGCTGACCTGGTGCTCGAAGAAAACTTTCACTACGCCGAAGTCACCCACGCCATGATGGAACCCGACGCCTCGCTGGCCAGTTGGGACGCCGAGCGTGGCCGCCTGACGCTGCACACGGTGTCGCAAGTGCCCTATTACGTGCATTTGATGCTGGCGCAATGTCTGCGGCTCGACGCCGCCCAGATCCGCGTCATCAAGCCTTTTGTCGGCGGCGGTTTCGGGCATCGCACCGAAACGCTTAATTTCGAGATCATCGCCGCTTTGCTGGCGCGCGCCGCCAGCGCCAGCGTCAAGCTGGAGCTCTCGCGCGCGGACACCTTCATCACGCACCGGGGCCGCCCCGAGACCGACGTGCGGCTCAGAATCGGCTTGTCCAAAACCGGGGTCATCAAAGCCGTCGATTGCGAGGTGGTGCAGCGCGGTGGCGCTTATGCCGGCTATGGTCTGGTCACCATTTTGTACGCCGGCGCCATGCTGCATGCGCTTTACCAGGTACCGGCCTGCCGCTATTTTGGCTTGCGGGTCTATACCAATACGCCGCCCAACGGTGCCATGCGCGGCCACGGTTCGGTCGATGTGCGCCACGCCTTCGAGTCCATGCTTGACAGCATGGCGCAAACCCTTGGGCTCGATCCGTTTCAAGTTCGTCGCGCCAATCTGCTGCACCCTCCGATGCGCACCATCAATGATTTGCAGGTCAACTCCTATGGTCTGGGCGAGTGCCTGGAACGGGTGCAGGAAGCCTCGGGCTGGAATCAGCGCCATGCCCATCTGCCCAAAGGCCACGGGCTCGGACTGGCCTGCTCGCATTACGCCAGCGGCTCGGCCAAACCGGTGCACTGGAGCGGCGAGCCGCACGCGGTGGTCAGCCTCAAGCTCGATTTTGACGGTGGCATCACCGTGCTGACCGGCGCGGCCGACATCGGCCAAGGCTCTTCCACCTTGATCGCGCAAACCGTCGCCGAGGTGATGGGCTTGTCAATGGAGCGCCTGCGCGTGCTGGCCAACGACAGCGCGCTCACCCCGAAAGACAACGGCTCCTATTCGTCGCGGGTGTCCTTCATGGTCGGCAACGCCGCCATCAATGCCGCCACCGCACTGCGCCAGGTTCTGCTCGAAGCCGTTGCGCGCAAATTTGCGGTTCCGCTGGAACGCGTCGAGTGCCTGGGCGAGTCCTACCGGATCCGCGACACCGATCACGCCTTGGGCTACAAGGAGGCCGTAACGCTGGCGCTACAGCCCAGCGGCACCATCATGGTCAGCGGCAACTGGTCCACCCCGCGTGACACCCAGGGCGGCAAATTTCGCGGCGCTGCGGTGGGCAGCAGCGCCGGCTATTCCTACTCGGCCCAAGTGGTGGAAGTGGCGGTCGATGAAGACACCGGCCTGGTGCGGGTGGTCAAGGTCTGGGTCGCGCACGACTGTGGCCGCGCCATCAATCCACTGGCGGTTGAAGGCCAGGTGCAGGGCTCGGTCTGGATGGGTATGGGACAAGCCCTGTGCGAGCAGACACAGTACCATGAGGGCTTTCATCAGAACGCCAATTTTCTGGGTTACCAAATTCCAACCATCGTCGAATCGCCGCCCATCGAAGTCTTCATCGTGGAGGCGCTCGACCCCAACGGTCCGTTTGGCGCCAAGGAGGCGGGCGAGGGTTCACTCGCGGGGTTTTTACCGGCACTGACCAACGCCATCGCCCAAGCCACCGGCTTGCGCCTGCATGCGTTGCCGGCTTCGCCCGAACACCTGCTCGATGCGCTGCAGGTGCGTCGGCGCCAGCAAAAACTCGCCGCCAGCAAAAGCGCCGCCTTGCAGAAAGCGCAGGTCTAAAGTGGATGCCATGACGTCTTTTGTGATGCAGTCGCCCCGCTCGGCAGCAGCGGCGGTAGCGCTGCTGGCGGCTCAGCCGCAAACCAAAATCATTGCCGGCGGCACCGACCTGATTCCCAACCTGCGTCGCGGCATTGGTGCACCACAGCACTTGATCGACCTCAGTTGCATGGATGAACTGGGCCAGATCGAGCGCAGTGGACAGCGCTGGATCCTGGGCGCTGGCGTCACGCTCAAGCAACTCGTGAGTCACGCCGAACTGGCATCCGATTTGCCTGCCTTGGCGCAAGCTGCAGCCACGGTGGCCGGGCCCGCTCACCGCAGCGTTGCCACGCTCGGCGGCAACCTGTGCCTGGACACCCGCTGCGTGTTCTACAACCAAAGCCAGTGGTGGCGAGAATCCAACCACTGCTGTTTGAAGCATGGCGGCGAGGTCTGCCACGTGGCCCCGCAAGGCGCGCGTTGCCACGCCGCCTGGAGTGGCGATCTGGCTCCGGCGCTGCTGGCGCTCAACGCCAGCATTGACATTCTGGGTCCGCAGGGACTGCGTCAATTGCCGCTGACAGACTTTTATGTGGATGACGGCGCGCAACCGCTGACGCTGGCGGCCGCTGAGCTGATCACCGCGGTGCACTTGCCCGCCCAGACCAAGGGCATGCGCAGCGGTTACCGCAAGGCACGGGTGCGCGGCGCGATCGACTTCCCACTGGCCGGCGTGGCCGCCTGCTGCGCCGTCTCGCAAGGCATGTTGACCGAGTTGCGCGTCGCCCTGACCGGCACCAACTCGAGCCCGTTCCTGCTGGCGGGCACAGAGGCGCTGTGCCACACGCCGGTCAACGCGGCGCTGTTAAGCGCTTTGGGCAAGCTGGTGCAAAAACAAGTCAGTCCCATGCGCACCACGCTCACCAGCGCCGCCTACCGGCGCCAGGTTGCCAGCGTGCTGGCACAACGGCTGGTTCGCGAGTTGGTAGAGCTTTGAAGCTGCTGCAAGCTTCTGCAAATCATTTTTTTGGCAGCGCTGTGACATCGAAATGCGTTGTAGGGATTGATGGGTATGTATTCGTTTTCATTTTTGGCCCCACTCTATCCCCCCCGCCCCTTTCCCGCCCCGCCGGGCGGAAAAGGGGAGCCACATTTGGCCGCGTCAATAAACAAAGGAAGTACCCGTGCCGAGGCACGTTGGAAACGGAATTAGGTGTTGGCTGTTCTGGGTTCCCAGCCGTAATGAGGAGGCGAGCAACGCAGACTTGGGCAGATCAGGGCTGGCGTTGTTTGAGCGAAGCGAGTTTAGCCAGACCCCGCCCGAGTCGAGTAGCGCAGCTTACCGGCGTAGCCGGGCGACGAATTCGGCTGTCTTTTCTTTTGGGTACTTTTGGTGTTTGCGTAACTTCGCTTTGCGAAGTGAGCAAACCCCGCACGCAAAGCGCGCCTTTGGACAAGCAAAGAAATCCCGCTTCGCGGGTTTCTATAAAAGTGCCTCGCCCGCCGGGGCGAAACCCGGCCTGCCCGAACTGGCAAGCGTTATCGGGGACACTTCATCACATCAGAATAAAATATTCATAAACCACGATGTACAAGATAACGCGTCGAGAAGTTTTTTCCGAGAACTCCTTTTTATGGGAAGTTCAAGCCCCCGATATCGCCGCCGCGGCGCAACCCGGGCATTTTGTGATGCTGCGCCTGCACGAAAACGGCGAGCGCATCCCGCTCACCGTGGCCGATTTTGACCGCGCGCGCGGCAGCATCACGGTGGTGGTGCAAGCGCTGGGCAAGACCACGCGCGAGATGCGCGACCAGTACCAGCAGGGTGACAGCTTTGACGACTTTGTCGGACCGCTCGGTCTGCCGCAACACATAGCGCCAGTCGGTCATGTCGTGCTGATCGGCGGCGGCCTGGGTGTGGCGCCTATCTTTCCGCAGTTGCGCGCGTTCAAGGAAGCCGGCAACCGCACCACCTGCATCGTCGGCTTTCGCAGTCAGGCGCTGGTGTTCTGGGCCGACAAGCTGGCCGAGTTCGCCGACGAGTTGATTGTTTGCACCGACGATGGCAGTTTTGGCCGGCCCGGCTTTGTGACGGCGGCGCTGAAGGATTTGCTGGATGCGCAAAAGCCCGACCTGATCGTCGCCATCGGCCCCATGCCCATGATGCACGCCTGCGTCGAGACCAGCCGAGCGTATGGCGTCAAGACCATGGTCTCGCTCAACACCATCATGGTCGATGGCACCGGCATGTGCGGCTCGTGCCGTGTCACAGTCGGCGGCGAAGTCAAGTTTGCTTGCGTCGATGGCCCCGATTTTGATGGCCACCAGGTGGACTTCAAGGAACTGCACGCGCGCCAGAAGCGCTTCAAAAAGCAGGAGCTCCAGGCCAATGAAGATGCCGCCCACATCTGCAACCTGGAAGAACAACTGTTCGTGCAGGGCAAGCGCACTTACAAGAAATATTCCGCGGTGGAGCGCCAGCAGGTCAAGATGCCCGAGCGCGACCCGCTGGAGCGTTCGCACTCTTTCGCCGAAGTCAATCTGGGCTACAGCTACGCTGCGGCGCTGCGCGAATCCGAGCGCTGCATCCAGTGCATAGTGCCCACCTGCATTGCCGGTTGCCCGGTCAGCATCGACATTCCGCGCTTCATCCGCCACCTGCTGGTGCGCGACATCGATGCGGCAGCGGCGACCATTCATGAGGCTAGCATTTTTCCCTCGGTCTGCGGCCGGGTCTGCCCGCAAGAAAGCCAGTGCGAGGCCCAATGTGTGCTGATCAAGGCCAAGCGCGAGCCGGTGGCGATTGGCCGGCTGGAGCGCTTTGTCGGCGACAACGCGCACGGCGTCAAAGCCAAGCCGGTGCAGTTCGAGAAATCGCTGGGTCGCGTGGCCATTGTCGGCTCCGGCCCCGGAGGTCTGGCCGCAGCAGCCGATCTGGTCAAGTTCGGCGCCGAAGTCACCGTGTACGAAGCCTTGCACGTGGTCGGCGGTGTGCTGCGCTACGGCATTCCATCGTTTCGGCTGCCGCGCGACATCATTGAGCGTGAAGTGCAGAGCTTGCGCGACAGCGACGTGAAGTTTGAGATCAACAAAGTCATAGGCAAGACTTTCACCATCGAGCAGCTCACCAGCACCATGGGTTTTGACGCGGTATTCATTGCCGCCGGCGCCGGCGCGCCCTCTTTCCTGGGTATCCCGGGCGAGTACGCCGGGCAGGTGCTCTCGGCCAATGAATTTCTGACCCGCGTCAACCTGATGGGCGGTGACCAGTTCCCGCACATCGACACGCCCACCGGCATCGGTGACAAAGTGGTGGTCATCGGTGCCGGCAACACGGCCATGGACTGCTTGCGCGTAGCCAAACGCTTGGGCGCTTCGAGCGTGCGCTGTGTTTACCGTCGCTCCGAGGCGCAGGCACCGGCCCGCGTCGAAGAGCTGCGCCACGCGCGCGAAGAAGGGGTGGAGTTTTGCTTTTTACACGGCCCCAATGAAATTCTGCTCAATGAAGACGGTGATGTGCGCGCCATCCGGGTCGAAAAAATGCGCTTGGGTGAGCCCGATGCGCGCGGCCGCTGCGCCCCCGTGGCTTTAGGTGAATTCTTCGAATGGGACTGCGACACCGTGATCTACGCGCTGGGCACCAAGGCCAATCCGATCGTGGCCAAAGCCACGCAGGGCCTGGGGCTTAACCAATGGGGTTACATCGTTGCCGATGAGCAAACCCAAGCCACCAATTTGCCCGGCGTGTTCGCGGGCGGCGACATCGTGACCGGCGGCGCCACTGTGATTCTGGCGATGAGCGCCGGGCGCCGCGCCGCCAAGGCGATTGCCGTCTATCTGCAGCAAGCTCGCCAGCACTGGCCGATTCGTTTAGCCGATCTGGAGAGCTTTGTACCACCGGTTACAAGCTCGCTGCCCTCCTCGCAATGACGATGCTGGCGTTTTAACAATTTCGTGATCCCCAAGGATTTGCCATGCTCTGCCCCAAATGCCGACAACCGCTCGAAGACGGTGAAGAAACCTACATCTGCTGCGCCAACGCGACGCTGCAATGGCGCTGCTTGCAATGCGCCAAAGTGAGCGAAGGCTTTGCCCTGCCCTACGGCCTGTGCCCGCACTGCGCCGGCAAGCTGGAGCGCATCACGCCGCGCCAGATCGACGATGGCGTTGCGCTCGACGCGATTCGCAAAGCCTTCGAGATCGAACTCGGCGGGCAGGCTTTCTACAACCGCGCCGCCGCCGTCAGTACCGAGCCCGTTCTGCAAGACCTGTTCGGCCGCTTTGCCGCGATGGAGCAGGAGCACATGCAAACCCTGCAACGCCGCTACCACGCGCAGTTGCCCACGTCGAGCCCCGAGTTTCGCTTTGAGACCTCCGCCATCTTCTTTGGCATCCCGGTTCGGCCGGCTGACCCGGCCAACCTGTTTCGCATTGCCATCGGCATGGAGCAGCGTGCCGCCGGTTATTTTGAAAAATGCGCACAAGATTCGAAACCGGCATCGGCCGAGCAGCAACTCTACCGCGAACTGGCCGCCGAAGAGCATGAACACGCCGCCTTGCTGGGCACTGAATATGCGCGCTGGCAAGAAAACAAACCCGGCTTGATGCAAGGCAACGACGAGATCAAAAAATGAACACCAGCGCTGGCGCTCGCCGTCCCGGCGAACAGTGGCGCGAGCCCGACGGCGTTCACCTCGAAGTGCGTGGGCTCGCGCCGCCCAGCCCCTTTGTGACCATCATCAAATTGATCACGTCATTGACGGATGCCACCATGGTCGTGGTGCATCACGACCGCGATCCGCTGCCGCTCTACGACGAACTGGCGCAGCGCGGCTGGCACGCCGAGCGCATTGAAGGCGACGCAGGCGAATTTCGCTTGCGACTCACGCGGGCCGACTGATGGCCAGCAGCAACGCTTTTTTGGGCGGGGCCAAAGGCCGTTTGCTGCCCGCTGCCCTGGTGTTTCGCTACTTTGCCAGCGCCCTGGTATTTCAGGCGCTGGCCTGGAGCGCGCTTTTCTTCGCCGCGCCGGCGTTGCCGGGCTTTGCCGGCGGCCTGGGTTGGCCCTTGGCGGCCCTGCATCTGGTCACGCTCGGGGTGTTGGTGATGACGGCCATCGCCACCAGCCTGCAACTGCTGCCGGTGGCCAGCCGGCAGGCGCTCTCGCCTTCGCACTGGCCTTATGACCTGGTCTGGGCGGTGTTCACCGTCGGCGTGCTAGCGCTGTGCACCGGCATGGCCATGACGCTGCCGATTTTGTTGTTGACCGGTGCGATCCTGGTCACGCTGGCGCTGCTGCTTTACCTGGTCTTGCTGGTGCGCAATCTGCGCGGCGCCCGGGGCATGCCACTGGTCATTGCGCATTGCTGGGCGGCCGCCCTGTCGTTGCTGCTGCTGGTCGGCACCGGACTGTCGCTGGCCAGCGCCTACAGCGCTGTATCGCTGCTGGATCGCCAGAGCGCCCTCACTTTGCACGTCACCTTTGGCGCTTACGGCTTCATGGGTATGCTGGTGATGGGGTTTTCCTACATCCTGGTGCCTATGTTGGCGCTCTGCGACAACCCGGCGCAGCGCTGGTCCAATCTCTCGCTCACACTGGCCAGCGCCGCACTGGCACTGGCGCTGCCCACGGCCCTGGGCGTGTTGCCGGTGCACTGGTTTGCGCTGGCCCTAGGTGCCGGTGCCCTGGCTTTCATGATCCATGTCGCGCTGATGCTGCAATGTCTGCGCAGCGGTATGCGCCAGGGCCTGGGCAAGTCTTTCGTGCTGGTGCGCCTGGGCTGGATCGGTCTGGCGGCGAGCTTTGTGGTGGCACTGGCGCAGGCGTGCCAGGCACCAGCGGCGCTGCCACCAGGCCTGTTGCTGGTCTTGCTGATCGGTGGCCTGCTCACCTTGCTGCTGGGTGTGCTCTCGCGCATTGTTCCGTTCCTGGCGGCGATGCACGCCAGCACGGGGCAACGCCGGCCGCCGACCGCGTCGAGCCTGACGGTGCAGCGCGCACTCGATCTGCATTTCTACAGCCATCTTGCAGCACTGCTCCTGTTGCTGCTGGCACTGGCGTCAGACAGTGTCTGGCTGGTGCGCACCAGCGCCTTGCTGGGGTTGACGGGTGCGCTGGCTTTTGGTGTGTTCTTTGCCACCGCCTGGCGCCGCATGACAGCGCCAGCTTAATTTGGTATCCTGATACCGTTATGATTTCACCATGAATTATTCAAGCCAAACCAGCCACGCGCTGCACGAAGATCATCGCGCCATTCTGGACCTGCTCGGTCGCGCCGAACAGGCACTGGTACGGGCCCCGCGCGGCGACGGTGCGCGCGAGCCCGAGCTCATCAAACTCATGGCGACCCTGGGCCACAGTCTGGCGCAGGACATTGACCGGCACTTCGGTTTTGAAGAGCGCGAACTGTTCACGCGCTTGAGCGCGGCGGGCGACGGCGGCATCGCAGCGCTGCTGCAGGAAGAACACGAAGCCATCCGCGCGGTCGCCGAGGAACTGTTGGAGCTGACCCGTGCCGCTGCCCAAGGCTCGCTCGATGGCGCAGGCTGGGACGCGCTCAAGCGCGGTGCACTTGAAATGGTGGAGCGCCAGGTGGCCCATATTCAAAAAGAAGAAATGGCCCTGCTGCCCATGCTGGACGATTTGCTTGACGAAGAGACTGATCGTCAACTGGCTTTCGACTACGCGGCGAGCTGAGGCTGCCTTTGCACAAGGGAACGCATCATGAAAAACATCACCATTCGGGCGCTGGCCAAAGACGACCTCGATGCGGTCGTCGCCATCGACAGCGCCATTGAAGGTCACGCCCGGCGCGACTACATCGAACGCCGCCTGACGGCGGCCTTGCGCGAACCGGCTCTGCATCTTCAGTTGGCGGCGACCGAGGGAGGCAGCTTGCTCGGTTATGTGCTGGCGCGTATTCTGGTCGGCGAGTTTGGCGGACCACAGCCGGGCTTGCGTCTTGAAATCGTCGGCGTGCGCAGCGACACACGTGGCTGCGGCATCGGTGCGCAGCTGCTGCACGCCTTGATGACCCAGGCCGGCAAACGGGGCTTGAGCGAAATTCATACCGCCGCGAGCTGGCGTGATCACGACATGTTGCGCTGGTTCGATGCCATGGGGTTCGCACTGTCAACCGACCGTTGGCTCGAATGCCCGGTTGAAGCCGGCGCCTACGGTGCACAGCAGGATGCCAGCCCGCAGGCTATCGAGGGCGACACCCCGGGCCTAGAGATCAATTACGGCACCGCCGCTGCCAATGACTTCGAAAAACTCGCACGCGACTGCGCCGATGTGCGCTCCATGAAACCGCAGGATTTGCAGGCGATTGCCCGCATCGACCGCACCATCACCGGGCATGAGCGCAGTGCTTATATCCAGGGCCAACTGGCCGAGGCCATGAACGACTCTGCCATCCGGGTTTCCCTGACCGCCAGACTGGACGACACCATCGTCGGTTACCTCATGGCCCGGGCCGACATCGGCGACTATGGGCGCACCGAGCCGGCCGCCGTGATCGACACCCTGGGCGTCGATCCGGCCTATGCGCAGCGCGGCGTCGGACGTGCCCTGCTGTCGCAATTGTTTGCCAACCTGGGCGCCCTGCGCGTGGAACGGGTCGAGACCATCACGGCGCCGCGTGATCAGGTTTTGCTCGGTTTTCTGCTCGATGCCGGTTTCAAACCCGCGCAGCGCCTGGCCTTCATGCGAGTCATCAGCGCATGACCGGCCTGGTTGAGGATCAAGTTCGATGCGGTGCGCCTATTGACCAACAACAACCCGGGCCTTTTCAAGGAGCGCGAATGCCTGAATCACTGCTTACTTATCGGGGCACGGTCTATCCGTGGCACTGCGATCACGTCGGCCACATGAACGTCATGTGGTACGTAGGAAAATTTGACGAGGCCACTTGGCAGTTCTTCAATATGCTGGGACTCACGCCAACTTTTCTGCGCGCACAACAGCGCGGCATGGCGGCTGTCGATCAACACATTTCGTACCTCCAGGAACTGCGCGCGGGTGATGTGGTGGCGGTGCGCACGGCACTCCTGGAAGTTAAGGACAAGAGCATTCGTTTTGTCCACGCCATGACCAACGAAGAGAGTGGCGAGGTTGTGGCGCGCACCACGCTCAAGGCCGTGCACATGGACACCGTTGCGCGCAAGTCCTGCCCATTCCCGGATTTCTTCGCAGCCAAGGCAACAGCGGCGCTGGCCGGCAATGTTTGAACTTTGACCGGGTTTCAGGTGCGAAATCGGTGCGAATCCAACGCAAATAAGCGGCGGTCTGGGACAGTTTGACGTAACCTGCGCCAACTGTGTTTCATTGGCGCAGGTTGTCTTTTGTGGTGGAGCTGGCGGGATTTGAACCCGCGTCCGCAAGCCATCTTCGAGCAGATCTACATGTTTAGTGGTCTGTTTTGAGTCTCGCCACCTGTGTCGCGCAGCCACACGCTACACAGGACGCCAGCACCCTATTTTCTTGCGCTGAACCAAGGTACCCGATCCAGCGCCAGCCGATGTGTATGACCTTACAGCCGGGAGCCCTTAACTTGCGTTAAAAACCCCTTGCCCAGCCCATCGGCGTGCTGTTGTAAGGCTCACTGGTGTTTAAGCAGCGAGTGCGAAACGTTCGTCGTTTGCAGTTAGTTTTTTTGAATCTGTTTTACGAGCGCATTCAGCTCGACATGCACCACAGCGATTCCGTACCCACGTCGAAACCAGTGCAGCCCCTAGCGGCCTATTTTAGGCCAAGGCCAGCAATTGCAAGAGCTCACCCGGAGAATTAATGACGGCATGCGCTCCCCAGCGGGCCGGATCGGTCTTTTCACCCAGGTAACCGTAGGTGGCAGCGACTGTCGCCATGCCGGCGGCAAGGCCAGCGCGAATATCGCGTTCGTCGTCACCCACATACAGGCAGCACGCTGGTTCAATGGCCAGACGCCGGGCGGCCTCAAACAGGGGTTCCGGATGTGGTTTGGAATGCGGCGTGGTGTCGCCACTGACCATCGCCCGGGCCGAAGCAAACAGGGGCATGGCACGGGTCAGGGGGTCGGTGAATCGCGCCGCTTTGTTGGTCACAACGCCCCACGGAAGTTGGCGCCTGAGCAGACCCTCTATCATTTCATGCACGCCCGCAAAAGCAAACGTGTTGTGCGTCATGCAGCGCTCGTAGTTGCAAAAAAACTCTTCACGCAGCGCCTCGAAATCAACGTGTTCGGGCACCACACCAAAGGCCAGACCCAGCATGCCGCGCGCACCCATACCGGCCAATGGACGGTAATGCGCCAGCGGCAACGAAGGCCGGCCCCGCGCCGTCAGCATTTTGTTGGCGGCCGCGCCCAGGTCGGGCGCGCTGTCAATCAGGGTGCCGTCCAGATCGAACAGCACCGCCTGCACCCTGGCAAACATGGCAGCAACTGCCGTCACGCGGTCGTGCCCATCGCCTTTTGGGTGGCAAAAAGATAATTGACGCTGGTATCGGCATTGAGCCAGTAGCGCTGCGAGAGCGGGTTGTATTGCATCCCGCGCGTGTGCCTGAGATCGAGGTCAACGGATCGGCAATAAGCTGCCAGTTCGCTGGGCCGTATCATCTTGGCATATTCATGGGTGCCGCGCGGCAGTAAATTGAGCACATACTCGGCGCCCACGATGGCCAGCAAGAAAGATTTGGGATTGCGGTTGAGGGTCGAAAAAAATACCCACCCGCCCGGCTTGACCAAGGCCGCACAAGAACGCACCACCGAGGCTGGGTCGGGCACATGTTCCAGCATTTCCATGCAGGTCACCACATCAAAGCTTTGGGGCTGCTGCTGCGCCAAGGCTTCAACGCTGATTTCTTGGTATTGCACCTGCGGCGTCTGCATTTCAAGCGCGTGCAGTTGTGCCACCCGCAGCGGCTTGGCAGCCAGGTCAATCCCGGTGACCTGGGCTCCCGAACGCGCCATGGCATCGGCCAGAATGCCGCCGCCGCAACCGACATCAAGCACTTGCTGAGCGGCCAGAGGACAAAGGCGGTTGATCCACTCCAGCCGCAGCGGGTTGATCTGGTGCAGCGGCCGAAACTCGCCATCCAGGTCCCACCAGCGGTGCGCCAGATCAGAAAATTTGGCCAGTTCGGCCGGGTCAGCATTCAAGGTAGAAGTCATGGTGTGGATTATCGACAAAATACAAGGCCTATTGCAGCGTGATCGCAAACCAAGCCAGATCGCGCCCACGGCGGGCTCAGCAGAAACAGAAAACCCCGCCAGGGCGGGGTTTTTCAGACGATCCTTAAAGACCGCTTGCTGATTTCAGCATCAATTGCTAGTTGGCGCGGGTACCCACCACTTCAATTTCAACGCGGCGGTTTTTAGCGCGACCTTCTTTGGTCTTGTTGTCGGCCACGGGTTGTTTTTCGCCCTTGCCTTCGGTATAGACGCGGTTTTTCTCGATGCCCTTGGACACCAGATACGCCTTCACCGCTTCAGCCCGGCGAACCGACAGCTTCTGGTTGTAAGCGTCGCTGCCCACGGAGTCGGTATGACCCACGGCAATGATGACTTCCAGATTGATGCCCTTGACCTTGCCGATCAGATCGTCCAGCTTGGCTTTGCCTTCTGCCTTCACTACCGCTTTGTCAAAGTCAAAGAACGCATCAGCGGCATAAGTCACTTTAGTGGCTGCCACTGGCAGTGGTGCTGGTGCTGGCGGTTTCACGACGGGTGGCGGTGGCGGTG
>Ga0315272_10000719_pt1 | contig 16869 bp, 11 predicted proteins | sample C3_middle_MG_FD_203918 | JGI IMG/M metagenome (GOLD analysis project Ga0315272, IMG submission 203918) | Sediment microbial communities from Yellowstone Lake, YNP, Wyoming, USA - C3_middle | ecosystem: Environmental > Aquatic > Freshwater > Lake > Sediment | place: USA: Wyoming | collected...
GAGAACAGCACGAACTCGCTGCTGGGCGGCGCGTTGAGCGGCGCCGTGTCGTCGCGCGTCGAACGCTTCTTCGGCGCGAGCCGCATCAAGATCGATCCGCAGATGACAGGTGTGGACAACATTCCACAGGCGCGCGTGACCGTGGAGCAGTCGATCTCGCGCGATGTGACGCTGACCACCGTCACCAACCTCCGCCAGGCGCAGCAGCAGGTGGTGCAGGTCGAATGGAACCTCAGCCGCGAATGGTCGCTGATCGCGATTCGCGATGAGAACGGCGTCTTCGGCGTCGACTTCCTCTTCAAGAAGCGGTTCCGATGAGCAGGAAAATGAGGCTGCGCGCGAGTGGCAATCGCCTAAAGATCGAGCACAGCATTATCGACGGGTTGCGTCCCGTGCTGGAGCGGATGCTCGAATGGGATGAAATCCGCACGATCGTTCCCGGGGTGATTAAAGTCGTCCGCGACGCGCGAGGCGAAGTGAAGATTCACGTCACGGTTCCTACGGCGAACGGCTGGAAGGCCATCGCCCTTGCGTCGGGTTCGCGGCAGGAACTGTTCATCAGCACCGCGATCGAAAAGATCGAACTCGAAGGGATCATCGAGGCGGCTCTCGAAAAGCGCAAATGGTGAGTGGAGCGGCCCCCAGGTCGACCGGCCCCCGGCCGCCAGTTTGTGGAGCAACTCCCGGGATCCCTGCTGCCGCTCGGCGACAATAGGCAGTGTGGATCAACCGGGACTCGAAGAGATTGTCTTGACGAATGAGGATGCGTCGCCGGCTCCGGGCGCCACCGCCGGCCGCGCGCGGATTGACGGTATCGACGTGCTGCGCGGCTTGTCGATCCTGGCCGTCATCCTGCTCCATGTCAACATCAGGATTCCGCTCGACAAGAGCCAATTTGGCCAATTCCTTGCGAGCGGCTTGTCGAAGGTTTTGGGCCTGCGCCGGATCCTGCTCTGGAATGGCTACAACGGCGTCATCGTCTTCTTCGCGGTCTCAGGCTTTCTGATCACGGCCAACTGCCTGAAGCGCTGGGGCACGCTGCGCAACGTTGCAATTCGAGGCTTCTACCGTCTGCGGTTCGCGCGCATCGCGCCTCTCCTGCTCGCACTTCTCGCGGTATCGAGCGTTTTGCACTTCGCGCACGTTAAGGACTTCGTAATCGATCCGGCCAGGTTCTCTTGGGCGCAGGCGATGTTCTCAGCGCTGACTTTTCATCTGAACTGGCTGGAGGCGAAGCACGGCTACCTGCCCGCCAACCTGGACGTGCTCTGGTCGCTCTCCGTCGAGGAGACGTTCTACCTGTTCTTCCCGCTGGTTTGCTATGCATTGCGAGGAGGCAAGGCTCTGATTGTTTCGCTGCTCGCCTTCGTGGCCGTCGGGCCGTTCGCGCGGACCCTGACGACGAACGAGATGTGGGCCGACCACTCTTATCTCTCCTGCATGGATGCGATCGCTCTGGGCTGTCTGGCGGCGATGGCTGCAAAGCAGTTTGTCATGGGACGAAGAATGTCGTTTGCTGTGCGTCTCATGGGCCTGGCTCTAATGATCCTGGTCACGTGTTTCCGCAGGCAATGCATGCAGCTTGGACTGTACAAGCACGGACTCGACGTCACCGTGCTCGCACTCGGCACCGCGCTTCTGCTGATGACCATTGCGCAAGGCGGGAAGGCCGGAAGCTGGCGGACGGCGCCCTTGCGCTGGTTCGGACGGAGCAGCTACGAGGTCTATCTGACGCACAGTTTCGTGGTGGTCGCCCTGACGCAACTCTTCTTCGCTTCCGGGAGCCAGTACGCCTGGGCGCCGCTCTGGTTCGTTGCGGTCGTGGGCCTCTCGGGCGGTCTTGGAGCCTGCGTGGCGAGGTATTACTCGGAGCCCCTGAACCTGAAACTGCGGGCCGGCGAGCTCCGATTCTGGAAGCGGGGGTAGCGGCTCAGACTCGTCCGATGTGCAACGCCACCACGCCGAAAGTCATGCGCTCGAATTCCACGTTCAAATAGCCCGCTGCGCGCATCTCTTCCGCCAACAGCTCCGCTCCCGGGAACTTGCTGACCGACTCCGGCAGGTACGTGTAAGCGTCGGAGGATCCTGAGATGAGCGCGCCGATACGCGGCAAGACGTGTCTTGAATAGAACGCGTAACAACCCGCAAAAAAGCGATTGGGCGGCTGCGAAAACTCGAGGATCGCGAGCATTCCGCCAGGGCGCAGGACACGCCGCAATTCCGCCAGTCCCTTGCGGTAATTGGCAAAATTGCGGAAGCCGAAGGCGCAGGTGATCAGGTCGAACGATGCGTCCGCCAGGGGGAGCTGGAGCGCGTCGGCCTCAAAGACGCGCGTGCGGGCGTTCCTGTGGCCGGACTTGCGGACGGTCTCGACCAGCATCGGATGGCAGAAATCGCTTCCAAAGACCACGGGAGGGAGAATGCTGGTGCCCTTTTCGCTGGCGGCAGCGGCGCTGGACGCCATCGCTCCCTCGCGGTCGCGGCTTCGTTCAGACAGTTCTCTTCGGCGCTGTTCCAAAGCCAGCGTCAGATCGCCGGTGCCGCAGCACAGGTCGAGGACGCGGGCCTCCGGCCGGTGCAGGACCTCCGCGACGCGTTTGGCCGTCCGCGCGCGCCACGCCCGGTCCACCTGGAACGAGAGCACGTGGTTCAACAGATCGTAGCGGTGGGCCACGCTCCCGAACATGCCGCGCACCCAGCGTGCGGCCTGCTCCTCCGTCGCCGCGCCGGCAGGGGTCGTACCCCGCGCCACGCTCATGCGATCGCCTTTCTGATCGCGTCGAGAACCATGGCGTTGTCGAGATCGGAGACGACTTCCGTGCTCCCGATGCCCGTCGCCAGCACGAAGTGCACGGAGCCCCGGAGGGTCTTCTTATCTTTCGCCAGGCGCGCCAGCAGCCGCTCGGGATCCAGGTCCGCGGCGGTCGGAACCGGGCCGTAGAGGTCCACGGCGGCGACGATTTCGCGCGCGACGGATTCGTCTATCTTCCCGGCGGACTGCGAGAGCCAGGCGGCCGCCTTCATGCCGGTCCCGACCGCCTCGCCATGCAAGAAGCGGGCATAGTGCGTCTCGGCTTCAATGGCGTGCCCGACCGTGTGGCCGAAGTTCAGGATCCTGCGGACGCCCTGCTCTTTCTCGTCCGCCGAGACCACCTCGCACTTGATGCGCACCGATTCGGCGATGAGCGTCTCAATCGTCGGGGCGTCGCGTTGCAGCACGAGACGTGCGTCGTCGACCATTGTCCGGAACAGAGGCTCGCTGCGGATGATTCCGCACTTCAGGACCTCGAACAGGCCGGTGCGCAGCTCGCGCTCCGGCAGCGTCGAGAGCAGCGAGGTGTCGGCCAGAACGGCCAGCGGCTGGTGGAAGGCGCCGATCAGGTTCTTGCCGGATTTCAGATTCGCTCCGGTCTTGCCGCCCACGCCGGCGTCCACTTGCGCGAGCAGCGTCGTCGGGACGGAAATGAACGGGACGCCGCGCATGAAGATGGCCGCCAGGAAGCCGGCCAGATCGGTAACGATGCCGCCGCCAAAGCCGATCACGAGGCTGGCGCGGTCGCCGCCCTTTTCGAGCATCTCCTCAGCCAGAACCTCGACGCTCGACAGACGCTTGTTCTCTTCGCCGCCAGGGAAGAACAGGGTCTGGTACGCCCGTTTGCCCATCGCCGTGGCGAACGCCCCGCAGTGCAGTTGCCAGACGTCGCGCGTTGTGACGACAAAGATCTTCCCCACGCGCGCCGGGATGCGCTCCGCCAGGCGCGACAGCGCGCCGTTCTCCACGATGGCGTCATAGCGTTCGGTGGCGGTGGCGACGGGAAACGAAGGCATGCTTCATTTTGACATGCGGTCCCAGGGTAGCTGGCGCGAGTTGTAGCATAAGGAGGGACAAGAGCCTTGTGGAGCAAATAGATACCGATTTTCTAGTGGTAGGCGCGGGCGTAGCAGGGCTGCGCGCTGCGATTGAACTGGCGCCGTTCGGGCGCGTTCTGGTGGTGGCCAAGGACAGCCTGAAGGAGTCGTCTTCGCAATATGCGCAAGGCGGCATCGCCGTGGCGCTGGCCGACGACGACGAGATCTCATTGCACGAGGCCGATACGCTGTTTGCCGGGGCCGGCTTGTGCCGGCCTGATGCGGTGCACGTGTTGGTCGAGGAAGGCCCCGTCGAGGTGCGCCGCCTGATCGAGTGGGGCGCGGATTTCGACCGGGATGGAGATCATCTGCTGTTCGCCCGCGAAGGCGCGCATAGCCGGCACCGGGTCTTGCACGCCCACGGCGATTCCACAGGACGCGAAATCGCGCGTACGCTCTACGTGCAGGCGGCCGCGCTTCCGCGGGTTGAATTCCACAGCTTTTCGGGTGTGCTGGACCTGCTGGCCGTGGACCACCGGATCTGCGGCGCGCTGGCCTTGGACGAGAGGAGCGGGCATCTGGTGCGCATCCATGCCGGCGCCGTGCTGCTCGCCACCGGCGGCATGGGCTGCGTCTTCCGCGATACCACCAATCCCGACGTCGCCACCGGCGATGGCGTGGCGCTGGCCTACCGGGCGGGCGCGGACGTCAGCGACCTGGAATTCGTTCAGTTCCATCCGACGGCCCTGCACGTCGAGGGTGCGCCCCGCTTTCTGCTCTCCGAGGCCCTGCGCGGCGAGGGCGCGTTTCTTCTGAACGCCAAGGGCGAGCGCTTCATGCAGCGCTACCATCCGCTGAAGGAACTGGCGCCGCGCGACGTCGTTTCCCGGGCGATCGTCGATGAGATGCGCCGGGAGGGGTCGTCGCACGTCTACCTCGATATCTCGCACCACGGCGCGGACTTCGTCCGCCATCGCTTTCCAAGAATTTACGAGACCTGTCTCGCGCACGGCATCGATCTCGATCTGCAACCCGCTCCGATACGTCCCGCAGCCCACTACGCCATGGGAGGCGTGACGACGGACCTCGGCGGGCGCACCACGCTCGACGGCCTGTTTGCCGCCGGGGAGGCCGCCTGCACCGGCGTGCACGGGGCCAACCGGCTGGCCAGCAACTCGCTGCTGGAAGGCTTGGTTTTCGGGGCGCGCGCGGCCCGGTCCATGGCGTCGGGAACCCATGCGGCGCCTGCCGGCGGCGCCATTCCCGAGCCATTCCAACTGCTCTACAGCGACGAAAACACGATCCGCGGGATTGCCAGCGAACATTGCGGAATCATGCGCTCCGGCCCGGAGTTGGTCGAAGCCCTGAACCTGTTGAAGGCGGTAGAGCGGGTCGAGACGCCCACGCTGACTCGGGCGCAGTCGGAACTTCGCAATCTGCACACGCTCACTGGGCTGATCGCCCGTGCGGCCCTGGCCCGGGAAGAGAGCCGCGGCGCGCATCAAAGAGTGGACTTCCCGGAGACGTCGCCCGCGTTTGCGGCGCATTCGCATCTCCAGATCGACGCCGGGACCGTTTCGTTTTTCTGACCCGGGCGGGCGGTTGCGGGACGGGCCTCGAATCCGCCGTCCGAAAACGTGTGCGGCGGAGCCGGCCAAGCGGCTTTCAAGCGCTTTTCGCAAAGCCGGTCCGGCGTTTTGCGTGCCCATTCACCACGGTCAGAGGCGTGTCGCCCAGTAGCGTTCCCGCGAACGAACGATCAGTCCTTTCCGTTTCGCGGAGACTTGCAGCTTCCTGAATTCGGCGGAACGCACAGGCCGATCGGAGACGAAGCCGAGGCTGTACTGGCTGCGGAGTTCGTCTTCGATCGCACTGAAGATCTCGTCGATCGACGTCTTTTTCGAGACTTCGAAAAACCCTCCGCCCGTGTCTTTGGATAACCTTTCCAGCACGCCTCGTCCGCCGCCCTGGCCGAACATGTAAGCTTCCGGATCGGCGAACAGAATCGAGTAAATCAGCGTGTCGGTGCGCTGCGCGGCTTCAACAGCATCGGTCATCGACGCGTCGCTCGAATTGTCCACGCCGTCGGTCAGCAGGATCAGCGCCTTGCGGTCCTGCCGCTCCTTCATGATCGTGTTCGAGGCTTTGATTACAGTGTCGTAGAGCGATGTCCCGTCGCCGGCGCCGACGCTCAACTCGCTCATCGTCGGCGTGTCCACCAGGGTAAGCGCGGCTTCCAGATCCTTGCGCGACGAGGTGAGCGGCTGGCGCAGGATCGATCCGAGGTCGAACTGCATCAGGAAGACCTGGTCTTTGTCCTCGCGCAGCACCCGGTCGACGAAGCGGAAACTGGCCGCGCGTTCGGCCTCCATCAGGCGGCGCTGACTCATGCTGGTATCAATCAGCAACCCAAGCGTCAAAGGCAGACCGGTCTCGCGCGAGAAGTAGCGGATCTCTTGCGGCCGTCCATTCTCCGACACCTGGAAATCCTCTTTGCTCAAGTCCCGGACGATCTCGCCTCTTCTGGTGGTCACGGTCGCCAGGATGTTGACGACTTTCACGCCGGTTGAAAAGGTAGGGTCCTGATCGTCGCGAGCCTGCGCGGGCGCCGCCAGCAGCGCCGCGGCGGCGAGCAGCCATTGGCGGCGGGAGGTCAACCCGGCACTGAGCGGCGATGCGTCGGGCTCGTGGCTGGAGCTTAAATCAGTCTGCATTCTGCACGGTACGCCGTAAGCGGCGCGGGGAGGAACGCACGTTCAGCCGAAACGTATTCCGGCTTCCTCGTTTCAGACCGCGTCCCCACGATTTCAAGCTTCTCTCTGAGTAAAGGATGCCCGCCCGCGCTGCGCGGTTACCTCGGGGCCTGGGTCTCAAACGATCCGCTGGCTTGTTTTCCCGGGCAGATCAGTTTTCAGGCGTAAATGTTCGAAATGTGCCCAGGCTGGGGAGCCATTTCCTTTGGGCGATAAATTTGCTTCGTTCTCCCACGAGGCCTAATGGAGTTACGCCTTCTTTCCAGCTCCCTCGAAATACTCTCCGATCTCCTCCAGCGTCTTGCCTTTTGTTTCCGGCAGGAAGATAGCGGTGGTGGCGAAGTAGATCACGGTGAAGCCGGCAAACGCGAAGAAGATTGTCGAATATCCATATTTGCTGACCACCGGCAGGAAGATGGCCGCCAGAATGGTGGAAACCATCTGGTTGATGACCAGCGCGATACTCATGCCATTGGACCGGATGCGCGTTGGCATGAGCTCCGAAAGCGCCAGCCATACGCACACGCCGGGCCCCATGGAATAAAACGCCGCAAACATGAACAGAGCGAGAGCCACCAGATAGCCATGCTGGCGATCCGGAACGCTACCGATCAACGCCCTTTCGATCTTCAGAGGAGCGGTCCGGGCGGCATCCAGGTTGGCGAATGGATTCCGGAAGAACGCCTCGACCCCAGTGTTCGGCACGCAGCTTTCGCGTGTGATCGCAACGGGTACGGCCGCGGGGTCGTCAGAACGCACCACGGCGGCCGCCGCGCTGAAATCTCCATAGGAATAGATGACCGTTAGCGATGCGCGGCTGGCATCGATGGTCCGTCCGGCATCACTGGTAGTAGCGAGCAGGCGGCTGGCTTCCGGCGCATCGAAACGAACTGCGAGGGCTTGATCCGGCTTGACCAGGGATTGAACGCTATCCCGAACGTCCACACTCAACTTCTCGGTCGTCAGGAACAGCGCACCCGCGGAGAGCATGGAAAGGCAAATTCCGGCGGTGCCGAGCTTGAACAAGAACTTGCGGCCCTTCCGGTCGACCAGCATCACGCCAACTACGGTGAATAAGAAGTTGAAGCCGGTGAACACCACGTATCCCCAGTGCGCGTAGAGATCGGAGAGACCTCCTTGCAGGAGGATGCTGGTGTTATAGGCGATGACTGAATTTATCCCCGTGGCCTGATTGAACGCGAGAATGACGCAGGCCAGCACAAACGGGATCACGTATTTCCGTCTTAGGAGCGAATCGTTGACCTTTTCGCCCGCCGGAGCTTGGGACTTGGCGGCAGCCGCGGTCTCTTCCATCTCCTGCAACTCGACATCGGCCTGTTCGGGGCTGCGGGAGCGCAACAAGGCGGCAAGAGCGGCATCCCGCTTGCCCCGGCGGAACAGCCAGCGGGGGGATTCCGCCACGAAAAGGCTGCCCAACACGAACAGTATGCCCGGCGGGAGCGAAACCCAGAAGATTCGGCGCCAGGCTTGGTCCTTGAACGCAAAAATGGCGGCCGGGTTGCCAGTCTGGACGACGGCTACCACGCGATAGCTGTAATAAATCCCGATAATTGCCGCCACCACAATGCCCAAGGTCAGCAGCCACTGGAAGATGCCGGTTCCCTTGCCACGGCTCGATGCCGGAAGACACTCGGCGAGGTAGAGCGGGACCACGAGGCCGATCAAGCCGCCGCTAATGCCCTGTAACAGACGGCCGAAGAACAATGGCTCATAGCCGTGCGAGAGGGCGATCATCGGGATACTCACTACGAAGACGAGGCCGCTGACAATCATTAGCGGCTTGCGTCCCATCCAGTCCGCCAGCAGCCCGGCAAACAAGGTGGAGATTACGCTGCCTAGCAGCACCGCGGCGACAATGATGGAAAGCTGGCCGGCATTCAGTCCGGAAGTGGCCGCCAAATACGGCAAAGCGCCACCAATAATGCCTACATCGACCCCGTAGAGCAGGCCACCGAGTCCCGCAACGAGCAGGAGGAAGCGGCTGTAGCCTTTCTTAGCGTCGTAAACAGCGGTTGTGGAACCTTCGCCGGGAATGATGATGGGCATAGAAGTATCAATCTTTCTTACTTAAAGGCCAGGGAAAGCGGAGGGGTGCCTCCTGGCAGTCCGTGACGGCTCTCCCCGATTTTCGGGAACGGCAGCTTGGAGTTCGGCCATGGCCCTGCAAGGGCAAATTCTTTTTCGAACGCGATAAGTTCGGGAATGGGCGCCTCGGCTTGCCCCTGCAGGTTCCAGCAGCAGAAAAATGAGGGGTGGGCTGAGTCGACTCGTCGTGACTGATCCATAAAATACTTCTGCTGCCGCCGCCGCTGGAGGTGCTGGCGAGTGCCGATCGACATAATCAGAGTTCCAAGCCCCCTGGGGGAGAAGCTGAATTATACCTGAATTATGCTGGCCACCGCCGTGGGTCCGCTCGCCATCTTTGCAGTCACCAGCTCGACGCTGATCCGGGTGATCCGGAGGCTTTGGAATTGGCGCCCGCCCGAAAGCAAGCGTTCGGGGGCAGGCCGGCGCGAGCTTTGCGCGAAGCGCCAGCGGTCAGTCCTGCTATTCTGGCAATTTCGGAAGCCGGTATCATTCAATTCGAGGTGCCTGTCATGCCAGTAGTAGCCGGAGTGGATCTGGGCGGAACCGCGGTCAACTATACGCTGGTCGACGCCCACGAGCGTTTCCTGATCGAAAAGCTCTGCGAGCATCCCGCGCGCTCAACCGAGGGGCCGGACATCTGCCTGCAACAGATCGCCGACGGTCTCAAGATTGCCCTGGATTTGGCCGGCGTCGCCCCGAAGGAAGTCGTGTACGTAGGCCTGGACACTCCCGGCCCGGCCAGCGCCACGGGCGTACTGAGCGCCAAGGGATCGACGAATTTCGTCCACTCGAAGTGGGCCGGTTTCGATATCCGGGCCGGGTTGGAGGCGAAGCTCGGCCTGCCGGTCGCCTACCTGAACGACGGCAACGCGGCGGCGCTGTGGGGCCACTTCAACATCTTCGGCGCGAACAGCCATGCGACTTCAGTCTCGGCCATCATTGGCACGGGGCTGGGGGGCGGCGTGATCATGGACGACAACGACATCAAGGGCCGCAAGGGATTCGGCGGTGAACTTGGTCACGTCCTGATTCCATATCAGAGCATCGCCAACGCGCCGGGCCTGGTGCCGGAGTGCAACTGCGGGCGCACGGGCGACCTGGAATCGGTCTGTTCCCTGACGGCGATCGGCAAGACCTACCTGCCCTACTTCCTCTCCAGGTACCCCGGCCACGAACTCGGCAAACTCGGCGATCTCAAGAAGGCCGCGAAGCTGGTGCGCGGTCTGGCCGAGAAGGGCGATCCGATGAGCCGCGAGATCTTCCGCGCCCAGGCCCACGGGTTGGGCCTGTTCTTCGACGAGATGGTCAACACCTTCGACCCGGACGCCCTGATCGTCGGCGGCGGCGCGGTGGAGACGGGCGAGGAGTTCCGTAACTGGTTCCTGCACGAGATCCGCGCCGGCATGCCCACGCAGCGCGAGGAGCAGGCCGATATTCCCATCTATGTCATGCCCAACGGCGATACCGCCGGCGCGCGCGGAGCGGCGCTGGACGCGCTAAAGCTGGCGCGGCAACAGAACCTGATTTAGTTCTATCTGCGAGGTCCAATTCCACCGCCTTTCCGCGGGCCGCACTCTCGCAGGGCGGTCCCGCCGGACCCGCATTCAGGCGGTGTCGGGAAGGAACCTACGAAGGATGAGGGTCCAGCGGTCGGCGAAGGCGTCGGCCGCGGACCTGCGGCCCGCCCTGCCACACGCGTGATGACGAACTCAGCTCCCGTCCCGGCGATAAGCTTGAAGCTTATAGAAATGTCTCATCATGAGTTTGGTATAACCGTAGCTTATTTATAAATAATAAATTTAGGATCAAGTTTAATTCATCCTGAATCAGGTCTGATTCTCTTGATAAAATTTTGGCTGGTATGCTCAGTTACGCTCGCGGGCCTGAATGCGAGGCTCTGGACTTAACTCTCGGGGATCTGCTGCGGGAAAGCGCCACCATGTATCCCCGGCGTCTCGGCCTGGTGAGCAGGCATCAGGGAATTCGCCTCACCTGGGCCGAGTTCCAGGATAAGGTGGTCCGCACCGCCGCCGGGCTGCAAAGTCTCGGACTGCGGCCGGGGGACCGCATCGGCGTCTGGTCCACCAATTGCGCCGAGTGGGTTTACCTGCAATTCGGAGCGGCCACCGCCGGCGTCATCCTCGTGAACGTGAACCCGGCTTACCGCAGCCATGAGCTGTCGTACGTGCTTCGCGTCTCGCGCATCAAGTATCTCTTCCTGCACGAGAGCGACTCCCACGCCAACTACCGCCAGATCCTGCGGGAGTGCCTGCAGGCACAGCCCTGCGAGTTGCAGGGCGCCATCTATCTCGACAGCCCCGAGTGGGACGCGTTGCTCGACCCGCAGCTCCCCTTCCGTCCGCCGCTGATCGACGCGGGCGACGTGACCAACATCCAGTACACGTCCGGCACCACAGGCGCCCCCAAGGGCGCGATGCTGAGCCACCGCAATGTGGTCAACGACGGGCGCTTTATCGCCGAAAGAATGAGGCTGACGGGCGAAGACCGGATCTGCATCCCGGTGCCGCTGTACCACTGCTTCGGTTGCGTTATCGGGACGATTGCCGCCACCGCGTCGGGCGCCGCCATTGTTCTGCCGGCCGCGACGTTCGACGCGGCCGCAACTCTGACGGCGATCGAGGAAGAGCGCGCAACGGCTATTTACGGCGTTCCCGCGATGTTCATCGCGGAACTCAACCACCCGACGTTCGAGGGGAGGGATTTCAGCTCGCTGCGCACCGGCGTGATGGCCGGTTCTCCGTGTCCCATCGAAGTCATGAAGCGGGTGGTGAGGTCGATGCACGTGCCGGAGATCACCATCTGCTACGGGCAGACTGAAACGTCTCCGGTGACGGTCATGTCGGATGTCAGCGACTCTATCGAGTTCCGCTGCTCGACCGTCGGGCGCCCCATGCCTGCCACGGAAATACGGCTCATCGACACATCCAGCGGCGAGATCGTGCCCATCGGGCAGCAGGGTGAGTTGTGCGCGCGCGGCCCGCTTGTCATGGTCGGCTACGACGGGGATCCGGAAGCGACGCGCAAAGCGATTTGCCCGGAGGGATGGTTGCACAGCGGCGATCTCGCCGTGATGGGAGAAGACGGTTCGTTTCGCATCACCGGCCGCGCCAAGGACATGATCATCCGGGGCGGCGAGAACATCTATCCCCGCGAGATCGAGGAGTTCCTTTACACACACCCGCTCGTCGACGAGGTCCAGGTGATCGGCGTGCCCAATCAGAGGCTGGGCGAGGTGGTCTGCGCCTGGATCCGGGTGAAGCCCGGGCAGGAAACCACGGCCGAGGCCATCCGCGACTACTGCCGCGGGAAAATTGCCTACTTCAAGATTCCCGAGCTGGTCCGGTTCGTCGATACCTTCCCCATCACCGTTACGGGCAAGATCCAGAAGTTCCGGATGCGCGAGGCCGAGATCCACGAGCGCGGCCTGGGCGAAGTGGCGACAGCCGTCACCGCGTAACACCACAGGCCCGCCGTCGACAGATTCGGGTTTGCCTGGGACGGCGTCCGGGTTGCGCGCCTGAATTCTCCGCACAGAGCCCGCCCGTTTAGATCGCGTGCCAGACCGGTCACGGCCCACTTGCCGCCAACCGGCTACAGGTTCTGGCAAAATGACCGATCATCATGGATGATCGTTGTTGTCGGCTGAAGCCTGCCTGGCGGCGAATGCACATTTATGAGATTCGCATTCTTAACTCCGAATTATTGGAACTCTTTCCCTCTCCGCTTTCGCTCAGTCCTCGCCTTGAGCCTCCTTCTGGGGCTTGGCGGCTGCTCCTCCCCGGCGCCGGTCGCTTCCGACGAAACGCCCCGGGAGGTAACGGTCCGTCAGCCGGCCCGGTTTGAGCGTCCGCTCACCATCAACGCCAGCGGCAACGTCGAAGCCGCTGAGACGGCCTATCTCTCCTTCCAGGTGGCCGGCCAGGTTCGCAAGGTCTTTGTGGAAGAGGGCCAGTCCGTCCGTGCGGGCCAGGTTCTCGCCGAGTTGGACCCTCGCGATTACCAGTTGCGCCTCAGCGCGGCAGCTTCTCAGGCGGGAGCGGCCGGAGCCACTCTGCGCAAGGCGGACGCCGGCCTCCGGAAGCAGGAGCTTGCCCAGATCAAGGTGGATCTCGACCGCGTAGAGGATGAGTACAAGCGCATGAAAGCGCTCTATGAGCGGGGCAGCCTGGCGCCCAACGACTACAAGAAGATCGAAGCGGCTTACCTCGCCGCGCGCGAGCGCTACAGCATGGCCCGGGAAGGCACCCGGAGTGAGGACAAGCAGGCCGCCGCGGAAGCCCTTCAAGGGGCGCAGGCACAGGAGAGCATCGCGAAGAAGGCTCTCGCCGATACCCGCCTGACGGCGCCTTTCGCGGGCGTCATCGCCAAGAAGGACGTTGAAAACGGCATGCTGGTCGGCAGCAGCCGTCCGGTCTTCGTCCTCATGAACCTCCAACCGGCCAAGGTCCATGTCGGCGTGCCCGAAGCGGAGATTGGAAAGATCCGGATCGGACAAAAAGCGACGGTCCGCATCCCGTCGCTGGGCAGCAAAGATTTTGAAGGCCGGGTCGAGACCATCGGCTTTGCCGCCGATCCGGCCGCGCGCACCTTCAGCGTCAGGATCGCCGTGCCCAACCCGCGCCTCGAACTACGTGCCGGCATGGTCGCCGAGTCGGGGATAGAGACCGGCGAGAAGGTCACCGCGATGACTGTGCCCGGTCAGGCGATCGTGCGCGACGCGCAGGGTGCGACCACGGTGTTCACCTTCTTCCCCGGGAAGAACCGCGTCTATGCGCGCCGCGTCGACACCGGCTCCGTCTTCGGACGCGAAGTTGAAATTGTCCGGGGACTCTCCGGAAGCGAGAAGGTGGTCATCGGCGGACAGCAGCTCGTCCATGAGGGTTCGCCGGTCGTTCCGGCCGAGGCGGGTGCTGCCGCGGGTGCCGCCGAATGACCACCGGACCTGCCTGGCTGCGCTATCCCCAGGTCACTCTCGTCTGCACGGTTCTGCTGTTCGCCGCCGGCGCCTGGGCGCTGCTGACGATGCCCCGGCGCGAAGATCCGAAAATCACGGTCCGCGTCGGCGTCATGATGTTGCTCTATCCCGGAGCCACTTCCGAGCAGGTGGAGCAACAGGCGACCAAGGTCATCGAACAACGCCTCTTTCGCTACGAGGAAGTACGCAAGGGGAAGACCTACTCCACCAGCCGGCCCGGCTTTGCATTCCTGAATATCGAACTCGAAGAATGGGTCCAGCGGCCCGACCAGTTCTGGTCGAAACTGCGTCACGACATGCTGGAACTGCGCCAGACCAGCCTGCCTCCCGGCGTGATCGGCCCGGCAGTCGATACGGACTTCGGCGACACCATCGCCGTGCTGCTCGCCCTGCACGGCGGCAATTACGAGTACCGCCAGCTCAAGGATTACTCCGAGACGATCGAGGAGGCCCTGCGCACGCTGCGCGCCACTTCCAAAGTGAAGCTTTACGGCGAGCAGAAGGAACAGATCTACATCACAAGCACGCCGGAGCGCCTGGCGCAATACCGCGTTCCGCTGCCGAAAGTGATCCAGGCCCTGCAGGCGCGCAACGCGGTGCAGTTCGGCGGCCGCTTCGAGACGGACGAGGGCAAGCTGCCCATCCAGGCCAATGGGCTGTTCGACACCCCCGAGCAGATCAGCCGGGTGATGGTCGACGTCAGCCCGGAAGGCCAGCCGCTCTACCTGGGGGATGTGGCGAAGATCGAGCGCCGCTACCAGGATCCGCAGTTCCTCACACGCTACAACGGCCAGCCCGCCATGATGATTTCGGTCGAGATGCAGGAGGGGTACAACGTCGTCGAGTTCGGCCAGCAGGTTGCCGAAAAGCTTGTGGGCGTCAAGCGCCTTCTGCCGCCGGACCTCAAGATCGATCTGGTCGCCAACCAGCCCCGCATGGTGAAGGAACGGATTTCGAGCTTCCTGCGCGAGTTCGGTATCGCCATCGTGTCCGTCATCCTTGTCACGATGCTGCTGCTGCCCTTCCACGTCGCGCTAGTCGCCGCGGTGGCCATTCCCGTTACGGTCTCGGTGACTTTCGCCATCCTGAATCTGTGTGGCATCGACCTGCAGCAGGTTTCGATTTCGATGCTCGTGGTGATGCTCGGCATCCTTGTGGATGACGCGATTGTTGTCGCCGATAATTATGTCGATCTGCTGGACCGCGGCAAATCGCTGGATTTCGCGGCGGCACACTGCGCGAGGGAGATCGTCGTCCCTCTCCTGGTCGCGACGTTAACCATCATCGCGGCATTCCTTCCCACGTTGTTCACCCTCGGCGGCAGCGTCGGGGAATTCATCCACAGCATGCCGATCGTGGTAGGTATCTCGCTCAGCGTCTCATTCGGCGTGGCCTTCTTCCTTACGCCGCTGGTCTGCCGCACGTTCATTCACCACGGTCTGCACGCACACGGCGCGGATGCGAAACCGAAGTTCAACCTTGTCGACCGCCTGGAGATGCGCTACGAGAAGCTGGCGGGAGCGGCTTTGAAAGTGCCTCGCCTGATGGTCGGCTTCGGGCTGCTCGCTGTCTTGGCCGGCGCCGTACTGATGAGCCTCCTGCCGCAGCGCTTCTTCCCTCCGGCGGAACGCGAGCAATTCGTGATCGACCTTTGGCTGCCCGAGGGCTCCAAGGTGGAATACACCGACGCGCTGCTGCGCAAGGTCGAAAAGGAACTGTCCGCCAATCCGCTGGTGGCCAGCTATGGCACGTTCGTCGGCTCCAGCGCCCCTCGGTTTTACTACAACGTCGATCCGCAGCAGCCCGCCGGGAACTACGGGCAGATTCTGGTCAATACGCGGGATGTGGATAAGACTCCGGAACTCGTCTATCGCCTGCGCAAGAGGTTGCGCGACGTCGTGCCGGATGCACTCGCCATCGTGAAGGAGCTGCAGCAGGGCGAGATCTTCTCGGCGCCCATTGAAGTCCGCGTCTCGGGGGTGGATCTCGCGCAGTTGAAAGCTCTGTCCGTGCAGGTCGATTCCATCCTGCGCGGCATCCCGGGTTCTGAGTACGTCCACCGCGACTGGCGCGACGATCCCTACGAGTTGAAGGTGAATCTCGATAACGAACTGGCCAACCGGCTGGGCTTCTCCAACGCGTCCGTCGGCCGGTCGCTGGCGGCGGGGTTTGACGGCGTCGTCGTTTCCACTTTCTGGGAAGGCTCGCGCGCGGTCGACATTCTGTTGCGCCTGGACGAGTCCAGCCGGCAGAGCTTCGACGATGTGCGGGACGCCTACCTGACATCGCCCGTCACGGGCGCGAAAGTTCCGCTGCGCCAGATTGCGACGCTCTCGCCCGCCTGGGAAACCGGGCGCATCGTCCGCCGCAACGGCATGCGCACCATTACGGTTCGCAGCTTTTTCCAGGAAAGCGTTTACGCTTCCAACATTCTCAAGCAGGCACGCGAGAAGATTGCACGGATCCCGCTTCCGCCCGGCTACAGCATCGCGTACGGCGGGGAAAACGAGTCGCAGGCCAACATGAGCGGAGGCATCGTCAAGGCCGCGCTCATCAGCACACTGCTGATCTTCCTCATCCTGCTGTTCCAGTTCCACTCGGTCACCGAAACGCTGGTGGTGATGTCGTCCATTCCGCTCTCGTTGTTCGGCGGCGCGATCGGGTTGCTGATCGTCGGAATGCCGTTCAGCTTCGTGGCGGAAATCGGCTTCATCGGCGTCGGCGGCGTGGTTGTTCGAAACGCCATCCTGCTGGTCGACTACATCAAAGAATGCCGCGCCCGCGGCGAGTCCCTCATCGACGCCGCCCGCGCGGCCGGCGCGCGCCGCATGCGGCCCATCTTCCTGACAACTCTGGCCGCGGCCGTCGGAGTGCTTCCCATGATTCTTTCCGGCTCGCTGATGTGGGCGCCGATGGCGGCCGTCATCGCCTTTGGACTGCTCTTCTCCATGTTCTTCACGCTGCTGGTCGTTCCTTCCCTGTACGTCCTGACCGCGAGGAAAGAGGCGGTTGTCGAAGGAGGAGTCGAATGAGACGCGGCTTGCTTGCATTGACAGCTCTCCTGGTTCTGCCTGCGTGGGCGGCGCGTCCGTTGACGCTCGAGGAGGCACAGCAACTGGCGCATCAGAACAACCGGGCGCTGAAACTGGCGCGGCTCAAGGT
>Ga0315272_10000720_pt1 | contig 16869 bp, 12 predicted proteins | sample C3_middle_MG_FD_203918 | JGI IMG/M metagenome (GOLD analysis project Ga0315272, IMG submission 203918) | Sediment microbial communities from Yellowstone Lake, YNP, Wyoming, USA - C3_middle | ecosystem: Environmental > Aquatic > Freshwater > Lake > Sediment | place: USA: Wyoming | collected...
TGAAATCCAGCAATACCTGGCCGCCGAGCACTTCATCGTTTTTCGCGGCATGAGCCGTTCGGAAGACGACGCGCCCATGATCTTCTGGGACACGGATCGGCAGTCCGACTACAAACCGTTCCTCGACTGCGCGCTGCAGCTCGGCGTCCGGCTCGTTCACTTCCACACCCGCGAGTTCTCCCAGCGGCACCGCGAAGAGGCTCTGGATCAACTGGAAGAGTGCGAGATCGGCCGCGATGAAAAGCGCACGCTGGAACGTCGCATCAATGAACTCGCCATCTATGAGGGGCTGACCTGCGCCATCGAACTCTCCTTCGATTTCGAGGGCCGGATCTACTTATTCGAACTGCGTACCGAGTGGTATGACGAGTGGAATGACATTCTCGACGAATTGGAGGACGCCGTCCCGGGTGAAGACGGTCAGGAGCCCTTCGGGGGCTACTACTCGAATAACTGAGCACACATGGTCAGCCACGCACGATGGAAGCTCAGGGAGATACCCGAGGACGCCGCGAAGAACCTGGCTCGCGGTTGCAGCCTCGGCATGCCGGCGGCACGAGTGCTTTGGGGACGCGGCTTGCGCGACGAGGCGGCAGCGCGCCAGTTCCTGAGACCTGAGCTGCGCTACCTTCACGATCCGTTTCTGATGCTAGGCATGGACCGCGCCGTCGAGCGGCTGCGCCGCGCCCTGGCCAATCGCGAGCCGGTGATGCTGTACGGCGACTACGACGTGGACGGTATTTCCAGCGTCGTCCTGGTGCTGACCATGCTCCGGCTGATGGGCCACGATGCGAGCTTTCACGTGCCCGACCGTTTGAAGGACGGCTATGGCATGCAGTGCTCGGTCGTTGACCAGGCGGCCCGCGACGGCATCCGGCTGATCATCAGCCTGGACACGGGGATTCGTGCCCTGGAACCGATCGCCCGCGCGCGGGAACTCGGCATCGACGTGATCGTCACCGACCATCACCTGCCCGAAGAGGGGCTCCCGGACGCCTACGCCATACTCGATCCCAATCAGCCCGATTGTCCCTATCCGAACAAGGGGCTGTGCGGCGCCGGAGTCGCGCTGAAGCTGATTCAAGCTCTGATGGAACGCGAAAACTGGCCGCCGCACCGCATCGCCACCTTCTCCGATTCGTTCCTGGTGATGGCCGCCATCGCCACGGTCGCCGACGTGGTGCCGCTCACCGGCGAGAACCGCATCATCGTCAAGCGCGGGCTGGAACGCATCACTCGCACCGCGAACGCGGGCCTGAAGGCTCTGCTCAACGCGGGCGGCGTCGAGCCTGGCTCGGCCGTCTCCACCTCGGACATCGGATTCCGCGTGGCTCCGCGCATCAACGCGGCGGGCAGGATGGACAACGCGAGCGACGTGGTCGAACTGTTCATGACCCAGGACGAAGTTCGCGCGCGGGCCATCGCCACGCGCCTGGACGGCCTGAACATCGAGCGCCAGAAGGCCGGCGAGGACGTGGTGCGCGATATCCTCGAGGGCCTCCGCGGCCAGCACCCGAGCGAGGATCAGGCCGGTCTGGTCTTTTACGATCCAGCCTGGCACCGCGGCGTCGTCGGCATCGTGGCCAGCCGGGTGGTGGAGATGTACCACCGTCCCGCGTTGGTGCTCGGGCGAGACGACAAGACGGGCTACGTGCAGGGCTCCGGCCGTTCGATCCCATCGTTCCACTTGCTCGACGCTCTGGAAACCATCTCCGATGTCTTCGTGCGCTTCGGCGGCCACCGGCAGGCGGTCGGCGTCACGCTCGAAGAGGCCCGCGTCGAGGAGTTGCGGGAACGCTTCAACGCGGCGGCGCAGAAACTGCTCTCGAAGGAAGATCTGCTGCCCGAACTCTGCATCGACGCGGAATTGCGGCTGCAGGAATTGAACGACAACTCGGCGGCCGAAATTCTCCAACTCGCACCCTTCGGACTCGACAACCCCGCGCCGCTCTTTGTGGTCCGCGACGTTGAGTTGCGCCAGCCTCCCGAAGTCTTCGGCCGCGAGGGCGAGCACCTGCGGCTGCGGCTGTATTCCGGCGACTGCTGCCAGTTCGCCAAGGCCTGGCGGTTCGCCGCACGCGGGCCTGAACTCGAGCCCGGCTGCCATGTCGATGTAGTCCTGACGGTGGATGCCGACTCATACAGCCTGAAGCGCGGCTATGCGGGATGGGGCGTCACCGTCCGCGATGTGCGTCCGGCGGAAGCCTAAGAGCCTACGGGTGGCTGAAGTGGAGCGGCTCTCCGGAGCTGCGCGGCGTCTCCAGACCCCGCCACAAACTCAATGTGCTTACGGGCGCTGGGGCGCCCATGCGGCTATCGGTCAAACTGACTTGGCAGCATAGCTTGGCGAAACGCCCTGAGCGCCGCATTCGTTCACGCAACCCGTTCAGTCCAGGACAGCCGACTCGCCGCGCGCCGGGACGGTCACCGGCACCTTGAAGCGCTTCCCGATCTCGCTGGCCAGCACCGCCTGCGCCGCAGGCTCGCCATGGACGACGAAGACGCGTTTCAAGCCGGGCGCGATGGGCGCCATCCAATCCAGCAGCTCGTGCTGGTCGGCGTGACCGCTCAACTCGTTCAGCTTGACCACTTCGGCTTTGAGCTGCACGGGCTCGCCGAAGATCAGGACCTCCGGCAGCTTGTCGACGATCTTGCGGCCCAGCGTATGTTCGGCCATGAAACCGGTGACCAGCACGGTGTTTCTGGGGTTCGCAATGCCGTTGCGCAGGTGATGCAGGATGCGCCCGCCTTCACACATGCCCGAGGCGGAGATGATCATGCAGGGCATACGGATATCGTTCAGCGCTTTCGACTCGGAGACCTCCTTGACGTAGCGCAGATTCTTGATCGCGAACGGGTCGCCGTCGTGCGCCGCCACGTTGTTGGTCTCGGCGTCGAAAAGCTCGCTGTGATTGCGGAAAACGCCGGTCGTGTTCACGGCCAGCGGGCTGTCGACAAAGATGGGGAACTCGGGAATCTTTTCAGCGTCGATCAGCTCGTGCATCAGCAGCACGATTTCCTGAGTGCGTCCGACGGCGAAGGCGGGGACGATCAGACGGCCGCCGCGCGCCAGTGTGCGGTTGACGGCGTCGGCGAGTTTGTTGCTTACGGCCTCCAGAGGCTTGTGCAGGCGGTCGCCGTACGTGGACTCGATGATCAGATAGTCACAGGGCGGCAGAGGCTCCGGGTCTTTCGTGATCGGCAGGTTGCGGCGGCCGACATCACCCGAAAAGGCCAATTTCCGTTTGCGGCCGTTTTCCTGAATATCGAGCACCATGGCCGTCGAGCCGAGCATGTGGCCGGCATCGTAGGAGCGATAGGTGAGACCGGGCCCGATCTCGCGCGCCTGACCCTGCGGCGCCGATTGAAACAGCGGCAGGGTTCGCTCGGCGTCCTCCACCGAATACAGGGGTTCGACGATCTCCGGGGTGTCCAACTCGCCTAGGGAGCGGCGGCGATGGTTGCGCTTGGCCATGAACAGCGCGTCTTTCTCCTGCAAGTAGGCCGAGTCGGCGAGCATGTACTTGCACAGGTCCGTCGTGGCCGGAGAGGCGACAATGGGCCCCGTAAAGCCGTTCTTGACCAGCGTCGGCAGGTTGCCGGTGTGGTCGATGTGGGCGTGAGAAACCAGCACGGCGTCGATGGAGCCGGCCGGGAAAGGCAACGTGGCGTTGCGCTCGCGGGCTTCCTTGCGATGGCCCTGATAGAGCCCGCAATCCAGCAGATACTGTTTGCCGTTCAACGCCAGGAGGTGCATCGACCCGGTGACCGTCTGAGCGGCTCCCCAAAACGTCAGCTTCATATCGAAATCATTTCACAAACCGAAGGTCCGCTTAAGCCGGCGTTCCTCCGGGCGTTCGATATTCGGTGACAGGCGCGGGAACTTTTTTTTACGCGACGTTTCAAACAGATCGAGAAACTTGAGTCATTTGCGACGCCGGCCGCATCCTCTCATCATTCACGAGTGGAGAATGCCTGGGTGCCGGACATGAACGTTCGCGCGCCCGGCTCGGCTGCGCCACACCGGCGGGCCGGCACATTTGCGAAAGGCCATTCGGGTCCGCCAGAGGAGACGTACATTATGTTGTTGGGAAATGCCGTCGGAAATGGTGCGCCCAATCAAGCGCACGATGTCAAAATCGTTCAGCTTTTATTGAACATGAATCAAGCCCGGGTTCCGGGCGCCGCCGTCTTGACGGTGGATGGCCAGTTTGGCCCTGCATCGGCGGCAGCCATCGCGGCGTTTCAGTCGCAGGTGATGGGCAGCGCCGCCCCGGACGGCATCGTGTCAGAACCCAGCGACACGCTGGCCGAATTGCAGAAGGGGCTTCCGGCCGGGCTCACGAAGGAGAACTTCCAACTCGTGATGCTGAACGCCAGGCAGGCGAAGATCGATCTGTTCTATCAACCCGTGGTTGACCGGATGAAAGCGGCGGGAATCGACAAGCCTCTGAGAATGGCCCATTTTCTGGCCCAGACGGGCCACGAGAGCGGCGATCTGCTTTATACCGAGGAACTGGCGAGCGGTCAGGCGTATGAAGGCCGTACAGACCTGGGCAACACGCAGCCCGGCGACGGTCCTAAATTCAAGGGACGCGGGCTCATCCAACTGACCGGCCGCGCGAATTACGTGGCTTACGGAAAGTCGATCGGCAAGGACCTGACAATCAACGGCGCGTGGACGAGCGTCGCGACCGACCCTTCGCTCGCCGTCGACGTAGCCTGTTGGTTCTGGACCAGGCACAACCTGAATGTGCTCGCCGATATTGACGATCTGAACACCATCACGCAACGGATCAACGGCGGCCTGAACGGTTTGCCGGACCGGGCCGATCACCTGGAACGGGCGAAGTTCGGTCTGCAATTGGCCTAGCCGGAACGCCGGCGTGCCAGGGAGTGCGCGGCACATGCCTACCGGCAGGAGGCGAATGCCAGTTCGCCGCGGCCGAAGTTGAACTGGCAACCCGGCGCAGGGTCCCGAAGCACAGTGCGCGCCCACGGGCCCATGGGCGCACAAAATCGCGGGAATAGTCCGCGCATGACCTTCGACGAGCGGCAAACGCCCCCTGGGAACGCCGATCTCCAGATCGGCACCTTTGCCGCGTGAGCGGCAACATTTGGAAATGACTTTCGACGGAACGGTTATTCATTCCGCGCAAGGGACCTCGCTACCGTTCGCGGCTCCGCAATACGGGAATGGGCCCGAGCGCGCTCCCGGACGGCCGCCTTATGGAGGAGAGCGATACCACATCCCGTCGCAGGCGTGTTTCGGCGTGGCCGTTCGCTATGCCAAACTAGGGCTTTGCTGTCATGAAAACCAAGACGCCGAACGGGGTAAAGATCCAGCTCGATACCGAGCGCAAGATCCGCACCCGCAACAAGCTCTATTACCGCTACAATCACTGGCCGATCTGGATCTTTGTCTTCTTCCTGATCCCCGGTCCGATGACGTTCGATCTGTTCGCGCACGGCTTCCATAGCAACATGGCCTGGTGGCTGGCCGCTGTGATGATCGGGACGGGCATCGCGGGGCTCAGGGGCAGCCTGCCCGGCTGCGAGCCCGCCCCGTACATCATCCGCTTCACCGAAGATAAGCCCAACCTGGTCTACCGCCGGGTCTGCTACACCTTCGCCTGGAGCGCCGCTATCACGTATGGCGTGCTGAATCTGGCCGGGCTGGTGATCGCCATTTCAACGGGCAAATGGATGATGAAGGAGATCTACCAGACCGCCTACTTCCCGATCGCCGTGCCTATCTGGATCCTCGGTCTGTGCGGTATGCTGCCGCGCGTGAAGCGTTCGACGCAGGGCGAGGGCGACGAACGCAGGTACTTCTACGGAACGGTGTGGGCCATGTGCATCGCGCAGCCGGTGCTGTGGCTCCTGTACCTGCTGCTGCCGCGCACGCACACCACGGACATTGTGGAACTCGTGGTCTACGTTGGCCTGCTGGCAACGGTGGGTTACCTCAGCTACCGCGGCTTCTTCCCGCGCACGCAGAAGATCGTCCCGGGCGAGATCGCCGCGCTCGACTGAGTACGAGGGGATTCGCGGGGAGATCGTGGGCGTACGTTCTCCCTGCCCTCCGTTCTCGTTCTCCTACGAAGCTGATCTGGCCTGCTCTCCTGTCCCGGTGGATGGCTGTGAAAGAATGTGTCATGCCCAGATCGAACCTCCTCCCCAGTACGCCGCTGTGGCTCATCACCGGCGTCTTTCTTATCCTCTCGCCCTCTTCCACGCTGGCGCAGGAGCGCCCCGCACACGCGCCGGCGCAGTCCACCGAGGCGCCGAAAACCGCTGAGCCGGCTCCGGCGCCCATCCCGAAAGAGACTTCCTCGGTTACTCATCACGAGCTGATTCTTGGCGGCAAGACGCTGAAGTACACCGCCACAGCCGGTACGCTGCACATCCCCGGCAGTGACGAGAAGCCCTACGGCTCGATCTTCTACGTAGCCTACACGCTCGACGATGCCCCTTCGGCGCACCGTCCGGTGACCTTCCTCTACAACGGCGGCCCCGGCTCGCCCTCGATATGGCTGCACATGGGCTCTGTCGGCCCGGTGCGCGTGTTGACGGCCAGTCCGGAGGCCACCGGCGCCGGCCCCTATCAGGTGGTGCCCAACGAGTACAGCCTGCTCGACCGCACCGATCTCGTCTTTGTCGACGCGCCGCTGACTGGCTATTCGCGCGCCGTCGGCAAGGGCACAGCCAAGGACTTCGCCGGCGTCGACCAGGACGTCACGGCCTTCAACAAATTCATCGTGCGCTGGATCAGCGTCAACCATCGCTGGAATTCGCCCAAGTTCCTGTTCGGCGAAAGCTACGGCACAACGCGCTCGGCGGCGCTCGTCGATTCGCTCGAAAACGACGGCGTCAGCTTCAACGGCGTCATCCTGCTGTCCAGCGTGCTGAACTACTTCAATGGGTCGCCCGGCCTGATCAATCAGTTTGTCGGCAATCTGCCGACCTACGCGGCGACGGCCTGGTACTACAAGAAGGTGCCGCACAAGGGCACCGAGAAGGAGTTCCTCGACGCTGTCCGGACGTTTGCGCGCGGCGAGTACGCCGACGCGCTGGAGCAAGGCCACAACCTGCCGGCGGCCCGGCTCGACGCCGTGGCGGCTAAGCTGGCCGGCTTTACCGGACTAAGCGTCACCTACATCAAAGAGGCCAATCTGCGCATCTCGCCGACGCGCTTTCGCAAGGAGTTCGCACGCGATGAGCGCCTGATCCTGGGCCGTTACGATACGCGCTTCGAGGGCGTCGACGTCGACGCCGCCGGTGAGAATCCCGGCTACGATCCGTCGAGCACCGGCATCACCGGCGCCTACGTCACGGCCTTCCGCGACTACCTCGACCGCCAGCTCAACTATACATCCGAACTCGTCTACTACACGAGCGCCAGCGAGGCCCTTCGCCAGTGGGACCACACCCACCGCAGTCCAGGCGGCCCAGGCGGCTTCCGTGGGCCGATGCGCGACGCCTATGTCGCCGGCGACCTGGCCGACGCCATCCGCAAAAACACCTCCCTGCGCGTCTTCTCGGCCAACGGCCTGCTCGACCTGGCGACGCCGTTCTTCCAGACCGAGCTCGATCTCGCGCAGATGAACCTCGACAAGAAGCTCGTCTCCAACATCGGGTTCGGCTACTACCCGGCCGGCCACATGATCTACCTGAATGTCGAGGCGCTCAAGCAGTTCAAGGCCGATCTGGCGTCGTGGTACGACGGCACACTGAACCGCGGCAAATAGAGCCGCACAGCGGGCCGGACGCGCGCGCTAGGCGTTGTCCGGCCCGGCCCCGCCGTTTCCAGCGGATCTTCGAGCCCTAGCCGACGGCCACCTCGTAAAAATGCGGGGTTGGGCGGCCGTCAAACAACGATCTCACGCGATCTCCTGCCGCGTCATGCTCAGGGCTGCTGTGGGTCGTCAGGAAAGCCTCGCGGTTTTCAAACTCCACGACCGCCGCGTAGTTGCTTTCCTCTGTGGGCTTCAGCAGCCTGCGGCTGACGAAGCCCTTGAATTTCGAGAAGACGTGATTGGTCGCGGTGAACCACTCTTCAAACTCGTGCTGCTTGCCCGGCTTGATGGGCGGGAACGAAATCAGAACAACGAACACAAGGCACCTCCAGACAGATGTACCTGCAACTTGCGCCGGGTTGCGGCTTGCGAGAGCCGCCTGCGGCAACGGTGCATGTTCCACTCTGATCGCAATGTAACTCAACGAAGAACGACAATCAGTGACTGACGTCACCCTGACCGCGACTCCAACCGCCGCCGCTGCGGATGGATATCCCGGCCCGCGGAAATGGTGGGGTCGGAAAGCTGCGAGCACCTCCCGCTAGTACTTTTCAGACTTGGTACCGCGTATACAGCAAGGCCGGCTCGGACGTACCTTAGGAATCGGGATAGCCAAAGACGCGCCGCCCTCGGGCGGGCGCGGGAAATGAGCTGCGTGCCGTGTTGATCGCCGTTGGGATAGTCGGGACCGTTATCGCGCTGGTTGCGATTGCCGTACCATTCGCAAGACGTGCGCAGGAAAAAAGAAAGGCTCATGCCCAGATGTTCATGAACACCGTTGCGACCGGGACGGGCACTTTCGAGCTGCCGCGGTCAGCCTCCCGCGCAGACGGCGCCTAACCGGCGTCAATTCTGGCGCCTATCCAAACGCTCGATCCTCACACCGGCGGGAGCGCTGCGAAGCGCCCGCGTCAGAGCGACTTCTTGATCAGATCCTGAGCCTCCGCCACCAGACGATCCAGGTGCTCCTGTCCGAGGAAACTCTCGGCATACAGCTTGTAGATGTTCTCAGTTCCAGACGGCCGCGCCGCAAACCAGCCGTTCTTCGTCGTGACCTTCAAACCGCCGATGGATGCGCCGTTGCCCGGGGCTTCGGTCAGCTTGTCAACGATCGGCTCGCCCGCGAGTTCGGATGCCGTGACGTTGCCCGGGGAGAGCTTCTTCAACTTGCTCTTCTGTTCCGGCGTCGCGGGCGCATCGATGCGGGTGTAGTAGGACTCGCCGAATTGGGCTGCGATCTCGCGATAATGCTCGCCCGGATCTTTGCCGGTGACGGCCGTGATCTCCGCCGCCAGGAGGCCCATGATCGGCCCGTCCTTATCGGTGGTCCAGACCGTTCCATCACGGCGCAGGAAACTCGCACCCGCGCTCTCCTCGCCGCCGAAGGCGACCGTCCCGTCGAACAAGCCGGGGGCGAACCACTTGAAGCCGACCGGCACCTCGTACGCCGTCCGATTCTCCGCCGCGCACACACGGTCGATCAGCGCGCTCGAAACCAGAGTCTTGCCGATCTTCAGCGATTCGCTCCACTGCTTGCGATGCGTCAACAGATAGCGGATCGCCACGCAGAGATAGTGGTTCGGGTTCAGCAGGCCGGCGCTGCGCGTGACAATGCCGTGCCGGTCGGCGTCGGGATCGTTGCCGAAGGCGATATCGAAATCGTCCTTCAGCCGCACGAGGCTCGCCATCGCATAGGGGCTCGAACAGTCCATGCGAATCTTGCCGTCATGATCGACGGTCATGAAGGCGAAACGCGCGTCGACTGCAGGATTAACCACGGTCAGCTTCAGCCCGTACAGCTCCGCGATGGGTGCCCAATAATGGACCGCGGCTCCTCCGAGCGGGTCAACGCCGATGCGGATACCAGCGGCCTTGATCGCCTCGATATCAACGACATGGGCGAGATCGTGAACGTAATCGCGCACGTAGTCCCGCTGATGCGTCGTGGACGAACGTAAGGCCTGTTCATAAGTGACGCGCTTGACGTCCCGGTTGCCGCCTCTCAACAACTCGTTCGCGCGGTTCTGAATCGCGTCGGTGACGTCCGTATCGGCGGGGCCGCCGTTCGGCGGGTTGTACTTGAAGCCGCCATCGGAGGGCGGATTGTGCGAGGGCGTAACGACGACGCCGTCGGCCAGACCGCTCTTGCGACCGCGATTGTAAACGAGGATCGCGCGCGAGATGACGGGCGTGGGAGTGAAGCCTCCGTCGGGCTGGATGACGGTCTCGACGCCATTCGCCGCCAGAACTTCCAGCGCCGCCCGCTGCGCGGGGGCCGAGAGCGCGTGCGTATCCATGCCCATGAACAGCGGACCATCGATGCCCTGAGAAGCGCGGTATTCGCAGATCGCCTGCGTGATGGCCAGGATGTGCGCTTCCGTGAAACTGCCGTTCAACGAGGTGCCGCGATGGCCGCTGGTCCCGAAGCTGACGAGCTGATTGGGGTCCGCCAGGTTGGGTGCTTTGTTGTAGAAGTCGCGCTCCAGGGCTGCGACGTCGATGAGCAATGCCGCGGGAGCCGGCTTGCCGGCCAGGGGACTTAGCATGTAAACCTCAGCAACCTCAAATCATTTCGCGCAGCAGTTCGGGGCGCGGGTTGGGAATGAGCACCTTGTTGACCAGCAGACCCTTGCGCCCCACGGCCTGCGCTCCCGCTTCCAGCGCGCTACGAACGGCCGAGACGCTGCCCGTAATGGTGGCGAAGGCCTTGCCGCCCAGCGCCATGGCCAGCCGGACCTCGATCAGTTGTACGCGCGCCGCCTTGGCCATCGCATCCGCTCCTTCAATGAGACTGGCGACGGAGAAGGCTTCCAGGATACCCAGCGACTCCAGCTCCGTTACGTGCGAGATGCCGCTCAAGGCGGGGAACAGATCGTCATGCACGTTGGGAATGACGAAAGTGTCCACCAGCGAAAAGTCGCCCGTGGACTTGCCTGCCTGCACGGCCGCTTCGACGTCGGCGACGTTGCCGCGCACCAGCACCATATACTTGCCGCTGCAAATCGTGCGCGCGAGGACCAGTTCCACGTCGGCCGCTTTCAACATGGCGTCGGTCACGGCGAATCCCGCCGCGATGCTCGACAGCTCGATCAGCCCGATTGAGTTCCTAGCCAAGGTGCCAGCTCCTTTTACGCTTCGATCTCAACCTGCTCGGCCGTTACGCGGGTCACGCGTCCGTCGATGCTCGCGTGAATCCATGCGCCGAGCGCGCCCTCGTCCATTTTCGCGACGGGATCGCCGGCGTGCACGCGGTCGCCCTCGGCGACGACGGGCTTCGCCGCGAGGCCCGTATGTTGCTTCGTCAACAGCTTCACGCGTTTCGGTTGCGGCCCCTTTTCCGTGAAGGGCGTATGCGTGTCATACTGCTCCACTCCCAGGCGCTGGCGCAGCATCGACTGCGGGACGCGCCGGTATTCCTTCATCGGGTGGACCTGCACGGGCCGGTCCTGCTGGAAGCGGATGCCGGCGGCGCGCAGATCGAGCTTGGCGGCGTCGCAGGCCTCTTTGGGGTACAGTTCCTCCGGGCAGGCGTAAAGCGTGCAGAGCCCGCAGGCGCAGCACAGCGAGCCCCACTGATTCCAATTATCCTTGCCCGCGAGCGTGAAGCCGAGGCTGCGCATCACCTTGTGCGGCTGCACGTCGTAGCCCAGCAGGTAGCGCGGGCAGAACTCGGTGCAATAGCTGCACTGGTCGCAGGCCGAGCGGCCGATGCGCTCGATGGACTCGATGGGACGGCTCTTGCGTTCCACCAGGGGATGGTCCTTCGGCAGGACGATCAGCCCGCAGGTGGTCTTCGTGGTCGTGCCTGAAAGGTCGAAAGTAAGACTGCCCATCATCAGGCCACTGACGAAGACGCCGTAATCGGGCACGCTGGCGCCGCCCGCGGCATCCAGCAGGTCGGCGAAGCTTGCGCCGATGGGCGTCCAGAAACTGGACGGCCGCCTCACCGCGCCCGACACGCTGACGAATTTCCGCGTGACCGGCTGGCCCTGCGCGGCGCGTTCGACGTTGTAGAGCGTCTCCACGTTGTTCACGACGCAGCCAACGTTGAGCGGGATGCCGCCGGCCGGAATCAAGCGTTTGGTCGCGGCGTAGACCAGTTCGTATTCGTCTCCGGAAGGATAGAAGTCGCCCAGCAGGCAAAAGCCGCAGCCTTCGCGCGCAGCGTGCGGACGTAGAGCCTCGACGGCCTCTTTGTTCTTTTCTTTGACCCCGAGAATGGCCTGGCTTGCGCCGGTGGCCGCCGCCATCCGCTTCAAGCCGGCGACGATCTCCGCCGGGTGGCGGCGCATCAGCTCGAAGTCTTTGTGCAGCAGAGGTTCGCACTCCGCGCCGTTGGCGAGAACGAATTCCGCCTGTGAAGCTGCCTTGACGGAGGTTGGAAAACCGGCGCCGCCCGCTCCCACCACGCCCATCTCACGCAGCGTCTCCACGAGTGTTTGATCGACCGGCATCCTTAACGGCCCAGGATAGCGCATGCCTGGCCCGTTCGTGAAAAGAGGCGTCTGGCGCGCAATGCCCGGGCGACGATCCCGCGCCACATGCGCTGCCGATTACCCTCCGTGGTACGGGCGCCGTGGCGCGCAGGGCAGCCACTTCTCGAGAACGTCGCGGAGCATATCGAGATCGACAGGCTTGCTCAGATAATCGTTCATGCCGCCGTTGAGGCAGGCCTCCCGGTCGCCTCGCAGGGCATGCGCGGTTACCGCTATGACGGGCAGGTGGCAGAGCGGCTCCGGGAGTTGCCGGATCACGGCCGTGGCTTCCAGCCCGTCCATGACGGGCATCTCCCAGTCCATCAGAATCGCGTCATATGCGCGCGTCCTGATCGCCGCTATGGCCTCCAGCCCGTTCGCGGCCACCTCAACCTCGTAGCCCAACCTGGCGAGCATTTTCTGGATGACCCGCTGATTGACGAGGTTATCTTCCACCGCGAGAATTCTCCCGGTGCCCGCGCTCGCGGACGGCCGCAACTCCCAGGCCGGCAGGTCGAGGCGCGGCAGCAGCGCATTGACCGCCTCCAGCAGTTCCTCCTCCAGCACCGGCTTTTCGATCGCTGTCTGGCACCAATCGGGCGCCGGGAAAAAAGAGCCGCGCAGGGCCAATATCGGCACATTGCTCAGGAACTCAGGCAGTTCGGGGCACTCTGGGAGTTCCAGAATGGCGATGTCAGGCCGCACGCCACGGCAGACCAGCTGCGCATCCTCCAAGGCCGGGGAGAGCGTGACGTCCGCACGCTGGCGTCTCATCCACTCGGCGAGGACCGCGCTCCGGCCTTCCCCGCTGCTGACGATCAGAACCCTCAGCGCCTGCAGGGCCGGATTCGCCGCCCGCGCGGCACGGCCGCCGGCCAGCGGGAGCGTCTCGTCGAGCGCCTCGAAGCCCATTCGAAGAACGTATCTCCGGTACTCCGGCGACACGGACTTCTCCATAACCATTCCGTCCACCGTCGCGGCAAGCCGGTTCGCCAGTTCAATCTGGCGGGCACTCTGTTCGCTTTGCGGGACGCCGGCGCGGGCTGGCCGGACGCAGACCTCGACGCGCAGGAACCGCTGCTCCGCAACAGCCATCCGAACCACGATCTCCCGCGCATCGTCCGCGGCCGAAGCCGCACCGAGCAGCAGCCCGGCGCACGCCGTCAGCCTCCTCTCGCAGGCTGTCACACGAGCGGGGAATGCCGGCTCCACATCGAAGATGAGATCGATCCCGGCTTTCTCCAGCAGCCGCCCGGAGGCGCGGCAGAGCCCGGCGAGGGTACTCCGTGCATCGAACTCCTGGCGGCTGAGTTGGGTGTTGAACGCCAGCATCGCTTCGAGTCTTGGCAGGAACTCGGTGTAGATGCGGATTGCGGAGCGCAGGCTGGAGGGAACCTCGCCCAGGATGGAGGGCGGGAACTGGAGAGAGATCTCTTCGATTTCAGACTGCATCTCCGCTCGGGTCTGATCCAGCAGACTCCAATCGGCGACGACAGGCATCGCGAAGAATCGCGCGTCTGACGGAGACACAGTGGACGGCAGCAGTGCCAGGCGTCCCGTCCACATGCGCGGACCGGAGCCGTCCCTGGGGTCTACGCGCGCCGACAGAAGCGCGGAGCGCTCGGTTCCTCCATCGGGAAGCATCAGGCGGACCGGGACGTCCCGAATCTCGCCCCTCTCCCAGATTTCCCGGGCCAGGAGGGAGCCCGCGGCCAGCGCGGGGAGATACGAGCCGATGGGTTGTCCCTTCAGCCGTTCCGCATCGGCGACGCCGAGAGTTGCGGCGAACGCCTCGCTGACGCCCAGAATTGCTCCATCCGGAGCTACCTGGCAGGACAGCTCATGCGGATTCTCCGCCTGAACTCCTGCCGGCGCACTGAAGCCAGCTTCGGAGGGGCCGAGAACCTGTCGTAACCGTTCGACCAGTCCCGTCGCTTCCCGGCGCTGCGATTCTGCCTGCAACGATCCACACCCACCTGAAACAAAATCGACTATCGGAGGTGATACTTTCCTTCGGAAGCCAGACTATCAGTATTTTGTCAGATTCGAAAGGCTTTCGTAAGACTGCTGGGGCTGGCGAGACTGATCGACGAGCCCGCGCGCTCCTCGCTCCTCACACCGGAATTGCGATTCTCCACTATTGCCGTCCCGCACTCCCTGATTCCAATGCCCGTGTTCTTAGTGATGGTATCCTCAAATCAGCGTATCCCCCGCTGGCTTAATGAGTTCCGCATCCGAAGCCATATCTTTGCCGCGGCCCGGCCAGACTGCCCTCCGGGGCGGCGCCTCAACTCTACTCCTTTTCTCGCTGGGACATTTTCTGGTCGATCTGTATAGCGGCTCAATGGGCATTTTTCAGCCGCTGCTCATTGACAGGCTGGGGATCACTCTGACTGAGGCGGGAATGCTGGGCGGGCTGCTCGCGTTCTCCTCCTCGATTACCCAGCCGCTGTACGGCTATCTGTCCGACCGCTTCCGCTCCCGCTTGTTTTCCGCGCTGGCGCCCGCCGTGGCGGGAATCTTCATTGCCTTGCTAGGCGCAGCCGCGACATACCGGTCGGCGTTGTTCTTCGCCGTCCTCGGCGGAGCGGGCGTCGCCAGTTTCCACCCGCAGGCCGCGGTCTGGGCCGCCGCGGGGATGACCGCCAATCGCGCGCGCTGGATGAGCGTCTTCATCACGGCCGGGACGCTGGGCATTGCCCTGTCGCCCGTCTTCTTCTCCACGTTTGTGGAGCTCTTCGGTCACGAACGCATGCTTTGGACCGCCGTCCCCGGCCTGCTCTTATCGGTGGCTCTGCTGGCCCACGTCCGGCCGCCCCGGGGCGTTGCCCACCGGCGCCAGAGCTTCGACGGCAAGGCTCTGCTGGCGGTCTGGCGGCCTCTTACGATTCTCTATTGCGGGGTGTTCTTCCGCTCGGCCGTGCAAGTGACCTACGCACAGTTCCTGGCGCTCTACCTGAATCGCGAGCGGGGCTACCCCTTGTCAGTTGCAGCCTGGGCTCTGACGCTCTATCTGACCGCCGGTGCGGTGGGCGGATTTGCCGGAGGCTACCTTTCCGACCGCTACGGTGCGCGCCGCGTGATCCTGCTTTCGTTTGCCCTCTCCATCCCGTTCATGGTTTTCTTCTTTCTGAGCACCGGCTGGTGGGCGATCCTCTCCCTGGCGCTGGGCGGGTTGATCCTGCTGTTCACGATCCCAGTTAACGTCGTCGTCGCTCAGGAACTGGCCCCCTCCCAGGCGGGTACCGTCTCGGCTCTGTTGATGGGTTTCGCCTGGGGCGCCGCGGGACTTTTGTTCATCCCTCTCACCGGATTTGTGGCGCAGAGGACCTCGCTCCACGTGGCGCTCTTCTCCCTGCTGGTGTTCCCGGTCTTCGGATGGATTCTGGCGCACTGGCTGCCGCGTGACCTTGGCCGGAGGAAGGAAATCCCTTGCCCATGAAAATTGCCGTCTGTCTTCTCTCCGGCGGGCTCGACTCGGCCACGACCCTCGCGGTTGCCCGGCGCGACGGCTTTGCCTGCCACGCGCTCAGCTTCGATTACGGCCAGCGCCACAGGATCGAGCTGGCCGCCGCGGCGCGCGTCGCCCGCTCGCTTGGCGCGACGGACCACAAGACGGCCGTCATCGACCTGCGTCTGTTCGGAGGCTCGGCTCTGACCTCCGACATTGATGTGCCCAAGGATCGCCCGGCGGCGGAGATGTCGCACGGCATCCCGGTTACGTACGTGCCGGCGCGCAACACGATCTTTCTCTCGTTCGCTCTGGCCTGGGCCGAGGTGCTGGGCTCGTCGGACATCTACATCGGCGTGAACGCGGTGGACTACTCGGGCTATCCCGATTGCCGCCCGGATTACATCGAAGCCTTCGAACGCATGGCCAACCTGGCCACCAAGGCCGGCGTGGAAGGCGCCCAGCGGCTAAGCATCCATACGCCGCTCATCGACCTGTCCAAGGCCGAAATCATTCGCGCCGGGCTCGCGCTCGGCGTGGACTACTCATTGACGCACAGTTGCTACGATCCCGATCCTGAAGGGCGCGCCTGCGGCCATTGCGACTCCTGCCAGCTCCGTCTGGCCGGCTTTGCGGCGGCCGGCTCGAAGGATCCCGTGGTGTACCGGCCATGAGAATCGCCGAAGTTTTCGCGTCGGTTCAAGGCGAGGGGCTCCTCTCGGGCGTTCCCAGCCTCTTCATTCGGGTTTCGGGCTGCAATTTGCGCTGCCGCTGGTGCGATACGCCTTACACCTCGTGGAAGCCGGAAGGGGAGGACTGGACGGTCGGCCGCCTGATGGAATGGGTCACGGGATTTCCGCGCTACCGGCACGTCGTTCTGACCGGGGGCGAACCGATGCTCTTCCCGGAGATCGTCGAGCTTTCCGATGGGCTGCGGGCGGCCGGGCTGCACATCACCGTGGAGACGGCGGGCACCGTCTACCAGTGCCTTGAGTGCGACCTGATGAGCATCTCGCCGAAGCTCGCTAATTCGACTCCGCAGGACGCCGTCTGGGGAGCGCGCCACGAGGAGCGCCGCCTTCAGCCCGTCGTCCTGCGCCGGCTCACGCGCGAGTTCGCCCACCAGTTGAAGTTCGTCGTCGAA
>Ga0315272_10000721_pt1 | contig 16823 bp, 13 predicted proteins | sample C3_middle_MG_FD_203918 | JGI IMG/M metagenome (GOLD analysis project Ga0315272, IMG submission 203918) | Sediment microbial communities from Yellowstone Lake, YNP, Wyoming, USA - C3_middle | ecosystem: Environmental > Aquatic > Freshwater > Lake > Sediment | place: USA: Wyoming | collected...
GCGGTCGGGAAACCAAGCTGCTTGCCCACGCCATCGCCATGTTCCACGCGACCGCTGATGCTGTATGGCCGCCCCAGATAACGCTGCGCCATGATCAAGTCGCCCGCTGCCAGCGTCGCACGCACCGCCGTGCTGGAAATGCGCACGTCGCCCTGCCGCACACTGTGCATCGCCTGCACTTCCATGCCCAGCTGCGCCCCCACACTTTCCATCAGTGCAAAATCGCCGCTGCGCCCGCTGCCAAAACGAAAATCGTCGCCGATCAATACGAATTTTGCCGCGACTTGTTCATGCAGCGCATGCACAAAATCCGCCGCGCTCATCTGCGCAAAGCGGCTGTTAAATCGGCACACATGCACGCGATCTATTCCTTGCGCCGCAAACAACTCCAGCTTCTCGCGCAAACTGGTCAACCGCGCCGGTGCCTGCTGTGGCGTAAAAAATTCGCGCGGATGCGGCTCAAATATCAACACCGCCGTCGGCAAGCCGCGTGCCTGTGCGGCGGCTTTCAATTGCTGGAGCAATGCCTGATGACCGAGATGCACGCCATCGAAATTTCCGATGGTCAATGCAACCGGCTGCGCAATAGAGGGATGAAGTCCGCGAAAAATCAACATATAGGGCGCGGATTATACCTGAGGGAGGCGTAAATTAGAGCTTAAGCGGTACAGTCTTTATGGCTCGAAATACTGTAGCAAACGCTGGGGTAGCCAGTCTATGCTGCCGGGGAATGGCGCGCTCGGAAAGGCAACATGACCGCCGCTTTCCGGTTGTTCCAGGGTGACGGCATCGGACACGTCTTGTGCCGTAGGCAATGCGGAAGCGGGTAGAAAGGGGTCATTCTTTGCGTTCAATACCAGCGTAGGAACGCGGATTGATTTGAGCCAAGGTTTGCTCGACACTTTGATCCAGTAGTCTTCTGCGTCAATGAAACCGTGCAAGCGCGCCGTGACCAAAGTATCAAATTCACGGAAGGTAGTGGCATCGCGAATGGCATCTACATCCAGCAGACCGGGAAAGCGGTCGGCTTTGCGCAAGGCTTTGGACTTGAGGGTAACCAGAAATCGCGCGGTATAGACGGCACGATTGAAGCCACTATCGAGCGCGTTTCCGGCGGCGGTTAAGTCCAGCGGGGCGGAAACCCCCGCCGCACGCGTGACCAGCTTATGCGCCGCATCACCTTGTTCACCCAACCACTTCAGCAACGCATTGCCACCCAGTGATACGCCTACCGCATATAAGGGCTGATCAGGGGATTCGGCTTTGACATGTCGCAGGACACGCTCAATTTCTTCGCTATCACCAGCGAAATAGGCACGAGGCAGACGATTATCTTCGCCGGAACAACCGCGAAAATGCGCAACCACACCGCGCCAGCCACGGGTTTGCACGGTGTGCATCAGGTCCTGCGCATACGCGCTGGATGAGCTGCCTTCCAGCCCGTGAAACAAGACAACGACGGGTGAGTTTTGCTTGCCGTCGACCCAATCTAAATCCATAAAATCTCCGTCTGGCAATTCCCAGCGTTCACGACGGTAGTCCACTTTTGGTGGCGTGATAAATAAATTGGTGTAGATCGTTTGCAGATGCCCACCCGGCAGCCAGGCTGGGGCCACATAAGGTGTCGGCGTGGCGGGCTCAAGCTCAAGCGCATGCGCAAACCCAGCCAGCGACATGGCAGCGAACGCAAGGCTTAATGCTGAGCGCCGCATCAGTTGTGTACGTGGCGCTCGCTCGCACCACGTATAAACAGCAGGCAGCCCCCCTCGGAGCTAAGCCAATCATGTGGCTTGCCCCGTGGTGCCAGGTGGTAATCGCCCGCACGGCATAGCACGCCATTGATGGTGGCATCCCCTTCCAGCACCACGCATTCCTCGTCAAGCGGGTGTTCGTGCGGAGGAACCCGTGCGCCGGGCAACAAACGCAGTAAGAAAGAACGGCTGTTGGCATCATGTCGCAACAACTTGAGGTCGACGCCGTCTTTCAGACGCACCCACTCGCCTTGGTGGCTGTGAACAAACAGGAATTCAGGGGCGGGGGCGTGTACCCGTTGGAACAGTTGTTCACGCATCCGCGCCGTGGCCTCAGGATCGGGCATGGTGGGCTGTGCGGTGCGGGCGAGCGCTTCTATCAACGCAGCGTCGAGCACAGGGTACGTAGGTTTAGATTTCATCAGCGGCTCCTCATGTCTGGCAAAGCGCGCCGCGTAAATTGTCTTGCGCGCGCTTGAGATGCGATTTGACGGTGCCAAGCGGCAACCCAGTCTGTTCGCTGATTTCCTGGTGGGATAAGTCTTTATAGAACGCCAGCGCCACCATTTGCCGCTGGATAGGCGGAAGCTCGGTGAGCGCCTCATTGAGCGCGTTTGCACGTTCATCACGCAGAACATGACCAAGCGGTGAACCTTCGGGACAAGGTTCATGTTCCAGGTAGATTTCCGGATCCGCGCAATAGTCCACGCGATCAAGCCGGCGCAGGCTATCCAGCGCCCGAGTGCGCGCCATGATCATCAACCAGGCCAGTGGCTGTCCACGCGTCGCATCGTAACGGCTGGCTTCGCGCCAGCTCTGCCAATAGGTCTCAACACAGACTTCTTCGGCCAGATCACGGCGCCCGGTGACCTTCAGTGCCAGGCCGTAAACGCGAGACAAGGTTAGATCATATAGGCTCCCAAGCGCGGCTTCATCGCCCAAGACCATGCGCTGAAACAGCGCGGTCAGTTCCACGTTTTGCGGGTCTTCAACAGACATTGTGTCAGGCACCATCATTCAGAGTATAGCGTTTGGGTTAATCAGACTCCAGGGAAGACCCGGTGATACTAACCAGAATTCCCGAACATTTAAAACAATACGCAGCGGATTCAAAATTGGATGCACGCAAATTTTTCCGACACCGTTACGGCAGGTGGGACAGAATAATTGAATCTCCTCCTTGCATCCAAATTCGCATCGGGTGCGTAAGGGTATCTCAGGCAACCCCTGCGTACCCCTAACACACCTCAAGGAGAGAGTAATGAATCGTACACTATTGAGCATCGCATTGGCCCTGGCGCTGACACCAACCGCGCAAGCATCGAGCCACCGAGAAGCGCCTATCACCGCACTAGATCACAAGGCTGACATCACCGATGTCTACGCATTCCGCAGCTACAGCGGCGACACAACGCCCATGGTCACGCTAATAATGGGTGTCGATCCATTTCTGGAGCCTGCCAATGGTCCGAACTGGTTCCCCTTCGATCCCGACGTTCTGTATGAACTGAAAATTGATAACAATTACGATGCCAAAGAAGACATCGTGTTCGAATTCCGTTTCACCACCGAACAGCGTTTACCGGGCCTATTCCAGGTCTATGCCGGCATCGCGGGCGGTGCCACTGCACCCGCCAACTCCCCTGCACCGGTAGTGCAGGGTACGCCCATCGTACCTGACCGCATTCAAAGTTTTGATGACGCTGGACTGGGCCAGATTCAACGTTATTCGGTCACGATGGTGAAATATGATGCTGCAGGAAAAGTGGTATCGCGCCAGATTCTGGGACAGAATCTGCCTGCCGTGCCCGCCAACGTATGGCCGCGCACCATGGATTACAGCGCCTTGTATCAGGCGGGCATCCATAATTTATCAGGAGGGGGAAAGGCATTCGCTGGCACGACCGATGATGCCTTTTTTATCGACCTGGGCGGCGCATTTGATACCTTCAATACACACGCCTTCCCCGTGCTGACTGCCGCGCAAGACGCAGCTGCCGTGAATATTGCGGCAGATACCGTCGCAGGTTATGCGGTCAACCACATTGCAGTTGAAGTGCCCGTTTCAATGCTAACCAAGACCGGCATGGTGGAAGCCGCTACCTCGCCTGCTGCCACCATTGGCGTGTGGGCGACAACCTCGCGTCCACAAGTTACGGTGCGCCGCTCACCGCAGCCATCAGTGAATTCCGGTGCATGGCGCCAAGTGCAGCGCTTGGGTAACCCCTTGGTCAACGAGCTGCTGATTGGCACCGGGTCAAAGGATCGATTTAGCATGGATCAACCCAAAAATGACAGCCAGTTTGCCAGCTTCCTGCTTGACCCAACGCTGCCACGCGTGATTAACGCGCTCACCGCCGGAGTCGTAGCAATCCCCGCACCACCGCGCACTGATCTGCTGCCAGTGGTCACTTACGCCGCGCCGATTGCAGCGCCGGGCACACCAGCCGGGCCAATTGCCGACCTGTTGCGCCTGAACACGGGTGTAGCGCCTACAGCGCCGGAATCTGCCAGTCGCCTAGGATTACTTGGCGGTGATGCGGCTGGCTTTCCAAATGGCCGCAGGGTTTACGATGACGTCACTGACATCACCCTACGCCTGGTGGTGGGTGGCGTGCTTGCAGCCCCTTTCCCCGGTTTCGACCCCAATATCGGCGGGCGGCTGGGTGATGGCGTCAACGTCAACGATGTGCCATACAAGACCAGCTTTCCCTATGTGGGCGAAGCGCCGTCCGGGCGTGACCGTCGCCATATCGACCCAGGTGAAGCGGGTTGTACCGCAGGCGGCGGAGCTGCCTGCCTGTAAGTACTCAAGCCGTTGGTGGGCGTTCCGTCCACCAACACACATACAAACCAACATTGAATGACGTGCAAAGGAGATACCATGAAATTCACGCTACTAGCAATGTGCCTGTTCCTGTTATGGCAACAGCCTGTTCAAGCGCAACTCACGCTGACCGAAGCGACCCCGGCTGAGCAGAAAATTGCCCAGGCGCGTAGCGCGATCGAAAAAAATCCACAACGCTATGAAGCATACGCCCAGCTTGCCATGGCGCTGGCGCAACGCGCGCGCGAGTCTTCCGATACGGTCTACTACAAACAGGCAGAAAACGCGCTGGCGGAATCATTCAAACTGGCACCAGAAAATTTAGAAGCGCGGCGTACCCAGATATGGGTGATGTTGGGTAAACACGAATTCGCAGATGCCCTCAAATCCGCACAAGCGCTTAACCAGAAGATCCCCGACGACTTGCAAACTAACGCCTACCTCACGGATGCCAACATCGAACTCGGCAACTACGCAGATGCAGAAAAGTCGGCACAATGGCTGCTCGATCTACGGCCCGGCAATATTCCCGGACTATCCCGTGCCGCATATCTGCGCGAATTGTTTGGCGATATCACGGGCAGTCTTGACCTGATGCTGCAGGCATATCAAAGCACCCCACCTGCCGAACGTGAAGACCGAGCCTGGCTTCTCACCCAAATGGCCCATCTGCACTTGCTTGATGCACAACCGCAACTGGCTGACGCGCTGCTTACGGAAGCCCTGCAAGTGTTCCCTGGTTATCATTATGCGCTGGCCCAGTTAGCGCGGGTTCGTCAGGCACAAGGACGACATCGTGATGAGCTGGCTCTATTGAAAAAACATGTCGAGGTAGCACCCCACGCAGAGAATTTTTTCTACCTCGGCGAAGTGTTGGCACAGCAAGGTCTCAAGCGGGAAGCCAGCGATATATTTCAGCGATTTGAAGCCGCCGCTCTAAAAGAAAGCCTGACAAGGGACAACGCCAACCGCGAGCTGATTTTTTATTACGCGGACCACGCACACCGCCCGGCAGACGCGCTACAGCTGGCCAAAAATGAATTTTCCCGGCGCCAAGATGTTTTCACCCTGGATGCTTACGCTTGGGCGCTATACCGCAGCGGGCAGTTCGGCCAGGCGAGCAGCATAATCGAGAGCGCGCTTAAAATCGGCGTGCGCGATCCAAAACTGCATTTCCACGCTGGCATGATTGCGCTAAAGCAAGGCCAGCGCACCCGCGCGCACAAGTATCTAGAAACCGCTCTCCAATACGCGCCGTGGGCGGATTTTGCCCCTGCCGCACGTGCCGTGCTGCATCCTAAGGCGAATAAATCCGCGTAATCCACATCGAAAATCCAGTCACTACCGCAAGGAGAAATATCGTGCTGAGCACATCAAAAACAATTATGGCCCTGCTTATGATCGGCAGTGCAAGCACTGCGCACGCTACGCCGATCGCCTTTACCGAAACCTACTACAGCACTGTTGCGCAAGCCAACACAGGCAGCAACAGTGATGGACAAAGCATCGATTCTGGGTCCAGCGTGCTGCCGATTAGCGCGACCGCCAATGTCCTTACAGGCAGCGACCAAGCCTCGGCTACGGCTTTTGCCGACACCCTACTGCTTGTCACAAGCACCGAGTCGACATCACAACTCAGCACATCGTCAGCCACGGCGGTAAGCACTTTTCACGGTTTATTTAATGCCACGCCAGGCGCGTTTACGTTTTCACTGCGCTTCGACAATACCAACAACGTGTTGGCAGATGGTCTGGCTAGCGGCACTTTGGCAGCCACGTTGGAAGTAAGCGGCGTCACGCTGCTCAACGAACTCCTAAGTGCCAATAGTTTTCTGGACAAAGTTTTCACACTCGCCAGCGGCGGCACGGGCCTGCTGGATCTGACGCTCATCAGCACGGCCAACGCCGCCCCCAGCGACTATGCCTTTAACCTCGCCAGCGTGAATTTTGCATTGGATGCCTCTCCTGTTCCGGAGCCCGCCACATGGGTGTTGATGTTGGTAGGGCTGGCAGGCGCAGCGCGAATTAGAGTTAAGCGGGGACACAGCATTCGAAATTTTCCTACAAAGTGAAACTCCGCGCCGCCCATCAGCGCTCCGTGAATTTCAGGCTAGCTCCCCTGTTCGGCCACCGAGGAGCGGAGGCTGGACAGGGAATTCTGGCGACAACACGCCGCGAAGCGGCTTGTTGCGGCGGAGACTAACCTTCTGCTTATGTCGTAGCCAAAATGTTTGAGCACGTGGCCGCGTAGCGGATCGTGAGAGCTTATGAGGAAGCCTGACCAGCCGATCAACGCAGGGAACTTCGTAAGAGGTGGCGGATTGAGGGCACCTTTTCGTTGGTCACTTTCATTTGGCGACGCAAAAGAAAGTGACTAGCCGCCGGGCTACCCCCGGCAACCCCACGCCTACTCCACCACCCGACTCCGTCCATGCTCTACGACCATGTGCGCCAACTCCTGCGTCTGCTCGGGCTTCACTTGATCCCATGCGAAACGCCACTCCCAATTTCCAGTCGGCTTGCCGGGATAGTTCATGCGATGTTCGCCGGAAAGTCCGAGCACGTCCTGCATCGGGAAGATGACCATGTTTGCTGATGAGGCAGATATGGCGCGCATCATGTCCTGCTGAATAGCGTCCCCGTTGCTGCCAAGATAGCGCCGGGCAAAATCTCGCTCGTGATCGGACACGGTTTTCCACCATCCAATGGTGGTGTCATTGTCATGCGTGCCGGTATAGGCCACGGTGTTTTCCACGTAGTTGTGCGGCAAAAAGTGGTTGATTTCGTCCTCGCCAAAAGCAAACTGCAGGATGCGCATGCCGGGCAGATTGAATTTTTCGCGCAGCTCCACCACGTCAGGCGTGATCAACCCCAGATCTTCGGCAATGATAGGCATTTGCGGAAAAGCCTTTGCGAATGCTTCAAACAGTTTTTCGCCGGGGCCGGGCATCCATTTTCCGTTGATCGCGTTAAGTGCATCTACTGGCACTTCCCAGTAGGCGGCAAAGCCGCGGAAGTGATCGATGCGCACCAGATCGGCCAGCTGTAGTGCGTGCCGCAAGCGCGCGATCCACCACGCATATCCCGTTTGTTCGTGGGCATCCCAGCGATAGAGCGGATTACCCCACAGCTGTCCGGTCTCGCTGAAGTAATCCGGCGGCACGCCGGCAACAACAGAAGGTCGTCCATTTTCATCCAGCTCGAACAATTCCTGATGCGCCCATACATCGGCGCTTTGATAGGCCACAAATATCGGCACGTCGCCGATGATGCGGATTCCACGCTGGTTGGCATAGTGTTTCAATTTCAACCACTGGCGCGCGAAGCACCATTGGCAGAATTTCCAGAAACCAATTTCGTCGGCACTGGTCTTTTCCACATGCAACAGTGCCTGCGGCTTCCTGTGCACAAGGTCGCTGGGCCAGTGATTCCAATCACACCAGTTGGCGCGTTCGGCTATCGTCATGAACAAGGCATAGTCATGCAGCCACTCGCCTTCAGCCGCGCAAAATTCCTCGTACGCGGGGCGCATCTTGTCGTCGGGTCGGGCAAAAAAATGCATGGCAGCACGGCGCAGCACGCTCATTCTAAATGGCTGCAACAACGCAAAATCCACCCGGTCAGAGTGAAACTCGGGATGAGGTATCAGCTCCTTTTGACTCAGCCAATCCTGGGTAGCCAGCTCCGCGAGGTCGATCATAAGAATACTGCCTGCGAAAGCAGAGCTGCTCATGTACGGAGAGTTCCCCGGGCCGATTGCGCCCAGAGGCAGAACTTGCCAATAGGTCTGCCCGGCGCTTGCCAGCCAGTCTACAAATTTGTAGGCATCCGGGCCAAAATCGCCTGAACCAAACGGGCCGGGAAGAGATGTGGGGTGTAGCAATACGCCGCTCGCGCGGTCCATCAGCATGCCCGCCACGTTCAGGAGCCCCGTCGCATCGTGCCGCCTGACTCGGCTGCCCCGCCACCCTGGCTGATTGGATAATTCAGATTTGCCGGTACGGGCAATTTCAACAAATTATAGAGGTGCATCAAATTGTGGCGATAGAGACGATCGAAACTCTCCACTGCGTGCGATGGATTGTAATCACCAAACCACCAGAACCAGTCTGAACTTTCACATGAGCAGAGTTGTTTTTCGGCAGCAATTTTTTCAGCCGCACTCAGCCGCCCGCCCGCCATGACCATGTCATAACTCTGCTTCGCCATGCACAACAAGTCCCACGCATGGTTCTTGTCGGGCGACCCGATCCAAGTGGAAAAATTGCCGTAGACCCAGCTGCCCGCGACCAGGCGCGGCAGTTCGCCCTCGCGCGCGAAACCCACACCGTCCTGCGCCTCGCGCTTGTCCAGATAATCGCAATATCGCGAGGTACGGATAGTTGGATGAGTCTCCAGCGCAGCATACAAGTCATTCAAAAAATGATAGCCATTGTAGGGATAATATTCCCACGCATTTTCACCATCAAGAATTACGCTGACCAATGGCGTTTCGCCCTCACTGGAATTATGCGCAATCGCCTCGATTTGCGCGACAAAATGTAGCGCAGCATCTTTCCCGTTCCAATTGGAATATTCAAAACCGATCAGGTCGGACAGATGATCATCGCGAAAGAAACAGTTCACACTGTTGGCGGCTCCTTGCAAGCGATACGGGCGATAGAGATATTGCGCACGATCTACATGCACGCCCGCATTATGCAGGCTATGCACCAGCACGCCTTCCCCGCTCGCAGCCCAGCGGCACTCCTGCTCTGCCAGCACCGCCAGCAACTCGGTTGAAACTGCGCCTTCTGCTGGCCAGATACCTTGTGGAGTGACGCCGAAACGCGCCAGATGGCTTTCCTTCGTGGAACGCATATGAGCCTGAACGCGCGACCGCCCTCCCGGGTAGCATTCAGACTGAGGCAGGCTGGAATCCGGCGCACTTTCCCGCGCGCTATTGAAATCCAGCAGCAACGGCGCGAGCGGATGGTAATGCGGCGTGGCGGAAATTTCAATTTGCCCGCGTTCAGCCAGCTTGCGATAGCGCGGAATGACGCCGGCAATGGTCTTGCCTATCAGGTCGAACAGTTTTTTGCGATCCTCGAACGAGAAATTCTCGTCCTTGCTCATCAGTTGAATGACGAGATCGTGTTCGCGGCGCACGCTCTCACCACACCACACCAAGTGGTACCAGACCAGCAAGTCCGCCAGATATTGCCCGGACATATAGGCAAATGCGGCATCGCCGCCCGGCTCGAGCATCTTGAACAAATCTGACAGGCGCTTATATGCCGGATAGGGCACGACCATTTTTGTGTGGTTGCTGCGGAAACAGCTATCCAACACCAGATCGCGCTCGACTTTGCTCAAATTGTTGAGATCTTCGCGTGCCAGCAGGCGCAACAATGGATCGCGTATTTTCCCTGAGGCAAACTGCTGCTCATAATCCTCCAGTTGATCCAGCAGCACCGGCACAAAATTCACTACGGCCTTCACTCCGGGGTGCTGCTCCAGGTGGTAGGCCATGTCTGTATAGTCCTTGGTGGCATGCAAATACACCCACGGCAGCAAAAAATCGCCAGTGGCATAGTCACGATAATCCGGCTGATGCATATGCCAGAGAAAAACCAAATCGACGGGTTTGTTCATGAAAGTTCCTGAGAGTCGAAGAGCATCACCTGACGCGATGATGCTCTAGGGTTATGCCTTATGCGAGCCGTGCGAATCTTGCCCTAGCATATCCGGCGTAATGAGCGTAATGCCCTTTTCGCTTACATAAAAACGTTTCGCATCCTGCTCTTTATCCATCCCGACGGTCAAGCCTGACGGGATCACGCAGTTTTTATCCACTACCACGCGCTTGAGCGTGACATTGCGCCCGATCTGAACATTCGGCAGTATCACCGAATCCTGTACTTCGCTGTAACTGTGCACGCGCACATTGGAATACAGCAAGGAGCGGCTCACCGTTGCGCCGCTGATGATGCAGCCGCCGGACACCAGAGAATCCACCGCTGTGCCGCGCCGTGCATCATCATCGAACACGAATTTTGCGGGCGGCAATTGCTCCTGATAGGTCCAGATCGGCCACTCCTGATCGTACATATTGAGATCGGGAACAACCTTGGTCAGCTCCATGTTTGCTTCCCAGTAGGAATCGATCGTTCCCACATCACGCCAATACGGCACGTCACCGCCCAACTTCACGCAGCTGTCTTCAAAACTCTGGGCAAACACCCGGTAATTCGATGACACCAAGTGTGGAATGATGTCTTTGCCAAAATCATGACTGGAATTTGTATCGACCGCATCGCGCATCAGCTGTTCATACAGAAAGCGCGTGTTGAAAACATAAATACCCATGCTGGCCAACGCGAAATCCGGCTTGCCCGGAAGCGGCGTGGGCTGCTCAGGCTTCTCATTGAAATCCACCACTCTGGAATCGCCATCCACCCCCATCACGCCGAATGCTCTGGCATCTTCAATGGGCACCTCGATGCAAGCGACGGTCATATCGGCATTTGTTTTCGCATGGAATGCGAGCAGCTTGCCATAGTCCATTTTGTAAACATGATCACCGGCCAGAATCAACACATAATCGGGATCGGATGTGCGCAGAATATCCATGTTCTGATAAACCGCATCGGCCGTTCCCTGATACCACATTTCCTCAACCCGCTGCTGTGCTGGCAACACATCCACAAACTCGCCAAACTGACCATTCAGAAAACTCCAGCCACGCTGGATATGCTGAATCAAACTATGCGCCTTGTACTGCGTTGCCACGCCGATGCGCCGGATGCCGGAATTGACACAATTCGACAACACGAAATCGATAATACGAAATTTGCCGCCAAACGGCACCGCCGGCTTGGCTCTCCAGCCGGTCAAATTATGCAGACGCGAACCACGCCCTCCAGCCAGAACCATGGCGTAAGTGTTTTTGGTCATCGCACTCACATTCCTTTGCAGCGTCATGATTTTCTCCCTAGCATGCGACTAAAATTTGATACACAAAACGACTTGCAAACCTTACTGCAACTGTACCAGATTAAAATTATAATTGGATGCAGAATGTAGTTATAATCAATAAACCATGAAAAAAAATTCCATAAAGAAAGTTGATAAGCGCGCCGAATTACTTCTGCAAGGACGCCTGCACGATCCCTTCGCCTACCTCGGCCCGCACCGCGAAAATGATGCTTATGTGCTGCGGGTGTTCAACCCCTATGCCAGCGAAGTCAGCCTAGCAACCGCTCACGGCAGCGAACCACTTCAGCGTATCAATCCGGACGGCTTATTCGAATGGCATGGCAGCAACCAGCCACCCCACCCGTACCAGCTACGCATCACTGAAAATACACCGGGCATGGCGATCAGCACCGAGCGCCTGATGCATGACCCCTATGCCTTCGCGCCGCAAATTTCCAGCTTTGACCTGCACCTGTTCAATGAAGGAAAGCTGCATCAGGGCTACCGCATACTCGGCTCGCATGCAACGCAGATCGACAACATTTCCGGCGTGCGTTTTTCCGTGTGGGCCCCCAATGCCGAGCGGGTCAGCGTCGTGGGCGAATTCAACCGATGGGACGGCCGCATAAACCCGATGGCGGCGCATGGTTCCAGCGGCGTATGGGAACTGTTCATTCCAGGAATAGCAAAAGGTGCATTGTACAAATTCGAGATATACAATCGTGCCGGCGCACTGATGGTCAAGACCGATCCGTATGCCAACGCATTTGAATTACGCCCCGGCACAGCCGCTCGCGCCGGGCTGACCATCACGCATGACTGGCAAGATGCTGAATGGATAACCCAGCGCAGCAACTGGGACTGGCTGCATGCGCCACTGAACGTTTACGAAATCCATGCCGGCTCATGGAAACGTCATCCGGACGGCAGCGTCTATAGCTATCGCCAGCTGGCCGAAAATCTGATTCCTTACCTCAAGGAAATGGGCTACACCCACGTTGAACTGATGCCCGTATCCGAGCATCCGCTGGACGAATCCTGGGGCTATCAGGCGACCGGCTATTTCGCCGCGACCAGCCGTTTCGGCTCACCCGACGACCTGTGTTTCTTCATCGACAGCTGCCATCAAAATGGCATCGGCGTGCTGCTCGACTGGGTGCCCGCGCATTTCCCACAGGACTCATTTGCACTGGCGCACTTCGACGGCACCGCGCTCTATGAGCACGAAGATCCGCGGCTGGGATTCCACCAGGATTGGGGCACACACATATTCAACTATGGCCGCAACGAGGTAAAAAGTTTCTTGTTGTCGAGCGCGCATTACTGGCTGTCGCAATTCCATTTCGATGGCCTGCGCGTGGATGCGGTAGCGTCCATGCTGTACCTCGACTATTCGCGCAAGGAAGGCGAGTGGCTGCCGAACAAATACGGCGGGCGGGAAAATCTGGAAGCCATCGGGTTCCTGCGCGAACTAAACATCATGGTGCATGACGAATTCCCGGGCGCGCTCACGCTGGCCGAAGAATCCACATCCTGGCCGGCCGTATCGCGCCCGGTCTATCTGGGCGGCCTGGGTTTCTCTATGAAGTGGAACATGGGCTGGATGAATGACACACTCAGCTTCATGAAGCTTGATCCGGTACATCGCTGCTACCACCTCAATCAGCTCACGTTCAGCCAGCTGTACGCGTACACCGAAAATTTCATGCTGCCGTTCTCGCATGATGAAGTGGTGCATGGCAAAGGCTCACTGCTCGACAGAATGCCCGGTGATCCCTGGCAGAAATTTGCCAACCTGCGCCTGCTGCTGGCTTACCAGATGACCAGCCCGGGCAAGAAGCTCAACTTCATGGGCAACGAATTCGGTCAGGGGCCAGAGTGGCGCTCGGGTTGGGAACTGGAATGGTCGCAACTGGAAATCGAAGCGCATCGCGGCATACAAATCCTGAGCCGCGATCTGAACCATCTCTATCGGAATCTACCCGCGCTACACGAACAGGATTTCGAGCAACACGGATTTTCCTGGCTGGACTGCCAGGATGCAGCGCGTTCGCTGCTCTCCTTCCTGCGCTTCGGACGCAAGGGCGAAGCGGTCATCGCGGCTTTTAATTTCACGCCGGTGCCGCGTAACTCCTATCGCATCGGACTACCCTACAATTGCGCCTACAGGGAAATCTTCAACAGCGATTCGCACTATTACGGCGGCAGCAACCTCGGCAATGCCGGTGAAATCCATGCCGAGCCAGTACCCTGGATGGGGCAACCCTATTCCGCCGAGATAGAGTTGCCGCCGCTGGCGGGCATCATGCTCGCGCCGGCATGAACATATGATTCATGATTTTGTAATAAAACCACTTTAACTCGTACAACTTTGTAAGGAAATTAAGTCATGGCTACAACCAGCAAAAAAACCACCACCACAACCACCACAGCTGTTAAAAAGCCAGTGGTAAAAAAATCTGTTGCAGCAACACCCGCCGTCAAAAAAACGACGGCCACTGCCAAACCCATAGCTAAAATACCTACTGCCACCCCCAAAGTGACAACCGCAAAAATTGCAAAAACTGTTGCTGCACCGGCAGCACCAATAGCAGCCCCCAAAGCAGCCAAGGCTGCCACAACCAAGAAAAGCACACCCAGCAACAGCGCCCCTAAAATCGCCATATCTGCCGAGCATCGCTATCACATGATCGCGACCGCCGCCTATTTTCTGGCCGAACGGCGCGGGTTTTCCGGTGGTTACGAAATGCAAGACTGGATTTCTGCCGAAGCGAATATTGATTCCAAGCTCAAGGCTTAAGGCTAACTGCCATTGTGGGATGGGTGCAGTGCGCCGCCCATCTAATGACGCCGTACCCAAGCGAATCCCGGTCACGGATCAGGATTCGCTTGGGGCATGGATTTGATGGGTTGCGTAGCCGCCCCATCCGCCCCGTCCTACTAAAATCGTATTGAGTCAACCATGTCGAACTTAACACAGTCATCCGCCTGGCAGGCATTGGCGGCACATCAGCCCCTCATCCGCAAACAAGCCATGCGCGAAATGTTCCGCGCTGATCCGGCACGCTTCGACAAATTTTCACTGCAGCTGGATGGCATGCTGCTGGATTACTCGAAGCATCTCATCACCGATGAAACATTCGCGCTGCTGCTGAATCTGGCACGCCAAGCCGGGATGAACGAGTGGATCGCGCGCATGTTCAACGGTGACAAGATCAACACCAGTGAACAACGTGCGGTGCTGCACACCGCATTGCGCGCGCCCTCCGGCAGCTCACTGCAGGTGGACGGCAAAGATGTCATGCCGGATGTGCAGCGCGTGCTCAACCAGATGCGCAGCTTTTCCGATACAGTGCGCACCGGCACACACCTCGGCCACACCGGCCTTCCAATTCGCGCCGTGGTGAATATCGGCATCGGCGGCTCCTCGCTCGGCCCGCAGATGATCAGCGAAGCGCTCAAACCCTATGGCAGCGAACAACTCAGCGCACATTTCGTTTCCAATGTAGATGCCACTGATCTGGTGGAAACCCTCAAGCAACTTGATGCGGCAACCACGCTGTTCATAGTCAGCTCGAAAACATTCACCACACAGGAAACTCTGACCAATGCGAGCTCCGCACGCACCTGGCTGATCGAGCAGCTGAGCCTGTCCGGGCTTGAGGCCGAAGATGCCGTCGCCAAGCACTTTGTGGCCGTCTCGACCAACCTTGCCGCAACCACACAATTTGGCATTCGGCCGGAAAACGTGTTCGAATTCTGGGACTGGGTCGGCGGGCGTTATTCAGTGTGGTCGGCGATAGGTTTGCCGATCGCGCTCTATATCGGCATGGATCATTTTGAGCAACTGCTGGCCGGCGCCCACGCGATGGACAAGCATTTCCGCGAAACGCCGCTGGAGCGCAACATGCCGGTGATCATGGGCATGCTCGGTATCTGGTACACCAATTTTTTTGGCGCAAGCTCGAATGCCATCCTGCCCTACGACCAGTATCTGCAATACTTTTCCACCTATCTGCAACAACTGGAAATGGAAAGCAACGGCAAGCGCGTGGATCGCGATGGCAACGAGGTGGATTACGCAACTCAGATCGTAGTGTGGGGCGAGCCCGGCACCAACGGTCAGCACTCGTTCTACCAGCTGATCCATCAAGGCACGCACATGATACCGGCCGACTTCCTTGCGCCCATGACCAGCCACAACCCGCTGGACAGTCACCATGCCATGTTGCTGGCCAATTGCTTCGCTCAGACAGAAGCATTGATGCTGGGAAAAACGACCAAGGAAGCGCGCGCCGAACTCATCGCACAAGGACTGAGCGGTGCCGCACTGGAAGCCCTGCTGCCCTACAAAGTATTTCCGGGCAACCGCCCGACCAGCACACTACTTTTTGACAAACTTGATCCGCACACGATGGGCATGCTGGTCGCACTCTACGAACACAAGACATTTGTGCAGAGCGTGGTATGGAACATCAATGCGTTTGACCAGTGGGGCGTTGAATTCGGCAAGCAGCTTGCCGGAAAGTTATTACCGGAACTTCAGCAAAATGAGCGTGTGAACTCGCATGACGCCTCAACCAATGGCCTGATCAACCATTACCTGGCGCGTTAAACTATAGCGCGCCTTTAATTTCGGAAGGCGCCGGGCGCGCATCGTCCTCAGATTTAAACCCATTGCGTGCAGCCAGCCTGCGCTGATGTTGCTCTGCCGCCGCATCCAGCCTCCATAGGAACCCATAATCAAACACGGCAGCATGCTCGTCACGAGCATCTTCGAGCGGAACTATGCGATGCGGCAGATTTATATTCATAAATATTCTCCAAAATTATCGGTGAAATTTTGTTACGCAGCTGAACAAAGCGATACTTGTTATACCAATAATTTCTGACCGTTTTATTTCAAAAAATCATCTCACTGAAATCGAGTGGAATCGAGCGCAGCCCTGATATCCGGAATTTTTGCATCGCTCATGACTGCACGTAATGCATGCGGCAATTCATTCGCGGCCTCCATCTTTGATATATAGGCCGAAGCACCCACATCCAGCATTTTCTGCGCATATAGGTTGACATCAAACGATGACAGCCCGATAACCTTGATCAAGGGGTAGTTCTCCAGCAGCCGCTGCGTGGCCTCGATACCATTCATCCTGGGCATACTGACATCCATCACGACGACATCTGGATGCAATGCAGGGAGTATTTCCAGCATTGCCCACCCGTCTTCAGCCTCCCCAACCACCTCAATGTCCAACTCGTGTTCCAACATCCAGCGTAATGCATCG
>Ga0315272_10000722_pt1 | contig 16817 bp, 19 predicted proteins | sample C3_middle_MG_FD_203918 | JGI IMG/M metagenome (GOLD analysis project Ga0315272, IMG submission 203918) | Sediment microbial communities from Yellowstone Lake, YNP, Wyoming, USA - C3_middle | ecosystem: Environmental > Aquatic > Freshwater > Lake > Sediment | place: USA: Wyoming | collected...
TATTGACTCTATTCTGACGGTTCGTGAGCACAGCATCTGACATCAGGATAGGGTATAGCTCAATTGGACACTGGCAGTGAGGCACAATCTCCGACCGGTTTCTTGTCCCCGCTCAGAACCATGAATCCGCCCCACGGTACGTTGCCAGGGAGCAGCCGTTCTACGATTCGTGCTGTGGCAGACCCAGATGACAAATAGATCGCGCTCTTGATCCGGGAGTTTGAAACGGATAGTCCCTTGAGGCTGCCACCAAACTCATCAGGCGAAAGCCAGAGAGCACCCCGATAGGCACCGCTGCCCCCATGGCGACCTTTTTCGCGCCAAAGCAGGCTGTTCCGGTTGAGCATGCCAATAGCGAAGCGCTTGCGCGTCACGCGCACGATTTCGGACACGGCCTTGTGCCAGTCGGTGGTGAAGCACAAAGCGGCAACTGAAAGCACATGATCAAAGCTGTTGTCGGCGAAAGGCAAGGCCAGCGCATTGGCCTGAAGGTATGTCGAACGTGCGTCGTGGCTACGCGCAAACGCCAGCCACTCCGCGTTGAGATCAATACCGGTTACGAGCTTACCCGGCAGACTAGCCAACCGCCGGGTAAACCAACCGGTTCCACATCCGACATCGAGTATCCGGCCCTCCGAAGGGAGAGCCAGTTCTCTCGATAACAGGCGATACTCAGTGCCGCCGATCCAGCCTCCACGGGGGCTGTCATACCAGGCATCGTAATCGGCAGGACTCAAAGCAGACCCCGCTCGAATCGCTTAACCCAGGGCCTGTTTCAGATCAGTGATCAAATCGTCGGCATCTTCCAGGCCGACCGACAAACGCAACATGGCATCGGAAATACCGCGACGGGCGCGTTCTTCCGCCGTCAGTCCATGGTGAGTGGTTGTGCAAGGCTGTGTTACCAGACTTTCTGCGCCCCCCAGGCTGGGGGCCAGGGCGAACAATTTCAACCGGTCAGCCACCCGCGTAGCGTCTTCCCCGCTACCATCGACTTCGATGGTCAGCATGCCGCCGAAGCCGTACATCTGCTCTTTGGCCAGTGCGTGCCCTGGAAAATCGACCAGGCCGGGATAGTAGACGCGGCTAACCTTGGTGTGACGCTCCATGGCTTCAGCAACGCGCTGCGCTGACTCATTTTGCTGGCGCACGCGGACCACCAGGGTACGCAGACTGCGAGCAAGCAGTGACGCCGTGCCCGGCGCGATCATCGAGCCGAGATTCTTGCGCCAGTTCCACACCGGCATCAGCAATTCCTTCGACCCCATCAGCGCCCCTGCGGTAAGGTCGCTGTGCCCACCGAGATACTTGGTGGCGCTGTGTATGACGAAATCAGCTCCGAGTTCCAGTGGGCGCTGGTTGACCGGTGAAGCGAACGTGTTATCGATTGCGACAAGGGCACCGTGGGCATGCGCCGTTGCCGAAATAGCGCGAATGTCGAGCAATTCGAGGGTCGGGTTGGTGGGTGTCTCGAAAAACACCAGCTTTCCACCACCGGCCAGCAAGGCATCGAGTTTGTCGAGTTCATTGCCCAGGATCAAATGGGTCTTGATCCCCAACAGGGGCAACTGGCTTGCCAGCAGTTCCAGCGTTCCGCCGTAAGCATCACCAATGCAAATGATGCCCTCACGTCCGTGCGTCAGGAACAAGGCCGTCTCGGCGGCCATCCCGGAACAGAAGGACCAGGCCATCTCCGCGCCTTCGAGGCCGGCGAGCGTTTCTTCAATCGCGAAGATTGATGGATTCAGGCCGTAGCGCGTATAGAGGCTCCCCGGTTTGCGACCGTCAACAACATCGAGCAGTTCGGCCGTCGACTTGAACGCAAAGGTGGTGGTGTCGTACACCGGAAGGTGCGGACTGCCGTGAGCATCCTTGAAGCTGTGACCATGAATGCTGCGCGTGGACAAGCCGTGCTTGCTGTTTTCGGACATGGGGAATCTCCTGGTTAGCTTTCCTGGGGTTTCAGGCGGATATGACGACCAATTCAGTCGCCTTTTATTCTTGATGCAGATGACACGCCGTGGACGTTTTAGAACGACACGACCTTATCGCTATCCATGACCCATTCCGCCAAGGCTGGCATGGTTGATTTTTCGGCGCCCTCAAAATACGGCTGATTCTTGTAAATGCCGCAGCGCGCCATGCAGGTTCCGCATACTTTGACGGTCACGCCACGGGCGATCAGGGCTTTGAGCATTTGAGAGAGGTCCTGGTCATAACCTTCCGGTGGACGACAGGCATCGCGTGCCATGTCGACGGCATCGTTCATCAGAAAAATACGAACTTCACTTCCCGCTTCGACCAGCTTGTCGGCCAGTCGCAGACCATTCCATGTCACGTCGGTGGTGTCGTAGGGTTCGCGATTAAAGATGATCAGGGTTTTCATGAGTGGTCTCCAGAAAGAAGGGAATCAACGACTGGCCAGCAGGCCGAAGTGGAACGGGCAGCAATCTTGTAAATCAACCGATTCAATCGCTTGAAATCCGGCTTCAGTCATCCATTCCCGGCATTGCTCAGGCGTCGGGCGAATCGTCAGTGAGGGGCCACGTGGAGTCGGAATGTCGCTACGCCAGTGGATCACTGAAAGCACGCCACCGTTCTGCAAGGTCCGGTAGGCTTCGCGCAGCAAGGCTACGGGGTGCTCCAGATGCAGCAGGTTGAAGATCATGGCGTGCGCCTGCGACCCGGAGTCCACGCCCGTTCCTTGTGCGACAAAATCTCGAACGTCGGCTTGGATGTTGGGCAGATCGAGAGCGGCCGACTTCTGGCGCACACAGTCGACCATTTCCGGCTCAATATCGAGGGCGATCACACGCCCCGTCGTACGTCGGGCGGCGGGCACCGTAAAAGAACCATAACCGCAGCCAAATTCGATGACATTCCCGGGCACCACCGTACCCAGCAGTCGATCAATAACAACCTCTGCCTCGAAGAAGCTTGCCCAGTAGGCTTCGTCTGGCATGCCGCTTTCACGTCCCTTCATGCTCATGATTCGAGGTGCTCCATCGGAAGCCCCGCGGCTTGCCATTCACTGACGCCATCGAGAATCTTGCGCACCCGATAACCTTTCGCCGCGAGCAATGCCACCGCCTCATCAGAGAGCAGGCAGAACGGGCCTCGGCAGTAGGCGACGATTTCCAGGTCGGACGGCAATTCAGCGAGTCGCCGCTCGATCTCAGCCACCGGCATCGAGCGGGCGAAAGGCAGGTGGGCCGTTTCGTACTCATTTAGCGGACGTACGTCGATGACGCAGACCTCGCCCCGCTTGGCCTGCTCCAGCAGTACCTCGCGACTGACAGCAGAGAGTCTTGCCGGATCGGCCACCATCTGGCCGAGCGCCATCTTGAGTTCGAGCAGGTGCTCTTCAGCGACTTGGCGCAGGCTCACCCACAGACCCGCGACATCGCTGCCAGCCAGTTGATAGATGATGTATTTGCCTTCACGCCGAAAAGTCACCAGGCGTGCTTCCTTGAGCACTCTGAGGTGGGCGCTGGTGAGTTTGATGTCGGCCGACAATTCGCTCGCGAGCGATTCAACGGTTTTCTCGCCTTGCGCCAATAGCTCCAGGATTTCCAATCGCTTCGGACTGGACGCGGCTTTGCCGATACGGGCGACCTGTTCGTACAGAAGGTCTTTTAGTAATCGCTTATTCATGCTGACATTCTAACGATCATCAGAATGACTGGCAATAAAAATCGCCCTGACGTCCAAATTCAGCACGATCTAACCCAATGTGTCCTTTCGAAATCTCGTAGATCCCTTAACGTGCTTTATTTTCCGAATTCTGAGACGACCCCAATACAGAAAACCAACGACCAACTCAGCGCAATCCTTGAACACGGCGTCCCAAACCACGCGGCTTGACCATTCTCTCCTCCAAGCGTATCGCCAATGCCTCAGAACACCGAGAAGCTCACGATGGGTGCACTCGAATCGGCAAATGAAGAGCCCAGGGCAATCTCACCGCGTCCATGCAAAGCGCATTCTTCATGGCGGAGCAACAAATCCGAGCCACCACCAGAAAAACGCACCCAACTGCCATAAGAACTCATGTCCACGAACATCACGCTGCCGTTGCGCCAGTCAAGGCGGGCGTGGGTACGCGAAACGCGAGGGTCGTTGACGACAAAATCAGCCTGATGTACGCGTCCCAAGTGAATCGGGAGTTCAAAGGCTCTGAAGGTTTTTCGGGTGTCAAGCCAGCTCAACTCGACCTCTCCACCAAGCACATCCCGGTCTGATGCGTCCAGCACGGAATCCAGCTCAGCCTGCATGGTCAGAAAATCCGAGGCCACATCTTCCTGCCAATCGACTTGATAGACAGTACAGGGTTCTGCCCGCCCTCGGATGCTGATCGGACCCAAAATTCGAAAATGCACGCCATTTGACTCACTGGCCCCCGTTAGCGCGGCACTGTTAGCCCAGATCTGGAACGGTCCGGACAAATCACTCAAACGGGATGCCACATTGACCGCGTCGCCATAACAATCACCTGCCACAATTTCAACTTCACCACTGGCCACGCCAATGCGAATGGGCATGAATTTAGCGGGTTCAAATTGCGATTTGCGCTTTTGGTGCGTACGTTGCAACTCGACCACGGCATGAATAGCTGACAGATTTTCATCAAACAACGCCAACACCCCGTCACCCAGCATTTTGACGACGCGCCCGCCATGGGCTTCAACGACCTTCGCAATCCAGGTTGTGATACGCGTCACCGCCAAAGTCGCTTGCGCATTTCCCAAAGCTTCAAACGCGCTGGTGCTACCCAACAGATCGGCAAATACGACAGTAGCGTTAACACCCATTTCAATTGATTCCGTTTCTTAACCTTGGGGTAGAGTTTAGGCCATTGCGGCTTATTGATAGGCCGCATGACCCCAAAAAAGCAAGGCTTCCCGCTCCTGTACCAGCAGATCCGTTTTGGCACCAACCGGCAAAATCACTTTGGTCGCGACGTGACCATAAGGCAAATTGGTCAGCACCGGCGTTTTGGTCTGTTGACGCAACCAGTTGATGACGCTCTGCAATTTGTAGCCGCGATCCTGCGGTGTCAGTTTGTAGTCGGTAAATTGGCCCAGAACAATCGCTTTTTGTTGCCCCAACACGCCAGCGTGCAGCAGTTGCGTGAGCATGCGCTCGATGCGGTAGGGGTGCTCGCCCACGTCTTCCAGAAACAAAATTCCGCCTTTGATGGCAGGGAAATACGCACTACCCAGCAAGGAAGTCAACACCGACAGGTTGCCGCCCCACAGCAGCGCCTTTTTAATGCCAAAGGAGGTTGCGGCAGCGTTGACCGGCGTGTTGTCCGAATTCACGACGCGATTTTGCCGCCAACCAGCGCCCTCGCCTCGCCCGCTAACGAGATCATCAAAACAGGCTTCCATGATGTCATCTGGCGCCTGTACTTCACCGTGACCCTCCGTCGCGACCACCTTGCCACCCACACCGAAACCCTCGCACAGCCCCGGCCCGGCCCAGGTGATGGCCCCGGTGCGGGCCAGCACCGCATTTTGAAACGCGGTGAAATCGCTGATGCCGACAAACCGTGTTCCTTGGTCAATCGCCTTGGCAACTTTCTTGTAATGAATACCCGCCAGAATACGCGTCAAACCATAGCCACCACGCGAGATCAGCGCAATATCGGCAGCGCTGGCCGCGGCCCGGTGAATGGCTGCCAACCGGGTCGCATCGTCACCGGCAAAACGCAAATGGCGGGCCAGCGCCGTTTCGTCAATTTCAACGTCGTGCCCCAATGTTCTGAGCCTAGCCACTCCCCGTCGAAAAGCCGCTTTGTCGCGCACCGCGCCGGAAGGGGAGTAAATATAAATATGTTTTTTCATAAACAATTGGGGTCAGATTCCAATTATTCGGAGGGCAAGGAATTGCCATTGGCGCGCTGCAAGCGACGCTTCTGTTTAAAAAAATCCCGCAACATCAACGCACATTCAGCCGCCATCACACCACCCTGTACTTGCGTCTGGTGGTTGAGTTGCCGGTTGGCAAACAGATCCAGCAGCGAACCGGCGGCTCCGGTTTTGGGGTCGGCAGCACCAAACACCACACGCTTGAGGCGCGCTTGCAGCATGGCACCGACACACATGGCACAGGGTTCCAGCGTAACGAACAGCTCACAATCGGTCAACCGATAATTGCCCAACGCCTGCGCCGCTGCCCGCAGTGCCAGTATCTCGGCGTGCGCACTCGGATCATGGCCGCCAATCGGTGCATTGCCGCCAACGGCAATGACCTGGCCCTGGCGCACCACCACCGCGCCCACCGGCACTTCGCCCGCTGCCAGGGCCAGGCGCGCTTGCGCCAAGGCCTGCGCCATGAAGGCGGCATCACTCATTGCTGTCCGGATGCCGCCTCACCATCCCCAAACGAACCATCCAATCGGCCAAGGCACGTTCATCTGCGTTGCCGCTGGCATAAATCTGGTGCATTCTGGTGTGCGACTCGGGTCGATGCTGGTTGAGTTTAAGCTTGCATTGCAGATCAAGCACTTGCAATTCAAAACCCATGATGGCGCCTAGCATTTTTTGCCTGAATTCATCGTTCAAACCCTGCCACTGCGCCGCATAAGCCGGTTCATGCTCGGCAATGAGTTTTTTGAGCAACTGGTCTTTTTCACTCGCATCCTCAATCAGCGTCGCCTGCACCGTGCAATGCACGGCCAGGAAGTTCCAGGTCGGCACACGCACCAAATCCGGATAGACCGTGGGTGACAAATAGGCCTGCGGCCCCATGAACGTCACTACCGCTTGTGCCCGTGCCTGCAAATAACGCCAGTGCGGGTTGGCTTTGGCGCAGTGACCCAGCAGCACCAGTTGATCTTCGCGCTCTTGCAGGAGCAGGGGAATATGTGAGACAAACGGCAGACCCGCGTCGTCCACGCTGATCAGACTGGCCAAGGGGTGAGAGCGCAGCAACGCGGCCACATTGGACTGGTCGGTCGAATTGAATTGGGTCGGTAAATACATGGTGCTGTGGGTGGTTGCGGGCAGCCTGATCTTTTTATTCCCACTCGATCGTCGCGGGCGGCTTGCTTGACACGTCATAGGTGACGCGGTTGATGCCGCGCACCTCGTTGATGATGCGGCTCGAAACTTTTTTGAGCAACGCATAAGGCAGTTCGGCCCAGTCAGCGGTCATGAAGTCGCTGGTCTGCACAGCGCGCAACGCCACCACGTAGTCGTAAGTGCGGCCATCGCCCATCACACCAACGCTCTTGACCGGCAAGAACACGGCGAAGGCCTGACTGGTCAGGTCGTACCAGCTTTTGCCACTGTCTTCGTCGATGAAGTTGCGCAATTCTTCAATGAAGATCGCATCGGCCCGGCGCAGCAGGTCGGCGTATTCTTTTTTTATTTCACCCAGAATTCGCACACCCAGACCCGGGCCTGGGAATGGATGGCGGTACACCATGTGGTAAGGCAAACCCAGGGCGACACCGAGTTCGCGCACTTCGTCCTTGAACAACTCACGCAACGGCTCCAGCAATTTGAGGCCAAGCTGTTCGGGCAGGCCACCGACATTGTGGTGGCTCTTGATGACGACCGCTTTTTTGATTTTGGCAGCGCCCGACTCGATCACGTCCGGATAGATCGTGCCTTGCGCCAGCCAGGCCACATGGCGCGACTGATCGCTCTTGAGCTTGGCGGCCTCGGCCTTGAATACTTCCACAAACTCGCGGCCGATGATCTTGCGTTTGGTCTCGGGGTCACTGACGCCTGCGAGCTGCCCCAAAAATTGATCGACAGCATCCACCCGAATCACTTTGGCATGCAGCTTGCCGACAAACATCTCCATCACCAAGTCGCCCTCCGACAGGCGCAACAGGCCGTGATCGACAAACACGCAGGTCAGCTGCTCGCCAATGGCACGGTGGATGAGTGCCGCTGCCACCGATGAATCGACCCCGCCGGAGAGCCCCAGGATGACTTCTTCAGTGCCGACCTGGGCACGAATTTTTTCCACCGCTTCCCCGATGTAGTCACCCATGATCCAATCCGGTCGTGCCGCACAGATGTCCAGCACAAAGCGCTCCAGAATCGCGGCGCCTCGCTTGGTGTGGGTGACTTCGGGATGAAACTGCACCGCGTAAAAACGCCGCTCTTCATCCGCCATGCCGGCAATCGGACAATTGGCAGTAGAGGCCATCAGTTTGAAGCCGGGTGGCAACTCGGTGACCTTGTCGCCATGACTCATCCAGACCTGCAACATGGCGTGGCCCTCGGACGTGGCGTAGTCCTGGATGCCGTTGAGCAGTTCGGTGTGGCTATGAGCGCGTACGTCGGCGTGGCCAAACTCGCGCTGGTGGCCGCTGGTGACGAGACCACCCAACTGGTGTGCCATGGTTTGCATGCCGTAACAAATGCCCAGCACAGGCAGTCCCAACTCAAACACCGCCGCAGGTGCTTTGTCGGTGGTTTCCTCATAGACACTGGCATGGCTGCCCGAGAGGATGATGCCCTTGAGCTTGCCGTCTCTGGCATAAGCGCGCAGCCAATCGTCAGTGACGTCGCAAGGATGCACCTCGCAAAACACATGCGCATCGCGAATACGCCGCGCAATCAACTGGGTGACCTGGGAGCCGAAATCGAGGATCAGGATTTTTTGGTGCATGAGGAGATTTCTATTGGTTCGTCATTGCGCTTGCCGCGTCGCTTGCGCTCTTCGCAATGACAGCAGCGCGGCAGTCGCGATGACAAGAAAACGTGATCACTACTCTGCCCGGTAATTCGGCGCTTCTTTGGTAATTTGCACGTCATGCACATGACTCTCGCGGATGCCGGCAGTGGTGATTTCCACGAACTCCGCTTTATCTTGCAGTTCTTCAATCGTGGCGCAACCGCAGTAGCCCATGCTGGCACGCAGACCGCCGGCCATCTGGTACACGATAGAGACCATGGAGCCTTTGTAAGGCACCCGGCCTTCAATGCCTTCGGGCACCAGTTTGTCGGCATTCGGATTGTCGCTGCTGACCTCCTGAAAATAGCGGTCGGCGCTGCCTTGCTGCATGGCACCAAGAGAGCCCATGCCGCGGTAGCTTTTGTAGCTTCGGCCCTGGAACAAAATCACTTCCCCGGGCGCTTCTTCGGTGCCGGCAAACATGCCCCCCATCATCACCGTGCTGGCACCGGCGGCAATGGCCTTGGCAATATCACCACTGAAACGAATGCCGCCGTCGGCGATCAACGGCACCCCGGTGCCCTTGAGCGCCGTCGCCACGCTGTCAATCGCCATGATCTGCGGCACGCCCACGCCGGCCACGATGCGGGTGGTGCAAATCGAGCCCGGACCAATGCCGACCTTGACGGCATCAACACCCGCTTCGACCAAGGCCAGCGCTGCCGCGCCAGTGGCAATGTTGCCACCGATGACTTCCACCTGCGGAAAGTTTTGTTTGACCCAGCGCACCCGTTCAAGCACGCCTTTGCTATGGCCATGTGCGGTATCAACGACGATGGCATCGACTCCAGCCCGCGCCAATGCTTCGACCCGTTCTTCGGTGCCTTCGCCAACGCCAACCGCTGCTCCGACGCGCAGTTTGCCTTGGGCATCGCGTGCGGCATTGGGGAAAGTGGTTTGCTTGGTGATGTCTTTGACGGTGATCAGACCCTTGAGTTCAAAAGCATCGTTGACCACCAGCAAGCGCTCGATTTTGTATTGATTGAGCAAGACCTTGGCCTGCGCCAATGTGGTGCCGTCGGGTACCGTCACCAGCTTGTCGCGTTGCGTCATGATGTGGCTCACCGGCAGGTCGTAACGGGTCTCGAAACGCAAGTCACGCCCAGTCACCAGTCCCACGACCTTGCCGCCATCGCATACCGGAAAACCCGAGACACCGAGTTGTGCCGATAAAGCCATCACCTGGCGCACCGTGTGCTGCGGCGTGATCACGACGGGGTCGCGCAATACACCCGACTCATAACGTTTGACTTTGGCCACTTTGGCCGCCTGTTGCTGGGGCGTCATGTTTTTATGCACGATGCCAATGCCCCCCTCCTGGGCGATTGCAATCGCCAGCCGGGATTCGGTGACGGTGTCCATGGCGGCTGATATCAGCGGCAGATTGAGCGCAATATTGCGGGTGAAACGGGTGGCGAGGGAGGTGTCCTTGGGCAGGACTTGGGAGTAGGCTGGCACCAACAAGACATCGTCGAAGGTGAGCGCTTTACCGATCAGGCGCATGTTCTGAGCTCCAAATGGCAGATTGTACCCGTGCCTCTGTACCAGGCCAGAGCGTTTGGGCAATCCCAAAAAACCAAGCCCACTGTGATTTTTGCCAGACCCATGGAAACGAATGAGCGCTAAACTGCGCGAATGAAAATTCTCCGATATTTCTTGGCCTGTAGCGCTGGCTTGATGTCGATGGCCGCTTGGGCGCAATGGCAGTGGATCAATCAGGACGGGCACCAGGTATTCAGCGACCGCGCACCGCCGCCTGAGGTGGCCGAGAAAAATGTCTTGAAACGCCCTTCTGTGCTCACAGCAAGAAACGCGATGCCAGCCGCCTTGGCGGCGAGCGCTACAGACATGGCTGCGGCCGCTTCAGCACCGCAAAACGCAGCCTCCCCACTCAAAAGCAAGGGCATCGACAAAGACTTGATCGCGAAGAAAAAACAGGCAGACCAGGCCGAAGAAGAAAAACGCAAGGCCGAACAAGAAAAAATTCTAAAAGCCAAAATTGAGAACTGCAGCCGAGCCAAGCAGGCCAAAGCCAGTTTTGACTCTGGCATGCGCATCGGTCGAACGAATGAAAAAGGCGAACGCGAGGTGCTTGATGACACCATGCGTGCGGCCGAGATCAAACGCATTCAGACCATCATTGAGGCCGACTGCAACTAGTCGGTCATCCGGGCCGGTGGGTCAGTCGCGAGCTTTGATGAGCGCACGTTTTTTAACGAAAAGCCCGGCCGTGCGTGCACCCTGCCCGACAAAACGCTTGCGTCGCGCCTCTTTCGGGTCAACGCTGAGCGGGCGATAAATTTCGATCCGGTCATTGGCAAGCAGCGTCTGGCCCAAATCGACCCGGCGGCCCCAAATGCCCAGCAGCACTGGCGCTTGATCAAGGGTCGGGAAAAGTCGCAACAAGCCGCTCGCCTGCAAGGCATGCCCGGCGGTGCTGCCGGCTGGCAAGTGCAGGCTTATTTCGCGCACCTCTCGGGCCCGCGGCGAATAGACCACGTTGACCTCGATCCGACTGTCACTCGCCATAGACTTCTTTGGCCCGCTTGATGAAGGCCTCGACCATGCTGCCGGCAATTCTGTCAAACACCGGGCCTACGAGTTTGGCCAGCACCGCATTGTCAAAACCATAGTTGAGCGTCAGTTCGACCCGGCAAGCACGCTGCGAGCCGTCCCCCAGCGGTACGAAATTCCATTCGCCATCAAGCCTGGAAAACGGGCCGTTGATGAGCTTGATCGCAACCTGCCGATCCGGCACGTGCTGGTTGCGGGTGGTGAAGGTTTGGCGGATGCCGGCAATTGAGATCGTGATTTCGGCCACCATGCCCAGCGCCTCGGCGCTGACCACCCGGGCCTGTTCGCACCAGGGTAAAAACTTGGCGTATTGATCAACATCCGTCACCAGACGGTACATCTCGGACGGGCTGTACCAGATCAGAACGGACTTCGTGACGGTTTTCATAGAATAGAGCCTGCGCGGGATTGTAAGCAAGCCTTGGCCGCACCACTTACCAGCCCACACTTAAATCACTTGAACCGTATGGCCAAAAAACCTGACACCGCCTCCCGCATCGCCGACAACAAGAAGGCGGCCTATAACTATTTCTTCGAAGAACGCTTTGAGGCCGGCTTGGTGCTTGAAGGTTGGGAGGTCAAATCACTGCGTGCCGGCAAAGTGCAGTTGACCGACGGTTATGTGGTTATCCGCAATGGCGAGTTGTATGTGATCGGCCTGCAGATCAGCCCGCTGGGCACCGCATCCACCCATATCAGCCCGGACAAGGTGCGCACCAAGAAACTGCTGATGCACAAGGAGGAGATCAAACGTCTGATCGGAAAAGTTGAGCAAAAAGGCTACACCCTGGTGCCGCTCAATCTGCACTGGAAAGCGGGCAAGATCAAATGCGAAATTGCTCTGGCCAAAGGCAAGGCCGAGCACGACAAGCGTGACACCATCAAGGATCGCGAAGGCAAACGCGAGGTCGAACGCGTCATGAAAAGCCGTCAGCGCTGACGTCACTGCCGTTGGTGCCAGCCAACCAACTCATTGACGGCGAGCGCGCCAATCACCATGGAGCCGCCTGCCAACACGTTGGGGCCGGGCACTTCACCGGCGCCGACCCAGGCCAGCAGGATGCCGAAAATAACTTCCAGCAAACCCAGCAGCGCGACTTCCGGCGCTTTAAGCGCCTTGGTGCAGACCACCGCCAAGGCCGATGGAATCGCCAATTGCACCAATCCCAGACCGGCCAGCAAAACCAGGTCATGACGGGACGCCGCAAAGGGCAGTGCCAGCGGTAACGTCAACAAGGTCGAGATCACGGCACCGATCAACACCGCCGGAATCAGATCAACATCTTTTCCCTTGGCGTGTGCATGCTGGGTGACGGTCCAATTGGCAGCACCCGAGATCGGTATGAACAAGGCCACCAGCGTGCCCGACAGGCTCACCCCTTGCACCAATTGACTGCCGTACATATAGGCAATGCCACAGCCCGCCACGACGATGGCAACCCAGGTTCGCAGCGCCACGCGATGACCGATAAACAAACGCGCTGCCAGCGCGGTGAACAGGGGGCTAAGGGCCATCGTGATGAGCACATTGGCGACGCTGGTCATGGTGATGGCGAGCATGAAAAAAGTGAACATGCCGCACCAGCAGATGCCCGATATCCAGAGCGCTTGCCCGCCACTGCGCAGGCGACGAAAGACGTCGCGTCCCTGGAACAAGGGCAGAATCACCAGCAACGACAGCACCGTGAAAAAGCTGCGCCAGAACGTCACCTCAAAACTGCGGGCCTGTTCCAAGTGACGGGTGACCACGCCGGCAATTGACCACATGAAGGTCACGGCCACCATCAGCAAAACTGCCCGGTTGTGAGTGAGTTTCATAAAGATGGACCTGTCATCGCGGACCTGACCCGTAATCGATGGATCGGGGCTCACGCCTGGGACGACAGGACCGGGTTATGGCTAGCTGCGGGCAGCGCGCTTGCGCTCATGCTCCGTCAAGTGGCGCTTGCGCAAACGGATCGACTTGGGCGTGATTTCGACCAGTTCATCTTCCTCGATGAACTCGACACCGTATTCCAGCGTACATTGGATCGGCGGCGTGATCTTGATCGCATCTTCCTTGCCGCTGACGCGGAAGTTGGTCAGCTGCTTAGTGCGGGTGGCGTTGACCACCAGATCGTTTTCACGGTTGTGGATGCCGACAATCATGCCTTCGTACACCGGATCGTTGGGCTTGACAAACATGCGGCCGCGCTCGTCGAGCTTGCCCAGCGCATAGGTGAAAATTTCACCCGCGTCCATGGAAATCAGCACGCCATTCTTGCGGCCGCCGATCTCACCCTTGTGCGGCTCGTAGCTGTCGAAGATGTTGGAGATCAGGCCGGTGCCACGCGTCAGGTTCAGGAATTCGTTGGTGAAACCAATCAGGCCGCGCGCCGGGATGCGGTATTCCAGGCGGACCCGGCCACGACTGTCGGATTCCATGTTGAACAGGTCGCCCTTGCGCTCGCCCAGGGCCTGCATCACGCCACCCTGGTGCTGCTCTTCAATGTCTACCGACACCATTTCGATCGGCTCATGCTTTTCGCCGTTCACTTCTTTCATCACGACGCGCGGTTTGCTGACGGCCAGCTCAAAACCCTCGCGGCGCATGTTTTCCAGCAGAATGGTCAGGTGCAGTTCGCCGCGACCCATGACTTCGAAGATGCCTTCTTCGCCGGTTTCCTTGACGCGCAAGGCCACGTTGTGCTGCAGTTCCTTTTGCAGTCGGTCCCAGATCTGGCGGCTGGTGACGTACTTGCCGTCCCGTCCGGCCAGTGGACTGGTGTTGACGCAGAAGTTCATGGTCAGGGTCGGCTCGTCCACCTTGAGCATGGGCAGCGGTCGCGGATTGGCCGGATCGGTGATGGTCACGCCAATGCCGATGTCAGTCAATCCGTTGACCAACACGATCTCGCCGGGACCCGCCTCGGTGGTCTGCAAGCGCTCCAGACCCTCAAAAGTCAACACCTGGTTGATGCGACCCTTGATGGCCTTGCCGTCCGGCCCTTCCATCACCATCACGTCCATCATGGGCCTGATCGTGCCCTGGCTGATGCGCCCGACACCGATCCGGCCGACAAAAGTCGAAAAGTCGAGCGCAGAAATTTGCAGTTGCAGCGGCGCTGCAGGATCGCCCTGCTGGTGCGGCACGTGCTTGAGCACGGTATCGAACAGGGCCGACATGTCGGGACCCCACTGCTCACCCTGCGCGCCCTCCACCATCGACGACCAGCCGTTGATGCCCGAGGCGTAGACCACGGGGAAATCCAGCTGTTCATCGGTGGCACCCAGCTTGTCGAACAAGTCAAACGCGGCGTTGACTACCCATTGGGGCCGCGCACCGGGCTTGTCCACCTTGTTCACGACCAGGATCGGCTTCAAGCCCAGGGCCAGCGCCTTCTTGGTCACAAAACGGGTCTGGGGCATCGGGCCTTCCTGCGCATCGATCAGCAGCACTACGCCGTCAACCATGGACAGGGCTCGTTCGACTTCACCGCCGAAATCGGCGTGACCGGGGGTGTCAACGATGTTGATGTGCGTGCCTTGCCAGGTCACGGCGCAGTTCTTGGCCAGAATCGTGATGCCACGCTCTTTTTCAATGGCGTCGTTGTCCATCACGGTGTCGACCACCTTCTCATGCTGGGCGAAGGTGCCGGACTGGCGCAGCAATTGGTCGACCATGGTGGTCTTGCCATGATCGACGTGGGCGATGATGGCGATATTGCGAATTTGTTTATTGCTCATGGTTCACTTTCTCTCTTAAATCTTCTCTATCTCTGTTCATCTGTTCAATCTCTGGCGGGCTCAACAAGCGCACCGGTATCAGTTCACCGGCTTTGATGTGAGCCGTGCCAAGCAGGCAGCCTGCACCCGGTTGACCCAATGGCATCGGCCCATACACGGCAACCTGCTCGGCATCCGGCCAAGCGCCCCGGCGGCGCACGCCACTGAGAAAACGTCCGGCATTCTGAGCGTCTAGCGTCACCACCGTGTGATCGTGCAGCAGGCAAGCCACCGGCAACAGACAATTCAAACGTTCTTCATCGGTCATCGCTTCGAGCAGCGCCAGCGACACGCACTGCGACACATGAAAACCACCGGTTTCAATCCGGCGCAACGCGCTCAGGCTGGCACCACAACCCAAGGCTTCGCCGATGTCTTCGGCGAGCGTGCGGATGTAGGTTCCCTTGCTGCACTTGACCGTCATTTGAAGCGCAGCCGTGGCGTTGTCAATATTCTCTAACGCCGCTTTCAATTCATAAATCGTGACCTCGCGGGCACTGCGCTCAACCACCAGGCCCGCACGCGCATACTCATAGAGCGCCTTGCCATCTTTCTTCAAGGCACTGTGCATGGGCGGGGTTTGCCCGATCTTGCCGGTAAAACGCAACACCACGCTGGCCAGGTCTTGCTCGGTCACGTTCACAGTGCGCACTTCTATCACTTCACCCTCGGCATCTGCGGTACTGGTCTTGACACCCAACTGCGCCACCGCCGCATAAACCTTGTCAGCATCGAGTTGAAGCTGACTGAACTTGGTGGCGGCGCCAAAACACAAAGGCAGCACACCGGTGGCCAGCGGATCAAGCGTGCCGGTGTGGCCCGCTTTCTCAGCCCGCATCAGCCATTTAACTTTTTGCAAAGCCTCGTTGCTGGACCATTTCAGAGGCTTGTCCAGCAATAGCACCCCATGCACGGGGCGCCTGGCAACCCGTGCACGCGGCGCAGTCATCGGTTAATCCTCTTTGGCGCGCGAGGCAACGGCGCGTGCAATCAAGGCATTCATGTCGGCGGCGCGCTCGGTGGTTTGGTCAAAGACGAAATGCAGGGTCGGCACGGTGTGAATGTGCAGCCGCTTGAAGAGGCCGGCTCTTAAAAAACCAGCGGCCTGGTTCAAGCCTTCGGTGCACTCTTTGGTATCCCCCGCCAGCAAGCTGAAAAACACTTTGGCATGGGCGTAGTCGGGCGTGACTTCGACGCCTTGAATCGTCACCATGCCGACGCGCGGATCTTTGAGCTCACGCGCAATCAACTCGGTCAGATCACGCTGGATCTGATCGGCAACCTTGAAGCTGCGGTTGGGCGTCTTGGATTTGATGCGCACGATTGCAGGTCAGTCCATCAAAGGCTGCGCGCCACTTCTCGAATTTCGAAGAATTCGAGCACGTCGCCTTCAGCGATATCGTTGTAGTTTTTGATATTGAGGCCGCAGTCAAAACCTTCCTTGACTTCCTTGACATCGTCCTTGAAGCGCTTGAGCGACTCAAGCTCACCGGTGAAGATGACCAAGTTGTCGCGCAGCAAGCGCAACCGAGCCGCCCGCCGCACCACGCCGGCAGTGACCATACAACCGGCAATCGAGCCAATTTTCGACACCTTGAAAATCTGGCGGATTTCGGCGGTTCCTATGACTTCTTCCTTTTTGTCCGGCGTCAACAAGCCCGACATCGCCAGCTTGAGCTCATCGACAGCGTCATAAATGATGTCGTAGTAACGAATATCGACGCCGTTGTTCTCGGCCAGCTTGCGCGCACCAGCGTCAGCGCGGGTGTTGAAACCAATGA
>Ga0315272_10000723_pt1 | contig 16809 bp, 18 predicted proteins | sample C3_middle_MG_FD_203918 | JGI IMG/M metagenome (GOLD analysis project Ga0315272, IMG submission 203918) | Sediment microbial communities from Yellowstone Lake, YNP, Wyoming, USA - C3_middle | ecosystem: Environmental > Aquatic > Freshwater > Lake > Sediment | place: USA: Wyoming | collected...
CCGCACCCACCTTGTCCACCGAGTCGCCGATCAGCGCCTTGATTTCCTTCGCTGCCGCTGCGCTTCTTTGCGCCAGGGTGCGCACCTCGCTTGCCACCACCGCAAAGCCGCGTCCCTGTTCTCCGGCACGTGCGGCTTCCACCGCAGCGTTGAGTGCCAGGATGTTGGTCTGGAAGGCAATGCCGTCGATCACGCCGATGATGTGGACGATCTTCTTGGACGATTCGTTGATCGAGGACATGGTCTCAACCACCTGGCCGACCACGGTGCCGCCCTTGACTGCCACCGCGCTGGCGCCCAGTGCCAGCTGATTGGCCTGTTTGGCGTTCTCCGCGTTCTGCTTCACCGTACTGGTCAGCTCTTCCATGCTCGAAGCGGTTTCTTCCAGGCTGGAAGCCTGTTCCTCGGTGCGCTGGCTCAAATCGGCGTTGCCCGTAGCGATCTGTTTCGTTCCGCTGCTGATCGCTTCCGAGCTAGAACGCACTTCGCCCACGATTTTCTTCAGGGCGTCGTTCATTTCCTTCAGCGCCTGCAGCAGCATCCCTGTTTCATCTTTCGACTTGACGTCTATTTCGCTCGTCAAATCGCCCGCCGCCACTTTCTGCGCTATACCTACTGCATGCTTAAGCGGCTCTGTGATACCGCGCGTAATCAAAAAAGCAAACGCTGTGCCCAGCAGAACAATCAATGCCGCAATCACTGCCAGCCATTTCTGAGTTCTTGCCATCAAATCGGCGATCTGGGTTGAGGCCTTCGCGGTGCCTTCGTCGCTGATAGCAAGCAACTGCTTGAGCCCGTCCATGATCGCTCGGTCCGCGCCGGCAACGGAGCCATCCAAATCGCGTATCGAAGTGTTTTCGGATCTCAACTGGATAAGTTCGGTCATTTCGGCGCGGTAGGTCTTTACCCCGCCCAGGACCGCATTTAGATACTGCTCCTGCCGTGATGATATCGTGCCAAGTGCGCGGTATTCGGCAACAGCTTTTTCGATCCTGGCCATTTCCTCGTAGAACTTCTTGTTGTACTCCTTGCCTCTGATTATGTAGTTTTTGAAATGATTAATGCCCCCTGTCAGACCTTGTGCAGCATCGTTGACGGCTCTGTTCTGGGCCAGAGTCACGCTTTCGAAGCGCTGCCACTCCGTGCTCATGGCAGAAACGCGCGCAAGAGCGAACCCGGCGAGCAATATAGCCAACGCGATGACAATGCCGAACCCAGCGCCCAATCGCGCTCCGATTTTTATATTCCCTATAGAAAACATGATCGCTCGCCTTGTGCCATTTTTCGTCTATCGTCTTCCGCTCGTGCGCTCAGTGCACCATATCGACCAATGCCATATCGCTGCCGGACATGAGCTTCTCGATGTCCACCAGAATCAGCATGCGCTGGTCCACCGTGCCCAGGCCGGTAATGTAATGTACATCGAAGGTGGAGGAAAAATTCGGCGGCGGTCGGATCTGGCTCGAAGTGAGCGAGATCACGTCGGAAACGCTGTCCACCACCATGCCCACCACGCGCCCGGCCACGTTGAGGATGATGACCACCGTGAACTGGGTGTAGTCAACCTGACCCAGCTTGAACTTGATGCGCATGTCAACAATGGGCACGATGTTGCCGCGCAGGTTGACCACCCCCTTGATGAATTCGGGTGCGTTGGCGATGGTCGTCACCACCTCGTAGCTGTGGATTTCCTACACCTTGAGGATCTCGATGCCGTATTTCTCCTAGCCCAGCGTAAAAGTCAGAAACTCTTGCGGCTCGGTGTCGGCGCCAAGGCCCTGTTTGGCCGAACTGGCCGCCACCTGCATTGCTTCGCGCATGTTTGCCCAATCCTTGGAAGACTAACTGAACCAATCGCCATCAAGCCGCCACGGAACGTCCACGTCGCACAGAGGACTTGGTCGGTACGTGTGTTTCGACCTATCGGTGGAAAACTGAAGCTGTCTCCATCCCCCAAACGGGTACTAGCGATGATTCATTCCGGAAATGTTGTGCCAAATCAAATCAAGTCAGGCCAACCTACTTCGGTTGCGGACAGCATCGGCGTTGCTTCGTTCCTGAACCATGAGGTCAGCGAGGCCGAGATTCTTAAGCGGGCCGACACAGCAATGTGCCAGGCTAAGGATGCGGGGCGCAGCGTCGTGCGATTCTTTGAATTGGACTGATCCACCCCAAACACGTAACGGCACGTTGTTCGCATCCACCAGTGGCGGTTGACCGGCAGTGAATTGAGATCCCCACCAGCAGCCACTGGCGTATACCCGGTTACGCTGCATCAGAGACATTTGATTTGAAAATGCGGGTGTCCGCTTCGGGTACGTCACAGTCGTTGACAAATCAACATTGACCGACAGCACCCAGTCTCTGGAATCAGTAACGTTGCTGCCAACAAGAGGCATTGCAGAGCGACTCTTTGCGCGCCGAGTGCGAGCCGCGACAGCGGTCGTTCCGCAATTCCCTGTTATCGTCTGAACTGACGCAATAATTGCGGCAACATGGCATCGCGCTCGGGCAAGCCTGGGTGGCAATCAATTCCTTGGAGATTCACTAATGTGTCTGGCACTTCCGGTCAAAGTGGTTGAGGTAGGCTGCGGCCCGGCGGGTGACTGGGCGATCGTCGATCTCGGCGGTGTGAAGAAAGAAATATCGCTGGCGCTGCTCGACGACGTTCAGGTCGGCGACTACGTCATCCTGCATGTGGGCTATGCGCTGTCAAAGTTAGACCCCGAAGAGGCCGAGCGCACGCTGGCGCTGTTTTCTGATATGGCTGAATCAGCCGCGGCAGCGGCATGAAATATATTGACGAGTTCCGTGACGGCGCGGTCGCCAAAACGCTGGCAGACAAAATAGCCAAGCTGGTGCAGCCGCAGCGCCGCTACAGCCTTATGGAATTTTGCGGCGGCCACACCCACGCCATTTCGCGCTACGGTTTGACCGACTTGCTGCCCCCCCATGTGCGCATGGTGCACGGTCCCGGTTGCCCGGTGTGCGTGTTGCCGATTGGCCGGATCGATATGGCGATCAACCTGGCGCTTGATCAGGGCGTGATCCTTTGCACCTACGGCGACACCTTGCGTGTGCCCGCGTCCGAGTGCTTGTCGCTGATGAAGGCGAAAGCGCGCGGTGGCGATATTCGCATGGTCTATTCGACGCTGGATGCCTTGCAAATCGCACGTGACAACCCGCAGCGCGAGGTCGTCTTCTTTGCCATTGGTTTTGAGACCACCACACCGCCGACGGCGCTGGCTATTTTGCAAGCGCAGCAGGAGCAACTCGCCAATTTCAGCGTGCTGTGCTGCCATGTACTCACGCCCCCGGCCATCACGCAGATTCTGGAATTGCCCGAGGTGCCCCAGCGGGGCACGCTGCCGATTGACGGCTTCATTGGCCCGGCCCATGTCTCGACCGTGATCGGCAGCCGACCTTACGAATTTGTTGCCGAGAAATATCGCAAACCGGTGGTCATTGCCGGCTTTGAGCCGCTCGACGTGATGCAGGCCATTTTGATGCTGATCAATCAGGTCAACCAGGGCCGCGCCGAGGTCGAAAACGAGTTCTCGCGCGCTGTCAGCCGCGACGGCAACCGCAAAGCGCAGGACTGCGTTGCCGAAGTGTTCGAGTTGCGCCGCGAGTTTGAGTGGCGCGGGCTCTCGGTCGTGCCGTATTCGGCTTTGATGATCCGTGAAAAGTACGCCACCTTCGATGCCGAGCGACGTTTCAAGCTGGACTACAAATCAGTGCCCGACAACAAGGCCTGCGAATGCGCTGCCATTTTGCGCGGCGTCAAACGGCCGCAAGACTGCAAGATTTTTGGCACCGTCTGCACGCCTGAGAACCCGATTGGCTCGTGCATGGTCAGCAGCGAAGGGGCCTGCTCCGCGCATTACAGTTATGGCCGTTACAAGGACATGGACTGATGAGTGAAATCAAACGCGGCTACGTTCGTCCCCTGGATCTGAAACATGGCCGGGTTGACTTGACGCATGGCGCCGGCGGGCGCGCCATGGTGCAACTGATCTCGGAGCTGTTCGCGCGGCACTTGGGCAACAAATATCTGGGCCAGGGCAATGACGGTGCGGTGCTGCCCGCACCAGTGCTCGACGGCAAACCAGCGCGGCTGGTGATGTCCACCGATTGCCACGTGGTGTCACCGCTATTTTTCCCCGGCGGCGACATCGGCTGCTTGTCGGTACACGGCACGCTCAACGATGTGGCGGTGATGGGGGCCACGCCGCTGTATCTGGCCGCCGGCTTTATTCTGGAAGAAGGTTTTGCGCTGGCGGACCTGGCGCGCATCGTCGAGTCCATGGCCGATGCCGCGCGCGCTACCGGTGTGCCGGTTGTGACGGGTGACACCAAAGTGGTGGAGCGCGGCAAAGGTGACGGCATCTTCATCACCACCACCGCTGTGGGCGTCTTGCCCGATGGGCTGGAGTTGGGCGGTGCACGCGTGCGCCCGGGCGATGTGGTGCTGGTCTCCGGCTCCATGGGCGACCACGGTGTGGCGATCATGAGCCAGCGCGAAAACCTGACGTTTGAGGCCAGGATTGAATCCGACACCGCCGCGCTGCATGGCCTGATTGCCAAGCTGCTCGCCACCGGCGCCGACATCCGCTGCCTGCGCGACCCGACCCGCGGCGGCCTGGCTTCTACTTTGAACGAAATTGCGGGTCAGTCGGGTGTCGGCATGATGCTGCATGAGAAGGCGATTCCGATCAAGCCGGTGGTGGCAGCAGCCTGCGAATTCCTCGGGCTGGACCCGCTCTATGTCGCCAACGAAGGCAAGCTGATCGTGATTTGCGCCGCGCTTGATGCACCGCGTCTGCTGGCCGCGCTGCACGCGCATCCGCTGGGCGTGGATGCGGCCGTGATTGGCGAGGTGATTGCCGACGATCATCATTTTGTGCAACTCACCACCGCCTTTGGTGGTCGGCGCATTGTCGATTGGCTGGTGGGCGAGCAGTTGCCGCGCATTTGCTAACCCATGCGTATCCTGTTGCTCACCCATGCCTGCAACAGTCTGACCCAGCGACTGGGGGCGGAACTGCGTCAGCGTGGGCACCAGGTGTCGGTCGAATTTGACATCGGCGCTTCGGTGACCGAAGAAGCCGTTGCGTTGTTTGCGCCGGATCTGATTGTCGCGCCCTATCTGCGCCGCGCCATCGCGACCTATTAATTCGGGCTTATCCTTGAGCCCTGAGTTTCTTTAACAGGAGTTTTCATGACCAGTCCTATCCGGCGCATCGCCGTTTGTACCGGCGGCGGCGATGCCCCGGGCCTCAACGCCGTGATTCAATCGGTGGTCATTGCCGCGGCCAATCGTGGTTGGGAGACCTACGGCATTCGCGACGGCTTCAACGGCATCCTGTTTCCCGAGCGCTACGCTGAAGGTGGCGTCACCCGCCTCACGCTCAACCAGGTGCGCGGCATCGGCCACCTGGGTGGCACCATCCTGGGCACCACCAACAAGGGCAACCCGCTGCACTTTCCGGTAAAGATGCCGGACGGCAGTACGCAAGAGATCGACCGTTCCTGTGAAGTCCTCGCATTCTTTGCCACCCACGAAATCGATGCGCTGGTGTCCATTGGCGGCGACGGCTCGCTCACCATTGCCAACGCCCTGCACCAGAAAGGTCTGTGTGTGGTGGGTGTGCCCAAAACCATTGACAACGATCTGGACAAGACCTTCACCACCTTTGGTTTTGACTCCGCTGTGGCCTTCGCCACCGAATGCCTGGACCGCCTTCACAGCACGGCGGAAAGCCACCAGCGCGTGATGGTGGTCGAAGTGATGGGTCGTTATGCCGGCTGGATCGCCCTGCATGCGGGGATTGCCGGCCACGCCCACGCCATCCTGATTCCGGAAATCCCCTTTGATGTGGAGAAGGTGGCCGCGGCCGTCCGTGCGCGTGACGCCAACGGACGCCTGTACTCCCTGGTATTGGTGGCCGAGGGTGCCAAACCCAGCGACGGCACGCGTGAGGTACTGGCCCCGGCGCAAGCGGGCCAAGCCGAACGCCTGGGCGGCATCGGCGAACACGTGGCCCACTCGCTGCAAGCGCTTACCGGCAAGGATACCCGCGTCGTGGTGTTGGGCCATTTGCTGCGCGGCGGCAGCCCGACCGCATTCGACCGCCTCGCGGCCCTGCGCTTCGGTGCTGCCGCCGTGCGCGCGCTTGACGAAGGACAATCCGGCATCATGGTGGCACTGGGTTTCCCCGACGTGAACTACGTAGCCCTGGAGGAAGTGGCCGGGCGCATGAAGGGCGTGCCCCTCACCAGCGACACGCTGCAAACCGGGCGCGATTTGGGGATTTGTTTTGGCGATTGAGTTGGGCTGGAAGTTGCCACGAACAAGCGCACACCTTTAGCCGTGTTGCTGGTCGATGATGAACAGCGCTCGCTGGAGGCGCTCAGACGCACGCTGTAAGACTATTTCGCCGTATTCACCGCGCTTTCAACCGACGAAGGCAACGCGCTGCAGCGTGGACTTGGGTTTTTGCCAAATCAAGGAGGAGGCCGCAGGCCGGAGGACATTCGCGCAGCCACCCGCTGCGCAGCCTTCGGCCCACACATGCCTGGACCTCAATTCTTGCTTTGCCACGACCAGCCGAATCAGGCCGTCTTGGCCAGAACGATGTCATGAATTCCGGAACTCTCCATAAGTTGGTGCGATACTTAAACCGATATGGTCGAATCCCCCAGCAGCCAACGCCGTCGCCGCACCCTGGCGTTGGCCAGCGTCGTGGCGGCCTATGTGCTGTCCTTTTTTCAGCGCTTTGCGCCGGCCGGCATCGCAACCGATCTGGCAGTCGCGTTCAACACCAGCGCGTCATCGCTCGGTGCGTTGGCGGCAACCTATTTCTATGTTTATACGCTGATGCAGGTGCCCACAGGCATCCTGGTCGATACTTTCGGGGCGCGCCGGATTTTGCTGATGGGTGGTATGGTGGGCGGCGCGGGCAGCCTGATGTTCGGGCTCGCCCCCGGACTGGAACTGGCGCTGCTTGGGCGCACCCTGATCGGGCTGGGCGTGTCGGTGACATTTATTGCCATGCTCAAGATCATCGCCATCTCCTTTGAAGAGCGACGCTTTGCCACGCTGGTGGGGCTTTCGATGCTGATTGGCAATCTGGGTTCGGTGCTGGCTGGCGCACCGCTGTCCTGGTTGGCCCAAGTCACCCCTTGGCGCGGCATCTTTGTTGCCTTGGCGGGTGTTTCCGTGCTGCTGGGCATCGCTTGCTGGGTGCTCGTGCGCGAGCGCCCAGCGGCGCCAGCAACATCCAACCCAAAACCCATATTTGACCGCGCGCTGGTTCTGGCCGGACTGCGCTCAGTGCTGAAGAACCGCGACACCTGGCCCACCGTGTGCGTCAATTTTGGTGTCTGCGGCAGTTTCTTCGCTTTCGCCGGTTTGTGGGTGACGCCGTTTCTGACACAGGCGCACGGCATGGCGCGCGCCGTCGCTGCCAATCACGTCAGTTTGTATTTCATCGGTTTTGCGCTGGGCTGCGTGCTCGTGGGTGCGCTGTCTGATCGCCTGGGCAAACGCAAGCCGGTGCTGATCGTGAGCAGCCATTTGTACCTGTTGATCTGGCTGGTGTTGCTGTGGGGCGAAGTTTTGCCGCCGACGGCAAGCTATGCCCTGTTCACGCTCATGGGGCTGGTCACCGCTGGCTTCACGCTGACCTGGGCTTGCGTCAAGGAGGTCAATGCGCCTTGGCTCTCGGGCATGTCCACCAGCGTGACCAACATGGCCGGTTTTCTCGGCGGTGCGCTGTTGCAGCCCTTGGTGGGTTGGGTGATGGACCTGCGCTGGCAGGGTGGCCTGACCCAGGGCGGGGCGCGTCTGTTCACGCCGGAAGATTTTCGCGCCGGTCTCCTGCTGCTGGTGGCGGTGGCGGCATTCGGTGCCATCGCCTCATGGTGGATTCGTGAAACCGGTTGTCGCAATATCTGGCGATCGCCGGTGCTCAGTGTGTCCGACGCTACGGCTCAGTGAAAGCCACAAGCGCCGGGTCCGCCTGGGTTGCCGCAAGAGTCGCAGGGGCTCGGCATGATCGGCGTGGCCGGGCTGGCCGCTGTTGTGGTGGCGAAGACCGACAACTGCTTTTCAAGCTTCTGTGATTGGCAATCGGGGCATTGCGGAACCATGCCGGCGCGCACCAGCACTTCAAACTCGTGACCACAGTCACCACAGGCATATTCGTAAATCGGCATGTCTTCTCCAAATCGATCACGCATTATCAATGACGCCTGACATCATCCTAAATCCGGCAGTTGATCGCGGCGAATACGCCGCAACTCTCCATCAGCCTGTAGCAAGACCCGCAGAACGTGTATTTGCGTTTTGCCGACAACGGTCAAGGTATTACGCCAGAACATTTGTCACGCATCTTCGCCCCTTTTTTCACCACCAAATGCGTGGGCCAAGGCACCGGCCTGGGGTTATCCATCAGCTACGGCATTGTTGAGCAACACAGGGGACATTTGGCTTGCGCCAATTTGCCACTGGGCGGCGCATTGTTTACGCTGAGCTTGCCGTTGCGCCACAATTAATCCGTTTTAGGGAGGTCGTTGTGAGAGAAATCTTGGCTTCTTTTGTCATGCGGACTGTGCTTACCAACTTCTGTGCAGTCATGCTCGGGCTTCTCATCGCGCTCACAGCCCCATCGACACCTGCGGTTACATTGGAAAGCTATGGTCAAAACGATCAGGTCATAGACGCCTGCCTGCTGAATTTGTCTCAAGATACGGTGCGAATGTTCTGGCACGGCACGGATGGTTCAGTGCTTGGGAGTTTTGAACGATTGGGGGCGCACCTGACAGCGCAAAATGAAAAACTGATTTGTGCGACCAATGCAGGTATCTACGGCATGGACTTGCGTCCCATTGGTCTGTACGTCGAAGCAGGCAAGGTATTGCGCAGACTCAATACGCGAAAAGACGCCTATGGAAATTTCTATTTGCAGCCCAACGGCGTTTTCTTGCTGGCAGACAACGAGGCTGTAATTTTGACTACGGATGAAATTGCCGGTGAATGGGAGGCACGATTGCCATTCATCCGCTACGCGACGCAATCAGGTCCGATTCTGCTGCGCAGCGGACAAATCAATCCATTGTTTACCCAAGGCTCGGACAATCGTGTTGTGCGAAATGCGGCTTGTACCCTCACCGCTGGCAACTTTGCATTGGTGAAAAGCCGATTTGCTATCAATTTCTATGACTTCGCCCGACAGTTGCGTGACAAATTGAGTTGCCGGGACGCCCTCTATTTGGACGGTTCCATTTCTCAGCTGTATCCCTTTGACGCCGCTAGCCGTGGTTCAAATTTTGGCGTCATCATTGGCGCAACCGAACTTGTTATGCGCGTAAAACAGTGACAACCATGCTGGCAATGAACGCATCATTGCCACTCCAATAAGTCAGCACTTGACCTGATCCTTTCCATCAGCCTATATTCTGCACACCATGAGATTCGACCAACTGGCCGATGGCCCCGAAGACACATAGCAAAGTCCGTCCGAGCGCATGGTGGCCACTCGCGCAGCACCTGGGTCAGCGTTGGCGTCAATGCAATCCTGACAATCGCGCAAGTGGTCGTCGGAAGAACTTCTTGGTTACAGCCGATGTTGGCTTGCTTGCGCCGCTGGCGCGCCCGGGTTGCTGGCGTCCCGGGCCAGACGGATGCCGGAGAACTGCCAGCACGCGGACGCGGGGAAAAAGTTGCGGTAGGACGCGCGCAGATGGTCCTGCGGCGTGGCGCATGAGCCGCCGCGCAAAACATACTGATTCACCATGAACTTGCCGTTGTATTCCCCCACGGCGCCGGCATCGACCCGGAAACCCGGATAAGGCGCATAGCTGGAACAGGTCCACTCCCAGGCATCGCCAAAGAGCTGTGTCATGCCGGGCGACGCAGCCGGGCGCGGGTGGAATTCATGGTCAGCCGCGAAGTGTCCGCTGACCGCAAGACCGCAGGCCGCATGCTCCCACTCGGCCTCGCTGGGCAGACGGGCGTTCGCCCAGCGCGCGTAGGCGTCGGCTTCGTAGTAGCAGACATGCACGACCGGCCGATGCGGGTCCAGCCGAACCAGCCCGCCCAGCGTGAATTCCTGCCATTCCTCACCGCGGCGCCAGTACAAGGGCTGTCGGCAATTTCCCGCCACGCGCCAGTCCCAGCCCTCGGCCAGCCAGAAGCCGGGATCGTCGTAGCCGCCGGCATTCACGAACGCCAGGTACTCGGCGTTGCTGACCAGTCTCGACGCCAGCGCGTAGGGCTCGAGATAGACGCGGTGGCGCGGCATTTCGTTGTCAAAACAGAAGCCCGCCCCGGCATGGCCGATTGCCACGACACCGCCGGTCTGCGCGTGCCACGACAGCAGCGGCGGTGGATCGGCAGCGTGCGGCGCTGCCCCGTACGCCGGGAACAGCGGGTTGCGCGAGAACAGATGCTTCAGGTCGGTCAGCAACAGTTCCTGATGCTGCTGCTCATGCTGCATGCCCAGCGTCAACAGATCGGCCAGAGCGCTCGGCAGGTCGGCGCCGTCCAACAGCGCCAGCACACGACGGTCGATGTCGGCCCGGTACGCAAGAACCGTGGCCAGGGCCGGACGGGTCAGCAAACCCCGCTGGGCACGCGGATGCCTGGCGCCCACGGCGTTGTAATACGAATTGAAAAGCACCCGGAAAGCTTCATCGAAGGGTTTGAATCCGGCCTCTGCCTGCGCCAGCACGAAGGTCTCGAAAAACCATGTGGTGTGCGCCAAATGCCACTTCACCGGGCTGGCGTCGGGCATCGACTGCACGCAGCAATCCTCTGCCGACAGGGGTTGCGCCAGGGCCAGGGTGCGTTGCCGCACCGCCTGGTAATGCGCGCGCAGCGTGCTGTTAATCATGTCAATGCGCTCCACAATAATCCATCAGATTTCGGCCAGAAAGACCGCAAACCACTGGCGCGGGTCGCTCCAGGCCTGTGACCGCTTGAAGCCTGAGCGCTCCAGCAGTGCCGCAAAACCCGCCGCGCTGTATTTGTAGCTGTTCTCCGTGTGGATGCGCTCGCCCTGGCGGAATTCACGTTCGCCGCCGATCCAGGAAACCCGCAGGTCCCGGTTGGCTTGCAGGTGCATTTCGATGCGCGACTGCGCAGCGTTGAAAAAAGCGTGATGGCGCCAGTCATCGAGATTGAAATCGCTGCCGATGAGGCGATTGATGTGCGTCAGCGCGTTCAGATTAAAAGCCGCAGTGACACCGGCGGCGTCGTTGTAGGCGGCGTTCAGAATCGACGCCTCCTTGATCAGATCAACCCCGATCAGCAAAGCGCCCTGGTTCGCCAGCAAACCCCGAATGCGTTGCAGAAGGCAGAGTGCCATCTCGGGGTCGAAATTGCCGATCGACGATCCTGGGTAGAACACCAACCGCGCTCCAGATGGCAAATCGGGAGGAAGAGGAACCTGGTCGAAGATATCCGCCACGACGGCCCGGATATCGAGCGCCGGAAACGCGTTGCGCAAGCCGTTCACGGCCTGGTGCAGAAAGTCGCCCGAGATATCGATGGCGACGAAGCACCTGGGCTGAACCAGGCTGCACAGCACGCGCGCCTTCTCGCAGTTGCCGGCCCCCAGTTCGATCACGGTCGCAGCGGTGGCGATGCAGGCCTTGATGTCCTGGCCATGCATCTGCATGATCGCGCCCTCGGTACGCGTGGGGTAGTACTCGGGCAAAGCGGTGATGCGTTCGAACAGGGCAGAACCCTGCTGATCGTAGAAATACTTCGGCGAAATGCTGGCCTGCGCGGCACGCAGGCCGGCAATGATTTCCCCATGGGGCATGGTGTAAGTTGTCAACACTTCTTGCTTCTCTAACGCAGGGGAACGGGACAAAACGGCCACTTTAAACCTCCGGCAGCAAGGCTAGCCCGGCAGCGGTGAAACCTCTGTACGCAAGCGAACATAGCAGGCCAGCCGACCGCGCGCATGCTCGGGCAAAAATGTCGGGTCGCCAGAAAGGGCATCGTCGCCGCTGGGGTTGATGTTTTAGCCCTATGATGCCGAACTCAAAAACTGAAAGCACGGCGTGAATTGGTTAAACAATCTAATTTCCCAAACCCCTGGCCCGACCTCCCCCGCTTGGGACAAAGATGCCTTGTTTCTTGATGTGCGAACACCTGGTGAATATGCATCGGGTCACGTCGAGGGTGCCTTGAATCTGCCGCTGGATCGTTTTATGCAGAACTATGCAAGCGTTGTGCCAGACAAGTCGAAGCAGATCGTTTTGTACTGCCAATCCGGTGCGCGGTCCGGGCAAGCCGTGCAGTTCTTGAAACAGCAGAATTATCAAAATGTAGTCAACGGCGGCTCCGTAGGCGCGGTCGCTTTGAAAACAAGTCGCCCCATTCATCGACTTTAGACGCGTGCGACAGCACGAACGTTGCGATTGATTCAATCTCCAACAGAACATGACTACACTTCAAGCGCACAAGCCGATGCTCTGGACTGGCTCCACCGTCTTGTGAGAAGGCAGTGGCACGGAGAATGAAATCCGTCGGCGCTATCGCGTTATGCCACTGAGCACACCCGCAGGCGCGCCATGGCAGGTTGGCGCAGCTGTGTTAACCGAGGTTCAGCAATGACCAAACGCGTTTACCCACTGTCCAAGGTTTACGGTCTGCTCGAACCGGGGCCGGTCGTGCTGCTCACCACGGCGCACAAAGGCCGGGCCAACGTGATGACGATGTCGTGGCACACCATGATGGAGTTCGAGCCGCCGCTGGTGGGTTGCGTCGTCAGCGGCCACGACTTCAGCTTTCATGCTTTAAGGGCGACACGGCAATGCGTTGTCAACATTCCGACGCTGGCATTGAAGCCGCAGGTGGTGGGATGCGGCAATGCATCCGGTCGGCGCGTGGACAAATTCGAAGCCTTCGGCCTGACGCCGGTGCCGGCTGCGTTGGTCGATGCGCCGCTGATCGACGAATGCTACGCCAACCTGGAATGCAAAGTGATAGATACGCGGCTGGTGAACCGCTATAACTTCTTTGTGCTGGAGGTGCTCAAGGCCTGGCTGGACCCGGCCTGCAAGGACCCGCGCACACTGCACCACCGGGGGCGCGGCGCTTTCATGACGGCCGGTGAGACGATCAAGCTGCCATCGAAGATGAGATAGGCAGTGTGCAACCAGTTCTGCCAGTAAGATCACAGTGTTCGCCAACGCGACCACACCGCTGTTTCCCCGCTTCATCGTCCTGTTCACCACACCAACATGCGCCTGCCATCCAAACCTGTTATTGCCGTACTTTCATCACTTCTCATGGCGTTGGCCAGCGCTTTGAGCAGCACAGCCCAAGCGACGCCGCTTGACGACCTTTACAAGGCGCAGGTGCCCATGGTCGAGTTCGGTAGTTTCAAACTGGAGCTTGCGCTGAGCGCCCTCAAGGATTGGCCCTTCCCGATTGAAGGTGCCGGCGTTTCCTACCGAATTGATCCGGACCAAATCGACATTGTCGTCGCCGTCAAGAAAGTCAGCGCCGAGTCATTTCGCACGGCCTGCACCCGAACCGTTGGGCGAGTTCGCGAGTTCCTGTACGTGGATGCCAACGGGGCCGCACCCATGGGGCGGTCTTACCTGGTCTCCTACTTCCGCGGGCCGTGGCGTGATCGCGCACGAGAAATCGCATCACGCGCGTTGGACGCGAGCACGCTGATACGGGTTGACGTCATCGGCTTGGGCAGTTGCCAGGCTGCGCTGATCAAGGCGCCAGTCACGTTTGCAGCAACCGCCCCGAAATGACCCGCGCGTCGCGCAACCCATGCAACACTGGAGCTTCGCATCATGAAACAGCGCGCCTTCAAGCAAGTTGATGTGTTCACGGCCCAGCCCTACCTGGGCAACCCGCTGGCGGTGGTGCTGGACGGCAGCGGCCTTTGCACCGAAGAAATGCAGCATTTCACCAACTGGACCAACCTGTCGGAAGCCACTTTCCTGCTCCCTCCCACTCAGGACGGCGCCGACTACCGCGTGCGCATCTTCTGCCCGGGCCGCGAGTTGCCATTTGCCGGCCACCCAACGCTGGGCAGTTGCCACGCCTGGCTCCAGGCCGGCGGAACACCCAAAGGCCAGTACGTGATTCAGGAATGCGGCGCAGGCCTTGTCAAGCTGCGCCGGGACGCGGACCGCCTTGCCTTTGCGGCGCCACCGCTCAAGAAGAGCGGCCCGCTGCCCGAGGCAGACCTGGTGCTGATCGCGCGCGGCCTGGGGGTGGACCGCGCCGACATCCTGCACCACGCGTGGTGCGACAACGGTCCCAACTGGCGAGGCGTGATGCTGCGCTCAGCGCAGCAGGTGCTGGCGCTCAAGCCGGATGGGCAGGTGCTGGCCGGGCTCGACATCGGCGTTGTGGGACCGCACGGGAAAGTCGGTGTGGTCGGCGCGCACAGCGCGCAAGCGCCAGGCAGCGAATGCGCATTTGAAGTGCGCGCCTTCTTCCCCGGAAACAACGCCATGGCAGAAGACCCCGTGACCGGCAGCCTGAACGCGGCGCTGGCCCAGTGGCTGATAGGCGCGGGCCTGGCCCCGCCGCAGTACATCGTCAGCCAGGGTACGGCGCTGGGTCGCGCCGGCCGCGTGCATGTGACCCAGGACGGTGACGACATCTGGATCGGTGGCGGCTCGGTCACCTGTATTGACGGGACCGTGATGCTCTGATTATTTCTGATGCCCGAACGCCTGCAGTACATAAAGAACATGCCAACCCTTGACACCACGCTCACCTTTTTCGGCGTGTCCATTCTGCTCAGCCTGAGCCCCGGCCCGGACAATGTGTTTGTCTTGATGCAGTCCGCCACGCACGGACGAAAAGCCGGGCTGCTGGTGACGCTGGGCCTGTGCAGCGGGCTGTTAGGCCATACCGCAGCCGTGGCGCTGGGCTTGGCGGCGGTTCTGGCAGCGTCGGCCACGGCTTTCACGGTGCTCAAGCTTGCCGGTGCGGCCTACCTGGTTTACCTGGCATGGGGCGCTTTGCGGGCCCCGGTGGGCGCATTGGCCAGTGGCGCGGTGCCGGCACTGCAACCCTGGCGCATGTACCGCCGTGGCGTGGTCATGAACCTGACCAACCCCAAGGTCGGCATATTCTTTCTTGCCTTCCTGCCTCAGTTTGTGCGCCTCGAGGCCGGTTCGGTGGCGTTGCAAGTCGCAGCTTTGGGTGGCCTGTTCATCCTGGCCACGCTGCTGGTGTTTGGCGGCCTGGCCTGGTTTGCCGGTTTGGTGGGGGGCTGGTTCCAGCGTTCAGCGCGGGCCCAACGCGCTTTGAACTGGAGTGCGGCAGTGGTATTTGTCGGACTGGCCGCCCGGCTGGCCTGGTCGGAGAAATGACCGCTCTGTGAAGAGGTGAACAGTCAGTCTTTGCCGCAACTCATTGGGAAGCAAGAGGCGTTGCTGCGGCATGCGTGGCGATGCCAAAATCTTCTTCCATGCTGACAGCCGGGTAATGAAACCGCACCGGGCCGTCCGAAAGCTCATTGACATACTGGACCACCAGCGGATCGGTGCTTTTGCGCACCTCTTGCACCGTACCTTGAAACGCGACCTTGCAATTGTCGAGAATGACAACATGATCGGCAATCGCCAGGGTTTGCGCCAGCTCATGCGACGCAAAAATACTGGTCAGTCCCATCGAGTCATTGAGCTGACGAATCAGGTTCGCTGCGACATGCAGCGAAATCGGGTCGAGGCCGGAAAAAGGCTCGTCGTACATCACCAGTTCCGGGTCCAGTGCAATCGCGCGCGCGATGCCAACCCGCTTGGCCATGCCACCCGACACTTCACTGGGCATGAGCTCACGCGCGTTGCGCAGGCCCACCGCATTGAGCTTCATCAGGACAATGTCACGGATCAGTGCTTCGGGCAGATCGGTATGTTCACGCAGCGGGAAGGCAACGTTCTCAAACACGCTCATGTCGGCAAACAAGGCGGCGAACTGAAACAACATGCCCATGCGACGCCTGACGGCGTAGAGTTGCTTCTGATCCATGGGGCCTATATCCTGCCCGTCAAACAGCATGTGCCCCGACCACGCGCGGCTCTGGCCGCCAATCACGCGCAGCATGGTCGTCTTGCCGCCACCCATGGGACCTATCAGCGCCGTGACCTTGCCCCTGGGTATGCACAGCGAAACGTCGTCCAGCACCACCTGCTCACCGTAGCCGAAGCTCAGGTTGCGCAGTTCAACCAGTGATGGTGTGGCACTGGTTGGCATGGTCACTTGGCGACAAGCCCGGCTATCGCCTTGACTTCAAGGTATTCTTCCAAACCAAACCGACCCCACTCGCGGCCATTGCCGCTCTGTTTGTAGCCGCCAAAAGGCGCGGTGCGTTCGTTGGGGACGCCGTTGAGGTTGACGTTGCCGGCGCGGATTTTGCGCGCCACCGCGCCCGCGCGCTCGACCGAGCCGCCCGACACATAACCGGCCAGTCCGTAGGGCGTGTCGTTGGCGATGCGCACCGCCTCGTCTTCGTCCTGGTAGCCCAGAATGGTCAGCACCGGCCCGAACACTTCCTCGCGCGCGATGGCCATGTCGTTGCGGACATTGGCAAAAATGGTGGGACGCACGTAGTACCCCTTGGCGATGCCGTCCGGTCGCCCCGGGCCGCCGGCCACCAGCGTGGCACCTTCGGCCATGCCCTTGTTGATGAGCGCCTGTATCTTGCTCCACTGGGTCTCGTTGACCACCGGCCCCATGCTGGTGTCGGCGGCGCGCGGGTCGCCGGCCTTGGTCTTGTCGGCCACCGCCTTGGCGATCGCCATCACTTCGTT
>Ga0315272_10000725_pt1 | contig 16795 bp, 19 predicted proteins | sample C3_middle_MG_FD_203918 | JGI IMG/M metagenome (GOLD analysis project Ga0315272, IMG submission 203918) | Sediment microbial communities from Yellowstone Lake, YNP, Wyoming, USA - C3_middle | ecosystem: Environmental > Aquatic > Freshwater > Lake > Sediment | place: USA: Wyoming | collected...
CATCTTCATCAGCTTCATCTTCATATTGTTTTGTTGTTCTGACAACAAATTCAATGTCTTTTTTATCACGATATTTATCGTTGAGAGTCTGAGTCTCGGCTCCCGGATCTTCTGATTCTTCTGATGCTTCCGTTTCCTCTTCCTCTGAGTTTTCTAATGTCTCTGTTTCAGTGGCAGCTGTCAAATCCTTTTCCTTCCTTTTGATTTTCAGGAATGAGGGTAGTTTGATATGAAAGGTCTCAGGCTTGACTTTCATGCCAAAGACAAGATATGATATTGTTATGAAGGCAAGAATGACTCCAGTACCTACCATTCCTATAAATGCTTTTGCCCACCTTATGACTACATATCCCTGTGCACCGCCCGGGCCGCTGCCGAGGTAGGCATGGGAATTGATAAAAATGAAACCAAGAAGGAGCGAAACAATGATGGCTGCAAATGAGAACAGGGCAATAAGTTTGACGGGCCTTATTTTCGGAAAGTTAAGAAGATATAAACCGATCACTCCGAAGATGAGCGGAATAAAAAATGCTCCATATCCGAATCCGTTTGCTATAATCATTTTGGCAAAGAAATGCCCTGCTTTTCCACCCCAGTTCTTTACTTCAATATCGGGACCTGAAAGAACATCTTTATCGGCGAGACTGAGATCAGTCTTCCACCAGAAGAGGTATGAAACACAGGTAATAAGAAGATACAAGGCAAATCCGGTGATAAGAATACCTATGACGAATTTGAATTTCTCGTCGGTCAGAAAGGATTTCTTTTTTTCAGCGGGTTTAGCTGTTTTGGTACTCTTTTTACCGGTATCTACCTTCTCTTTAGTCATCACTTGGTAAAGTTTTTCTTGACAGTAAATCGTTTTTTAAACGCAACCCAAAGGTAATAATTTTGAGCCTTACTCAAAAAGCAGACAAATGAATTTGTTTTTATGTGGATTTATGATGAAAACTGTCTCAACCTTAACCTTAGTTTTAACCTCAGCCTCAGAGGCTTATCATCCTGTTTATGAACTTGTCAATCTCCTTTCTTGATACCCTTGTGAATTTCTGCCTTCTTTCAAAGGTAACATCGGGTATATCCTTATTGTAGACATTATCGGCTGTGAAATCCAGCTCAGCAGGGCCTAACAGAAAGAAAAAGCTCATCAGTACACCATCTATCTGACTGAACGGCGTGGCTGTATTAGGGTTTTTAACGTCAATTTCATTTGTGTACCATATCTGAAATACTTTATTCCTGTCGAAGGGAAAGGTAACTTCAGCGTTTTTACAGTTATACCCGCAGATTATTGTTGTTTTTGATGTTTTTTTGATATCAATTCCGTCCATTGTTTCAAAGCCAGGGTATTGTTCTCCGGGCTGAACTGCATAAAAATATTTTAACGTAAAAAGACTGAAATATGTATCGAAAATTTTTTTTTCAGGATTTGCAAGATTGAGTATCCCTGAGTTGCCGAATGATGAGATCATTTCAAAAAGAATTTTATCCTGTTTAAAGGATACTACAAGATTTTTAGGCAAAACTTCCTTTGGCATCGGACCAAAACTACCTGCATAATTGATAGTATAATGGATCTCCCCCTGACTTATATACCGTCCTCCCTTTTCATTACAGGAGAAACCTGTCATCGCAAAAACTAGCGCAATGCACAATAGTTGGCTGAATCTCACTTATCTGGTAGAATTTTGATTTTCGTAAATGTAATGTTTTTTTTTAACTTCATTTAGTTCAGTTGATAATTATAACATTGTGTGGACTAATGCTCAATTTATGCAATAAATAATAAATAATAAATAATAAATATTATGACACTGTAAGCCGGATAAGGAATTGTTCTAATTTTGGTACTTTTGAGAAAAGAGGAGAAAGGGAGAAGAGGAGAAAGGGAGAAGAGGAGAAATTATGTAATTAAGTAATGGAACGAGATATATTAAATGTCTATGAAAAAGAAATTAGCTGTTGTTGCCCTTGGTGGTAACGCTCTGTTGAGGGGTGATCAGGCTGGAACTATTGATGAGCAGGAACAAAATACGACTGAAACACTCGAAAATCTTGTCTTCCTTATAAATGAAGGCTATGATCTGGTTATAACTCACGGCAATGGTCCGCAGGTCGGTAATATTCTGATGAGAAATGATGCCGGAGAGCAGTTGTACGGCATAGCCCAGATGCCGGTCGATATTTGTGTGGCTGATTCACAGGGAGGTATTGGCTATATGATTGAGAGAATGTTCCGGAATGTGCTGAATAAGCATGGACTTTCAAGAAATGTGATTTGCCTCGTTACACAGGTTGTCGTGGATATAAATGATCCTGCTTTCGGAGACCCGCAGAAAAGAGTGGGGAAAATCTATACAAAAGATCAGGCTGACGAACTCTCTTCGAGGAAAGGATGGATATTCAGGGAGGAAGTTAAAACTCAGGGCGGATACCGAAGGGTAGTTCCATCCCCTATTCCTATTAGGGTTCTAAACGATGAAATAATAAGCGACCTGGCAAGGAAAGGCAACATAGTAATTGCAGCCGGAGGAGGGGGTGTTCCGGTATATTTCGATGAGAAAAATGATGTCAGGCCAGCTGAAGTTGTAATCGATAAAGATCTGGCTTCATCTCTTCTTGCAACTCAGATTGGAGCCGATGAGTTTTATATTCTTACAGATGTTCCGTATATCTATATAAATTATAAGAAGCCCGACCAGCAGATTAAGGAGTTCCTTAACTATAACGATACTCTGAAATACCTGAATGAAGGACAGTTTACAAAAGGTAGCATGGAGCCTAAAATAAGGGCATGCCTGAATTTCATTAAAAACGGAGGCAGCAAGAGTGTGATCACCGAAGCATTTAAACTGGCGGACAAAAAATACGGCTCGAAGATTACAATGGAGTATGAGGATGACAGAAGGTAGGCGTCAGGCATCGGGCGTCAGGCATCAGGCATCGGGCATCAGGTGTTGCCCGTAGTCAGTCGCCTGCCGCCCGTCGCCATTTAATAAATGAAAGAATTTTTCTATTTTTGTCACAACCAATTTTAAATAGTTATGTCAATCAACTTACACAATCGTCACTTTCTGAAATTATTGGATTTCACCCCCGAAGAGATAAAATACCTGCTTGATCTTTCAGCAGAGCTTAAGAAATCCAAAAAGAATGGTTCCGAAAAGCAGCACCTCAGGGGAAAAAATATAGCACTGATCTTTGAAAAGGCATCAACACGTACACGCTGTGCTTTTGAAGTTGCCGCATATGATCAGGGTGCACATGTAACTTATCTTGGACCGACAGGATCACAGATCGGACAGAAGGAATCAATGAAGGATACTGCAAGGGTACTAGGAGGAATGTTTGATGGAATAGAGTACAGAGGCTATGGGCAGGCGATAGTTGAAGAACTTGCTGAATACGCTGGAGTACCTGTCTGGAACGGTTTGACGAATGAATTTCATCCTACACAGATACTTGCTGATTTCCTGACCATGATAGAACATTCTGAGAAGCCTCTGAATAAAATGGTTTTCTGCTTTCTGGGAGATGCAAGATATAATATGGGCAACTCACTAATGGTTGGCTCAGCTAAGATGGGTATTGATTTCAGGATTGCTGCGCCGAAAGAATATCAGCCGTCTGATGAGCTTATCAATAAATGCCGCGAAATAGCAAAAACAACCGGAGCAAAGATCAATATCACAGATAATGTTGCTGAGGCGGTAAAAGATGCAGATTTCCTTTACACAGATGTCTGGGTATCAATGGGAGAACCCGATTCAGTATGGGAGGAGAGAATAAAGTTGCTCAGACCCTTCCAGATCAATATGGATGTTATAAAAAAGACCGGAAATCCTTCTGTTAAATTCCTTCATTGTCTTCCGGCTTTTCATAACAGGGAGACAAAAGTGGGAGAGGATATCTTCATAAAATTTGGTCTCGACGGAATGGAAGTGACCGAGGATGTTTTTGAATCGGAACACTCTATTGTCTTCGATGAAGCTGAAAACCGTCTGCATACGATTAAGGCGGTGATGGTGGCAACACTGGGGATGTAATTTGCCTCTTATGTAATCATCCCTCTGGAGAGATGCAAGTCAAAAAGGGTGACTTAATCTTCTGGGGGATGGTAGGCAAGACTATGAGATCAGCTCCTTCACAAAATAAAACGTCATTACAAAAGAAGCTGCAAGCTTCAGTCCTATTCCGGTAAGGAATCCCAGGAGACTTCCAAAACCTGCTTTAAAAGCATAGTTCAGGTCATCCTTGAATATCATTTCACCAACAAAGGCGCCGATTAATGGACCCAGAACTATCCCAAGTGGACCGAGGAAAAAACCGATTACCAGTCCAACAGTGGCTCCTCGGGTACCGTATTTGGAGCCACCGAATCGCTTTGTTCCCCAAACGGGGACTATGTAGTCGATTACTGTGACGAGAACAGTTATGGTTCCCATTGTTACAAGAGCTGCTGTGGAAAACTGACCGAATCGTGTCAGGTGTAAACATATTATACCAATGAAACTTATTGGCGGGCCAGGCAGTACAGGAACCAGACAACCGATAATACCAATAATCATTAATATAATACCCAGAGAAAGGAGTAAATAATCAGACATTTAGATTATTCTTATCACTTCTTGCCAAGATCCTCAAACTCAACGTTAGTGAATTCTTCCGATACTATTGTTTTTTTAGCTTCAATGATCTCAGGTTCGAATGATCTCTCAGAATGTTCGGAAATAATTTTGCCGCTGCCTATGTAGTCAACAGCATCCATTAATCCTTCGGAGAATTTTTCAAAATCCTCCTTGTAAAGAAATATCTTATGTTTTTCGTAAAAAACTTTCCCCTCTTTACCTAATCGTTTTTTGCTCTCGGTAATGGTAAGATAATAATCATCTTTTCTTGTTGCTTTAACATCAAAAAAATAGGTTCGCTTTCCGGCACGTACCACTTTGGTGAAAATTTCTTCTTTTATAATTTTCTCCTCATGCCCGTTAATGACTTCCTGTATTCCGGCTTCTTCTTCCATTTCTAAGTCAGTTAGTTTTAGGGTTTTGTTTTTGTATTGTCAAATGTAACAATTATTTTATCAAATCAAAATGAAGAACATTATTTGTCCTTAATTTTGCCAACTTGTTTTGAGGGTAAGGGAAAAAGAGTATTTTTGCAGCGGAAAAATGAGGTTCTTTATTAATGATAAGTAGAAGATTATTACGTATAAAAGCCCTGATGGCTCTTTATGCTTTTAACCGCAGGGAAGATTCAAATCTCGCCCAGGCCGAGACAGAGTTGATGTTCAGCATTGGTAAGAGTTACGATCTCTATCACTATCTATTACTGCTGGTACTCGAATTAGCTGATATTGCCAGTGAAAAGATCGATCAGGCACTTCAGAAACATATACCTTCCCATGAGGATCTTAACCCCCGAAGAAGATTTGTTGATAATCATCTGATAGTTCAACTCAGAAAAAACAACGAATTCACCGGTTATGTAGCCTCAAAGAAACTTTCCTGGGTTAATAACTCGCATATACCCCGTCTGCTCTATAACAAAATGATAGTCTGGGAGGCATACGAGGAGTACATGAATGCTGAAAATAATAATTATACTTCCGATAAAAAGTTTATTATCAGACTTATCAATGAGTTTTTTTCTAATTCCGAAGATCTTCATTCAAACCTCGAAGAACAGAGCATTTACTGGAACGATGATATGGAGTATATCTCTTCAATGCTCGAAAAGACACTGAAGAAATTTAAAACCGACTCCGACCAATCTACACCTCTGATGCCATTGTTTAAGAATGCAGAGGACGAAGAGTTCGTTAAAATTCTTTTCAGAAAGGCTATTCAGCATTCAAAAAAATGTTCAGAGCTTATCGATAAGAATACCACCAACTGGGAAGTTGACAGGATAGCCCTGATGGATATCCTGGTTATGCAACTGGCGATCACAGAGATACTTGAATTCCCCGAGATCCCTGTTAAAGTAACACTTAATGAATACATTGAGATTGCCAAATACTATTGTACTTCAAAAAGCAGTACCTTTGTGAATGGAATCCTCGACAACATTGTAAAGGAAATCCGCGACGAAGGACTCTTTAATAAGTTTGGCAGGGGATTGGTAGGTGAATCTTCCGATGAAGAAGAATGATTCTTTTAAAAGTTAAAACAAAATGAAGAAGGTCATAATATTATCATGGGTTTTTGCAATGATCTTATTTTCGGGTTGCACAGGCAGAAACGGGAAAAGCACAACCGCCGCCTATGCCAGTAATCAGGGAACCACTGAAATCAGTTTCAGGGAATACCAGCATGATTTCGGAAAAGTTTCTGAGGGTGAAAAACTGAGTTATACCTTCACAGTCGATAATAAGGGTAAATCCGACCTGATAATTTCGTCCGCATCAACAACATGTGGCTGCACCGTTCCCAAATACGACAGAAAGCCAATTGCCCCTGGTAAAAGCGGGAATATTGAAGTTGTCTTTGATACTTCGGGAAGAAACGGAATGCAGACAAAAACCATAACAGTTAAATCAAATGCAACGACTCCTGTTGTCATTTTGAAGATTACAGCAGAAGTAGTGACAGATAATAAGTAACACTAATTAATAATTCAAAGTATGACCAATTTTGCTTATTTGTTTTTAATGGCCCAGCCTGCCGGTGGTACCGGACAGACAAATCCTCTGGTGACTTTTCTTCCTTTGATTCTTGTCTTTGTCGTCTTTTATTTTTTCATGATCAGACCACAGATGAAGAAGCAGAAAGAAATGACAAATTACAGAACCTCACTGAAAAAAGGTGATAAAGTAATTACAACAGGCGGTATCTATGGAAGAGTGTTTGAAGTGAAAGATAACCATGTTACTGTTGATGTAGGCGGTGATGTTAAGCTGAAGATTGACAAAAATGCTCTGCTTAAAGATCCTTCAGTAGACGAATAGATAATATTACTTTATACTTAACCTTGCGTGAAGGGCGAAGATGGCATACGTACAGAAATCCTTGCGAAAAAGGGAGTAAGAGTCATCAACAGAGATGTTGCAGCCTTTGTTTTCTTCCTCTTTCTCTCTTTTGTTTTATGGTACCTTAATTCTCTTGGAAAGGAAGCTGAAATGGGGATCAGTTATCCTCTGAAATATACTAACCTTCCCAAAGACAGGGTTATTACCGAAAAATCGCCGGCTGAGCTGGACCTTTTTCTTAAAGGACCCGGATATTCAATTCTGAAACTTAAGATTTCGGGAAATAAGTCACCGGTTAATATCGATATTTCCAAAATTAACTACCGGAGAGTGCCCGGGGGTAAACAGCTGAATTATTATATCATTACCTCAAGTCTTGCAAAAAGCCTGAATATACAGATGAGATCAGGTTGTGAAATTACTTCCATTAAACCCGACACACTGTTTTTCACATTCGACAGACAGATCTCAAATTCATCAGCAGTTCTTGATAACCAGTCTGACAGCAAAAAAATGCGATAATCATTTCTAATTTGTTATTTGACTGATGGCAGACTCAAAATCACGGTTCAGACTTGGTATAACAGGCGGAATAGGCAGCGGGAAAACTTCAGTATGCAGGGTGTTCAGTGTGCTTAATATACCGGTATTTTCAGCAGATAAAGCGGCAAACGAAATAATGGAGAATGATGCCGTGATCAGAGATAAACTTAATCTGATAGCCGGCAAAGATCTCTATCTGAAAGGTAATCTCGACAGGATGACTCTTGCATCATTAATTTTTAATGACAGGGCGATTCTTGAAAAAGTAAACACATTGATTCATCCCGCTGTCTTCGATCGGTTTACAAGCTGGGTTCTTAAACAGGACTCGCCGTATGTAATAATGGAAGCAGCAATACTTTTCGAGAGCGGCGGACGCAGATTTGTTGACAAAGTTGCTACACTTACAGCGCCTGTTGAACAACGGATTGAAAGAGTTATTCAGCGAAACAGGCTTACACGTGAACAGGTTATGGATAGAATGAAGAACCAGATCGATGATGAACTGAGAATAAGTCAATCGGATTTTATTATTTCAAATGCCGAAAATGACATGATCATTCCGGCTGTCCTTCAGATCCATACAGAAATATTGAATCAAATAAATAATTAATCCATAATATGGGAATGTTTGGGAAATGGCTTGGCGGGGGACTCGGCTTTGCAATGGGAGGTCCGATAGGCGGACTTTTGGGTTTTCTTGTCGGTTCTATGATTGACAGTTCAACAGAAACTACGACTTATACTTCATCTGCCAGAACAAGTCAGGGCGATTTCGGAATGAGCCTCCTGGTCCTTGTTGCAGCTGTCATGAAAGCAGATGGTAAGGTTGTCAAATCGGAGTTAGACTATGTAAAGCAGTTTTTTGTAAGGCAGTTCGGCCAGGAATCGGCAAAACAGGCTCTGCTGATGTTGAAAGATATTCTAAAGCAGGAGATCCCTGTACGTGATGTCTGTCTCCAGATAAAAGGCAATATGGATTACTCCTCACGACTTCAGCTCTTGCATATTCTGTTTAATATATCGCTGGCAGACACTGTGATACATCCATCAGAAATTGAGATAATCGAAAAAATTTCAACTTATCTCGGAGTGGCTTCTGGTGACTTCCTGTCAATAAAGAACATGTTTATTCCTGAAACAGACTCATCATACAAAATACTTGAAATAGATCCCTCAGTATCAAACGATGATGTTAAAAAAGCTTACAGGCAGATGGCAATGAAATACCATCCCGATAAAGTGAGCCACCTGGGTGAAGACTTCAGGAAATCGGCTGATGATAAGTTTGCCATGGTAAATGAAGCATACGAGAAAATTAAGAAGGAAAGGAATATGAACTGATTTTAAATTAAAAAAATATCAGTTATAAATCAGACTTTACAATTCTAGGGTTAAATTTGTATTTAAATAAATATGAGATGATATTAAAAGATATTCTGGCAATTTCGGGAGAACCTGGCTTGTTCAGGTTTATTGCGCAAGGGAAAAACGCAATAATCGTTGAGCACCTTGAAACAAAAAAAAGAAGCAGTGCTTACGGGTCGGCAAAGGTAAGCTCACTTGAAGATATTGCAATTTTTACAGAGAAGGAGGATTTGCCTCTTGCAAAAGTCTTTGACCTGATATATGAAAAGGCAAATGGCGGCTCCGCTATTGATTCAAAGGCTGATCCTGCTAAACTGAAAGCATGGTTCCTGGAGATACTGCCCGATTACTCAAGAGACAAGGTATATACAAGCGATATCAAAAAGGTTGCTCTCTGGTACAATATTCTCCATAAGCTCGATCTTCTTAAAAAAGAAGAACCCGATGCTGAAGCTGCTGCTGCAACTGAAGAAGCAGAAGCTCCTGTTGCAGAGAAGAAAAAGAAGATAGCAACACCCAAGCCAAAGGCAGAGTAGGAAATGAACTTTGGAGGCAACGAGGTAGTTTATAATTACCAGGAATCGAAAATAATTATTATTCCGGTCCCGTACGATGAAACAAGCACATGGATGCGCGGTGCCGATAAAGGTCCCGATGCCATCCTTGAGGCCTCGGTCAATCTCGAATTTTACGATATTGAAACCGCATCAGAGGCTCATCTCAAAGGAATTCATACCGTTGCTCCTGTAAGCGAGAAGGAAACCCCGGAGAAACTTGTAAAGGCTGTTCATGAGCGGATATTAAATCTACTGAAAGAAAAAAAATTCCCGGTTACAATAGGCGGCAATCATACAGTCTCCATCGGAGCTATGAAAGCTGTTTCAGAATCCTTTGAAAACCTTACAATACTTCAGCTTGATGCTCACGGCGATCTGCGCCAGACATATGAAGGGTCGGAGTTTAATCATGCCTGCGCAATGGCCAGGGCCAGTGAATATGCTCCAATCGTTCAGGTTGGGATAAGAAGTATGTCGGTTGATGAGTTGCCATATGCTGAGAAGGAAAGAATCTTCTATGCTCACGAGCTCTATAATGATAAGAGCTGCTATAAAGGAGCAATTGAAAAACTTTCAGAAAACGTATATATCACAATCGATCTCGATGTGTTTGATCCCTCGTTAATACCTTCAACAGGAACACCTGAGCCCGGTGGCCCGGATTATTTTGAACTGATGAATTTCCTCAAGGATGTTACGAAGTCAAGGAATGTAGTTGGATTTGATGTTGTGGAACTATGTCCATCTGAAACCAATAAGGCACCTGATTTTATAGCAGCCAAAATTATTTATCAGCTGCTGAGTTATCGTTTTGCTTAGCTTCCTCCCAGATTACATTCATCTCATCCAAGCTCATGTCATGAAGTGATTTGCCCTTTTTAAGGGTTTCATTTTCAAGGTAATTAAACCTTTTGATAAACTTTCTGTTTGTTTTTTCCAGCGCTGCTTCAGGATCAATACCGTACAGACGCGATGCGTTTATGATTGAAAAAAGAACATCCCCGAGTTCAGCTTCTATAGATTCAGTATCATGCCTGGCGATTTCCTCCTTCAGCTCTGAAATTTCCTCCTGAACTTTATCCCAGATTTCCTCGCGTTTCTCCCAGTCGAACCCAACACCTCTCACCTTTTCCTGGATCCTGTTTGCTTTAATAATGGCAGGTAACGATGCAGGTACCCCTGAAAGAACAGCCTTGTAGCCGTTATCTTCCCTGATCTTAAGTTGTTCCCAGTTCTCCTCTACTTCCGATGCTCCGGAAACTTTTACATCTCCGAATACATGAGGATGCCTGTATACCAGCTTGTTATTGATACCTTCCAGTACATCCGCCATCGTAAATGCTCCCTTTTCCGACCCGATTTTAGCGTAAAACACTATGTGAAGCATTATATCTCCAAGTTCCTTTTTAATTCCGGCATCATCGCCTGAAAATATTGATTCAGCTAATTCATATGTCTCTTCAATAGTAAGCTTTCTCAGACTCTCGTTTGTCTGTTTTTTATCCCATGGACATTTAAGCCGGAGTTCATCAATAATATCGAGCAGCCTGTTAAATTCCGCTTGGCTTTTTGTTCTGTCATTCATATATTTCAGTGTTAAAATAAACGGTTAGGAGATGCTGTTTTGTTGGCCAGATCTATCCGAAGGACTGATCCTATAGAAAGCCCGAGTAATTCTGCCACGTCAGCTCCATTGATTGATATTTCAAGCAAATCAAGCTGATTGAACCTGGCAAGCATCTCTCCAACAGGTACATCGCTGTACTTCTCGGAAATTTTATCAGTGTAGTTTTTATTGCTTTGAATGAGTATCCTGTATGCCCTGCTTTCAAAGACCCTTGTAAAAACCTCTCTTGTTATATTTGAAATTGCATTTCCATAAGAATCGATAAAAATTATGCTTCCGATAATTACATCTTTGTCAATTGTAGCCCTTAACGGCACTCTTTCACTAAGAGTTTTCACGATCTTCCCCAATTCCGGAAGCTTTTTACCCTCAATAAGACCCGACGCAGCCCTGGCAAATATTTCCAGTTCGTCAGAAATTCCGTCGTGATCTAACTTAACTACCGCCTCAGGTTCGGAATTAAGGATAAGATTGAAAATACCGTTGTCGGTTCCTACAAAAAAATGATCTCTCGCCTTTACTATAAGAAAATCCTGATCTTTAGCCGCTTCAGAATGAACACAAATTATATGAACTGATCCCTTTGGATAGTTACTGAAGGTATTTCTTATAACGAATGAAGCATTGGAGATATTGTAAGGCGGAAGATTACCGGCATTATCAATAATAGTGGTGCCGGGAGACATACTGCTAAGCTTCCCTTTGATGATGCCATAATAGATATCATCAGGTTTCCACTCTGTTGTTAATGTAATAACCGGCATACGAAAAAACTTGTAACAAAGATAATCTTCTAAGGAAAAAATAACCTTACTTTGTACTTTTCAATGAATATTTTTATGAACTATTTGCCATGTTTCCAGATTAGTTGGGTGAATGGCAGTTAGTCTTTTAATTATTGATAGGCTTAATGACAGAAATAATCATTTTTCTTGAAGATATTGACCCAGTTATATTTTTCGGCACTAATAATTCGCTGTTAGATAAAATCCGTAGTTTCTTTCCTAAAATTAAGATCATGGCCAGAGGCAATGAGATAAAATGTATGGGTGAGGAAACAGAGATAACAATTTTTGCCGAAAAGTTCAATGATCTTATCGAATACTATAAAAAATACAACAGGCTCGACGAACAGGATATCGAAAAGTATTTCTTTGATGCCGAACATATGAAGTCGGCTTCCAACGGAGAATTTGAGCAGGTAATTGTTTTTGGCACAAGCGGAAAGCCAGTCAGGGCCCGTACTGTTAACCAGCTGCTTCTGGTAAATGACTATAAAAGCAATGACCTGATAATTGCAGAAGGACCGGCAGGTACCGGCAAGACTTATACATCAATTGCCCTTGCCGTAAAAGCTCTGAAAGACCGGGAGGTTAAGAAAATCATTTTGACGCGTCCGGCAGTTGAGGCAGGTGAGAGGCTGGGTTTTCTCCCCGGAGACATGAAAGAGAAGCTCGATCCATATCTGCAACCTCTTTATGACGCTCTTCATGATATGTTACCTTTTAAGAAACTTGAAACCTGGATTGAAGATGGGACTGTTCAGATCGCTCCCCTGGCCTTCATGAGGGGACGAACGCTAGAGAATGCTTTTGTGATACTCGATGAGGCACAGAATGCGACGATCAGTCAGCTTAAAATGTTTCTGACCAGAATGGGGGTAAGCTCTAAATTTATTATGACCGGCGATACAACACAGATTGACCTCCCACGCAAAACTGATTCCGGACTTCTTATGGCGATGAGAATACTGACAAATATTGAAGGCATTTCGATAATCAAGTTCGATGAACGGGATATAGTCAGGCATAAGCTTGTAAAGAGGATAGTGAGGGCTTATGAAATTGAAGAAAATGAGATGGATAAATTAAAAAACAGCAATAAAAAATAGCTCTATGATTCTCTGTGCTCCTCTGTGCTTCTCTGTGTCAGTTCTTAGTAATTTTGTTACACAGAGTCCCGATAGCTATCGGGACACAAAGTAGCACAGATAACTGCAGAGAAATTAATCACCAGAAACTTACTACTGATATGGCAAAGACAATTCTAAATTCAAACTACACTTTCCCGGGACAGAAGAGTGTTTACAAGGGAAAAGTAAGAGATGTGTACAATATAGATGACAAATATCTATTGATGATTGTTTCTGACAGGATCTCTGCATTTGACGTGGTTTTGCCAAAAGGAATTCCATATAAAGGGCAGGTTCTGAATCAGATAGCAGCCAAATTCCTCGATGCTACCAGAGATATTGTACCAAATTGGAAAATTGCAACTCCCGACCCTACAGTTACTTTCGGACATAAATGTGAACCTTTCCCGGTTGAAATGATTGTAAGAGCTTACCTAACCGGAAGCTCGTGGAGAACTTACAAAAGCGGAGCCAGGGAGATCTGCGGTATTAAAATTCCTGATGGAATGAAAGAACATCAGCGTTTTGAGAAGCCGATAATTACTCCAACGACTAAGGCGGAGCAAGGAAAGCATGATGAGGATATTTCACGGGAGGAAATAATCAGGAGCGGACTCATTTCAGAAGAAGATTACAACCTGCTTGAAAAATATACCATGGAAGTATTCCTCAGAGGTTCAGAGATAGCTTCTCAGCATGGTCTGATTCTTGTAGACACCAAATACGAATTTGGGAAAAAGTATGGAAAGATCTTCCTGATTGACGAGATAAACACTCCTGATTCCTCGCGTTATTTTTATGCAGATTCATATGAGGAGAATTTCCGCAAGGATCTGCCGCAGAAACAGCTTTCAAAAGAATTCGTCAGAGAATGGCTCATGGCTAACGGATTCCAGGGAAAGACAGGTCAGCAGGTACCGGAAATGACAGATGAGTATGCTGATCAGGTGTCTGACAGATATATAGAACTTTATGAAAAGATAACCGGCGAGAAGTTTATACGTGAGGATATTAATAATGTCCCTGAACGTATTGAAAAAAACTGTATGGCATTTCTTAAATCATTGTAAACAAAAGGCTGACTAACAAGAAATTTAATGAGAATTATTATCCGGATAAAAACCCTGGCTGTTATTACAGCTATACTGATCTGTACAAATAACCTGTTTTCTCAGGTCGTTGTTGAAAGGTCAAAAGACAAGGTAATTATTTCAGGTGTTGCATATTTTGTGCATCAGGTGAAAAAGGGAGAAACCGCGTATTCAATATCCAGGGCTTATGGAATAGCTGTTGAGGATCTTACCCGTGAAAATCCCCCGGCTCTTTACGGTGTAAAGGAAGGACAGACCCTGAGGATTCCGGTAAAGATTGTGAAAGACGCTAAGCCTTCGGAAGTTACCCCTGTAAAGAAACAGCACGATGAAGTAAATTTTATTTATCATAGTCTGAAACCGGGCGAAACCGTATACTCTCTTTCAAAATCATTTGATGTCTCCGAAAACGAAATTATTGAAAGCAATCCAGGTATTGACATTAATAAACTGTCGGTAGGAACCGAGATAGCAGTTCCGAAGCGACAGTTAATGCCAACCCAGGAGAAGTTCGATGAACAGAATAAAAAGCATATCTATCATAAAGTGGTGGCAGGTGAAACACTCTCTTCAATAGCAAGACTATATGGCGTGCCTCTCAGGCAGGTTCGTAAAGAAAACAGGGACCTGAGATTTCCGCAGGTTGGGGATTTCGTAAGGATTCCGGGCGTTAAAGTTGCTGAAGCCAAAGTACCTGAGGTGATAAAACAGGACACAGTTCAGGTGGTTGAGGATATTGCACCTGTGGTAACTGAAAGAACGGGTCATACCCCTGTCACAAAACTTCATGGCAGAATGGATGTTGCTGTTCTTCTTCCGTTTTATGTGCCTGAAAACTCGAGCAGGCGTGAAATCGATTCTTCAGTGATTGTTAAGGGAAAGAGAACATATACAGTGAACGACGTGACAGATGACTGGATTTATCCGGCAAGCCTCGATTTTATTGAAATGTATAACGGCATATTGCTCGCTGCTGATACTCTTCGGGCATCAGGATTGAATGTTACTCTGCATACATTCGATATTACAAGCGATACTATCGAGATAACCCGGCTGATAAATTCAGGTAAACTGGCTGACATGGATCTGATTATTGGACCAGTTTACTCCAAAAACCTTGTCATTGTTTCTGATTATGCAAAAAGGCATGGTATTCCTGTTGTTTCACCGGTTCCATTAGTGAATAATCAGGCACTTATTCAGAATCCTACCCTCTTTTTGGCAGGGTCTTCTCTTGAAGTTTCTCAACGTGCCCTGGCTAAGAAGATTGCTGAATACTATGATCATAATATCGTTTTTATTCATGCTGACACGCTGGGTATTGATGATGATGTCAAACGATTCAAAAGCCTTATATTCAGCGAATTGAGCTACAAACTACCTTATGCGGACATCAAATTCAAGGAATTTAAGTTTTACAGCAGGTCGATGTTTAACAATGATTCAATCAACAGGTTAAGCCATGCTCTCTCAGAACAGTCAAAGAATTTAATTGTAATCGCTTCAGAGGATGCTCCTCTGATCAGCGAGATTATTGACAATGTAAGCGGTCTTTCCAGAAGATTTGATATCAAGCTGTTTGGTTATCCTGTTATAAGGGAACTCGACAGGATTGAACAGAAGCTCCTTTTTGATCTTGATATACTGGTATATTCTCCATACTGGGTCGATTATTCAAAACCTAATGTGAAACAGTTCAGCAGGAAATTCATGGAGAAGTTTCATACGGAACCGCTGGAAAGAAGCTATGCCTGGCAGGGATATGATATTGCGTACTATTTCATGAGCGGAATAGCTATGCACGGGAAAAGTTTTATTGAACATCCTGAAAATCATTATCCTGAACTGTTGGAGAGTGAATACGAGTTTAAGAGGAAGAGCAATAGCGACGGTTATGAAAACCAGAAACTTTTTAAGGTCAGATATACAAAGAACTACGAGTTAGTCCTGGAGAATGACGGTAAATAATTTCATAAAAAACGATTTGCGTTAATAAAAATTAACAATCGGGAATATTTTAAGGTAACCATTTGTCTATAGATTGTATATGATCAGTGAGTCGTACACCGTACTTGAAGAAAAGGATCTGGTAAAGGCATCACTCGATGGCGACAAAAGGGCTTTCGGGGAAATTGTGAACCGTTATCAGAAGATGGTCGCACGTACGGTGAAAGGCATGCTGGGAGATTCGGTTTTTGCAGAAGATATTGGACAGGATGTTTTTATAAATCTTTTTCATTCATTAAAAGAGTTCAGGGGAGACGCAAAACTTTCAACTTATATTCAAAGAATTGCAGTGAACCTTACTCTGAATGAGATAAAAAAAAGAAAAAGATTCTTTTCAATGTTTTCCCAGGCCGGGAATTATGAAATGCATGAGTTTGAAATTGCGGATCATGATACTGAAGAAAGGAAGGAGGCGTCCGAAATAGTCAATAAAGCGTTGTTGGCGATGGATCCCAAATTCAGAATAATTGTGACAATGAGAATGCTACAGGGATATTCCACAAAAGAAACTGCCGAAATACTCGACCTGCCGGTCGGAACGGTACTTTCAAGATTATCAAGGGCGCAGGAACAGTTGAGAAGCATTTTAAACAGATTGTAATAACATATTTAGAAATATGAATACCTCGGAAATTAAAAACATTATGATCAGCTCACTGAATGAAAATGCTGATAACATTGAGGTTTCCAGGAGACTTGAGGAAGAAGGCGTATTATATG
>Ga0315272_10000726_pt1 | contig 16795 bp, 17 predicted proteins | sample C3_middle_MG_FD_203918 | JGI IMG/M metagenome (GOLD analysis project Ga0315272, IMG submission 203918) | Sediment microbial communities from Yellowstone Lake, YNP, Wyoming, USA - C3_middle | ecosystem: Environmental > Aquatic > Freshwater > Lake > Sediment | place: USA: Wyoming | collected...
CCAGAGAACCGGGGTAAACCAAAGCTCGGCGTAAGCCCCCTGCCAAAGAAGAAAATCTGAAAGACGCATTTCACCGGAAGTACGGATGATCAGGTCGGGATCGGGCAGGAAGGAGGTGGACAGGTATTTGCGGAATTCATCTCGATGAGTCGGTGCGGCTTTAATGGTGATGTCCTTCGCCATCTTACGCGCCCCATCGAGTATCTCCTGGCGGGCACTGTAATTAAGCGCCAGGGTCAGGACCATTCCATCATTGGACGCAGTCTGTTCGATGCCCCTTTTAAGTTCTTTTTGGGCGAATGAAGGGAGTCCCGAAGTTTTTCCTATGGTGCGCAACCGGACCCGGTTACGGTCCAGCTCCTTGATTTCCCTGCGTAAAAACCTTCCCAACAGGTTCATAAGAAAACCGGTTTCACTTGAGGGGCGTTTCCAGTTATCCGCGGAAAAAGCGTAGAGGGTAAGCGCTTTTACCCCCGCCTTAGCGCAAGCCTTGACCATCCTTCTTACCGTTTCGACGCCCGCCCTGTGGCCGGCCACCCGGGGCAGGCCGCGCTTCCGCGCCCAGCGCCCATTCCCGTCCATTATTATTGCAATGTGCCGGGGCAGGCGCGGGACGGGGAGTTCAGATTGTCCTGATCTCCTTTTCTTTTCCGGCAAGGTTGTCATCCAGCTTGGCGATATAAGTGTCGGTCAGTTTCTGCGACTGGGCGGTCAGCTTCTTTAATTCGTCCTCGGCTACCTCACCCTTTTCTTTGGCCGCTTTGAGCTTGTTGTTCAATTCATGCCGGAGATTCCGCACGGAGACGCGGCCGTCCTCGGTCTGCTTTTTGGCAATCTTGACCAGCTCCTCACGCCTCTCCTCATTAAGGGGGGGCAGTATAAGCCGGATAACATCGCCGTTGCGGTTGGGGGTAAGCTTGAGGTCGGATGCCGATATGGCCTTCTCGATTGCCGCACATGACGCCTTGTCATAGGGGCGTATCTCAATGGTGCGCGCCTCGGGAACGCTAAAATTTGCCAGCTGCTTTAGCGGCATGAACGAACCGTACATTTCAACCTTGATGTTGTCGACCAATGCAGTGGAAGCCCGTCCGGTCCGCAACCCCGCCAGCTCCTGCTGGGTGGCTGCCACCGTCTTCTTCATCCTCTCCTCATAATCCTTCACCATCGCCTGCATGTCCGCCATTCTATCCCTCCGTTACTATCGTCCCGACCTTCTTACCCATTGCCGCACGGATAATGTTGCCGGGAACATTGAGATTGAAGACCACTATAGGAACCTTGTTGTCCTCGCACATCGTCAGTGCCGAGGTGTCCATAACCTTTAAGCGCCGGGAAATAGCCTCCCGGTAGGAAAGCTCATCGAACTTCCTGGCGCGGGGATTTTTCACCGGATCCGAATCATAAACTCCGTCGACCTTGGTGGCCTTGAGGACAACCTCGGCCCGGGTCTCACTCGCCCGCAGGGCGGCGGCCGTGTCGGTCGAGAAATAGGGGTTGCCGGTTCCACCGGCAAAAATTACAACCAGCTTCTTCTTGAAATGGTGCATGGCCCGGCGACGGATATATGGTTCGGCTATCTTGGCCATCTCGATGGCGGACATAACACGGGTTGGCGCGCCGTTGCGCTCAAGGGCATCCTGAAGGGCCAGACTGTTAATAACGGTGGCGAGCATTCCCATGTAGTCGGCAGAAGTCCGCTCGATGTCACCGCCCTGCGCACCACGGAATATATTCCCCCCGCCGATGACTATTCCAATCCGGACACCTTTGCGGTGAAGCTGGACAACTTCCTTGGCAATCCGCTCCAGAATGGGGGCATTGATTCCAAACCCATCCCGGCCACCCAGGGCTTCCCCGGAAAGCTTGAGAATCACGCTGCGCCAGGGTCTCCGTCCGCTCTTTTTATTCATTACACCCTGCCCCCTTTTTTCTGCAACGCCGAATCCGGCGGTCTAGGCCTCGTCCCCGCCCCCCACCCTGTAAATAGTGAAGCGCCGTATTTTCATCTTCTCCTTGAACTTCGCGACCTTCTCAACAATCAGCGCCCCAACCGTCAATGATGAGTCGCGTATATAGGGCTGCTCGAGGAGGCATACCTGGGAATACAGGTGCTCGACCTTTTCCTTTACAAATTCAGCTGCCTGGGCGGACTTGCCGGCAACTTCAGCCTGCTTCAGGAATTCCGCCTTCTGTTCCTCAAGGAATGCCGCCGGAACATCTTCACGGGCAACCCAGCGCGGGGTCATTGCCGCCACCTGCATGGCAAGCTCCTTGGACATGGCCACAAACTCTTCATTGCGGGCCACGAAATCGCTCTCACAGTTAACCTCGATAAGGGCCGCGAGTTTTCCGCCATTGTGCACATAAGCCATGATGCAACCTTCCTCAGCCCGGCGCGACTCCTTGGATGCCTGGATTGCGGCACCCTTCTCGCGGAGAATAGCGGCGGCTTTTTCATGGTCGCCTTCCGCTTCCAGGAGCGCCTTGCGGCACTCCATAACGCCGGACCCGGAAACCTCGCGCAGACGGCGGACCTGTTCGGCAGTAATCGTCATTAGACCTTCTCCTCCGGAACGGGGGCGACAGCTGGTGGTTCGGCTGACGCATACGGAACATCGGCCGCCGGCGGGGCAATCTCGATTACCTGGGCCTCTTCTTTGGCTCCATCAATCTTGAAGTCCCCACGCATGGCCTGCTCAAAGAGCTTCATGTCATCCTCGACCTCTCCGCCCTCCTGCTGGGCCTCAATCTTCAGGGCGCGGGCAGCCGCGGCTACCTGCTCAAGGCGCTCTGCCTCTTCGGCAGACTGTATTGCGGCGGCACCGGTTGTCGGCGCTCCACCCTTGGCGGCCCACTCCTGCAAACCTTCCAACACGGCATCCGCCATATAGGCGGTTACGAGCTTGATGGAGCGGATGGCGTCGTCATTGCCCGGAATTGGCCAGGTTACTTCGTCCGGATTGCAGTTCGTATCGACCACGGCGACCGTGGTTATGCCCAAACGGCGCGCCTCAGCCAGGGCGATGTGCTCCTTCTTCAGGTCGACCAGGAAAATCAGGTCGGGCACCTTGGGAATATCGCGCATGCCGGAATAGGCATTCTTGAGCTTTTCCCACTTGCGGTGGAACTGCTCAACGGTCTTGCGGGGGAACTGGTACATCGTTCCATCCGCTTCCATCTGCTCGAACTCACGCATCTTCGCGATATTCTTGCGGACAGTCATGAAGTTGGTCAGCAATCCGCCGACCCAGCGGTTGATGATGGAAGACATCCCGCAACGGGTTGCTTCCTCGAGAATAACGGTCTGCGCCTGCTTCTTGGTTCCGACAAAAAGAACTGTTCCGCCCTGGGCCGTGCAATCACGGACTGCGGCGTAGGCTTCCTTCAACATCTTGAGGGTCTTCTGCAGGTCGACTATGTGGATTCCGTTGCGCGTCCCGAAAATATACCGCTTCATCTTGGGGTGCCAGCGGGGAACCTGATGGCCGAAATGCATTCCGGCTTCCAACAACTGCTTCATAGTCACGGGTGTCATAATTGAACTCCTTTGGGTTTTTCTTCCGCTTGTCCTAAGCGTCCCACCCCATTAAGGGGACCCGGGCCGTTGTCAGGTGTGCCAAGCGTGTAAATTTAACTACCGGGAAAATATAGCACTTTGCGGTGTTCCACGGCAAGAAAAGCTTTAAAACCCTATACGGCGAGGATATCCGCCCATATTTCGTTTGCCAGCATGAATCCCGCGGGGGTAAGGCGCAACCTGCCTCCATCCCGCTCCAGTCTCCCCCCCGCCAGATGGGGTGTCAGGATTTCACTAAATGCCTCGAGGGAGTGTTCGCCATATCGGGCCAGAAAATCCGCCTCCCGGCACCCCTCAACCATCCGAAGATTCAACATCAGGGTTTCCGCCATTTTTTTCCGCGCTTCCGGCTGGTCCGTCTCGACCGGAGAAAAACCGTCGTCCGCCAGATATCCCTCGATGGAACGATTGTTTCCGGTCCGGACTCCACCCAAGGACGACCAGGCCGCCGCGCCAAAACCCAGGAAATCCTCGTCGCGCCAGTATTTCAGGTTGTGCCGGCATTCATGTCCCGGAAGGGAATAATTCGACACCTCGTAGCGGTCAAAACCAGCCCGCGCGGTTTCCTCGCCCACCGCTTCCCACATGGCGACGACTTCATCCTCAACTGGAAGCGGAGGCGGGTTGTCCCCGAGGGGAGTCCCCTTCTCCAGGGTAAGTTCGTATGCCGAAAGATGCGTAACTCCAAGTGTCAGCGCTTCACGGATTTCGCTGCGCCATTCCGCGGGTGTCTGGCCCGGCAGGCCGAACATCATGTCCACCCCGATATTATCGAAGCCTGCCTCACGGGCCATCACCACGGCCCGGCGCGCCTGTTCAGCGGAATGTATCCGGCCGAGTCCGGCCAGCAGGCGGTCGTTCAGGCTCTGCACGCCAAAACTGATCCGGTTAACCCCGGCATCCCGGTATCCGAACAGGGTTTCGGAATTTACCGTATCGGGATTGGCTTCCATGGTGATTTCCGCAAACGGGGAAAGCCGAAAACCGGAGCGGACAGCCCCAAGTATCCTCGCTATTTGATGGGGAGACAGCATGGTCGGGGTGCCGCCGCCAAAGAAAACCGTGTCAACATCCTGGCAATCAGCCTTTCCCAATATTTCCCGGATCAGGGTCTCGACATAACGGGCCCGAATATCAGAATCGCCCAGAATGGGAGAATTCTCCCCAACCGAAACAAAATCGCAGTAGGCACACTTCCTACGGCAGAACGGAATATGTATGTAGAGCCCGAGGGGCTTCACCCCACGCCCTTCAACAGCCTCTTCCACCGTATCCAGGTAAACGGGTTATACATCGGCTGGTTGGGGTCGGATGAGAAGAATATGAAGAGCGCTTTGCCCTTCAAATCCTCCCGGGAAGCCAGGCCCCATATCCGCGAATCGGAACTGCGGTCCCGGTTGTCGCCCATCATGAAATATTTCCCGGCGGGGACGGTGAACTTCGGCACGGAAGCCATATTCGGCGGAACCCGCCCCATATCCTTGTGCATAACATACGGCTCGTTCTGCACCTTGCCATTCAGGAAAAGGACATTCTTCCGGATTTCCACCGTATCCCCCGGAATACCGATTACCCGCTTGATAAAATCCTTGTCCCTCTGATGGGGCGGGACAAAAACGACGACATCGCCATGGCGGGGCTGGCGCAGCGCCAGTGGGCGGGCTTTGGTAAACGGCACATGCAGGCCGTATATAAACCGGTTAACAAACAGCTGGTCCCCGACCAGCAGGGTGTCTTCCATGGACCCCGAGGGGATCCGGAATGGTTCCACCACGAAAGTCCGTATGACCAGGGCAATGGCGATGGCGGACAGGAGCAGGTCCACCCAGCCCAGCAACCAGGCGAAGAAATTCTTCACCCACTCTATCCGGTTTACCCGCTGGAGCAGCCGAACCGATATGGCCATGACAGCCAAGATTATCGTTATGCTGACCAGTATCTCGTTCACATTGTCGAGCATGTTTTATCTCCTTTAATTAGATCTTCAACACCGCTAAAAATGCCTCTTGGGGGACATTTATCCTGCCGACTGTCTTCATCCGCTTCTTTCCCTCTTTCTGCTTGTCCAGGAGTTTGCGCTTGCGGGAAATATCTCCGCGGTAAGAAATTAGGCCGGGGAAGCCATAGGTAAAGACTGTGAGGCTCATATCTTAAGGACCGCCAAAAATGCCTCTTGGGGGACATTTATCCTGCCGACTGTCTTCATCCGCTTCTTTCCCTCTTTCTGCTTGTCCAGGAGTTTGCGCTTGCGGGAAATATCTCCGCCGTAACACTTCGCCAGAACGTTCTTGCGCAGGGCCGGGATTGTTTCCCGCGCGATGATGCGGGTGCCGTTGGCGGCCTGAATGGCCACCTCGAACATCTGGCGGGGAATCAGCTCCTTGAGTTTGGCCGCCATAGCCAGGCCCCGGTGGTAGGCCTGATCCTTGGTAACAATTGACGACAGGGACTCCACCTTGTCCCCGTTCAGCATGATGTCCAGCTTCACCAATTCCCCCGCGCGGAATCCAACGGGGTCGTAATCCATTGAAGCGTATCCCTGCGTCGCCGACTTCAACTGGTCATGGAACTCGAGCAGGATTTCCGCCAACGGAAGCTCCCATTCCACCATGGCCCGGGTCGGGTCGAGATACTCCAGCTTCTTAAAGACGCCGCGGCGCGCCTTGCATAACTCCATGACGGCGCCGAGAAGGGCAGTGGGGACAAGTATGGTGGTCTTCACATGGGGCTCGTCCGTAGCCGCTATATCGCCCTGGTTCGGCCACTCGCTGGGATGCTTTATTTCCAGGATGGTGCCATCCCTTTTCATTATCTGGTAGAGAACGGAAGGCGCGGTGGCCACGAGGGTGAGGTCATATTCCCGCTCGAGCCTTTCCTGGACTATCTCCATATGAAGGAGGCCAAGAAATCCGCACCGGAACCCGAATCCCAGTGCCGGCGAAGCCTCCGCTGTAAACGACAGGGCGGCATCCGACAATTTCAGCTTTCCCAGGCCATCCCGTAAAAGGTTGTATGCCTCACCGTCCACCGGATACAGCGAACAGAAAACCATCGACTTGGCGGGCCGGTAACCCGGCATGGGGGATTCCGCGCGCCGCTTCATGTGGGTTATGGTGTCGCCTACACCGGCCGATTCCACCGCCCGGATATTCGCCACGATGTAGCCGACCTCACCCGCCAGCAGTTCCGGCATGGCCTTCATGCCGGGCGAGAATACGCCGACCTCCTGGACTTCAAATTGCTCCCCGGAGTTCATGAAAACAATGGCGTCGCCTGCGGCAACCCGGCCGTCAAAAACGCGGACGGTAACAATTACTCCGCGATAGGTGTCATAAGACGCATCGAACACGAGCGCCCGCAACGGGGCTGAGTCGTCGCCCGAAGGGGCGGGAACATCAGTTACCAGCCTTTCCAAAACTTCCGCCACTCCAGTCCCTTCCTTGGCGGACACTTTCAGCACACGGGCCGGGTCCATATGGTTGAGAAGTTCTGCCGCCTGGCGGGCGGATTTTTCCGGCTCGGCAGTCGGCAGGTCGATTTTATTCACGACCGGGATAAGGGAAAGATTTTGGGCACGCGCCAGCATGGCATTGGCCACGGTCTGGGCCTCCACCCCCTGGGCGGCGTCGACAACCAGCAGTGCCCCTTCACAGGCCGCCAGTGAGCGCGACACCTCATAGGCAAAATCAACATGGCCGGGAGTATCAATAAGGTTCAGCTGATACACCGTCCCATTGGCGGCAGTATATGGAAGACGGACTGCCTTGGCCTTGATGGTTATGCCGCGCTCCCGCTCAAGGTCCATGCGGTCGAGCACCTGTTCGCGCATTTCACGGCGGGGAATGGTGCCGGTCACCTCGAGCAGGCGGTCGGCCAGGGTCGATTTCCCGTGGTCGACATGGGCAATGATGCAAAAATTGCGGATTAGCTCTTTAGACATCCCGCATATTCTACCCTCGTCCCGAGTCCAGGGTGTAAGATTAGTAGGCTTACATGGGGAAAACAGCCTCTCCCACCTGGACGCGGGGCGCCTGATGGCCACGCATATTAAGCCCAAACAGGGCGATGGGCTCCGTTGGGTGGTCAAACGGAAGCGCCAGGACCTCTTGTTGATAGATTTTGGGCTGGTTAACCTCAAGCAAGGCGACACCCTCCGCGACGGCACCAAGGACGAGGAAGCGGTCCTGTACCTTTTTGGCGGGACCTGCTCGGTGTCCGGAGAAGACTTCAATTTCAAGTCGGTGGGCGTCCGCAAGGATGTATTTGAAGGCAAAGCCTCCGCTGTCTACCTTCCCCCCCATACCCAGTTTGTCATCACCGCCCTCACGGATTTATCCGCCGCCATGGTTAAGGCACCAGCCACCGCCGCTGGTTCCGCCCAGCACATATCCCCCCGGGATGTGAAAGTCAGGAAGGTCGGTAAGGACAACTGGGCCCGCGAAGTGCACGATGTTGGCATGGATAATCTGGCCGCCCAGAGGCTTCTCGTCGGCGAAACCTTTAACCCGCCCGGAAACTGGTCCAGTTCACCGCCGCATAAACATGATATTGAGAATCCCCCGGCAGAGGCGCGGCTGGAAGAGCTTTATTACTATCGCCTGCGGCCCCGGCAGGGGTTTGGACTCCAGCGCATCTATACCGCCGATGGATACAACCAGGTTTTCGTGGTCGAGGATGGTGATGCGGTAACACTGCCCCGCGGATACCATCCCGTTGTCGCGGCTCCCGGATATGAGCTTTATTACTTCTGGGTTTTGGCCTCATTCCATGACCGTAAGATGCGCGTCCAGGACGATCCCAAGCACAGCTGGCTCAAGGGTGGCGGTTGAAGCAGGCCAGCGGGGTAAATAAATGCGGACCGCAGTCCCACCGGTGAAGAACGGCGCCCCCGCTCCCTTGACAATCGGCGGAAACGAAGTATATCTTCTGTTTAACGAATTCATAACAGGCGAGCCCCAAACGTTGAGAGCGCTTCTTCCGAGTGGGAGAAAGGGGTTTCGCCTGTTTTATTTTTGGGGGGGTTAAATGAAGAATATCCGTGCCCTTCTTCTTGATTTGGATGGCGTTGTATACCTAGGACCCCGCCTCATTCCCGGCGTTAAAACCGCCCTGCAGGCGCTGGGTAAGCGGGGCATCAAGCTTCTATATGTAACAAACAATTCCACGCTCACCCGGGCCGGCTTTGCCGTAAAACTCCGGGCGCTCGGCCTCCCGGCCCCGGATAAAAATGTGATGAACGCCGCCCTCGCCGCCGCACTAAAAATCCGCACCCGCCATGGCCGGGGTGCGCGCGTTGTGGTTGTCGGCGAGCATGGACTGCCCCAGGAACTCCGGTCTGCCGGACTGCTTCCATTTGAAACCCGGACCCAGTCCGAGTGGAAAAAGTGGAGAAAGAATGCGGGGAAGATTTCCGCCGTAGTAACCAGTTTCGACCGCACCCTTACTTATTGGAAACTCTGTGCCGCACTGGATGCCCTGAATGCGGGCGCAGAATTAATTGCTGCGAACATGGATCCGACCTGGCCCTCGGAAAATGGCGTGATGCCCGGGACGGGTTCACTGGTCAGCATGCTGGCTTTCGCCTCGGGGAAACAGCCCGTAATTGTGGGCAAGCCCGACCCGGCGATGTTCCGGATGCTCCTGAATGAGCACCGGTTGTCACCCCGGGAAACCCTGGTCATCGGCGACCGCCTGGATGTTGATGTCGTGGCCGGGAAAAGATTGGGGGCACCTACCGCCATCGTACTGACGGGACTCACATCACAAAAGGACATCGCCAAATCGCGGATAAAACCGGATTATGTATTGCGGGGGCTGGGAGACCTGCTGGCGCCGAAACTGGCCGGAATGTTCGCAGGCGGAAAACGGTGATAATTTATTCGGGCGGGAGTTTGGTGTGCGTTCCGTCACAGAATGGCGGATTACCCGTCCTCTTGCATCCGCACAGCGCCACTTTTTTCTTCTCCGGAAGCTCGAATCGTAACGGAGTAATCGAGGTAACCTTGTGTGAACTGTCGCAGAACGGCTGTTTCGCAGAGCGCCCGCACCGGCACCACCAGTATTCCCCGGCTTCCAGGTCTAAAACATACGGCTTCTTCTGCGCTATGACCGGTTCGTCTGCCATGACCCCATATTACTCCCGTGCCGGAAATTAAAATAAGAAGGCCCCGGGAACCCTGGCTGGCGGCAGCCCTTTCCCTTCTCCTGCCCGGACTGGGCCAGTATTACGCCGGAAGAAAAATCCGCGGCTTCGCGTGGTTCATTGGGGCGTTCGCCGCCCTGGCCGGAACGATTGGCTGGATTGTCAGCGAAACCCGGACCTCGCCGTGGGAAGGGCTCGCCTGGTATGCCGCCATGCTGGTCGCGCAGTTCGGCTCCTGGATAGACGCCCTGATAATCTCCCGCCGGTCCCGGATCCGGTTTCGGCGTTTGCGCCGGCCGGCGTTGGCTTTGGCCCTCTCGGTCTTTTTTCCCGGATTGGGCCAGGCCTATGTCCTGTTCCGCAGCTGGATTCTTCGCCTCATTGCCGCGTCAGTTTTTGTCCTCCCCGGAGCCGCCATAATGTGCGGGGAAATCCTGGAATCATCCGCAGTTCCCGGCTGGCCCAAATGGCTGGCGGACTGGCCCATCTATATCGCCGTCCCGGCATGGGGCCTGATCTCGGCTATTTCAATTACCCACGCCTGGTGTTTCGCCTTCCGGAAAAACGGTCATCGTCCCCGGCTTCCCCGGCTGCCGCTGGTAATTGCACTACTCGCTCTGGGCGCCTGGGCCAACGGCCTGATTCCATGGGAAGTTCTTTCCAAAACCCGGGTTCGCACTTTCCAAATTCCCTCTTCATCAATGGAGCCCACCCTGCTGGTCGGCGACCGGCTTTGGGCCAAGCGCCTCCCGTCATTCCAGCGGGGCGACATCGTGGTTTTCCGTCCACCGGATGCCCCGGAATTGGATTACATAAAAAGGGTGGTCGGCTTGCCCGGTGAACTGGTGGAAGTGCGCGGAACAAAAGTTTTTATTAATAGAAGGAAGCTGGTCCAGGCGGGCCCGGTATGGCGCGGAGGCGGGGTCAAGGATTTCGGCCCATTCAGGATTCCGGCAGGCCATCTTTTCCTGATGGGCGACAACCGCGACAACAGCCGGGATTCCCGTTACTTCGGCCCGGTCCCGGTGGGAAGCATATTCGGGCGCGCCTACAAGCTCTACTGGCCCTTTAATCGCGCAGTCCCGCTCCCCCGGCAGTCGAGGTAATATCACAGGACATGAACATTCTCGGCATTGAGTCTTCCTGCGACGAAACTGCGGCAGCAGTAGTATCAGCCCAGCGTGGGGCATCTCCCCGGCTTATCTCCAGTGCCGTGTCCTCGCAGGTGGCAGTTCACCGCCCTTATGGTGGAATTGTCCCGGAGCTGGCATCGCGCTCCCACATCCGCTTCATTACTGATGTCATCGACAAAGCACTTCACGACGCCAAACTATCCCCGGCTCAGGTGGATGCGGTCGGCGCAACCGCCGGACCGGGCCTGCCGGGCTCACTCCTCGTCGGTCTTACTGCCGGAAAGGCTTTTGCCTGGATGATGAACAAGCCTTTCGTGGCGGTGAACCACACCGAAGCGCACATCTGTGCCTCATTTCTGGCAGACCCCACCCTGCGCCCGCCCCTGCTGGCACTCGTGGCGTCGGGCGGACACACGGAATTAATTCTCATGAAAAAACACGGCTCTTTTGAAATACTGGGTCGCACCCGCGACGACGCCGCCGGTGAAGCCTACGACAAGGTGGCCCGACTGCTTAAAATTCCGTATCCGGGCGGACCGGGAGTCGAAAAGATGGCGGGAAAATCCAAAACCACCTTTCGCCTGCCCATCGCGCGAATGAAAAACGGCAGCCTCGATTTTTCCTTCTCGGGACTCAAGACCGCGGTAGCCAACGCCCTTCCTAAAACCGCCGACCGGGGCGCCATAGCCTCCGGATTCCAGCATGCCGTCATTGGGGCTTTAATAATGCAGACAACCGAGGCAATCCGCTCCACCAAGGCAAAAAAACTCGTATTAGCAGGCGGGGTAGCGGCAAACTCGGCCCTGCGCGCGGCTTTCACCCAGCTGGCTTCTAGTGAGAAAATCAGGCTGGTGATTCCCATGATGAACCTTTGCACCGACAACGCCGCGATGATTGCCTGCGCGGCCTGGTTCCGGCTGGCCCGGGGCCACCGGACTCCGCTCTCGGCCTCATCCGACCCCTCATGGACGGCGGGAACAGTGCTGACCGGGGACATGGCATGAGCAACGAGATTCTTTTATCTGTCGTCATCCCGGTTTTTAACGAGCGGGAAAATCTGCCGGTAACACTCGCCCTGGTCGCTGCCACTCCCCATGAAAAAGAGGTCATCATCGTGGACGACGGCTCTACTGATGGAACGCGGGAATACCTTGATTCCCTGCAGACCGGAAAGGAAAAGGTGAAGGGACTGGACAGTTCCCGCATCCATATTATTTTTCAGCAGTGCAACGGAGGCAAAGGCTCGGCACTGCGAAGCGGCTTCAAGCTGGTAAAAGGCCGGTTCGCCCTCATTCAGGACGCCGATTTGGAATACGACCCCGCTGACTATCCGGCCCTGCTCGCGCCGTTAATCGCCGGCCGCGCTGATGTGGTTTACGGAACCCGGCTGGCGGGTGGCGCTCCCCACCGCGTCCTGTTCTTCTGGCATTCCATCGGCAACGGCCTGCTCACCGTGCTTTCCAACATGATGACCAACCTGAATCTTACTGACATGGAAACCGGCTACAAGGCTTTCCGTTCCGACCTGATTCCCCGGCTGAAACTAACCTCCAACCGGTTCGGGGTGGAACCGGAAATCACCGCCCGGTTTGCCCAGTTGAAGGCCCGGATTTATGAGGTACCTATCGCTTATCACGGCCGGACTTATGCAGAGGGAAAGAAGGTGAGCTGGCGGGACGGCTTCGCCGCCATCTGGTACATATTTAAGAGCAGGTTCTTCTAGAGAATATCTAGAATATTCTTGCTCCATCGTAATCAAAAACCAGATAGATTAACCCTGCAGCCGCCATACCAACGAATGTTCCAGCAATAGATATTAGGCCCGTCTCCAATTTGTTCTCTCGTCGCAGAGTCCCCACCACCATAGGAACAGTAAATCCGATCAACATTCCACCAATCATGTATTTCTCGCTTTTCGACATTCCAGGAAGTTTTCCTTGGCCTCCATTTGAAATTGGCATGGATTCCTTTTTCACTTTCTCAGCTGTATTGGCAGGAATCAAACTGGAATACCCGGCCCGGTATGCCTCCCGGTTCCCTAAAGCCGGCGTATTGCTTCCATAATTAGTCGACGAAAAAGATGACTTCGGCAATTCCATACAAAAACTGTTCCCGACAATAAAAACTCCGCCCAGGATTCCGCCAATCACCCTCCTCATATTCCCTCTCATTTGCCTATTGTATACACTCCTCCACGCATCACACCGGAAGCATCGTTCCGGACTCATCAATTGCAGGCGGAATAACTTTCATAAATGCCAAAAACAAGATATATCACACCGGCTATTGAGGCATATTTGACAGCATTACTTTTTGCGACGGTATAGCCCCCGAGAGCGTAATACGGAAGGTCAAAAAGACAGCCAAATGCCGCGCCGCCAGCCACTACCAGCAAACATGGAAACACTTCTTCCCCCATTTTTCCCTTAATACAATCGAATGAAACCCCTGCCCTTTTTTGAGGACCAACAACACCGCCCTTCCCTTCTACTGTATTTCCGCCCGCCACAGATGCATAAATATTACTGTCGCCGGAATTAAATATACTTTGCGGCAGTAAAACGGTTGAACAAAAACCGGGCCCAGCAAAAATAATAATACCCAGGATTCCACCAACCACCCGCCTCATATTCCCTCTCATTCCCCCATTTTACAGATATGGGGTCAGGTCTTTACATATAAGTTTCAAAGGGATTTTTCCCTCCTCTCCCTGTCCAGCCGACGGGGCGTTTGTCGCAAAGGACCATAAAGAATTATTTAAGTCTCACGCTGGCGGGGCTTCGCCGTTCAAGGCACTCCTCAGCCCATCGCCATCCTCACCTGCTTCGCAGGTTCGCTCAGGGTTCGTCTTGACATATCACTTTCCCGGGCCAATTCCGTCTATTTAGCTGTGACCTTGGCGATCGCTTTCTTTAAATCCCCAATTCCCAGTGCGGTTACCTTATCCTGGATTTTGAAGGTTTCCTTTCCCGGATACACAACCCAGATATGGGCCAGCTTCAGTTCTTCCAGCGCACTCCACATTGATTTAGTCATTTTCGGTACATCCGTGCACTTGAATTCGAATCCCCATCTCCGGGTTCCCGACCCGATAACCAGGTCAAGCTCCGCACCCGCATAGGTGGCCCAATAAAAGGCATCACGGTCGCCGGTTACCGCGAGAACCTGCTCCATAGCAAAACCCTCCCAGGACGCGCCCAATTTGGGATGGGACTCCAGTTCCTCGCGGGACCTTATCCTCAGCAGGGTGTGCAACAAACCGGTGTCCCGGATATACACCTTGGGTGATTTAACAACGGTACTTTTTGCATTCATGAACCACGGCCTCAACTGCCTAACCATAAAGGTCCCGGACAGGATGTCCAGATACCGCCGGGCGGCCGTGTGGGCAAATCCCAGCGAGGCGGAAATTTCGGACCCATTCCAAACCTGTCCATGATAATGAGCCACCATGGCCCAGAACCGACGCAGGGTATTTGAGGGAATCCGGGGCTCCAATTGGGGAATGTCCCTTTCCAAATAAGTCTGGATAAGCGTCTCGCGCCAATCCAGGCTTTGCGCTTCGCTCTTCGCTAAAAACGAGCGCGGGAAACCGCCCCTTAGCCACAACAACGAAGCCGATTTACTGCCCGTTTCCTCCAGCAGGAATCCGCCCATATTCACGAACCCCACCCGTCCTGCCAGGCTTTCTGAAACCCCCTTAACCATTTCCGGGGCAGCGCTCCCCAATATCAGGAAACGGCAGGATAGGGGACGCCGGTCGGCCAACACCCTCAGCCGACTGAATAATTCAGGCCGGCGCTGGATCTCATCGAGAACTACCAGGCCCTTTAGGCCCGCCAGGGCCCTTTCCGGGTCGCCCAGCCTTTCATGATCCACCGCTTTTTCGAGATCGAAATAATGCGCGCGGGTTCCGGCAACCTTGCGGGCCAGCGTCGTCTTGCCGCACTGGCGGGGCCCGAAAATCGCCGTCACGGGATTCCACCCCATCTGCTTTTTGACGGAGGCCTCCAAACGGAGCCTTTTTAGCATCCCGGGCTATCCTTTAAATCTGAACATGTCATGTTCATATTTGCATGTTGATTTTAGCACCACTTTCAGCTCCCCGCCTCCACCAAAATCGCCCTGAATATCACTTGCCGGTTTATTGTGGGCCAACCAGCCGGTAAATCATCAAATCGCCGGTCCGCAGGACCAAAGAGTAGTTCCTCTTTATATATTCCACCTCTTCCTTATGTTCCACCGCATAGGGAATATCTATACCCATTTGGCTTAATAGCGCCACGGGAGGGCGTAGCCTTTTTAATGAATCCAGGGCTTGCGCCCTTTGACTGCTGGTAACCGCCACAATCCCGGAAGGATATGGGGGTAATCCCGGGCGGTCAGCGAGGAAGCACAGATGCGCATGGGCCGGGGCGCCGACATAAACATATTCGCCCTTCTTTGAAAACAGGGCGATCGTCCGGGCCGCCAGAACAACATCTTCCCTTTCCATGGAAACCGGCTCGACTCCACCCAGCCGGTCCGGCGATTTGGTATCCGGCATAACCTCCTGGGTGTATTCACAGGGCGTATATTTCAGAATCAGGGAATTTAAAACCAGATAGATATGCCCGAATGCCAGCATCACCAGGAAGCCCCCGAGATACAACGCCCGCCGCCGGCTCTTTCCACCCTGATTGCGCCAAATATCCAGCGCCACCGCAACCAGGAATACGCAGGAAGGAACGGCAAACAGGAACTGGCCCATCGGGCGCGCCAATCCGGGAATCAATGCCAGCATAGTGAATATCCCGGACCCCAGCACCAAGGTCCGTCTGTTGGATACCGCACCCGAAAAAAGACTCCACACCACCGCTCCCGTGGAAATAAAACCAATCAGCCATATCTGTCTTAGCGGTTCCCAGTTCCCCAATAATTCAAAAACCGGAAAAGGACGGACGCCATGCCCCATCAAGCGGGCTCCCCCATATCCGCCAAATAACAGGCCCGATATTCCAGCTACTGCGGACTGGCCGTAAATGGCAATGGAAAGCATGGCGAGGCCAGCCAGCACCGAAGAAACCCATATCCCGAATTGGCGGAGGTTCCCCGGTTTTTCCCGGCCAATCCAATCCATGACCACCATCGCCAAAATCGCCGCTCCCGCTGCCATGCCAAAATCCGGGCTATACATCAGGGCAGTGGCCTGGAATATTCCGGATGCCACCAGCCATCCGCGTCCCCCAATCCGCCCCCGCCAATACATAACTATTGCCAGAAATGCCAGAGCGGTCCGCAAAGCGATTGCTCCGCCATGCCGAACACCCAGCGCCGATGACTCAGTTAAAACCAGGATCGTCCCCACCCCGGTGGCAAACCATCCCAGTCCCGCCATCCGAAAAACCATCAGCGATATGGCAACTCCCAGCGACTGCATGAACAGGAAATACATTCTTTCCTGTGCAATGGATATCCCGGCAAACTGCATCCAGCCAGAAAGTCCCAAGGTCCCGAGTGGTCCATATTCCGTCTTGAAATCAATTCCCAGTTTCTGCCCTTCCATTAATGACTGGGCATAAAGCAATTGGGTGCCCTCATGAATTCCGTCAATCATCCGGCAGTGGAGCCGGGAATCAGCCGCCCACAGCAGGGAAATCACCAGGCTGAATGCCGTCCAATATCCCAGGCGGGGAAATATCCTTTTATTGGGTAAGTCGGCCGGAATTTCATTTTTCCCGGAATTCCATCCCCGGTATAACCAGGGCAGGACAACTCCCGCCCCATACAACAGCCAGGTTAGGGGGGATTTCCCCCAGCCAGCTGAAAGCCCGAGGAGAACCGCTAATGTGCCGGAGACTATTCCCGCCCATAAGAATCCCTCTCCCCCGGCAACCCCTTTTGCCCGCTTGGGCCAAACCGAAAGAAACAGCCGGGCGAGTATAACCCCCGCAAATCCGC
>Ga0315272_10000727_pt1 | contig 16781 bp, 17 predicted proteins | sample C3_middle_MG_FD_203918 | JGI IMG/M metagenome (GOLD analysis project Ga0315272, IMG submission 203918) | Sediment microbial communities from Yellowstone Lake, YNP, Wyoming, USA - C3_middle | ecosystem: Environmental > Aquatic > Freshwater > Lake > Sediment | place: USA: Wyoming | collected...
ATCATCGGTGGTCGGACCCAACCCTCCCGTGACAATTACAAAATCAGCCCGCTGCAACGCCCGTTGCAGGGTGCGGCCAATGACCTCCGGATCATCCCCGATGGTGGTCATGGCCAAAATCTCGTGGCCTGCGGCAAAAAGATGGCTTGCCGCAAAGTAGCTGGTGGTGTTCAGCACACTCCCGGAGGTGAGCTCATCGCCGATGGCAATTATTTCCCCAATCATAATAGTCTCGTAAAAAAGGAAAAAACCCACATGTCCGTAACACAAATTAAAAGAAAATCGCGGTTTCTTGCGATTTCAACAATCATACCAACTCATTACAAACTATTTGATTTTAAAACGTGTCAATCAGGCCACAACCCGACCCAGCACTCCATCGGCGGTGAGTTCTTCAAGACGCACCGTAACCAGCTGGTTCACCAGAGCGTTGTCCCCCTCAAAGGAAACCGGGATATAATTTCCGGTATAACCCCGCAGCAGACACCCTTTTTTGCGCCTTTCCACCAGGATCTGCCGGGTGCTGCCCAGATGGCTTTGGTAAAAGGCAGTCCGTTTTTTATGATCCAAATCCCTCAAGAGCGCAACCCTTTCGTCCTTGTCCGCCTTGGCAACCTGATCCGCCATGCTGGCGGCCGGAGTTCCCGGTCTGCGCGAATAAGGAAACACATGGAGATAGCTCACCGGCAGCGACTCTATCAGGCTGTAAGTGTTACGGAAGGCACCCTCGTCCTCACCGGGGAAACCAACCAGCACATCCACGCCAATGGCCACATCGGGCAGACGAGCCACACTCTCTTCCACGACCTTGGCAAAGGTGGCTGCGGGATAACGGCGGTTCATCCCCTTAAGTATTCGATCATCCCCGCTTTGCAAGGGGATATGCAGATAGGGCATGATTGCTGCCGCTTCGGCCATGAGGCTCAGAAGCTCGTCCGTGATCTCGGTGGGCTCCAACGAACTCAAGCGGTAACGCACCGGCAGGTTCTTGGCGACAAGCAGTCCGAGCAACTCGCGCAGATTGGTTCCGGGGGTAAGATCCCGGCCATAATGGCCAAGGTGGATGCCGGTGAGGATCTGCTCCTTGTAGCCTTGGGCGGCAAAGATTTCGGCCTGGGCCACAACCTTGTCCGGGGCTAGGCTCCTGCTGCGCCCCCGAGCGTAGGGCACGATGCAGTAGGAACAGAAGCTGTTGCAGCCGTCCTGCACCTTGAGATAGGCCCTGGTCCGCGCCCCGAAGCTGGTAACGGTGAGGGGGCAGATCTCTTTGTGCCCGGCAATATCGCCCAGGTGCATTTCCAGGTCACAGTGCCGGTCGGCCAGGGCTACGTCCACCAGGCGATGCTTGCAGCCGTTGCCCACAATGCAGATGGGACTGTCGGCAATATCGAGAATCTCCTGGGCGGCGATCTGCGCGTAGCAACCGGTCACGATCAGCCGGGCCTCGGGGTTGGCGCGCAAGGCCTGACGAATCAGCTGACGCGACTGGGCACCAGCCCTGGCCGTCACCGCGCAGGTATTGATGATGTAGACTTCCGCCGGGCTGGAAAAAGGAACCAACTCCACCTCCCGTCGGGCAAGCTCCGAAAGGAAGGCTGCCGACTCAAACTGGTTGACCTTGCAGCCGAGGGTGGTGACGGCAATCTTTTTTTTGCATTGCCCTTTGATGTTCATGCCTGTGCCATACTGTTTTCATTCCGGATTTGCAACAATAAGCCCAATTTCTGCTGCTCAGGAAACATCGATAATCTTCAGGCTATTGGTGGTTCCCGCCACCCCGGTCAGAGTGCCGGCGGTAATCACCAGCCGCCGCGTCCCTGGCCGGAGCAGACCGGCACCTCTCAACAGCTCGGCCAATTCGAGGTCCGACAGGTCCACGGATGGGACTCCCAAGGGAAAAACACCGGCGGAAAGGGCGAGGATATTACGGGACGTTGGATTGTCGGTGATCGCCACAATCCAGGGTCGTGGCCGCAGCCGGGCGATACGCCGGGCCGTGGTTCCGGTGGCGGTGGGGGTTATGGCCAGGTCCACCGTCCGGTTCTCCAAAACATCGCAGGCAGCGCTGCTGACCAGATCGTCGATGCTGTCTTCGGAACGAATGGCGGCCCGGACCTCCAGGGCGATGGCTCCGCTCTTGACCAGACGGCGTTCGGTCTGGTGGGCAATTTTTTTGGCAATGCGGACCACCGCCGCAGGGTCATGGCCGATGGCGGTCTCCTCGGAGAACATAATGGCGTCGGCCCCATCGAGGATGGCGTTGGCCACGTCGGTGACTTCAGCCCGGGTGGGCCGAGCGTTGTCCACCATGGACAGCAGCATCTGGGTGGCCACGATTACCGGCTTTGCCGCCAAGTTGGCCCGATGGATAATGTCCTTCTGGAGGCCCGGAATCTCCTCAATGGGCAACTCAATGCCAAGGTCGCCCCGGGCCACCATCACTGCGTCGGCCACTGCCAGAATCGCGTCAAGATGGGTCACGGCCTGCCGCCGTTCGATCTTGGCCAGCAAGCAGGGTCGGTACTTCCCTGACTTCGGTAAAAGAGCGCGGGCAGCCAGCATGTCCTCCGGACCGCCGACAAAGGAAATGCAGATAACATCCGCCTGGTGCTTGATGGCAAAGGCGATGCCGCGCTTGTCTTCATCGGTGAGCACCCCGGACGGCGCATTATAGCCGGGGATATTAACCCCTTTGTTGGAACGGACAACCCCGGCCACCAAGGCCTCGGTTTCCACAATCTCGCCCTGGATGGACTTGACCTTGAACTGCATCATGCCATCACCAACAAAGATGATGGAGCCAGGCCGCAGCCCTTGAGCCAGACCGGAAATTTCATGGGGCAGAAAGATGCCCGGACCCGGACGGGAAACCCCTTCCGGGACAAAACGAACCTTGGCCCCCCGCCGCACGGTGATCGGCTTGGGCACCTTGCCCAGCCGCATCTTCGGCCCTGGCAAATCGACGACAATGGCCACCGGCCGACCTATTTCCGCACTGATTTTCCGCAGACTGGCGATCACTGCGGCATGTTCCTTAAAATCTCCGTGGGAAAGATTCAGGCGAAAGCCATCAACCCCGGCTGCCATCAGGCGGCGTTGCACGGCAGCCGAAAAAGAGGCCGGGCCCAGAGTGGCCACGATCTTGGTCTTGGAGATGAATGGGTTCATAGCGCTCCTTGGCGGATTCCAGAGAATCAGAGATATTTGCCACCCTCCAGAGACAAGGACTGCAGCAAACGCGATATCCCAATCAGTCTATCTTTTTTCCATCGCATCTGCCAAACACAAATTGCGTATCACGTGCCAATCTCGCCGCAACCAAGCACCGCCTCGCCATCATAAAAAACCGCAAACTGACCAGGGGTCACGGCGCGCTGGGGTTGGGCAAAGGTTACAAGCGCCCCACCATTGTGCCGGGTGATCTCTGCCTGGCAGGCTGGATGCCGGGAGCGTATTTTCACCTCACACACACGGGGCAAAGCCGGGGGTTGGCCGCTCAGCCAATGCACGACCGGCAACACCACCTCCTGTTGCCAGAGGTCTTCGTCCTTGCCGACCACCACCACGTCCCGATCCGGATCAAGCCCCACCACATACCAGGGGGTGGCGTCCGGCAACCCCAACCCTCGGCGCTGGCCGACAGTGTAATGGTGGATACCAGCATGTCTGCCAAGCTCCTCGCCCTGCATGGTCAACATGGGGCCTGGCCGTTCCTGCCCCGGAGAATGGACGGCTAGGAAATCCCCCACCGATTGGTGTTTCAGAAAACAGATATCCTGGCTCTCTGCTGTGTGCTCAAAAGCCAGGCCAAATTCGGCGGCAAGGTCGTAGACTTCCTCTTTCCGAAAGCCGCCCAAGGGAAAGCAGAGATGCGCCAACTGCGCCTGGGTGAGGAGCCCGAGGAAATAGGACTGATCCTTTTTGGAATCAACGCCCTTGAGCAATCGATATCCGGTGGCCTCATCCCCGCTGATCCGGACATAATGGCCGGTGGCCAGCAGTTCCGCCCCAAGAGCATCCCGCGCCCCATCCAGCAGACGACCGCACTTGATGGTCCGGTTGCAGATCACACAGGGGTTGGGAGTTTTTCCGGCAAAATAGCTGGCGCAGAAATAGTCCACCACCGCCCGCCGGAAGGGTTCGGACAAATCCACCACAGTTAGAGGAATCTGCAAGTACTCGGCCACCGCCCGAACCCGGTCCACCTGCTCCGCCAGGTCGGGCTGGGCCAGTGCCATAAAAACGCCCTGCACCTGCGCCCCCTGCCGTTGCAGCAGGGCGGCTGCCACCGAGGAGTCCACCCCGCCGCTCATGGCGACAACGATATTTTTTTGGTGTATAGTCGTCTCGAAACGTTCTGCCATTCGATCCCCAGCACAAAAAGGCTTGTCGATGAAACTCCCGGAACTTCTTGCCCCTGCAGGCAATTTTGAAAAAATGCAGACCGCCATCCACTACGGCGCAGATGCTGTTTACCTTGGCGGCAAAAAATTCAGCCTCCGGGCCCATGCCACCAATTTCGACGAAGACAAAATCGCCCAAGCCGTGGCCTATGCCCACGCTCGCGGTGTTAAAGTATACACCACCCTCAACATCTTTGCCCACAATGACGATCTTACCGAACTACCCGATTATCTGGCCGCTTTGCGTGAGGCTGAGGTGGACGGCCTGATCATCTCCGACCCGGGCATTTTCGCCGTTGCCCGACGGGTGGTGCCTCAACTACCGATCCATCTCAGCACCCAGGCCAATGTCACCAACCTCGAGTCCGTCCGTTTCTGGGCAGGCCAGGGGGTCAAACGCCTCAATCTGGCCCGGGAGCTCTCCCTGACTGAGATCACCGAAATCCGGCAAGCCACCGAGGCGGAGCTGGAGATCTTCGTGCACGGCGCACTGTGCATCTCCTACTCGGGCCGCTGCCTCTTAAGCCTTTATCTTACAGGCCGCGATGCTAACCAGGGCAACTGCGCCCATCCCTGCCGCTACCACTACCGGCTGGAAGAGGAAAAACGCCCAGGCCAGTTCTTCCCGGTGGAGGAAGACAGCCGCGGCACCTATATCTTCAACGCCAAGGATCTCTGCCTGCTCAACCGGCTACCCGAGCTGATCCTGGCCGGGGCGGACAGCCTCAAAATCGAGGGGCGGATGAAAAGCGTCTACTATGTGGGGGCCATAACCCGCCTCTACCGGGCGGCCCTCGATTATTGGAAGATTGAAGGCCTTGGCTCCGCCCTGCCGGAATCCTTCCGGGATGAGCTGCTGAAAATCGGCTCACGGGGCTACACGGAAAATTTCTTCGACCAGCCGCCAAGCACAGCCGACATGCTCTACAACGGTCCACTGATCAGCTACGACTATGCCCCGGTGGGTATTGTCCGCCAGGCCGGACCAAAGCCGATTATTGAAACCCGCAACCCCATCGTGGTAGGCGACCGCCTCGAATATCTGGGCCGCGACCTCAACAATACCGACCACACCGTGCTCTGCCTGACCGCCCAAGACGGAACCCCGCTGGCCCAAGCAAACCCGAACAGCCTCATCACCCTCACCCTTGAACCCGCGCCCGCAGCCTGTGAAAACAACGGCCTCTTCAGAAAAAAAATGGCCTCCTGAACAAAAAGTGCCTATACTTTTTGTAGGCATTATCGTGAATCATGGGAGGTTCCCAACGCCATGCAGCACATCCTGAGCATCGCCATGATCCTGATCGGAGCAGTTGTCATGCTCATCAGCCTTGTCAAGGCCAGGGAATTGCACGTCCTCACCCCCTTTATCCCCGATCGCAGCAAACCGGAGATCATCCGCTCCCTGCGTCTGCATCGCGGGCTGATGCTCTTCTTTCTTCTGGGCTACTGCGTGGTAGCCGGAGTCTTTGCCTTGCGTCTCTCCTTTGTCGGCGAGATCCTCGTTGGCTTGGTCTTTCTCTTTGGCGCCCTCTTCGTACTCCTTGGCCTTCACATCCAGACCAGGATGCTGCTGGAGATAAAAAATACCCTGCACGGCCTGTTGCCCATCTGCTCCTCCTGCAAAAAAATCCGTAGCACTGATGGTGATCCCCACGACCCGGCCTCGTGGAGTACGGTTGAAAAATTCATCTCCGCCAAGACCTCAGCCGATTTCACCCACAGCATCTGCCCGGACTGCCTGAAAAAGCTCTATCCGGATCTCTACAAGTAGTCACCATGACTCCCCCTCGTTTTGAGCCGTTTCAGGACCGCCTGAGCCGCGATATCAGAAATGAGCTTTCCGCAGCCCTGCCGCTGGCGCTGGCCCATAATGACCTGACTCCGGTCCGGACCGTTGCCAACCGCTATCTCCGACAAAACCTGGCAACACCCTATGTCTCCTATATCGAAGCGCGACTGACAGGGTACGCCAAGGCCCTTGAGATGATCGCCCACACCAACGCTGTGGATGCCCTGGCTAAGGCGCTGGTGTTTTGGGATCTGGAATTTTTTTTCGAGGTTCACGAAATTCTGGAGCAGGCATGGCATGGGGCGCGGGGCGCGAAGAAAGAAATTCTCCAGGCTCTGATCCGGGCGGCGGGCTTTTATATCAAGGGGGAGTACGGTTATTTCGAGGCAGGGACGAAAATGGCTGGCAGGGCTGTGGCGGCCCTGGAAAAAAATAGGCAGGCCTGCGCCGGTTTTGAGCTGGATACGCTTTTAGAGAGCCTACGGAATCTGGACCCGATCCCGCCCAAATTACTACAGCAGAGCCCGGCTCATTGAATAACCCGAATGATCTTTCGTTCGAGAATCTCCAGGGTGAAGGGCTTTAAAATCAACTCATCCACCTTGAGCTACAAGGCCATGCTGATCCTGGCCTCGGTGGCCTCCGCCGTCACCATAATGAAAGGGATGTCTTTTAAAACCTCGTCGGCGCGGATTTCCCGCAACAGTTCAAAACCGTTCATCACCGGCATGTTCCAGTCGGAAATGACAAGATCTATCCTCTGGGCGTGCAGGATTTCCATGGCCATACTGCCATCTTGCGCTTCATGAATTCGATCAAAACCCATCCGCTGGAGCTGCATCTTCATGATATTGCGAAGCACCGCCATATCGTCCACGATGAGAATCTCTCTGTTCGCCTGTGCCATTTTTCCCTTCCCCTGTCGGCTGAAAGATTGCAGAATGCTTTCACCTTTCTTCTCGGCATTCTCAGAAAAAAATATGAGGCCGTTATAAAAAAACGGCCATTCCATTGCCGTGCTCCATGGTTTACGGAAAGAAATGATTCTGTTATGATCAGCACTTTTCTTGTGCTGTCTGTCCGATATTCCTGCCGAATCTCGGCAGACAGAACCTCAACCGGAGGCTTTCATGGCTGATTCAACCCTGCCACCTTTTATCCAGGCACTGCTGAAGCCTGAGGCATACCCCCATCCCGCGCCGGAAATAACCCTGGTGCAAACCCATATCTCCTATGTGTTGCTGGCCGGAGACTTTGTCTACAAGATCAAAAAACCGGTGGATTTCGGCTTTCTCAATTTCACCACCTTGGAAAAGCGCAAGCATTTCTGTGAAGAGGAACTGCTCCTGAACCGACGGCTGTGCCCCTCCCTGTACCTTGGGCTGGTGGCGGTCACTGAACAAGACGGGAACTTTTCCTTGGACGGCGCGGGAAACCAGATGGAATATGCGGTGAAGATGGCGCGGATGCCGGAAGAGAGGATGATGGCCAAGGTCATCGCCCAGGGCGGGCTTAGCAAGGAAATCCTCGACCGGATCATCGCTATCCTGGCTCCCTTCTACGTCAAGGCAGAGACCGGGCCAGCCATTGAAAAATTCGGCACCGCCCAGGCCGTGAGCGTCAATGTGCTGGAAAATTTTGAACAAACCCAAGGTTTCATCGGCTGCGCCGCCCTGAGCCAGACGCAGTTCGAGACGATCAGCGGTTACGCCCGCGCTTTTCTCTCCAACGAAAAGCTTTTTGCCGGACGTATCGCCGCAGGTAGGGTGCGGGACTGCCATGGCGACCTCTATTCCGCCAACATCTGCCTGGCAGACGAGATCTACATCTACGACTGCATCGAATTCAACCAGCGCTTCCGGTATTGCGATGTGGCAAGCGACGTGGCTTTTCTGGCCATGGACCTCGATTTCCATGGCTTGCCCGATCTTTCCGCCTATTTTATCGAACAATTTTGCCAGGCCACAGGCGACACCGCCCTGTTGCCCATGCTCAACTTCTATAAATGCTACCGGGCCTATGTGCGCGGCAAAATCGGCCTGTTCACCGCCCATGCCCCGGAGGTTGATCCGACCACCGCCGAAAATTGCCTGGCTTAAGCCAAAAAATACTTCGCCCTGGCTGAGCGCTATGCCGCAGCCTGATCTGTTTATCTTTTTCGGCCTGATCGCCACGGGCAAGAGCACCGTGGCCCAGGCCTGGGCCGAACGCAAGAGCCTTCGCTATTACAACTCCGACGTGGTGCGCAAGGAGCTGGCCGGGCTCTCACCCCAGATCCACCAGCGGGAAACCGCAGACCAAGGGATCTATACCAGCGATTTCACCGCCAAAACCTACACGGCCCTCCTCGAACGGGCCGAGCAGAATCTTGCCCAAGGCCAAGGCGTGGTGCTTGACGCCTCGTACCAGCGACAGGCTGACCGCGACCGGGTACGGATGCTTGCGCAGCGTCTGGGTGTTCGGCTATACTGTATTCTCTGTATCTGTCCGGAAGAGGAAATGAAACGCCGCATGGCCAAGAGGGCTTTTGACCCACAGGCGGTGTCCGATGGACGCTGGGAAATCTATCTAAAACAGAAAGAGCGGTTCGAACCCCCCACTGAACTTGCCCCGGATCAACTCATAACCCTGTCAACCGATCTGCCGGTGAATGCTGTATTGCAGAAACTTTCCACCCATCTGGAGACGCAGCCATGAACACCAGAATTTATGTACTGAAATTCCCCAAGGAAGTCATCGACCAGCCGATCATCAGCAACCTGGTGAAAAAATACGACCTGGAATTCAACATCCTCAAGGCCACCATCCTGCTCCAGCAGGAGGGGGTCATGGTCCTCGAATTCATCGGCCACAAGGCCAATGTCAAGAAGGGCATCGCCTATCTCAACGAGATGGGGGTTTCGGTGAAAAGCATGGCGGGCAACATCCGCCGCGACGATGAAAAATGCTACCAATGCGGGGCCTGCACCGGCGTCTGCCCCACCGGCGCCCTTGCGCTCCACCGACCCGATATGGCGGTAATCTTCGACGAGGAAAAATGCACGGCCTGCGGCCTGTGCGTGTCCGTGTGCCCGGCCAGAGCCATGGAGGTTTCTTTAAACGGCAGCGTCGCGGAGCTGGCCGCTTAGTCCCCGCGGATCTCCGCAAGCCTTTCCGCCACACGGGGGAAGAGGCCAATATCCGTGTGGGGCAGGAAATGGGAGGCAATGTACTGCTCCTGAAAATACCCCATCTCCGACAGCTCGAAACTGGTCATCTTCCGCACCACCTCCACCACATCCTGCCTGATATGGTTGCTCATCTCGCTCATCCAGGCGCCCATGAGCGAACCGTTCCCCACATAGAGCACCCGGTCGGCGTCCACCTGTGGCAGTAGCCCCACGGTCATGGCGGAATCCAGATCGATATAGCTGCCAAAGGCCCCGGCCAGGATAACCTGCTCGATATCGGTGATGGCCAACCCCACCTGTTCCACCAAGGTCGTGATCCCGGCATAGATCGCGGCTTTGGCCCGGATGAAGTTTTCGATATCCACCTCATTGATGACGATATCATTTTCCACGCCCGCCTCTTCTTTCCAAACCAGGACATACTCATAGCCGCTACGCCCTTCGCGGATGCGGTCCGTGCCAAGATCACGCCGAAATTTCCCGCCTCTGCCGACCACCCCATGCTCAAACAGGGTGGCGATGATGGCCAGCAAACCCGAGCCGCAGATTCCCACCGGCGGTTTGTTGCCCAGGGTGATATTCATCGGTTCAAGGGTCCGGGGGTTGAGGCTGAAATCCTCAATGGCGCCGATGGCCGCTCGCATGCCGTGGGTGATGCCGCCGCCCTCAAAGGCCGGCCCGGCTGAGCAGGCAGCGCACACCAGCCATTCCCTGTTGCCTACAACAATCTCCGCGTTAGTGCCGATATCGATATACAAGGTAACAAGTTCGGTGCGGTACATGCCCGACCCCATGACCCCGGCAACGATATCGCCCCCCACATAGCTGGAGATGGAGGGGTAGACCAGGGCCACGGCGGAATGCTGCAGATTGATGCCCAGATCGGTGGCCCGGATGGGCGGCAGAAAGGTGGTGACCGGTACATAGGGGGCGCGGCGGATATTGTCCGGCTCTAAACCCAGGAGCAGATGGGTCATAGTAGTGTTGCCGGCCAGGGTGATGGAGGTGATTTCCTCGCGGGTGATACTGCCTTTTTCCCCGTTGTCCGCAGGCTTGGCCATGGACAACAGGGTATCAAGAATGCTGTTGATGGTGGTGGCAACCAGCGCCTGCATCTTGGCCAGACCTTCTTTTTTTTCCGCGACGATGATCCGGGAAATCACATCCTCGCCATAGCCCAACTGCCCGTTGTATTCCCCGGCCCGGGCCAGAACCTTGCCGGAATTAAGGTCCACCAGCACCCCGTAGACCGAGGTGGTCCCGATGTCAAAGGCAAGACCAAAACTGCGCTGGGACCAATCGCCACCCTGGATGTTGGTGAGATAGGATTTGCCCGAGGTATTTACCGGGCGAGCACAGGTAACGGTTATCCGAAAATCGTCTTCCCGCAGGGCCTTGCGTAGCTTGCGTAAAACCGCCAGGTTGAACACCACTCGGTGTTCATTGTGCTGGCTGCTGAGCAGATGAATAACCCGCCCGGCATCGGCCATGTTGTCCTGAGCCGTTGGCGGAGGAATCTGTAGACAAATTTTCACCACCGGCGGGACAAAAATACCTTGTTCCCGAAGTGCCTCGATATCGTACACATGCATCCGGGCGCGGTGCCTAAGCGGCACAGCGGTTCCCAACCCACCACTTTTCAGGCCGGATGATTCCGGCACCCGGATGACGGCAGCACCGGTAATCGTTGCCGTACAGGCCTGGCGGTAGCCGGTCTCTCTCTCTTGGAGGGTGAATTTTTCGCTCAGCCCCCCGTCAACCTCGCCTTTCTCAATGATGACCTTGCACTTGCCGCACACCCCGCTGCCGCCACAGGAGGCATTGATATGAATGCCCGCCTCCCGCGCTGCCTTAATGATCGACATGCCAATCCCGGCCTGGACCTTGCGGCCGCTGGGCTCAAAAACAATGGTGTGGGTCGTCTGAGTGTCTGGTTCGTTCATTTCCCTGCCCTTTTTGCCTGACCAGATTGCCCTGCCTGCGGCGCACGCGCCTCTGTTGCGCCTGATTTCCTCCTATCTTATAACGGGGGCACGGATTCCCGCAATGATCCTTTTCTCTTGTCACTCCCTGATCACAATTTTTGATAAAAAAAAGGCTCCCCTGCCATGCATGGCGCGGAAGCCTTTTCTTAAAACAGCCTTACGGGGGGTTATTTCTTAGCCTTGCAGCCACACCCGCATCCCGAAGCTTTCTCCTCTTTTTTGATCATGCAGTCACTGCCGCCGCAATCGGCGCATTTCTTGGGTTTGCACCGAGTCTCTTTGGTTGCCCCACATTTTTCACATTTGAATATGGCCATGCTGTCACCTCGTCTCCCTTGTTGTTGATTGGTTTTTGAGTTGAGCCGTGAGCAATGCCACGCCTGCTCTTGGGCTTCCCTGATAATTTTCTCGCCTGGTAGCGACATGTGCATTATTCTTCCCTGTCAAGCGTTATAGTCCGTACGACTGTAGCGCTTTAGTTTATAGGAATAATTCCTATAATAGTATTATTTGACATCACATTGCAACCAAAAAACAGAGGTCCGCACATGAATATAAACAGCGAACGACTTGCCCAGGTTTTTACCGCCATGTGTACCATTGACAGCCCCTCCGGCGAAGAAGCCGAGTTGGCAAGGTTTCTCAAGGGTATCTTTTCGCGGGAATTTCCCGAAGCCACCGTAGCCGAGGACGACTCTGCCAGCATCACCGGTTCCAACTCCAACAATCTGATTATCCACTTCCCTGGCGACCTGCACGGAGAACCGATTTTTTTCAATTGCCACCTGGACACGGTGGAACCTGCCAGGGGGGTGAAGGTCGTCCGTGACGGCACCCGTTTTTCCAGCGCAGGCGACACCATCCTCGGTGGGGACGACAAGGCTGGAATAGCCATCCTCATTGAGTCCATCCGCGCCATCAAAGAAGCAGCCATCCCGCATCTCCCCTTCGATCTCATTTTTACCACCTGCGAGGAGATCGGCCTGCGTGGCGCCAAGGCCCTGGACACCTCCCTGCTCCACGCCAGGGAAGGCTATGCCCTGGACAGCAGCGGCGTGGATCTGCTCATCATCGGCGCCCCGGCGGCCAATCATTTTCGCTTCACCGTCACCGGCGCAGCCGCCCATGCCGGACTGCACCCGGAGCGCGGGATCAATGCCATCCAGCTTGCAGCCCGTTGCCTTGCCGACCTGCCGCTGGGCCGCCTTGATGACGAAAGCACCGCCAATATTGGGCGCATCACCGGAGGCACAGCAACAAACATTATCCCCGAGAACGTCCTGATTGAAGGAGAGGTTAGAAGCCACTCTCCGGAAAAACTCGCCGCCTTTTCCAAACAGATCAAGAAGATGGTCCAGTCCACCATCGACAATTGGTCTCCAGACCCTGGCGCGCAGCTCGGAGCAGGCATCCGACCCCGTCTTGACTTTCATCTCACCCAAGAATATCCCTCCATGCATATTGACCACAACACCCCCATCCTGCAACGGGTTGACAAGGCCGCCTCACGCCTCCAACGGGAAATCCGTTACGAACGGGCGGGCGGAGGCAGCGACGCCAACATCTTTACCGAAAAAGGGTTGCAAACCGCCATCATCGGAATCGGCATGGATCATGTGCACAGCACCGAAGAATCCATTGATCTGCGGGATATGCACCGTACCGCCGAACTGATTGCCGACATGCTAACCCACCTGAATTAAAGAAAAAATACTATTTGTTTCACGTGAAACAAATAGCCGTCCGTCTGTTCACCTCGCAAAAAAGAAAGTTTTGAAAATTAAGAGGTCTCTCCACACCGAGTGTGTTACTATAAGCCCCAGCGGAGGTGGCATTTTTTGGGCCCACCACCGCTGGCCCGCGATGAAAAATCTGGCGAGACCCGCCCAGAAACCCGCACCAGGTGGAGGTTTTCAAGCATGGGAGATGGCGCAAAAATTGTGGCCCTGGCGAACCAAAAGGGCGGTGTGGGAAAGACGACCACCGCGATAAATCTGGCCGCTTCGGTGTCGTTGCTGGGGAAAAAGGTTCTGGTGGTGGATTCCGACCCCCAGGGGAATACCTCCAGCGGCTTGGGCGTCAGCCGCGCCAACGGCGGTACTCATCTCTATCATTGCTATATGGGGGAGGCCGACACCCCGGAGGTTGTGCAGCCGGTCCCAGGATTGAAAAAGCTCTCTGTTCTTCCTACACATATCGACCTGATCGGGGTCGAGGTTGAACTGATGACTGCGGTGAAACGCGAGCGCTACCTGGCCAATGTCCTTTCCACCGTCCGAGGGCAATACGATTACATTTTTATCGACTGCCCTCCCTCCCTTGGACTCTTGACCATCAACGCCCTCACCGCCGCCGACACGGTTCTTATCCCCCTGCAATGCGAATATTTTGCCCTCGAGGGCTTGAGTCAACTGGTCCGAACCATCCGCCTGGTGAAAAACTCCTACAACCGGACCCTTGCGATAGAAGGCCTCCTTCTGACCATGTACGATGGGCGAAATAAGCTGACCCACCAAGTGGTCACCGAGGTAAAAAATCATTTTCAAGGCCGGGTGTATAGCACGGTCATTCCACGCAATATCCGTCTTAGCGAGGCGCCCAGCCACGGACAGGCGGCAATCGTCTACGACAAACGCTCAAGCGGGGCGCTCAGTTATCTGCAGCTCGGAAAAGAGTTTCTGCGCAAGCAACCAAAAGTTGCGGTACAAGAGGGAGTGAAATCATGATCAAAAAAACAGCCTCAGCCCTCGGCAAGGGTCTTGACGCCCTGTTGCCTTCCAGCGGCTCCGATGGCCGGGAATACTTTTTGTGTCCCATCGACTTCATCGAGGCAAACCCGGATCAGCCTCGGAAGGATATCAATGATACCGCTCTGTCCCAACTTTCAGCCTCGATCCTTGAAAAAGGCATCTTGCTGCCCCTGGTTGTCTGCGAGCATGGCGCCGAGGGCCGTTACCAGATCATCGCCGGAGAACGGCGGTGGCGGGCCGCTAAAATGGCCGGGCTTGACGAGGTGCCTGTTCTGGTCAAAGACGTCACCCCACTTGATCGCCTTGAGCTGGCGCTCATCGAAAACATCCAACGTCAGGACCTGAACCCACTGGAAGAGGCAGAGGCATACCTCCGCCTGGTGAAGGAATTTCATCTGACTCAGGAGGAGGTGGCAAAACGGGTTGGCAAGGAGCGATCAACAGTGGCCAATGCCCTGCGGATCAATCAACTTCCCGATTATGCCAAGGGGGACCTGGTTCGCGGCACCTTGAGCATGGGGCATGCGCGGGTACTGCTCAGCGTTGGCGATGAAGCATCCATGCGCGAAGTCAGAAACGAGATTGTCGAACAGGGGCTTACGGTTCGGCAGGCAGAGGCTTTGGCCAAAAAATACAAGAAAAAAGTGGTTGCGCCAGGTGGCGGGGCAAAACGCCAGCCCCGGAAGTCGGCAAATGAATTGCCGGAATCCTATTGCAAGTCACTGGCCAACGGGCTGATCAATTACCTGGACACAAAAGCGCGGATCATCCAGAGCGGCACCCGAGGGAAGCTTGAAATCGAGTACTATTCCCACGATGATCTCGAACGGGTATTATCGCTCATCCTTCCAGCCGAAAAAATAAAATGATCATTATTTTTAGATACTTAACATGAATCAATGTGAAGAACGTGCCGAGATTGTCCGACAGGAACAACTCACGGCGGAAATATTCCGCCTGACCCTGAAGGCCCCGCAAATCGCAAGCAACGCCAGGCCCGGCCAGTTTGTCATGGTCCAGACCAGCCCATGCTACGACCCACTTCTCCGGCGGCCCCTGTCCATTCATCAGACCATCGGCAACGAGCAGGTGCAGCTCCTGTATAAGGTTGTGGGCAAGGGCACTCGGATACTCGCTGCGTTAACTCCCGGCCAGAAGCTGAATCTGACCGGACCGCTGGGTCACGGCTTTGATCTCGCAGGCAAGCAAGCGATCTGCCTGGTTGGCGGAGGAATGGGCATTGCTCCCCTCTATTTTCTGGCCAGAGAGATCCTGCGCGCAACAACCCCGCCGAAATGTATCGTTCTGCTGGGCGCCCGGACAGCCTCAGAACTTGGCTCCCTACCCCGGGATTTCATGGATATCGGCGCGACGGAAACCCATATTGCCACCGACGACGGAAGCCGTGGCCATCATGGCTTTGTGGCCGAGCTTCTCCCGCAGCACCTCGGCCCCGACCACCAGTGGACCGTGTGCACCTGTGGCCCGCACCCGATGATGAAGGGTGTGGTAAGTCAATGCCGGGCGCAAGACTGGGAATGTCAGGTTTCCCTGGAAACCATGATGGCATGCGGGATCGCCGCCTGCCTCGGCTGCGCAATACCCCGAGCGGACCTGTCCGGCCCCTATCTCCATGTCTGCAAGGACGGCCCGGTTTTCAGGGCGGAAGAGGTAGCCTGGCTATGATCGAAGCAAATCTGCGCGTCACCATCGGCGACATCATTTTCAAGAATCCCGTCCTCACCGCCTCCGGCACCTTTGGCTACGCAAAGGAATTCGCACCCTACGTCAACCTTCACCATCTGGGCGGAGTGGTGGTCAAGGGAATATCCCTGGAACCGCGCCGGGGAAATCCCCCACCCCGCATCGTGGAAACAGCCGGGGGCATGCTCAACGCCATCGGCCTTGAAAACGTGGGGCTTGATCGCTTCATTACCGAAAAAATGCCTTATCTGCGGGGGATCGGCACCAAGGTTATCGTCAATATCCTGGGAGACAGCCTTGAAGAGTACCAGACCTTGGCCCAACACCTCAGCGAGATTGAGGGGATCAGCGCCCTTGAGGTCAATATCTCCTGCCCCAATGTGAAAAAGGGCGGGGTTGCCTTTGGCACCGATCCGGCCATGGCCGAGGCCGTAACCCAGGCGGTATGCGCGCACAGCTCCCTGCCGGTGATCGTCAAACTCTCCCCCAATGTCACCGACATAGCCCAGATCGCCAAGGCCGTTGAGGCGGGCGGGGCACAGGCGGTCTCCCTGATCAACACCCTGCTGGGCATGGCCATTGATGTCAAAAGCCGCAGGCCGAGGCTGGCCAATATCGTGGGAGGGCTGTCCGGCCCGGCGATAAAGCCCATCGCCCTGCGCATGGTCTGGCAGGTCGCCCAGGCGGTGAAGATTCCAGTGATCGGCATCGGCGGGATCACCACCACGGAGGATGCCCTGGAATTTCTCCTGGCAGGCGCCACAGCCATCGAAGTCGGCACCGCAAACTTCGTCAATCCCCGCGTCAGCCAGGAAATAGTCGAAGGGCTTGTTCGTTATGTGACGGAGAACAAGCTTGACGGGATCAGCGAGGTTATTGGTGGGTTGATTGTGGACTGATTTTTTTTGAGGGGGGGGGATTTTACTCGGGATTCCCCATTGGCACGTAGCCGAGCACCGGAGAGGCTGCAAGGGACA
>Ga0315272_10000729_pt1 | contig 16765 bp, 11 predicted proteins | sample C3_middle_MG_FD_203918 | JGI IMG/M metagenome (GOLD analysis project Ga0315272, IMG submission 203918) | Sediment microbial communities from Yellowstone Lake, YNP, Wyoming, USA - C3_middle | ecosystem: Environmental > Aquatic > Freshwater > Lake > Sediment | place: USA: Wyoming | collected...
GGCCTCGCAATGACGAAAAAAATATTTTTGTAATTTCTGACACCCCTTATCTGCAACTTTCTTGGAGACTCTCATGACCATCAAATACACCCCTGACCACGAATGGATCAAAGTTGACGCTGCCGCTGCCGGGGCGGTTGCCACGGTTGGCATCACCCACCACGCACAAGACGCTTTGGGCGATGTGGTGTTTGTCGATCTGCCCGAGGTCGGCAAAACCTACGCCATCAAAGACGCGGCGGCCGTGGTTGAGTCGGTCAAGGCAGCAGCCGACGTCTATATGCCGGTCAGCGGCGAAATCACCGAAGTCAATGAAGCCCTGCGCGCCGACCCGGCGCTGGCCAACAGCGACCCGCTCGGTGCCGGCTGGTTCTTCAAGGTCAAGCTGGCCAACCCGGCAGAACTCGATCCCTTGATGAATGAGACCAGCTACAGCAGTTACGCGGCAGACGCGCACTGATCACGCGTGATAGCAATGATCTCGTCATTGCGAGCGCCCTCTCATCATCGCGCAGCATCACCGTCTTCGTCATTGCGAGGCGCATCGCGACGTGGCAATCCACTGGCAAATTCGTCATTGCGAGGAGCGCAGCGACGCGGCAATCCAGGGTTCATGGATTGCCACGCTACGCTCGCAATGACGATACCGGTTCATGTTTTTTAACCGTCTATTGAGTCACCTTCATGTCCACCCCTAAACTTGCTGATTTAGAAAATACCTCCGAATTTATCGCCCGCCACATTGGCGTAGATGTGGCCGATGAAGCCATCATGCTCAAGGCGGTGGGTGCAGCCTCACGGCGCGAGCTGATAGAGACCATCGTGCCGCGCTCAATTGCCCGCACGCGACCGATGGACATTGCGCCAGCCGTCACCGAGGCCGACGCGCTGGCCGAGCTCAAACTGATTGCCGCCAAAAACAAGGTGTTGAAAAGTTACATCGGCCAGGGTTACTACGGCACCCACACGCCGGGCGTGATTCTGCGCAATATTCTGGAAAACCCGGCCTGGTACACCGCTTACACGCCGTACCAGGCCGAGATCAGCCAGGGCCGCATGGAAGCACTGGTCAACTTTCAGACCATGATCATGGACCTCACGGCCATGCCTATGGCCAATGCCTCCATGCTCGATGAAGCGACTGCCGCGGCTGAAGCCATGACCATGGCGCTGCGCGTTACCAAGTCCAAATCCACCACGCTGCTGGTGGACAGCGAGGTGCTGCCGCAAACCCTGGCCGTGCTTGAAACGCGGGCGCGACCCTTGGGCTTGACGGTGCAGCTGTGCCGCATTGAAGAAGCGCTGGCGCAAGACAGTTTTGCTGTGCTGCTGCAATACCCCGGTGTCAGCGGCGTAGTGCGTGACGATGGCGCATGGATATCGGCTTACAAGGCCAAGGGCGGCATCGTCATCATGGCGGCTGACTTGCTGGCGTTGACGCTGCTCACGCCGCCCGGCGAACTCGGTGCCGATATTGCCGTGGGTTCGACCCAGCGTTTTGGCATGCCGATGGGCAACGGTGGCCCGCACGCCGCCTACCTGGCTTGCCGCGACGAGTTCAAACGCGCCATGCCGGGCCGGCTGGTGGGCGTCAGTGTCGATGTGCACGGCAACCCCGCCTACCGGTTGGCGCTGCAAACGCGCGAGCAGCACATTCGCCGTGAGAAAGCGACTTCCAACATCTGCACGGCGCAGGTTTTGCCGGCCGTGGTGGCCAGCATGTACGCCGTCTATCACGGCCCGCAAGGGCTCAAGCGCATCGCCCAGCGGGTTGCCGCATTGACCGCAGTGTTCTCACGCGGTCTGCAGGACTTGGGCTTTCACATCACCAATGCCACTGCGTTTGATACGGTGAGTGTTTATACCGCCGGGGCGACCGACTTGATCGCTGCGCGTGCGGTCTCCATGGGTGCCAATCTCAGGCGCGCTTCTCAGACCAGCTTGAGCGTGTCGCTGGATGAAACCACCACGCGCGAGAACATTGAGCAGCTGTGGCGGATTTTTTCATTCGTGCGCCGCAGTCCGGCAGCGGCGGGTGCGGCGCCGGCACAAGCCGCGGCCAACCCTGTGGCCGCTCAAGCAGCGCCTGACACACCAGGCGCAGGGCGAACGCTGGTTTTTGCGCAGTTCGAAAAAGGCATTGAGACGCTGATCCCCGGCACGCTGCAGCGTGCCAGCAACTTTTTAACGCACCCGGTGTTCAACACCCACCACAGTGAAACCGGCATGCTGCGCTACATCCGCCGCTTGGGCGACCTGGACCTGGCGTTGGATCGCAGCATGATTCCGCTGGGCAGTTGCACCATGAAGCTCAATGCCACCAGCGAGATGGTTCCCATCACTTGGCCGGAGTTTGCCGCGTTGCACCCGTTTGCCCCGGCCGATCAATTGAAAGGTTACCAGGAGCTCGACGAACAACTGCGCGCCTGGTTGTGCCAAGCCACTGGCTACGCGGGCATCAGTTTGCAACCCAACGCCGGTTCGCAAGGCGAGTACACCGGCATGCTGGTCATACGCGCCTACCACGAGGCACGCGGCCAGGGCCATCGCAACATCTGCCTGATTCCGAGCAGCGCCCACGGCACCAACCCGGCCAGCGCCACCATGGCCGGCATGACGGTGGTGGTGACTGCCTGCGACGCGCAAGGCAATGTCGATATGGTTGACCTCAAAGCCAAGTGCGAGCAGCACAGCGCCAACCTGGCCGCGGTGATGATCACCTACCCGAGCACGCACGGCGTGTTCGAGACCAGCGTCAAGGAACTGTGTGCGATGGTGCATTCGCATGGCGGGCGCGTTTATGTCGATGGTGCCAACATGAACGCCTTGGTGGGCCTGGCCGCACCGGGTGAGTTTGGCGGCGATGTCAGTCACTTGAATCTGCATAAGACTTTCAGCATCCCGCACGGCGGCGGCGGCCCCGGTGTCGGCCCGGTGTGCGTGGTGGCCGACCTGGTGCCGTACCTGCCGGGCAGTGGTGTTGCTGGCAATGTGGGCGCGGTCGCAGCCGCGCCACTGGGCAATGCCCTGGTGCTTCCCATTAGCTGGATGTATTGCCGCATGATGGGCGCGGACGGTTTGAAGGCCGCCACCGAAGTCGCCATCCTGAGCGCCAACTACATCAGTGCGCGTTTGAAGGACCACTACCCAACGCTTTACACCAGCATCGGGGGTCACGTCGCGCACGAGTGCATTCTGGACTTGCGTCCCTTGAAGGAAAGCAGCGGCGGCATCCACGGTGTCTCGGCCGAAGACGTGACCAAGCGCTTGATGGACTATGGTTTTCATGCGCCGACCTTGAGCTTTCCGGTGCCCGGCACGCTGATGGTCGAGCCGACCGAGAGCGAAACGCTGGAAGAGCTTGACCGCTTCATCAACGCCATGATCGCTATTCGCCGGGAGATTGCCAACGTGGAGCAAGGTGTTTGGCCGCAGGGCAACAACCCCTTGAGCCACGCACCCCATACCGCGGCATCGCTGCTGGGTCAAACCTGGGAGCGTCCCTACTCGCGCGAGCTGGCGGCCTTTCCATTGCCCAGCCTGAAACAGTCCAAATATTGGGTGCCGGTGGGCCGCATCGACAACGTCTATGGCGACCGCAATTTGCATTGCGCTTGCGTGCCGGCAGGGGTGTAGCGCAAGAACCGGTCGTCCTCCAATGGTGCCGGTTGCGCAAGTTGCGACCGGTGGCGCACAGTAAGACCTGCATCCGCGCTGACTGCTGCGAAAAAATATCCTTTGATTCCACAGGCAAAGTTACACTGGGCCGGTGTGATCGAATTGTCCCGTTGCCTCAATAATGGGCCAAATGATTTTCTTCAAGGTCTTTTTTCCGTGCTCACCATGAACGCCAGTGTCATTCTGTCAGAGCGCCAGCGGCTCATCCGGTCATTGTTTGACGAGTACATCGAGATGTACGCCTCGCGTGACGACCGTTTGACAGCGCGTTTCAGCGAGAATTTCAGCGGCTATACCGGTGGCGGGAATTTCCTGGTCACGAGCCGGGACGAATGGGTCAAGATCACTCGGCAGGATTTTGCGCAAGTTCCCGGCCGTATCCGTATCGAGATGCTCGACCTTTCGCAGCAAGACCTCCACGATGATGTTGTCGTTGTCACCGGTTTCTTCCGTATTCACCTGCCCATCCCCGACCACGTCCTGTCACGTGAGACGGCGCGCCTGGTGCTGGTTTTTCAGCGTGAAGGTCAGACCTGGATGATTGTGCACAGCGGCATCTCCATCCCTTATCATTTGGTTCAGGATGGCGAAGTCTATCCACTCAAAGGCTTGCAAGAGCGCAACAGCGTGCTTGAGTCAGTGGTCGAGGAGCGCACGCGCGCACTGGAGCAGGCCAACAGAAAGCTGGAACTGCTGAGCAACACCGACGGTTTGACCGGCATTGCCAACCGCCGCAGTTTCGACCGCTTGCTTTATGAAGAGTGGAACCGTGCCCAACGATCTGGCAGCAGCCTCGCGCTGGTCATGCTTGATGTTGACAACTTCAAGCAATACAACGACCATTATGGTCACCTCGCAGGTGACGATTGCCTGCGAATGCTGGCCCAGGCATTGCTCCGGGCGGGGCGACGTGCCGGGGAATTGGCGGCGCGCTACGGCGGCGAGGAATTCGCTGTTTTGTTGCCCGATACCGGCCTGCACGATGCGCTGGAAGCGGCCGAGCGCATTCGGCAGGAGGTCTGGTCGCTGGCGCTGCCGCACGTGCAGGCGTTTCCCGGCATCGTGACGTTCAGCCTCGGCGTTGCCAGCATGCTGCCTTCAGCGCAGCACAGGCCCGAAGAGTTGGTGCGACAAGCTGATGCGGCGCTCTACCACGCCAAGGCGGCAGGGCGCAACTGCCTGCAAGCGGGAGCGCCATGAGGCCGCCTGACACAGACGCTACGCAGGGCGAACTGAGCCGGGCTTTTCACCGGGTCCTGGCACGGCAAACTCAGCGTCTTAGCCAGGTGCCTGTCTTGTGAATCAGGTGCAATGCGTTGTGATCGGTGCCGGGGTGGTCGGGCTCGCAGTGGCACGCGCATTGGCGCTCAGCGGACGCGAGGTGTTGGTGTTGGAAGCGGCGTCTGCCATTGGCAGCGGCACCAGCTCACGCAACAGCGAAGTCATTCATGCGGGCATCCATTACCCCCAGGGGTCGCTCAAAGCGCGTCTGTGCGTTTCGGGCAATGCGCTGCTTTATGCCTATTGCGCCCAGCGCGGCATTGGCCAGCGGCGTTGCGGCAAGTTGATCGTGGCCACGGCAGCGGCGCAGTTGCCACAGTTGCATGGCATGGTGAATCAGGCCCGGTTGAACGGTGTCAATGACCTGGTCATGCTGACGCGCGCGCAAGCGCAGGCCATGGAGCCTGCGTTGACTTGCGAGGCGGCGGTTTATTCCCCCAGCACCGGCATTGTCGATAGCCACGCCCTGATGCTGGCGCTGCAAGGCGACATCGAGAATGCAGCCGGCATGGTGGTTCTCAACTCGCCTGTCTCCCATGCTGAAATGGGGCCAGCAGGGATTGATTTGACAAGCGCTGACGGCACGCACTTGCGCGCAAAAATACTGGTCAATGCCGCTGGCTTGCAGGCACCGGAGCTGGCTCGAAATTTCAAGGGCCTGGATCCCCGGCACGTGCCACAGGCTTATTTTGCCAAGGGCAATTACTTCACGCTGGCGGGTCGCGCTCCGTTCAACCATCTGATCTATCCGCTGCCCGAAGCCGCTGGTTTGGGTGTGCACCTCACGCTGGATCTGGGCGGCCAGGTCAAGTTCGGCCCCGATGTGCAGTGGGTTGACTCAAGCGATGATCTGGCGGTGGACGCGGCCCGGGGCGCTGCGTTTTATGCCGAGGTGCGCAAGTACTGGCGCGGTCTGTCGGACGGCGCGTTGCTGCCCGGTTATGCCGGTATCCGCCCCAAAATTCACGCGCCGAACCAGGCCGCTGCCGATTTCCTGATTCAAGGTCCGCTGCTGCATGGCGCTGCGGGCCTGGTCAACCTGTTTGGCATCGAGTCGCCCGGTTTGACCAGCGCGCTGGCGATTGGCGAGTATGTTGCGGGACTCGTTTAAGGAAATGGAAATTGCCAAAGTACCATTTCCCGCCATGGCGATGCACGTCAGTGGCGCTGCAATCCGGCACTGCATGGATCGCCACGTCGTTCCTCCTCGCGATGACGATGGGGTGTATTTGCATCTAACAGTTTTGTTTCAGTAGATTGGCAGCTTGTGTAACCAGAGCGGGGCCCTGGTAAATCAGGCCGGTGTAGATTTGCACCACATCGGCGCCGGCCTTGATTTTGCCGAGTGCATCTTCGGCGCGCATGATGCCGCCGACGCCTATGATAGGAAAACGCTGGCCCAACGCAGCGCGCAGTTGCGTGATGATGCGGTTGCTCTGCACTTGCAGCGGCGCGCCGGACAGGCCGCCGGCTTCATCGGCGTGGTTCAGGTTTTTGACGGCGTCCCGGTTGAGTGTGGTGTTGGTGGCAATCACGCCGTCAATGCCGTGGCGTTGCAGCGCGGCGGCAATCACGCCGACTTGCGCGGCATCCAGGTCGGGCGCAATTTTGACGAAGAGAGGCACGCGCCGGGGCGCTCCGGCGCCGGCCTTATGGGATTGCCCGGCCAGTACCTCGCGGCGCTGTGCCACCGCCCCCAGCAGCGCATCCAGGGATTCATCACTTTGCAGCGTGCGCAGGTTTTTGGTGTTGGGGCTGGATATATTGAGCGTGATGTAGTCCGCGTAAGGATAGACACCGTCGAGACCGGTCAGGTAGTCGTCGCAAGCGCGCTCCATGGGCGTTGCGGCGTTCTTGCCGATGTTGAGTCCGACCAGCATGGGCCGGGCCTGCCCCGGCATCAAGGCGCTGGCGTGCAGGCGCTGCCGGTACCAGTTGGAGCGTTTGAGGTTGGCGACAAAGGATGCCAGTCCTTCGTTGTTGAAGCCCAGGCGATTGATCAGCGCCTGCGCCTGGGGCAGGCGAAAGATACGGGGCTTGGGGTTGCCGGCCTGGGCCAGCGGCGTGACGGTGCCGAGTTCTATAAAACCAAAACCGAGCGCGCCCAGGCCGTCGATGCAGCGCGCATTCTTGTCCAGCCCGGCGGCCAAGCCAACGCGGTTGGGAAAGCTCAGGCCGGCCAGTTCAACCGGGTCGTTGACCCGGCGCACGCCATAGGCCCGCTGCCAGAGCGTGTCTTGCGTGGCCGCCAGCGTCTTCAAGGTCAACTCATGCGCCGTTTCGGCGTCAAGGTTGAATAAAAAAGAGCGGGCGAGGGCGTAAGGGACGAGAGACATCGGATAATTCCTGCAAAACTTCTGTGCCAATATTTTGTAATTCAACCGATTTTCCCAGATGACAACCATGCTGCCAAACACCAAGGTCACTTTTTCCCAGGATCAACTCAAAACGCTGGTGGGTCAAGCGGCGCTGGCCTATGTGCTGCCGGGTCAAATTATCGGTGTCGGTACGGGCTCCACCGTCAACAAGTTCATTGATGCGCTGGCGACCATGAAGAGCCAGATCAAGGGCACCGTCTCCAGTTCGCATGCCAGCACGCAGCGATTGAAAGCGCTGGGCATTCCGGTTTTTGACACCGACGAGGTGACCGAGCTGGCGGTCTATATCGACGGCGCCGACGAGATCGATGGCAGCGGCTTCATGATCAAGGGCGGTGGCGCGGCGTTGACGCGCGAGAAAATTGTGGCCGCGCTCTCGCCCAGGTTCGTTTGCATTGCCGATGCTTCCAAACTGGTGCAAACGCTGGGCACCTTCCCGGTGCCGGTGGAAGTGATCCCAATGGCCGCCAAGTCGCTGATACGCCAGTTTGCCAGGATCGGCGGCCAGGCCCAGGTGCGCCTGAAAGACGGCCAACCCGTGGTGACGGACAACGGTCAGATCATTCTGGATGTGGCCGGTCTGCAAATTACCGATCCACTGGCGTTTGAGTCAAAAGTGAGTCAGTGGCCCGGTGTGGTCACGGTGGGCGTGTTTGCCTTTCAAAAAGCGCAGGTCTGTCTGCTGGCCACCGCCGACGGCGTTAAGACGATGACTTTCTAGTACTTTGCGGGACAGACCGCAGCTACGCGCAGCGAGCCAGCTCTGTCCTCAACCAATACCGGGATGTTGGAAGTTCACTTTGCGGGACAGACCGCAGCGAGGCCAAGCGAGCCAGCTCTGTTCGCAACGGATTAAAACTGGATGCCCGCTGGATTGGACGCGTTGATTCCCGGCGCTCCATTGGGCTGTGCATCGGCCGGTGCTGCTGCCGGTGTGGTTTCAGCGGCACCGTCGGGCACCGGTTTTGGTACCGGCACCAGGGACGTTGCTGCGGGGTTGAGGTAGCCCGATGGCAGTACTGAAGACTTGGGGTAGCCGGCCGCGTTCAAAAACTGTGTCCATTCCGGATCCGAGTAGCCCGTGATCTGCTGTGCACCCAGGGTCAACAACGGCAACGCACTCTCCCCACTGACGCGTTGCAGGGCTTGCGCATCTTCGGCAGTATTGACGGTTTTTTCGGTAAACACAATGCCGCGGTTGCTGAGCAGGGTGCGGCCTGCGTTGCAAGGCGTGCAGTTGTTCGAGGTGTACAGCGTCACCGGGTATTTGTTGACCACCTGGCGCAGCTCAAAAGGCAGTGCCACAACCCCAGGCTCCAGCGGTTTGCCGCCAGTCTCTATCACGCTGGCATGCGCCGACGCGGGCGGTAGCTTGTCAGAAAAAGTGACCTCACCGTTGTTGGCAGTGGTGCGGTAAATGGTTTGCGCCTGGGCCACATTGGCCGGCCATGACAGGCTCGTCATCAGGCTCAAACAAAAAACCAACGGGACCGTCAACACCTGTAGCCGGATGGAAGGGTTTGCGCAGGTCAAAACATTGCCTTTCATTGGAGTGGCACCATGCCCTGATGCCGCAACAAGGCATCAAGTTCGGGCGCGCGCCCGCGAAAAGCTTTGAACGAGGCCATGGCGGGTCGGCTGCCACCGGTTTCCAAAATCGCTTGCCGGTATTTTCTACCGATTTGCACATTGGGTAAACCATCAGTGCCGGCTGTTTCCTCAAATGCCGCATAGGCATCGGCGCTCAACACCTCGGCCCACTTGTAACTGTAGTAACCGGCGGCATAACCACCGGCAAAAATGTGGCTGAAGGTGTGTGCGGTGCGGCTCCACGGCGGTGGTTGCAGCACCGCTACATCGGCGCGTACCTGGGCCAGCAGGGTGGTCCAATCCTGCGCCGGGTCGCTCGCCGTGTGCATCAGCATATCGAACAACGAAAACTCAATCTGGCGCAGCGTCTGCAGACCGCTCTGGAAGTTTTTGGCCGCCAGCATTTTCTCGAACAGCGCGCGTGGCAGCGGCGCACCGGTATCGACGTGGGCACTCATGTGCTTGAGCACATTCCATTCCCAACAGAAATTCTCCATGAACTGACTGGGCAACTCGACTGCGTCCCACTCCACGCCGCTGATGCCTGAGACGTCAAGCTCATTGACCTGGGTCAGCAGGTGTTGCAGGCCGTGACCGAATTCGTGAAACAGCGTGGTCACTTCGTCATGCGTGAGCCGTGCTGGTTTGCCTTCCAGTGCGCTGGCAAAGTTGCATACCAGATGGGCCACGGGTGTTTGCAGTTGCTGGGTGTCGGCTCGCAACCAGCGTGCGCGCACGTCGTCCATCCAGGCGCCACCGCGTTTGCCCTTGCGCGCGGATGGGTCCAGGTAGAACTGGCCCAGCAGGGTGTCGCCGCGTTCGATCCGGTAGAACTCGACCGTGCTGTGCCACACCGGCGCATGGTCTTTTTTGATACTGACCTCAAACAGCGTTTCAACGATCTTGAACAGGCCTGCCAAGACGTTGGGCAACGCGAAATACTGTTTGACTTCTTGTTCGCTGAAGGCAAAACGCGCTTCTTTGAGCTTCTCGCCGACATAAGGCCAGTCCCAGGCTTGCGGGTCTGGCAACTGCAGGTGTCGCTGAGCAAACGCGCGCAAATCGGCCACGTCTTGTTCGGCGAAGGGCCGTGCCCGGCTGGCCAGATCGCGCAAGAAACTGACGACCTGTTCCGGTGACTCGGCCATTTTGGGGACCAGCGAGAGCTTGCCAAAGCTGGCGTAGCCCAACAAGCCGGCCTCTTCCAGCCGCAAGGTCAGGATCTCGCGAATGATTGCGGAGTTGTCGAACTTGCGGCCTGGCTCGTCGGCCTGGTCGGAGGCCCGGGTCACGTAAGCACGGTAGAGCCGCTCGCGCAGGGCGCCGCTGCTGGCAAATTGCATGACCGGCAGGTAGCAGGGCATTTTGAGCGTGAGCTTGAAGCCTTCTTTGCCATCGGCCTGGGCCGCTGCCAGGGCCGCCTGCCGCACGTCGGCGGGCACGCCGTCAAGCTCGGATGCATCGGCGTAATAGGCAAAGGCATCGGTCGCATCGAGCGCGTTTTCGCTGAATTGTTGGCTCAGGCTGGCTTGGCGCTCTTGAATGGCGGCAAAGCGCTCGCGCGCAGGCGTCACCAGTTCCGCACCGCCGAGCACAAAATTGCGCAGCGCGTTCTGGTGCGCCTGGCGCTGTTCGGCGTTGAGCAGCGCTGGGTCAATGGCTTTGTATTTGGAGTACAGTTTTTGGTCTGCACCCAAGCGGGTGTAGAACTCGGTGACTTTGGGCAGCGCCTGGTTGTAAGCGGCACGCAGCGCAGGCGTATCGGCGACGCTGTTCAAGTGGTTCACTGCCGCCCAGGCGCGACCCAGTCTTTCGGTTGCAACGTCGAGCACGCTGGCCATATCGCGCCACTGCGCTGCAAAGCCGGGGGCTGTGACCGTTGCAAGCGCAGCGTCGGATTGCGCCAGCAACAGGTCGATGGCGGGGACTACGTGTTCGGCGGCAATCTGGTCGAAAAGTGGCAGATCGTCAAAGGAGAGCAGGGGATTGGTCATGAGGCGTTACTTGATGGCGCGTTCAGCGGCTTCAAGGGTGTTGACCAGCAGCATGGTGATGGTCATGGGACCGACACCGCCGGGCACCGGCGTGATAAAGCTCGCCACCGCTTTGACGCCGGCAAAATCGACATCGCCGCAGAGCTTGCCCTGCTCGTCGCGGTTCATGCCCACGTCAATGACCAGCGCACCGGGCTTGACCATGTCGGCTGTCAGCATCTTGGGTTTGCCCACGGCGGCGACGATCACGTCGGCTTGCCGGGTGTGGTGGCCAATGTCGGCGGTGGCGCTGTGGCACACCGTCACGGTCGCGTTGGCTTGCAGCAGCATCAATGCCATCGGCTTGCCCACCGTGTTGCTGCGACCGATGACGACGGCGTGCTTGCCGCGCAAGTCAACGCCGGTGCTGGCGATCAATTGCATGCAACCGTAGGGTGTGCAAGGGCGAAAACCGGTCGCCCCCGTCATCAATTCGCCTGCGCTCAAGGTGGCGTAGCCGTCAACGTCCTTGGTGACCGCGATGGCTTCAATGACCTTGTGCGGATCGATGTGTTTGGGAACGGGCATCTGCACCAAAATGCCGTGCACCGTCGGGTCCGCGTTGAGCGCTGCAATGCGGGCGAGCAAATCGGCCTGCGTCATACTGGCTTCGTACTTCTCGAACACCGAGCGCACACCGGTGTCAAGGCAAGCCTTGACTTTGTTGCGCACGTAAACCGTGCTGGCCGGGTCTTCCCCCACCAGGATGACGGCCAGCCCCGGCGTCACACCGCGCGCCTTGAGCGCCAGCACGCGCTTGGCCACATCGGTGCGCAGTTGGGCCGAGAGGGCGATGCCGTCGATGATTTGTGCGTGCTGCTGCATTGTCATGATTTCAGTTCCATCGACATGTCTATAAACTCACATTCTCGTCATTGCGATTGCCACGTCGCTACGCTCCTCGCAATGACGGCCAGCGCGGCAATCCATGGCCCTCAAATACATGGACTGCCACCTCGCTTTGCTCCTCGCAGCGACGAATTTAAGTGGCGTCAAACTTTGGCGCTGCTCTGACCCAAAGCGATTTTCAGCAGGTCGGCCACGGTATTGGCATTGAGTTTTTCCATGATGTTGGCGCGGTGTGCCTCAACCGTCTTGATGCTGATGCCCAGGTCGTCGGCGATCTGCTTGTTGAGCCGTCCGGCCACAATGCGCTCCAGCACCTGTGCTTCGCGCAGCGTCAGGCGCGCCATCAGGGCGTCACGGTTGGCGGTGCTCTGGTATTCGGCAAATGTTTCGGTGGCGTGATCCAGCATGCGTTCGACCAGCGCCAGCAATTGATCTTCCTTGAAGGGTTTCTGGATGAAATCCATGGCGCCTTTTTTCATGCTGTTAACGGCCATGGGCACGTCACCGTGGCCGGTAATGAACACGATAGGCAGCGGCGAGTGGCTCTCCAGCAGGCGACTTTGCAACTCCAGTCCGGTCATGCCGCCCATGCGGATATCGACAATCAGGCACGCCACTTCGCGCGCGTCATAGCGGCTCAAAAATGATTCGGCGGAGTCGAAGCAGCGTACGCGGTAGTCCTTGCCTTCGAGCAGCCATTGCAACGAATCGCGCACCGCTTCGTCGTCATCGACGACATAAACCGTGCCTTTTTTAGGTATCAAACTCATGCTTTGACCTGGATTGAACCGGGTTTCCTTGGTTGTTTGTACGGCCGCTATGTTGGCTTGGGTAGGTGCTGTGCTAGCGGAATCCAGAAGGAAAAACAGCAACCTGTGACTTCATTGCCATTGTAGAGGTTCTCGGCTTTCATTCGGCCCAGGTGCGACTCCACAATCGAGCGGCATAGGCTCAAGCCAATACCCATGCCATCGGCCTTGGTGGAATGAAAAGCTTCGTACAACCGCGCCGTTACTTCGGCTGTCAGCCCTGGGCCAGAATCGGTGACGGCGAATTCAATCACCGCTTTGCCGTCCACCTGCGTTGGCGCCACACGCAAGACGATGTTGCGTTCGGCCGTCGGTCGTTGCGCCGCGTCAATCGATTCAGCTGCGTTCTTGAGCAGGTTGACCAACACCTGTTCGATCAGGATCGGATCCACCAGCAAGTTCGGAATTCGAACCGCAATATGGTGCGTGAGCCTCACATTGCGCCGGCGCATTTCAATTTCCACCAGTTCAATGGCTTCGTCCACCATGCCGCCGATTTCCGATACCGCGCGGTTGGGTTCGCTGCGTTTCACAAAGGAGCGTATGCGCTGGATGATCTGGCCCGCGCGTTGCGCCTGCTTGGCGGTTTTCTCCAGCGCGCCCAGCAAATCCTGTTCACTGATCTGTTGCGCCTTGATGCGCGAGACCATGCCGTTGCAGTAGTTGTTGATCGCCGTGAGCGGTTGGTTGAGTTCATGTGCGACGCTGGAGGCCATTTCACCCATGGTGATCAGGCGGCTGGCGGTCTGGGCACGCTCGGTTTGCGCGGCTGATTGCTCTTCGGCCACCCGGCGTGCGGTGATGTCGGTGGCGATCACCATTTGTGCCAGACGGCCATCGACCCAGCTCAGATAGCGGGTGCGAACCTCTATCCATTTGCCCAAAGCCTGGACATAGAGTTCGGCGCTTTCCGCGTCGCTGTCAGGCAGCGAGTTGGTGGGCAGACCGGCGAAAGCATCGACCTGGTCGAGCGACTCATCGCTAGGGGTGGTCGCAGGCACGCCGGCTTCAGCCGCCAGTTGCAGATGGCCGCCGGCTTGCGTGCCAAACCACAAGCGGTAGAGCTTGTTGGCAAACAGCAGTTCGTCGCTGCCCAAGGGGGCGACCGAGATCGATGCGTCGAGTGCTTCCAGCACCGTGGTAAAACGTTCATGCGAGGCGGAGAGCTGGTCGCGGATCCGGTTGGGCTCGGTGATGTCTGTCATCGAGGTCATCCAGCCGGTCTGTATGCCACGGGCATCAATGAGCGGGGAGACGTACAGGCGCGCGTCAAACAGCGTGCGGTCCTGGCGTTTGACGCGAACCTGCATGCCGCCCGGCAGAGTCTTGCCGGCCAGTTCTTCTTCCAGTCTGGCGGTGCGTGAATCGCGATCGGCCTCCGGCCAATACGGAAAAGGTGCAGATCGACCGAGCAAGTCGGATTCGCGCCAACCTGTCATGCGGCAAAATGCCGCGTTGACATAGGTGATCCGGCCTTGCATGTCGAGCACGCGCATACCGGTCAGCATGGAATTTTCCATGGCGCGCCGAAAGCCTGTTTCAGCCACCAGCGCTTGTTGGGCCTGCAATCGGCGCCGGGTATGGCGCCAGTTGGCAATCAACATCCAGGCGGTCATCACGCTCAGGGCGATGACCAACCAGAACAAGCCACTGGCAATCACACCGAGCGAAGTGCGGTAGGCCTGGGCGCGTATGACCAGGCCGTTGCCGACCGGTGAGACCGGCACCTCGTAAACATTGACCGGGCTGTCCCAAGGCAGGCGGTTGGCCGGGTTGCGTGCTGCAATGGCGGTGCCCGCCAGCAAGCCTCCTTTGGCATCATGAAATGAGACCGCGTAACGGGCCGACACTTCGGCCGGTACGCCGTAGCGGAACAAACCATCGACCGAGTATTCGGCCAGAACAACACCCCGGAAATGGCTGCGATCCATCAGGGGAATGTAGAGTTGCAGCACTGCCGGGACGTCCGCCACCGCCACCGGTTGTTCATAGACCGGTTGCTGCAGTTCGCGCGCCAGTTTGAAGGTGCTCTCACCATCGCTGGTTTCCAGGATGTCGCCTACCGCTCTAAGCTCGCCAGCCGCCAAGCTGGCGGTACCAAAAGTTGCTTTGACGCGCCGCTTGTCGTCAATCCAGCTCAAACTTTGCAGTTCTGCATACTGGTTGACCAGGAGTCCGGCCCGATTCTTGAATTCCTCGCGATTGAGTTCCCGGTTGGCCACTTCGCGGGCGATGCGCATCAATTGCTCCTGGCGTTCCAGCAGACGCAAGCGAAGACGCTGCTGCGTGTATTCGACATCGCGCATCACAGCCTCTTGTTCCCGGTCAATTTCTTCCAGGTGCAAATAGGCAAACGCCGTCACGATGGCGGCCAAGAAGAGTGCGACCGCAATCAAGGGCGCCAGCGCAGCAAAGCGATCCTGGCGCTGCGGTGTCAGGCGTTGCCACCATTTTTTTAAACGGCTCACTGTGCGCAACTTGAAGCTGCCAGGACTTGGAATCAGACGTTGAAGCGGCATGTTCTCAAGTGTAGATGACGTACAGCGCCCAAGCCGGAATCGGAGGCAATTCATCTGGATTGATATTTTGTATCATGAAAATGAATCGCATAATTTGAAATCACGAGACAACTGTGAGAAAATCAAATCTCGGATTTAATTAGCCCAAACAGCAGGAGACCAGCATGTCAGCAGTTCCCGAAAATTCAGTCGGATCAACCACCCCAGATGCGGACACGCAGGAAACCCGCGAGTGGATGGATGCGCTTTCGGCCGTCATTGAGCGCGAAGGCACGGACCGCGCGCATTTCCTGCTGGAGCAACTGCTGGAGCATGCGCGCCAGAGCAGCATCGACATGCCGTTTTCGGCCAACACCGGTTATGTCAATACGATAGAGACGGACCACGAGGAGCGCTGCCCGGGCAACATTGAAATTGAAGAGCGCTTGCGTGCCTATATGCGCTGGAACGCCATGGCGATGGTGGTCAAGGCCAATCGCCATCACCCCGAAGATGGCGGCGACCTGGGCGGGCATATTGGTTCCTTCGCGTCGCTGGCGCACATGCTGGGTGCCGGCTTCAACCATTTCTGGCATGCCGAGAGCGCAAACCACGGCGGCGACTGCCTGTATATCCAGGGCCATTCATCGCCGGGCATTTATGCCCGCGCCTATCTGGAGGGGCGCCTGAGCGAAGAGCAGTTGCTCAACTTCCGCCAGGAAACCGGCGGCAAAGGCCTGTCGAGCTACCCGCACCCCAAACTGATGCCCGAGTTCTGGCAGTTCCCTACGGTGTCGATGGGCCTGGGGCCGCTGATGGCGATTTACCAGGCGCGTTTTTTGAAATACCTGCATGCGCGCGGCATTGCCAATACCGAAAACCGCAAGGTCTGGGTATTCTGCGGCGACGGTGAGATGGACGAGGTCGAATCGCTGGGTGCGATTGGCCTGGCGGCGCGGGAAAAGCTCGACAACCTGATTTTTGTGATCAACTGCAACCTACAGCGTCTGGACGGCCCGGTGCGCGGCAACGGCAAAATCATTCAGGAGTTGGAAAGTACTTTTCGCGGCGCGGGGTGGAACGTGATCAAGCTGGTCTGGGGCAGCAACTGGGACCCGCTGCTGGCGCGTGACAAGGATGGCGCCCTGCGCAAGGTCATGATGGACACGCTCGACGGTGACTACCAGTCCTTCAAGTCCAATGATGGCGCCTACGTGCGCAAGCATTTCTTCGGCCGTGACCCGAAGACGCTGGCGATGGTCGCCAAGATGAGCGACGACGACATCTGGCAGCTGCGCCGAGGCGGCCATGATCCGCAAAAGGTCTATGCCGCCTACCACGCCGCCGTCCATCACACTGGTCAGCCGAGCGTGCTGCTAATCAAGACCGTCAAGGGTTTTGGCATGGGCAAAAGCGGCGAGGGCAAGAACAATGTGCACCAGACCAAGAAGCTGACCGATGAAGACATCAAGATCTTCCGTGATCGCTTCAATATCCCGATTCCTGACAGCCAGATTGCCGACATTCCGTTTTACAAGCCGGCCGACGATACGCCCGAGATGCGCTACCTGCACGAGCGGCGCCAGGAGCTGGGCGGCTACCTGCCGCAGCGGCGTGCTAAAGCCGACGAGCACTTCACGGTGCCCGCG
>Ga0315272_10000731_pt1 | contig 16741 bp, 15 predicted proteins | sample C3_middle_MG_FD_203918 | JGI IMG/M metagenome (GOLD analysis project Ga0315272, IMG submission 203918) | Sediment microbial communities from Yellowstone Lake, YNP, Wyoming, USA - C3_middle | ecosystem: Environmental > Aquatic > Freshwater > Lake > Sediment | place: USA: Wyoming | collected...
GGAAGGGGAGGAGGGAGGAGATCGCCACCACGGAGAGCATAATCTTCCTCACATCCCCCAGCGAGCTTAGGATAGCCGCCGACTTCAGCAGGTGGGTGGAGGGAGGGCCCGAGGCGCTTGTCTACACTCCGCACAACGAGCTCCTGACTCTACACGACATCTGCGGCGAGATGCTGAGAGACCCAGCCAAGGCTCAGCAACAACACGCGGAGTTCATCCAGCGGCTCAACCTCACACAGAGAGACTGCAAGAGACTGCGCTTCTACAGCCCAGCGGAGAGCGGGCAAATAAGCGTCGTCGTGGCGCCGCGCGACGAAGCCCTCGAAGAGAGAATCCCGTGGAGAGACTACGTCGAGTACCTCCAGCCAGGGTCGCTGGACCCCTCCACGGGGGCGGTGGTGCTTAGGCTGATAAAAAGCGGAGAGGACTGGTACCTATGCGAGGTGAGCACAGACGCGCTGAAGGACCTCTGGGACGTCCCCTTCACGTGCAGAGGCAACCCAATGAGGATCCCGGCCTGGCTCAAGGAGGCGATCAATAAATACCAAGACTTCTGCCGCTGGTTGCCCCCAGATGAGGCGAGAGGAAGATTCTGCAACCTACAGGAGTTCGCGGAAGACGTGGGGAGGGGGAAGGTGTGGTCTAAGGTGGCGACCGACCTCCTCTTCGGCCAAGGCGGCTTCGTCAGGGGGAAGGTGGTGCCGCAGGCGGTGTACTGGTACGTGGAGTCCCGGAAGCTACACCCAGTCAAAATAGGCGACGAGGTGATGTACAGCTACATAGTCGAGAAGATCAAGGTCTACGAGCCCAAGAAGCCGCACGGCTACGAACTCTTCACCTACGCATACGCCGTAGAGCTGGACCCCAACGACCTGGCCTGGGTAGACAGAGCCATGCTGTTCCTCCTCGCCGTCCTCAGGAAGAGGTTCCGCATCGACACCAACCTCATAAAGTACTGCCCCTCCTGGGGCAACCTGCTTAAGATCTGGGAGACCGAGCCGGTGGGGCTCCTAAAAGAGCTGAGAGAAATGAGGCCAATCGAGGTCGGCGGCCAGACGCTGACCTGCGAAACGCTGAGGAGAGCCGTAGAGGAGGAAAAACTAGACGAATACATGAAGATGCTCATCGAAAAGGAGGAGCCCGAGGCGCTCCACGGCGTATCGGTGGAGGAGCTGAGAAGAGCCGCGGCGCGCTTCGTCTACTACCTCTGCGACGCCGTCCCCGCAAAGATAAAAGACGCAGAGATCCCCATCCCCAAGACCCGGCCCAACATAGTAGCTGTAGACCAATTCGGCGACGTCTTCTACGTACACGACACAGAGAAATCCACAGAACACACCACAGCCACAGAAGCCCTCCAAGAGGCAGTGCGCCGGGCGGCAGACAAATTCGCAGAAGCCGTCGTATACTTCGGCGAAGACAAAAAACTACAAGAAGCAAGACTGCCGCCGTGGATCAACCGCAACGCAATAATCAACCTCGCCAAAGAGCTGGAGAAATATGCGGAAGGCCCCCTCTCCCTCACCTCCATAAGACGCGAAATATTCGGCAAAACAGACCTACTAGAACTGGAACTAGCCATAAACCAAAAGACTCAAAACCTCCCAGAAGCCAAAACCAGCGAAGAATACCACAAACTACTCCGCGTGAGGTTCGAAACGATAGCCTGGCTCTACAACCTATACAAAAGACTCACCTCCTAAAGCCCACCCTCAGTATAAACTCCCTCTCCCTGCCCACGTAGTGATTGAAGCGGCCGCCGCAGTCTCTGCAGATGTAATGCGTCACGTGGAACCCCATCTTCGGCATATCCCACTCCTTCACCCTCTCCACGTTAGAAGAGCCGCAGTAGGGACACTTCATATGTAACAATATACTCAGGTATTATATCAGTATCGGTCAGGATAGCTAGATTTAAACGTGGAGAGTTATACATGGAGACCCTCCTTGAGAGGGGAATACCCATCGATGCGATTAACGAGTACTCAGCGGTGGAGAAGGGGCCGGGGCGGCCGCCGCATTGGGAGATGGTGTTTTGGTGGACGCGGAAGCCTCTGGCTGGGGCTAGGGCGGTGGTGGCGGCGTCTCTACTCCCGGCCGAGGCGTACCAGACGCCGGAGCAGTTCCTAAACGACCTCTTCCCCTGCAGAAACGGCCGCAAAACCGTCCACGCCTGCAACCCCGCATCCCGCTTGGTGGAGAAGATGCGGGGCAAGAAGATGCTGGATCCCTTTGCCGGCTTCGGCTCGATTCCGCTGGAGGCCGCCAGGCTGGGGGCCGAGGCGGTGGCCGTGGAGCTCCTCCCCACGGCATATGTCTTCCTCAAGGCGGTGCTGGAGTTCCCCCGCCGGGTGAAGCCGCAGGACGTGGAGAAGTGGGGCAGGTGGGTGGTTGAGAGACTGAGGGAGGAGACGAAGGAGCTCTACGACGCCGACATCTACATCGGCACCTGGGAGGTCAAGTGCCCGGTGTGCGGCCGCTACACGCCGCTGGTGGGCAACTGGTGGCTCGCCAGGGTGAGGGGCAAGGAGGGCTACGAGCGGCTGGCCTGGATGGAGTGGCGAGACGGCCGCATCGAGGTCCGAGACCTAAACGAGGAGTGCAGAAAAGAGGGAGGTAGCTCTTGCGACGAGCTGAGGGCCGAGGTCTCGACGAGGGGCGAGGAGGGGGAGGGCGGCTCCGTGGTGTGGCGTGGCAGGAGGTACGCCGTCCCCCTCAAAAACGTAGACGCTAGGCGCGAGACGGCGCAGTGTCTCCACTGCCACGCCGAGATAAACCACCGCGTAGTGAACGGCAAACTCGTCAAAGGCAAGAAAGGCGAGGGCGACTGGTACGTCAAGTGGGCGCTTAAGCAGTGGAACGCCAACTACGAGCGGTACCTAAAAGGCGAAATCACGCTGGAGGAACTCAAAAACTCCCCCGCCCGCCCCACCCTACTGATAAAGATACGCATAGAAAACGGCGACCTAAAATTCCAGCCAACCACGCCCCAAGACGTGGAGAAGCTGTGGAAAGCCGCCGAGGAGCTAAGGAAGATGTGGGGAGATCCGGACATACCAAATGAGCAGATGCCAATGTATGAAAATAGGCGGATAACGCCAGTACTAGGTGCAACAAAGTGGTATCAGCTCTTTAATCCGCGTCAGCTCCTCGTTCTCGTCAAGCTGGTGAAGCTTATCAAGGAGGCTGGCCGCCTCGCCGAGGAGGAGAAGCTAAGGGAGGGCGCCAGCGGAGAAGAGGCGAAGAAATACGCCGAGGCCGTGACGACGTACCTAGCAGTAGCGCTTTCCAAGCATGTTGATTGGAATTCTATGATGTCTGGGTGGCAATTGTCATATCTCATAGCGGCACATACGCTTGCCATGAGGGGAATTGCTATGGTTTGGAATTGGGGGGAGTATTCGCCTCACTCAACCTACAGAGGAACTATATCTGCTATGCTGAAATCTGTAGTTGAAGCAGTTGAATATCTCAATTCTAGATTGACGGAATCTGCAGGAAATGCCAAGGTAGTCCTCGACGACGCTACTGAGCTTTCTAGGCTTGAGGGGGAGAGGTTTGACGTCGTTGTGACTGATCCGCCGTATGCGGATGACGTGCCTTATGCGGAGCTGAGCGACTTCTACTACGTGTGGCTTAAGCGTGCCCTGAGCGGCGTGGAGGGCGGCGAGTTGCGGCCGCGTTACCTGCCGGAGGCCTTCTTCGACGAGTTCGGCCTGGAGATACCTACGCAGTGGCAGAGGTTTGCACCTAGAGAGGTGAGCGAGAACGAAGGGCGGTGGGAGCACTTCGGCATGAAGGTGACATTCGCCGACCTGCTGTCGAGGGCCTTCAGCAACGTGGTGCGGTTCCTTAAGGAGGATGGTCTCCTGGTGGTGTATTACGTGGCTAAGAAGCCGGAGTCTTGGGAGGCCCTTATAGACGCCTTGTGGCGGCGGGGCGGCATGACGCTTACCGCGGCCTACCCCGTGGAGACTGAGGCGGAGGAGAGCGTGGTGGCTAGGGGGAAGGCGTCTGTGCTGGGTGGCTACGTGTCGGCTTGGAGGAGACGGCCCGGCGAGAGGCCGCTGGAGCTGGACGCCGCGTGGGAGGCGGCCGTGGCGGAGGTGGCGAGGAGGGTGGAGGGGCGGATGAAGTTGATGGGGAGGAAGAACGGGGCGACTGCGTGGGTGTACTACTACATGGCGGCTTTGGAGTACTTGACTGCGTATTTCCCGGTGCGGATGGGTGGCGTGGAGCTGGACTCGGGAGGCTTGCTGAGGGCGGCTGTGTCGCTTGCCTTCGACGCGCTTATGAAGGCGGCTGGGGTCAGGCTGGGCGACCGGGCGGCGTATGCCTACCTCGCGCTTAGGATTCTGGAGAACGAGCGGGGCTACGTGGACAGCGACGCCCTCGCCCACGTGGAGCGCATGACCGGCCTGACCCACGTGGAGTTGGCGAAGCTGGGCCTCATAAGGGAGGCTGAGACGGGGGGGCCGAGGGTGGCTAAGCGGAAGGTGTTTGAGGTTTTGGCGCCGCGGAGCGACGCCGTGGATGAGATGAGGCGGGTCTACACAGCGCAGAGGGGCAAGTCGCCTGCGCTGGACTGCCTGCGGCAGATGCAGCTCAACCTGCTGGCCAAGGCCCCCGTCTCCTGCAGCCCCGAGGCTAGGCAGGAGGCTTTGGCCCTCGCCAAGGCGCTGGTGGAGCTGGCCAAGGCGGGCATCCTCGACGAGGATGACCCCGACGTGAAGTTGGCGAAGGCGGCTGGGGGGCTGGAGTGGTGGCAGTAACAAAAATGTAATATAGTGGGGTTTACAGCTCTATATGTCTTTTGTGAAGCTTCTCGCCGAGGGGAGGGTCAGCCCGGCGGTTGACGTCTACGAGGTCTATAGGGCCCTCTTTCTCAACGCGCAGCCGGCGCCTCAGCACGAGCTTTACTGCCAGCCGGATTCTTTTCTGAAAGTGACCTACGTGACGCCGGGGTTTAGGCAGTACGTGGAGGATTTCCTGCGCCGCTTGGCGTCGGGGGAGCCGCAGATCTACCTGCTTCCGGCTCTCTTCGGGGCGGGCAAGTCGCACTTCCTCGCCTTCGTCTTGCACATAATTGCGCTGTATAGGAGGTGTAAGGGGAGTGGGGAGTGTGTGAGGAGGCATCTGGCGGAGTTGGGCATAGAGCTTGAGGCGCCTACCCTTGAGCGGGTTCCCAACGTGGCGGTTTTCCGCCACGACCGGGAGCCTGAGGCTGTGGCTGCTCAGCTGTGGAACTCCCGCACGAAGGATGGGTTGAGGGATGTGGTGAGGCGGAACGCGCCGCTTGTGGTGGTCTTCGACGAGGCTCAGTACTTCGACGAGAGGCCGGGCTTCGTGTCGTGGCTTCAGACGCTTGCGGAGGTGGTTTCTGAAAGCCGGGGGGCCTACCTCTTCGTGTCTTACGCCCTCTTCCCGGAGTCGCGTCCGGCGACTGAGGCGGCTTCTTCTCTCTTTGTGGTGCAGAGGATGAACCACGTGAAGGTGGCTCTCGACACGGTGAGGAACATCGCCTTGGTCTTTAGGCGGTGGGCCGGCGTCCAGCCCGCCCGCGTGGACCTGGCCCCGTTGAGGGGGGTGGTGCGGGATGAGAAGCTTGCCGAGTACGAGAGGCGGCTTCAGGATTCCTACCCATTCAACCCGGTGTTTCTCGACGTGTTGCTTAGGCTGGCTGACGAGTCTGTGGCAGAACGCACCAGGGTTCAGCTGACGAGGGAGCTCCTGCGTACGCTGTCTCGCGCCTATCTGAACGCGGCGTCGGGCGAGCTGGTGACCTTCGCCCACCTCCCCGAGCCGAGGGATCTGCTCATCATCGGGGGGCCTTACGCCGATTATTGGAGCCGCCTCTTGTCGCTGTATGAGGAGGATGTCAAGAAGGCGGGCGGGAAGGCCGCCGTCTCCGTCCTTAGGCACGTCCTGCTTGTTACTTTCTTGGCGAAGCTCCTCCCGGTGGCGGTGCTCTACCCGACGGAGGACGACTTGGTGCTGGGGGCCTACAACGGGGTCGACGTGAGGCCTGTGGATGTGAGGGACGTGTTGGCTCGGGTGACCGACGTGGGTCTGCACGTGGCGAGGCTTGGGGATAGGTACGTCTACTGGTTCGTGGGCGATGAGGTGTACGCGATTAGGGAGGCTATGGGCAAGTTTTCAGATGAGGACGGCTGGGAGGTGGTGGCGGATGAGGTGGCCAGCTTGCTGAGGGAGAGGGCCGGCGCCTTTTCGGCGGTCTACATCTCGGGGCCCGGGGAGAAGACGTTGGGTAAGGTGAGGGTGGTGTCGACGCGGGACGCCTGGCAGAAGGCGCTGGAGGAGGTGGACAAGTCCGTCCTCGCGGTGGATCTCCTGGAGTTCGGCGTGCCGAGGCGGCACAACAACTTGTTTGTGGTTAGGCGGGACGACAGGGCTGAGCTCCCCCCAGACGCCAGGGATCTGCTCTCCAGGCTGGTGAACGTCTCCAGCGTTAGGGAGGGGGCGGTGGCCCTCGGCCAGCTCGTCAAGGCCGTTGAGGAGGTTCTGGGTAACCTCCCCATGTACTTCCCGGACCTCCTCGGGGAGGAGGGGGATGAGCGGCTGAAGCGGGAGATGGAGCAGCTGCTCCGTTCTAGGGTTGAGCGTTGGAGGGAGAGAGCGAAGGCGTCGCTGAAAAACGTGGCGTATACGTGGCTTCGGAGGGTGGCGGCGGGGTTCGCCGACGTCGAGGCCAGGCGGCTGGATGAGTACCTCACTGACGTCGCCAGGCGGAGGGCTGACCTCATCTCGCAGGTGGTGAGGTCTCTGTTTGAGAAGGACGTGGTGGAGTGGGACGGCTTCAAGAAGCTGGGGGATCTCTGGAGCGTGTATCTCTTCAACGAGCGCTTGCCGGCGGCTCCGATATCTTTTGACGAGTTTGTGGATGCTGTGCGGGACTACTGCGCCGGGTGTAGATGTCTCTTTGAGGTGGATGGGTCTGTGAGGTGGCTTTCTAAGTCGGGTTGCGAGGTTCCGCCTCTGGACAAGGACACGGGGGTGGCGCCGCTTATGTGGCGGGGCCGGCTCCAGGAGTGGGCTGTGGAGGCGTTCTTGAGGCAACTGGCTCAGCTCTCCACGGGCTCTTCGCGGCTCTACGTGGTGTACAGGAGGCCGAGCGGGGAGGAGGTTAAAAGGGCTGTGGACGAGCTTCTGGCCGCGCGGTCTGAGTGGTCGTTTCTGACGGAGGGTAGGGTCGTGGAGGAGGTGCTCCAGAGGGGCATCGACGTGAGGGTTGACGGGGCGCCTGCGCCGGTGGTGGAGCGGACGCCGGGGTCCCGGCTTGTGGTGGAGGTGGTGGCCACCGACGACCTTCTGGCTGTGAAGTACAGGCTGAACGTATGGGCTGAGGAGCGGGAGGAGGGGGTGTCGGGGCGGCGCTACGTCTTTGAGGTGGACGTCCCTGCGGAGCCGGGGGCGTACGCCCTTGAGGTGGAGGGCGTGTTTAGAGACGGGGCGCGGGACAGGAAGACCGTCACAATTAAGGTTAGGGGGAGGTGTAAGAGGGGGGTGACGAAGTTCGAGGTGGGCCCGGGCGACGTGTTGAGGGCGGTCCAGGCAACCTCTGTGCAGGACGCCGAGTCGTTGTTGAACTACTTCGCCGGGAGGGGGCTTGTCTTTGTTTTTGAGGTGGGGGCGAGGAAGGCGGATCCAGAGACGGAGCTTAGCCTAAACGCGAAGTTCGCGGTGTCGGGCGCCGAGGCCAGGAACAGGGCTCTTAGGCTTCTGCGGGCGGTGCAAGACGTGTCGCCTGCAGTAGACGCCGTGTTTAGGTTCAAGCAGCCTGTGGCGGTGGACGAGGACATGGTTCAGAGGTTCAAGGGGAGGCCTCTCAAGTACGAGGTGGAGGTGGAGGAGGAATGTTGATCAAGAGGAGGGGGCCTCGGCGGGTGGCCGTAATTGCGGCTGAGGGCAGGTTCGAGGTTGGCGTGCCGCTTGAGGAGGTGGCTGGGTTTCTGCGGAGGCTTTGGCCTTGGGAGTTCGGCAGGCACGTGGAGGAGGGGGAGGGGGTGCTGGTGTTTAGGGATAGGGTGCCGTTTGAGAGGGCGCTTGTCTACCTCCTGGCGAGGAGGGGCGGGCTTCCGCCCGGCGACGCGGAGTTCCTCGCCGCGTCTCTCCGGCTCCACGAGACGGCGCTGATCGCAGACGCCTTGCTCTACCGGCTGTGGCTCTGCAGGTCGGGGGGCGGCGGCTGCAGGCGGGTGGTGGACGCCTTCGCCAAGATGGCTAAGGCGTATCGGGAGGTCCTGCCGTGACTTCTCTAGTAGAGATCCTCAGGTCGGCGGGGAAGGAGCTGTACAGACACCAGCTGGATTTTGTGTCTGACGCCCTCTGGCTGGCGCGGCCCCGGGTCTTGCTGGCGGACGACGTGGGGCTTGGGAAGACCATCCAGGCCCTTCTCCTCGTCAAGGCGTTGATGGATATGGGCAGGGTTAACCACGTCTTGGTGGTGGTGCCCCGCGCCGTGTTGGGGCAGTGGGAGGAGGAGCTCCGGCGGTTCGACGTCCCCCACTTCACTGTGGAGAACCCGGAGTTCCCCATAGGCCACAGGGTGTACCTTGTCACGCTGGACAGGGCGAAGATGCCGGAGTACCTCGAGGCGCTGAGCCGCATCCAGTGGGATCTCGTGGTGGTGGACGAGGCGCATAAGATCAGGCTGGGGACGCAGAGGCAGCGGCTTTCGCACCTCTGCAAGGCGGCGGGCGGCTGCCTCCTCTTGACCGCCACCCCGCACACAGGCGACGAGAGGGACTTCCAGTTCCTCAAGTCTCTTGTCGACGTCGTTGTCAGGAGGGAGAAGAAGGATGTGGAGGAGTACGAGGGTAAGAAGATCTTCCCCTCCATAAGGTACTGGGTGGTGCAGGTGAAGGCCTCTAGGGAGGAGGCGCAGGCGCTCTACGCGGTGCTCAGCCTTCTGAAAAAAGCCAACGTGGAGCCCATTGTGAGGGTTGTGGTGGAGAAGAGGGCCATGTCGAGCCCCGTCTCTTTCTTCAAGACCTTGGGCCGGGTGGTCGGGGGGAGGTGCGACGAGGAGGCCCTTGAGGAGGGGGAGCTCGACGCGTGTATAGGCAACGTGGCGGGGTGGAGGGATTTGGCGGCGTATGCGGAGAGGTTCGCCTCCGCCTCCGATAGGAAGCTCGACGCGTTGAGGAGGCTGGTGGAGGTCTTGAGGGGCCGCAAAATCTTGGTCTTCACCGAGTACGCCACGACGGCGGAGTACCTCTTCAACGCCTTTGCCTCGGGCTGTAAGGTGGTGGACTCGGGGGACGGCTTCGCTAGGGCCGACTGCGGCCGGCTGGGCGTCATGTACGCCACGTCGCGGGCCAGGGAGAAGATAGACGTGGGCCGAGAGGCGGCGCTTCTGGCGGAGAGCCACGAGACCGCCCTCTTCATCTCCACGGACATAATGTCGGAGGGCGTCAACCTGCAGAGCTTCGACGTGGTTGTTAACTACGAGGTGGTGTGGAGCCCCACTAGACACGTCCAGCGGGTGGGGAGGATCTGGCGGTTCGGCCAGAGGGCGGACCCCATATACGTGGTGGACATGGTGTTGAAGACGCCGGCCGCCGAGAGGGATGAGTTCGACATGTACCTCTCCCTCTTGGAGAAGTTGTATGAGATCTCGCTCAGGGCTCTGCCGCCTCAGAGCTACGGCGAGTTTGAGGTGTATGAAGTTGCCGAGGACACGTTTAGAAGAGTTCTCGAGGTGGGGTCCTCGGCGTTTCTCACAGAGGCGGAGGTGTACGAGGCGGCCGCCGGCGGGCGGCTGGAGGCGCTTAAAAAGAAGATCGAGGCCATTATGAGGGAGAGGGAGAAGATTAGGTGGAAGCCTAGGCAGCTGGTGGAGGAGGGGCTGGAGGCTAAGCTGGGGCCTCTGCCGGGGAGGCGGGCGGAGCCCGGCGGGGGGTACTACGTGGCCTACGTGGAGTACCTAGCCGACAGCGCGCCGCTGTATAGAGAACGCATGTTGGTGCGCCTCGCGTCTCCGCTCAGCCGGAGCAGAGAGGTGCCGGAGGCTCTCTACCGCGAGGCGGAGGTGCCGTGGGACGCCGTGGAGGAGGAGCGGGGCGAGGTGAAGGAAGACGAGCGGAGTCAGGTGGAGCGGAAGATCCACGAGGAGGTCTGGCTCAGCCGCCTAAAGCCCTACCTGGAGAAGGTGCGGAGCCTTCTGCCCATCGGCGCGCCGCGGTACAGAGTGGCGGGGGTCGTGAGGGCGAGGGTGGTGGGCGTGGAGGTCGTCGCGGGGGGCTTTGAGGAGCTGGTGTGGCAGGAGGTGAAGAGGAGCCGGAACATCATGCGGAGCGAGCTCGCCGCGGCTAACTGCGTCAAGGCTTGGCTGGCGCAGAACGGCTACATCGTTAGGGAGGACTACGCAAGCGTGCGGCGGCCCTTCGACATGGTTGTGGCCAAGGGGGGTCAGACGTACGTGGTTGAGGTGAAGGGGAAGTGGGTGGGGAGGCGTGACGACCCCATATCCTTCACGGCCAACGAGATAGACTTCGCCTCCCGGTTCCCAGACCGGTACATAGTCTGCATCGCCTACACAGACGGCGACAGGTGCGTGGAGCTGACCTGCCAGCCCTTCGACCAGTTCCAAAAAGAGTGGGTACTTGAGACGGTCCGCGGCATAGAGTACAAATACAACGCCAGGAAAAGGCAAGGCTCCTAGGCAAATCGCGACGCATTGTTGCCGCAACTGCAGGCGTCGACCAGTAAGGTACCGAAACCCAGCCGGCTCAAGGCGCGATAAATAACCATGGTTACACCACTCATCAGCTCTCAAGCTCAAGCAGTGCAATCAAATACAAGCCCCATATACGACGTAGACACCTTAATCAGCGAGGCCGGAAATACCGTAGCGATAGACACTGTCGTTGCCACGGCATCAAGCCCACCTGGCGGATTCTATATACTTATCAAGCATCATCTTGCCAAAGGCATAAGGAGAACTAACGAGGTTCATAAGATGCATAAAGACAATATACACAAACGCCTCATTAAGAACATGCATCGAGGAGTAGCAACCACACCCATGGCACACCTAACGAGTCGGTTCTAAATTAAGATTTATACTTGTTACTAAAACAGGAGTAATGCGAGGGGTAATGGCGCAACGATGACCTTGTCATCGCGAAGATCTAGCTTGTCCCCATCCAGCGTCGCGTAGATGCAGTATAAAACATTGACGTCTTTTAAAGTCTTACTAATATCATCGGGAGCACTCTTACATTTATCAAGGTGTTTTTTATCAAAGCTCCTCGAGACCTCGAAGAGAATTCCTAGGTTTACTTTGCCACGTTTCTCATCGGTGTATCCAACCTTTATGAGGGCATCAATTTCGTAATTATTGATCTTGACGTAATTAACGTATTTACTCAACGGAGGCTTATCCTTCTCAGGCCTACCGCACGAGACGCTCATTGCGTAGGCACCAAGGGCTAGGTTCGACAATGTAATGGCTTCAAGGTAGTGCCCAAGTTCGGCGCTTAAGTCATTGGTTTCCGGCTTTTTTTGAGCTTGCTGTTTAGGCTCTATTGACACTAAGTCATTAATGGCCCCCAGGATCTCACTAAACACACTTGGATATTCCTTATTACCGACCATGTGCGTATAGTATAGGTATGCACCGATTAAGTACCTGGGGTCTGTGAATACGTACTTAACCATATTTTGCTCTTTATACTGTTTTATTCCTATAATAACCCCACTATCATCTAAATACGTAGTGGCACCTAATACGGCTTTATGCAGATCCTCTTGTCTCCGCCCTACATTCCACCAAAATGAAATTTCTTGCACCTTTTTAATAACTTCACCAAGAAGACTCTCTTGGTTAGTTTCTAAGCCCTCTTTCATCACCTTCTCCGCAAAATACATCATAACCGCTTGGAGAGCTACTTGGAATAGCACGTAATTAATTCCCCCGTAATACCTACCGTATACCCTTGCATCCTCAAGAATCTCTTCTACAGTTTTAAAGAACATGTGACTAAAGTCCTCTAACATTGTATTGTTTAAGCAATCATCTACGCACTTAATACCATGTGCAGTACCACCACAAGTTAAGTAACACCTAAACAGCCTCATTAAAAAGACGTAACCATCACGATTATTATGATCGAGAGATTCGCGAAGACTCTTGAGAAATTCGTGAACTATATCGATGTTGCTTAAATTATCTATGCGTTTGCATCCCTTTAAATGCTTCTTCCTTAAGAAATTTCGGATGTTTTTATTCATCATTTCTGCCACTTCAACGAACCTTAGCGGCAGGACTTTAATGGAGTTATAATCAGACTTTCTTAACTCAGGTCGTCTTCCGATTGCGGTTGATGGCGCAATCAATACGAGCTTAGTCTTCGGTAATTGCGAATTAATCCTGACTAAATCCTCATCACTGCACAGGTGCGCATCGTCTAGCACAATTATTGGCTCTATGTCGTAATGAGGCAACAACGGGATGTCTTCTGTATAGAAACGTGCAAGATTCACTAATCGTAGCACAACATCAGCCGTAATTGGGCATTGTAGGAACACCGGTAAATATTGTTTTTGGAACACCGGTGAGTATTGTTTTTCTTCCTTCTGCTCACGTCTATCTTGTTCCTGCCTCTCCTCCTTCTGTTCCGGCTTCTTTTCGCACGTCGCACTTGACTGATAAGCCAGGTCTAGCACGGCCAGTCTTACGTATAGGGATTTCCCGACATCCCTAGAACCATAAACAAGAACCCTATTATGGCTCTTTATAATACTGGATAAAACACTAACGATACGTGGGTACTGCAAGCATTCCTCTTCCCTCTTCTCCTCTAACTCCATCACGCTAATCTCTACATCCTTTAGGAGATTTTATATGTATCATTTAGGATCAATATTACCAATGAATTCTTCGAGTAGTGTTTTCATTAAATCGTGGAATGTGGATATTAGGTCGCTATCAGCCGAGAACCAGAGAAGTAATGCTGATGTAGGTAAGATTAGGGATGTTGCAACGAGTATGGGCGCAATAATTCCATTGATAGGAGTAGGTGTGTATTATCGACAGCACAAGCCCAATGCCGACAATGCACCATTGATGTACCTGCCAGTAATGCACCCGCCATAGCTCCAAAACGGCTTTCCACTACCGAGTTCCCTAATCTCGATTGCTGAGATTCGCACCAGCAACGTCGTATTGGGACCTGCATGTCTAGTATGTCCTAAGCCCTAATCATGTTATCCATCATAGGCTTCTTGTAAATCTTCAACAGATTGAGAGCCTCCCCAAGTCCCATGACCACGAGACCAAAGCCGCTATTGACCAGGTGATCAACCATCTCAACAGCCTCCTGAGGAGACCAAAGAAACAACATATCCCAGCAGTACTCCCTATGAACCTTAGCCTTAACTAAGGCATCGCCTTGGTTTATTGGCATAAGTGCCTTCTTTGGTAAACCAAATGGTGGGTTTTCGCTGGCTATTAGTGCTTTATCCCTCATTATGAGGGCTACTGTGCCTAGGCTTAGGGTCACCAACTCCTTCCTCCTATTCAGGTCGATGCCGCATACGAATATCGTTTTCTTCTTGATCAAGCCCGTTTGTATCTGTAGGCAGTTATACATCGATTGGTTAATTACTGATTTAAAAGGCGGGTTGGAGAGGAAGAGGGAAAAATCGTTGGTTTCAGATTTGATGCTTTTGGTTAGGCGGTGTCTCGTCGCTCTTTGCCTCGCCTAATTGTCTCTCGTTCACGTCAAATATGATGACCGTGTACTCCTTGGGTGCGTCGTTAAGGTGGCCCAGCCTAATCACTGTCCTCCTACCTTCCTCGGTTTTGAATACTACGGGCCTCGCATCGTTATTGAGGAGCAACTTGACTGACTCATTGATTACGTCCTCCCTCCCTAACTCGCCCACCCAACGGTTGTGCCGCTTAAAGCGAGCAATGACTTGGAGGTGCTCAGGGACATCGCGCACCTACACAGTGTTAGGAGAGCTGTTCGGCGCCATTGCCGGCAGGAAGGTCGACGCAGTTTACGTAATAACGCCGTTCATCCAAGACAGAAACCCCGACGCCGTGATCGCCGTCGCGAGCTCCATGGGCATCGTCGTAGTGTGGTCTAGGCCGTGACGCGGCCGATCTCCAGGTAGGTTGCGCTCAGCCGGTTAATGTTAAGGCGACGCGCATAGCCCTATAGGCTCGGCGAAGTGTGCCGATGAAGTTAGCGGCAATAAAGGGTATTTCTCCAGAAGGGTAGAGAGCGTTGGTAAAATAGGGTTCAGGCGTTGGGGGTTCGGTGAACTCATCACGATAAGGGCTCCTGACCTTAGGGGTGCGCCGGGGGTTCTGTATTGCGTGTAATCTCCGCCTTGGCGTTCCGCCGCGGCGTCTGCCGTCGGTCGGCGGCGCGATCGGCCTTTATCGAGCCATCTGCGGTCCAGGCGGCGGGTTGGGTCCGTCTCCGTATGGGGCGAAAATACATAAAGTGGGACTGACATGTGGGACGTGATGAGGAAGGTGGACGGCAAGGGGAGGCTGTTCCTCGGCAGGGACTATGCGGGGAAGACGGTCTATGTCGTAGAGGTTGGGGGCGGCTTGGTGGTGACGCAGGACAGGGACTTAGCCGAGAGGGCGAGGGCCCTCGGCGTCAAGGCGCTTCTAGAGGTCTACTACAGACTGCTCGACCTAGTCGGCGAGCCTGCTGCAGAGGACGTCGAGAGGGCGGTGGAGGAGGCCGTATGGAGAGATGTGTCGTCGACACGTCGGTCTTGATCTCTAAGCGGCTCTCCAATGCGCAAAGAGGTACGTGACTTCGGTAGTTCTGCTGGAGTACATGACGTGGGCCAGGAGGTCGGCCGAGGAAGCGGCGGAGCCGAGGAGGCGTGGCTACGTTAGGCTTCTACAGCTGTTGCCCAGCCTCCTCCGCCAGCACGACATAAGAGTTGCGGATGGAGTCACGGTGAAGACGTGGATAACGCCGTCAAGTGGGTTCTCGAAAGAGACGTGAATCCCGGCGATGCCCTCATATCGGCCGTAGCCCGGAGACTAGACGCCGTGGTGATCACCAGAGACAGAGACTGGGAAAGGTTGCCGGAGGTTGAGAGCATAATTCTGCCCTAGCCGCCAGCACGGCGATGCCGTTGCAAAAGCATGCGCTGTAGATCACGATTTTTCGCGTCTGGCGTCAGCGCGGAGTGGCATGCACGTGGTTGCATCCAGCCGGTGGCCTGATTAATAGATTCAAACGCATAACCTGTCTATATTGTGGAGCAGGATCGGACCGTGAAACTGGAGCTGGACTGGAACAAGCTTGAAGAAGTCGTCGAGAGGGCAATACGCAAAGCGAGGACGGAGGAGCTTAAGGAGGTGGCCGAAGCCATAAAGACGCTGGCCGACTACATGAAGACCGGTTTCGAGGCGATGTTTAAAGCTGTAGAAGAGTTGAGAATCGCCATTGTAGAAATGCGTAAGACATACGACGAGCGGCTTAAAAGGGTTGAAGTCACCTTGGGGTATCTGGGTGGAAGGTGGGGTAGGGACTTGGAAAAAGTGGTTCTTGAGCTGTTCAAAGAGGCGCTTGAGCGCAGAGGCGTCGAGACTGAGAGGGTAGAGAAGCTGGTACTCAAGACCGACGTCGGCGCGATCGACGTCTACATCCACGACGGAAGGGGATATCTAATTGAAGTCAAGTCCGTGGCTTACGGCGACGATGTGGGGTGGTTCGCCTGGAGGGCCAAGCTGGCGGCCGAGGAGTTGGCGAGGCAAGGCAAGAGTGTAGAGAGGCTTATCCTCGTCGCCGTCCACATAGACAAAGAGGCGCTGGAAAAGGCGAGAGAGTTAGGCATAGACGTCATATACGGCAACGTCTTAGACTAGCCCCCTCCTTTCGCCGGCGCTTAAACGTCTCTGCGGCGCGCCGCGCAGAAGGCCGGGAGCACGAGGCTGTTGAAGACAGCTGTCTCGTCCTGTCTCTCACCGAAGGCTGAGAAACAGCTCCTCAGCCGCATGGGCTTCATATGAGGCGCCCCGCGGGCGCTTTCGGCGGAGTAGACCGCAGACTCTGGGCCGTCTTCGGGCGGCGTATTGTTTATATGTGGCAGACGGCTGGTTGCCATGCCTCGTTTTGGTAGTAGGGACGTGTCCGCCGGGGTGCGGCCATGAGGACGGTGGCGGTTAAGTTGGCGTATAGGTTCTACGCAGATGAGGCGGTGTTGGAGGTGTTGATGTCGATGCCGGGTGTCTACAACGCGTACGTCGATGGGGACACAGCGGTGTTGGAGGTGGACGAGGCCGTGGTGAAGCCTGGAGAGGCTGTGAGGATGTTGATGGACCTCGGCTACGAGCTAGTCCTGCCTCACTTCGTCTTTGCGGTTAAGAAGGGCGACCCGTGGCGGGTCAAAGACCTCGTGGAGAAAGACCTCCCGCCGCACGTCGTGGCGTCCTTCTTCGACGTGTCCTCGCGGCTGGCCTACGTGGTGACCCTCCCCGACGTCTCAGCCGAAGAGGCGGCGAGGTATCTGGCCGAGAGGGGTCTACGCGCCGAGTTAGTGAGCTCCTACCAAGGCCCCGTCAGGCTCAGCTTTGGATAAAGTCGACGCTGCCCAGGGCATAGAGATAGGCGGCTCTGGAGACCTCCAGCAACGCGCCGAAGACGTCTCCGTTGGCGCCCCCCAGATGCTTGTAGAGGGCAAGGAAGAATAGTACGCCGGCCGCCGTAGCCGCAACGGCCGCAACCGGGCGGTAGGC
>Ga0315272_10000732_pt1 | contig 16731 bp, 13 predicted proteins | sample C3_middle_MG_FD_203918 | JGI IMG/M metagenome (GOLD analysis project Ga0315272, IMG submission 203918) | Sediment microbial communities from Yellowstone Lake, YNP, Wyoming, USA - C3_middle | ecosystem: Environmental > Aquatic > Freshwater > Lake > Sediment | place: USA: Wyoming | collected...
GGGGGGGGGGCCGGCCCCCCCCCCGCGGCTCTGGAGAGCCGCCCCACAACACGAGAGTCGCCCCACGAGGAACAGGAGAGAAAGATGATCGACGTTCGAAAAGAACATCCGGAATACGTGGCGCTAAATGCCGTGTGGCCGAAGTACCGCGACATGTACGCGGGAGGAGAACAGTTCACGGCGCGAGCGGGACAGTACCTGATTCCGCGGCTGAGGGAGCCGGGAGACGTGTTCCTGGAGCGTACGAACCGCGCGTTCTACGAGAACTATATCGGGTCGATCATCGACTGGTACGCCGCGACACTCTTCCGGCGTGAGCCAACGCTCACCTTTGAAGGAAAGGACGACCAGGCGCGCCAGTTCTACAGCGAATTCGCGGACAACTGCGATTTGCGCGGATCGACGCTGAGCGATTTCTTCCGCCGGCAACACGTTCAACGTCGTGGAGTCATCGGCAGCCCTCACCGATGGAGGCGCAAACGAATTACTCGTGGCGCAGTTCAACCCGCCGCGACAGAGGGTGGCCTCGCTGCCGGCGCCAGAAATCGGGCAATCCGCCACGATTGCCGCAGGAGGGATGCTGAAGGCCGGAACGAAGGTTTTGTATTATGCCGTGACCGCAGTCGACAGCGCGGGAGCAGAATCCCGAATCTCCCAGGTCATCCAGATCGTAACTGGAGCCATGGAGACGGGCTTCAGCGTCACTCTCAGCGGATTGGCCGCTCCGACGGGCGCGACGGCGATGCGTGTTTATCGGGGCGAACGCGTTTTCGATCTGCTCTACCTTGCCGACATCGCCGTAAACCTCACATCCTGGACCGACCAAGGCTGCGACCTCTCGCCAATGCGCCCGCCCGACCCAAGATACGACCACGCCAACTTCTACTGGAGGGCGGAACTGACGGCATCACTTCCGATTAGCAGCCTGTCAGGCGAGACGATTGTTGTGCCTGATGGGGGCTATCAGACCGACCAGTTTGCGGGGAGCACACTCATCGTGGTGTCCGGGAGTTCGAAGGACTGGCAAACAAGCGTGGTTGCCAACACCAACGTCAGCTTTACGACGGTCGACCCTCTGCCCGCCGGCTTAGTAGCGGGGGACACGGTCGTGATCACGGACTCGAGCTGGTGCCTGGCAGGGAGATCCTACAGCAATCAAATCACTTGGGGGGCGCCGAATCGCACAGGTCTCACGATTCAGATCATTGGCCGCTCGAGCACCGCCAACGGGATGGAAGCGCCAGTCGAACAGTCGTTCCTGAACCGCTACACCATCATTGGAGGCTACGGCAGCCTGATGGATAGCCGCGTACCGCCCCAGCCGACGAGCATTATCGAAGCTCCCGCGGACGGCTCGTTGCTGCTGCGCGAAATTACGACCGAAACGCTGACCGGAACAAGCACCGTGAGCGGAGCGGTGCTCGTCACCTATTCGAATGACGAGACAGTACCCGTCGATTCATTCCCGCTGATGGCTCCAATTAGTCAAAGCGATTTGACACTCCCGATTGCCGCCGTTCAAGCCCTCGCACAGAACACGTACATTCAGATCGATTCCGAAATTATCTGCATCAACGAGCCGACGAAGGACGGATTGGCGCGATGGATCGACCGGGGCGTGGGAGGATCAATCGCGGCTGCCCACGCAGCCGGAGTGACGACAATTGTGCTTGCGCGGGGCCTCCACACGGTGCCGCTAGGCGCGGGATTTTTCGCAAACCCCGCACACGCTGACTTCCAATACAGACTCCTGTTCCCGAATCAGCGCCTCGCCGCGGCGGAGTTGTACCTCACGAATACGAAGGGTACGGGTCCCGGATGGGACACCTGCTTCCTCTTGAACGGCCAGAGCGGGTTGCGAACGTACGAAGGCGGGACGTTGGTTCTGCAGACGTCGGGCGTGCTCTCCATCGAGCAAGATGCCGCCAATTCGATCTCCACCGACCGGGTCCGCATCGTGCGAGACATTCAGGCGTTCGTCGATTCAGCTCCCTCGGGTGGCAGTCTCGACGTCGTGGTCAAGGCGAATGGAGTTCCCATTGCGGCGCTGGTGGTCCCGAGCAGCGCTGTTCAGTCGGGTACCTTCGTTCCGGTGGGCACATTGGCACTGGCTGAAGGGAGCAAGGTGAACGTCGACATTACCTCAGTTCCGCAAGGCACGAATACGTATTCGGGCAAGAACCTGTCGGTCCAGATCAGAACCTGAGCGCGAGCACGCGGCGTAAGGTCTGCCCTCGTCTCAAAACGCGTGCCGGATCCGTGATCCGGGCTACTCGTGCACATACCGGGTTGCAGCGGTGTGCTCTGGACGAATAGAATTGAATTTCCCCCCTTCGCAGGAACTTCCGTCATTGGTCCCGACCTGAGGTTGCATCCTGCGGATCGCGCCGAACGTTTGAAACAAATAGACAGGATTGTGGTTTATGCCTCAGAACCCGCGAAGACTCCTCGCGGTCGTCGACGATCTGTTCTTCGTCGTCAAAATCAACGATGCAGCCAGGCGCGCCGGCATGCTGGCCGAGTTCCTGAAATCAGAGGATGCCGTCGTCGAGAAAGCGTTGGCTGATCGGCCGTCGGTGGTGATCATCGACCTGAATTGCAGCTCTCTCTCGCCGGTCCCGCTGATTGAGACGCTGCGAGCCGAGCCGGAACTGAAGAACGTGAGCGTCGTGGCCTTCGTCTCGCACGTTCAGGGCGAACTCAAGATGCAGGCCCAGAACGCCGGCGCAGACATGGTTCTGGCCCGGTCAGCTTTTTCTCTGAACCTGCCTCAGATCCTGCGGCGGCACGCGGGAATGGTGGCCTAGGGCTTCCGCGCGCCGCCGGCCTTTCCCTACCCTGCCTGTCTTGAAATAGACCCGGTGTGAAACGTCGTGTTCCACCGGATGGAGCAGTCAGGGCTGAGGTTCGCGGTGCCGACGCCTCGCCCGTTGGCGATCCTGCCGTTCTGCGTGACAGAGAGCACGCGCTGCTCATCACCGTCGAAGCGGACTTCTGGACAGCCCACGCACGGTAGGCGGCGAGAGAACGATCCATACATCGGTTGTAGAATCAGTGAGACCCGTGCGTTCCCCTGGGGAGCCGCAGGCAGACCACCTGGACTCAATCGATGTTGCAGACTTCCAAGGAAGAGCTTTACTCCGCGCGTCTGACGCGTTACATCACGGCGATGCACAATGGCATGCCCGACCGCGTGCCGCTCCGTCCGTTCGCGGCAGAGATCACAGCACGGCACGCGGGCTTTACCTGCCAGGAGGTCACGCACGATTACCGCAAGGCGTTCGAGGCAATCATCCGCTGCTGCCACGACTACGACTGGGACGCAACGGTCCCAAACATGGTCTACGTCTGGACCGGGCTAACGCAAGCGGCCGGCTTGAAATACTACGGAGTGCCCGGCATCGACGTCCCCGCCAACGTCTGCTTTCAGTACCGCGAACCCGCCGACCAGACCGCATTCATGAAGCGTGAGGAATACGACGACCTTATCGCCGATCCGGTACGTTTCCTGTATGAGACCTGGCTGCCGCGCGTCTCCTCCGACTTCTGCGAGCGTGGTCAGGCCGTGACGTTTCGCAACAACCTCGCGTTCGTGAAGAGCAGCATGGCGATGATGGAGTACTTCACCGCGTTCGGCCCGCAAGTGGAGCGGATGCGACGCGAGTGCGGCACGGTCTCCGCGATCTGCGGCATGCTGAAGGCACCACTCGACATTTTGGGCGACAAGTTCCGCGGCTATGTCGGTCTGGCTTTCGACCTGATGGAGATCCCGGAAAAGGTTCAACAGGCCTGCGAAGCGTTGATGCCACATCTGGCCTACCTGGCCCTTACCGGCGCCGACCCACAGCACCAGGCGCCCATCCCGATCTGGATGCATCGTGGCTGCACGCCCTTCATTTCGAAGCAGCATTTCAAGAGCATCTACTGGCCCACGCTGAAGCCGATTGTCGAGGCGCTGTGGGCGCAAGGAAACCAGACGTTGTTTTACGCCGAGGGCAAGTGGGATGCGCATCTTGAGGATTTCGCCACGCTGCCCGAGCACAGCATTATCTATCATCTGGACCGCACCAACCCCAAGCGGTCGCATGAGATTCTGGGCAGGAAGTTCTGCCTGAGCGGCGGCGTGCCAAACGTGAACATGGCCTTCTCGAAGCCGGAGGAAGTACGAGCCATCTGCCGAAAGTTGATTGAGACCATCGGCGCGGAAGGCGGTTACCTGATGGACGCGAGCGCCATCATGCAGAACGACGCCACGCTCGAGAATCTACAGGCGATGACGGCGGCGACGCGCGAGTTCGGGCTCTACCGCTCGCCGTCATCGCCGACACCAACAGCACCAGCAGCGCCGGCCGTCACGGCGGGCCTGCCCGATTGGGTCACACAGGCCGTTCCGCGCCCCGGTGTGTGCTGCCCCTGGGCTGAAAAAATTCGCGAACTTCCTCCCATCCAGGGCGATGAAGGACTCGCGAATAAGGTCTGGGACGACATCGAAGGCCTAGCGTACCTCTACATCTGGCACGTGGTGTTGAGCTTCTGATCCGGGCGTGACCGACGCACAGCGGTGCGGCCGCAAGAGCTAATTCAGACCCGCCGCAAACGCCGAGGCCAGTTTAGCCGGATCCGCGCCTTCAATCGCACCGACGAAGCCGCCAACGCGGGCCCCTTTGCGGAACAGACAGAATTTCCCCAGCAGACGATCGTCGCCGATGTAAGCTTCCTCGCCCGCCTGCGCCGGACCCGCCGGCGCGAAGCGCGCCTTCAGTTTCTCGAACAGCACCTTGGCCGCATCAGGCGACGCCTCGGTCACGAAGAACAAACGGCCGTTGCCATAAACGCCCAGGTAACCGCGCTTCAGGAGGCGCAGCCCCAGTACGCTTTGCGGGATCAGACGCGGGCTGCCCGGCTGAAGTCCTTCTTTCGGAAACAGGCTGAGTTCCTTGGGCGCGCTGACTGAACCGGGAACGCGCGCATCCATGGCTTTCGCAGCCCCTTCCAACGCGGCGGCATGGTCTCCCTGCGGCTCCATACTGATTTCGACGAAGTATTTGCCTTTGACGAAGATCGCCTTAGCAGCCGTCACTTGTCCGGCCGCGCCAAGGTTAGCGCGAGGCAGGCGGGCATCCACGTTCGACGTGAACATGCCGTAGGCCATTTCGTCGTCCTGAAATTCGCTGACGTCGAGCACCAGCGATACGGCGCCCTGCTTGCACGTCACTCCCCGCATGAGCACAAAGTTGTAGAGAAAATAGCCCTCCGAGTTGCCGTCCATGTAGTTGTACAGCGTCTCGGTGTTGAACTCGCGTGCCTCTCCGTCTTGTTTGAATCCGGGCGCGATCGCGCAGTCCGGAACCTGCGCCGCTGCCAACCCGGCGAAAACCAACAAACCAGCCAGCAATCTCATGGAAACTCCCCACTCCATCTTCCAACGCCACCATCTTAACGAGTAACAGCCGCAACCAATAGCGGTCTCGCATGCGCGTCCCCGAACGCCTCCCGGGGAACATCAGGCTCCAGTCTGGCCTCAGTTGTTGCGTCAGCGGCAAGTCGTCGGGACACACTGCATGCCAATACCCCACGGGCATGCATACAGAGCTGCAGGAACACCACCGCTCACTGAGGGTCGCGGCTCCGTTATACATGTCCGCGAACGGACCTTCCGTGCGATCACGGCTCAGCCGGAGGCGCGGAACGCTACGCGAACAGCTCTTGCGCACGGGAAACGCGGTCGGTCACGCGGACGCCGTTCGGGCACTGCACCGTGCACTCGCTGCAATCTCCACAGCGAACAGCCTGATGCGCATCCTGAAGCTGCATCCAATTCTCGCGGCCGAGCGCGAACTCGCCATAGCCTTCGGCATAGCTGACATAGCGGATAATGTCGTGCACTGGCAGGCCCTTGGAGCACTGGCCTTCGCAGCCGCCGCACATCGAGCAATACAGGGGACGAATCTTTTCCAGATGCGCAGCCAGAATCTTCGCGTCGTCTTCTTTCCAACCCGTCGCTACGGCCTTGAAGTTCTCGTCGAGCTGATCGAGATCGGTAGTGCCCGGAATCGAGGTGTGCACGAATGGCCGGCGCACGGCCCACTTCAAGGCGGTCGGCAGGGCCGTGTCTTTCTTCAGACGGTCGTAAATCACCGAACCCGGCTTATTCGAGCGAAAGCCGCCGGCCATCACCTTCATCGCCACCACGCCGATGCCTGCATTGGACGCCTGCTCGAGCAACGCATCCATTTCCGGGGTCATCGTAAAGTTGTAGGACGAAAGGATCACGTCGGTCCGCTTCTTCTCGATGAGCCACGGGATCATAAACGAGTGGCCGCCGTGGAAGCTGACGCCCTTAAAGCGCACCTTGCCCTGTTTCACAGCCTCATCTTGAACATCGAAGAGTTCATCGGGAATGTCAGCGGCCTTCTCGCGCGAGTGGAGGTGCCAGATGTCGACGTAATCGGTGCCGAGTTCCTTGAGCGACGTTTCGAGGGTCGCCATCGCGTCCTTGGCGTTTTTCGCGGGAGTCTTCGTGGCCAGAATGATCTTCTTGCGAACATCCTTCAGCGCGGCGCCGACCATGCGCTCGTTGTTGCCATTCTGGTAGACACGCGCGGTGTCGAAGTAGTTGATCCCTGCATTCACGCCCGCCTGAATCACCGCCGGATCGGAGGTGGTCATGCATCCAAAGCCGAGCACCGTAACCTTCAGCCCGGTCTTGCCGAGCGTCCGCATGGGCATTTCCGCCTTCGTCGCCGAAGGCGCCGCCGTGGCGGACTTGAGCGCTACTCCGGAAGCCAGTGCAGACGTGAGGGCCGACGTAAAAAACGATCGCCGGGAAGGGTTCGACATCAAAATTCTCCTTTACAGGGTTTCCGCTCTCTAAATACTATATTATCTAGGAAGGTTTATGGAACACCATTTCTCACGCCGCGATCTTTTCCAGACCTCAGTCGGCCTTTACCTGGCCACCCGCGCCAGACTCGGAGCCGAGCCGGTGCCTCAGGTCGCTCCATCCGCACAGCCGGCAGGCAAGTCCGCTGTGGGCCTCGTTCGCGGTGAGAACCGTATCGCTAACATCAAGGCGTCCTTGGAGTTAATCGACGCGGATATCCGCCGCAAGCTGGCCGGCAAGACGACGGTGATCATCAAGCCGAACCTCGTTTCGACCAACCGCCAGCTCGCCGCCACGCATGCCGACGCACTGCGCGGCATCATCGACTACCTGGGCCCGCGCTGGAAGGGTCCGATCGTGATCGCGGAGAGCTCGGCGGGCGAGACCTTCGACGGCTACAAGACCTTCAAGTACGACGAGGTGGTGAAGGACTTCAAGGGCCGCGACATCAAAATGGTCGACCTCAACGACGAGGGGCTCTACGAGACCGTTCCACTCCTCGACGGCGACCTTCACATTCAGAACTGCCGCTTGGCCAAGCGCCTGTGCGATCCGTCCGCGTTCGTCATCTCCGCCGGTGTGCTGAAGACGCACAACGTGCTGATCGCGACGCTGAACGTGAAGAACCTTTGCCTGGGCGCTCCGCTCCACAGCCGCCGCAGAGAGAAACCCTTCAACGACAAGCGCATCTATCACGGCGGCGTGCGCCAGACGCATTACGACGTCATGGTGACGGCGCAAAAACTGTCTCCCGCCTGGGGCCTCGGCGTGCTAGACGGGTTTGAAGGCATGGAGGGCAATGGCCCCTCGCAGGGCACGCCGGTGAATCAGAAAGTGGCCATCGCCTCCACCGACTACATCGCCGCCGACCGCATCGGCACCGAATGCATGGGCATCAACCCCGACTGGATGGGCTACCTGCAGTACTGCGAAAAAGCCGGTGTCGGCCACTTCAATCGCGCCATGATCGATGTTCGCGGCGAAGACGTTGACAAGGTGAAGGTGAAATACCGCCTGCACAACGACATCGACCAGGAACTGCAGTGGATGGGCCCGCTGACAGACCTGCCGCCGAAGTTGGGGTAGCCGCGTCGAGAACCGGCGCAACTGAAGCTACGAACGAAGCATCGCTAGGACGACGCCAAGAACCGCCGCTCCAAGAATCAGCCAGGCGGAGGGGGTTCTGTAGCGCAGCAGGAGTACGACACTTGCGAGTGCAAGCGCGGCAGTGGTCCAATCGACGAGCGCCGCACGGCCCAAGTCCCATGTAACTGCGGTCATCAATGCCAAAGCAGCGACGTTGACGCCATCCAGAAACCCACCCATCAGCGGGGACCTGCGAAGGCGTGGCAAGAGCGGACCGCTAAGGGCGACAAACACGAACGAGGGCAGGAATATGCCGACTGTGGCGATAACGGCTCCGAGTGGGCCGCCCAGCAAATAGCCTATGAACGTGGCTGTGGTAAAGAGGGGACCGGGCGTGAATTGTCCCACAGCCGTCGCGTCGAGCAATTGTGCGTTGGTGAGCCAGTGCCATTGTCCAACCAGGCCGTCACGCAGGAACGCGAGAAGCACGTAGCCGCCGCCGTAGAGCACCGAGCCGACCTTCAGGAAGAAAAGAAACAGCCGCGGAATCGAGAACGGAACGCCATGGCCGCCGGCATGGGCCGGCGCCGCCCCGTCCGGCAGATGTGCCATCAGCACCGGGAATGCCACCATCGCGCCTGTGATGAGGAACATGGAGAGCAACGAGCGCGCCGGAGCACGGACATTGCCCGGCTCGGCTGGAGATACCCAACGAAGGCTCGCAACCAGCACCCCCGCCCCAAAGAGCACAAGCAGCGTGTCGACGCGAAGCAGCGCGAGGACCAAGGCGCAAGTGCCCACCACGGCCAGAAATCGACTCTTCACGGCAGGCTTCAAGAGTCCCCAGATGGCTTGCGCAATGACCGCGATGATGACCGGTTTGACGCTGTAGAGCACGCCCGAGATAGCCGGCAGCGAGCCGTATTTCGCGTAGACCCAGGCGAAGGCGCAAACGATCAGCACCGCGGGCAGAATGAAGCAGAGCCCGCCGATCAGCAGTCCGCGCCAGCCATAGCGCCGATAGCCAACGTAGATCGCCATCTCAGTTGAATTCGGGCCAGGGATCAGGTTCGTAGCGCCGAGCATGTCGAGAAATTCCTCCTCCGTCATCCACTGCTTGCGCCCCACGATCTCATCTTTGAGCAGCGCGATGTGGGCGGCGGGTCCGCCGAACGCCGTGCAGCCCAGGCGAAGGAAAAGCCGGGTGAGTTCGCCGGCGGTACCCGGCGGCACAGGCGTCGATTGGAGTTGATCCCGGTTCAAGGCTTCATCAGGATAGCGCCTCCCGGCGGCTCGGAAGTGAGCGCCCTGAAGGGAAACCTGTGATACCGTGGACGACGCGACGGGCCGTGCCGCCGCCACACTGGCATGAGTGCTGATAGATTCAATTCGCCACCGAGATCGGTAAAGACCTGGAGGATCCCGCGCATGACAACTTCACTAGCTTTGCGGTCCCGGGCAATCGCCTGCGCTCTTGCTTGTGCGGCCTTCGCGCCAGCCCGGCTTGCGGCGCAAAACGTGACGCCGGCAGGCGTCTTTGAGAGCAGCACGGACGTCGGCGCTGTGTTGCACGCCGGCTCGGTGAACTACGATGCGTCCAAGCGCAGCTACACCGTGAGTGGCAGCGGTGAGAATATGTGGTTTGCCTCCGACGCCTTTCAGTTCGTCTGGAAGAGAGTTTCGGGCGACGTGACGCTGACGGCCGACATTGCTTTTCCCGCGAAGGGAGGCAACGCCCATCGCAAGGCAGTCCTGATGATCCGTCAAAGCCTGGACGCCGATTCAGCCTATGCCGACGCAGCGCTGCATGGAGACGGGTTGACCTCCCTTCAGGCACGCGTGGAAAAAGGTGCCGCCACACATGAAGTGCAGGCCAATGAAACTACGCCGGACCGCCTGCGGATCGTCAAGCGCGGCGAGCAAGTTTATATCTTCCTGGCAGGTGCAGGCGAGCCGCTCCGCTTTGCAGGAGGATCCGTGCGCTTGCCCCTCCAGGAGCCGTATTACGTCGGAATCGGGGTTTGTTCACACGAGAAGGACGCGGTTGAGACCGCTATATTCTCAAACGTCGATCTGACCTCCGGCACGCCGTCAGAGTCGACGCAGCCGCGCCTGTACAGCACGCTTGAAACCGTGACTGTCGCGTCCACCGACGCGCGCGCGGTCTATGTGACGCCAGGACGTATTGAGGCTCCGAGTTGGACACCCGATGGCGCATCCCTGCTCTTCACCAGGGATGGTCGCATCGAGCGCGTAGCCGCGACCGGCGGTCAATCGCAAATGATCGACACCGGTTCCGCGACCCGCAGCGACAGCCACCACGCCATCTCCCCGGATGGGCAATCGCTGGCTATGGGAGACGACTCGCGGCAGCCTGGCAAGACGGCCATCTACGTGGCGTCGGTAGCGCGAGGCACGCTGCTGCGCGTCACGCGGCAAGTGCCTTCGTGGGGACCCGCCTGGTCGCCCGATGGGAAGACTCTCGCCTTCACGGCGGAACGCGGAGGGCAGATCGGCATTTACACAGTCCCTGCATCAGGCGGCGATGAGGCTCCGCTGGTCACCGGTCCAGGAAGGAACGAAGCACCCGAGTTCTCACCGGACGGCGGGTACATCTACTTCAACTCCAGCCGCTCCGGCTCGCGCCAGGTCTGGCGCATGAGACCCGACGGAGGCGGGCAGGAACAGGTGACCGGCGACGACTACAACAACCTCTACCCGCATGTTTCGCCCGACGGAAAGCGGATCGTCTTCCTGAGCTACGACAAGAACTTGGACGTGCCGCAAGATCGGCCGGTGCTTCTGAGAATGATGCTCCTGAGCGACGGCCAGAGCGCGGCAAAGCCCGCCTTCCTGGCCCTGTTCAACGGAGGACTCGGTTCGATCGACGCCCCGTCGTGGTCGCCCGATTCCAAACGCCTCGCTTTCGTCAGCTACCAGATGATTCCCTGACCCTATCGCCGCGCGGCAAGGCGGCGCCACAGCGTTGCAGGATGCGGATCGAAGATAGCGGCGGCATTGCCAGGTACGACGTGCCAGTGGCCCAGCAGCAGCTCTTTTTTCAGTTGTTCCGGCGACCACCCGGCGTATCCGGCATAGACCCGAAAGACGTTGCCACGCAGTCCGGAATGCGCCGCTTTCTCCAATGCGGCGCTGTCCATGATTACGGAGACATCGCCGAACAGGCGCTGCGCACCGTCCCGTTTCGCCGGCGAGCGGAGCACGGCCTTGGCGCCGAGAGCGACCAATCCGCCGAAGTACAGCGGGTCTTTGCCCGCTGCCGCGGATCGCATCTCAGGAAACAGGTGCGACAGTGGAAATTCGGTCGGACGGTTGAGGATCAGCCCCATCACGCCCTGCCGATCTGAGTAGATAAACAGGACTACCGTGGCGGCCCAGTCCTGGTCTGGCATGCTCGATGTGGCGACGAGCATGCTCCCGACGGCGGGCAAGTCCGATTGCGTGACCGGTTGTGACGCGTGCCCGGACGACAACGCGAGACAACAGCAGACCACGAGTTTCGAGCCGGGACTCAGCCAGGACATCTCCGACCATTCTTGCGCCTTAACACTGCGGCGGGAAGCCGGTGACAGGTTCTGCCCTGCTCGTCCCTCTCAGACGCCAGGCGCCAGAGAGGCCGGGAGACAATCGGTTGGATGATGGGGCAATTGAAGCGGCACGGGCGCGCTAGCCGCGCCTGATGGGCAGCCATTCAACCGGCGCTGGTTATTCAGCCCCGCAAGCTTGTCCCGCATGGACCGGTTGAAGCCGCTTCGCAGACTGAACGGCTTTTCACCACGGAGCAGAGTCGCTTCTTGATCGCGACTGAGAACGGAAATTGCCCGCCTCGGCGGATGCGACCGCAACGTCCACCCGGGCCAGGAGAATCAGTCCGGCAAGGAAGAACACAACCAGTGACAGGATTGCGAATTGATAGCTGCCCGTGAATTGCAGGGTGAGCCCGAAGACCAGCGGCGCCAGCCAGCTTGTGCCCTTGTCGCTGACCTCGTAGAGGCTGTAGTACTCGGCTTCCCTGCCCTTCGGAATCATGATCGAGTAAAGGGACCGGCTGAGCGCCTGACTGCCGCCCATGATCAAGGCGACGATGGCCGCGGCGACGAAATAGTGTACGGTCGTCTTGACGAAGAACATTCCCGCCATCAGCAGACTCCATAGCACCAGCGCGACGCAGATGGACTGTTTGGCCCCCATGCGCGCCGCTACCCAGTTGAAGACGAATGAGCCGGCGAAGGCGACGAATTGAACCATCAGAATGGCCAGCGTCAACAAGCCCATCGGAATCTTGAGGTAGTCAGATCCGAACTGCCCGGCAAGTGTGATGACCGCCTGGATGGCGTCGTTGTAGACGAGGTAGGCAGCCAGGAACAGCAGCGTCTGCGGATAGCGCGCCATCCCCCGCAATGTAAGCCAGAGCTGCGAGACGGCGCGTCGCACTCCGCCCGATTCCGGCTCGACGGCGGGAGGACGGTTGCGCAGGCCGGCCAACGGGATGAGCGAAAAGAGCGCCCACCATGCCCCCGCCGAACTGAGGCTGAGACGCACGGCAAGCCCTTCAGAAATACCGAAGCGCGGCGCGCCCGAATACAGGACCAGATTCAACGCGAGCAGAATGCCGCCGCCCAGGTAACCGATGCCCCATCCTTTGGAAGAGACATCGTCGCGTTCGGCCGCGGGCGCGATGTCATTGAGAAATGAATTGTAGACGACGATGGACGCCCCGAAAGCGAGGTTGGCGAACAGAAAGAGAGCGCCGCCGAGGAGATAGCGCGTACCTTCGAGCCAATACATCGCCATCGTCGCGAAGGCTCCGGAATAAGCGAGCACGCCCAGCAGCCGCTTCTTGTTCGGCGTACGGTCCGCGAGCGCCCCGGCGACGGGCAGGCAGACCACCTGCATGACCACGGACAGCGAGACGAGGTAGCTCCAATAGGACCGTGGATCGACGGAAATTCCGAAAGGGTGGACAAGCCCGTCGGCGCCCGCAGCGTTCTTCGCAAGTACGGTCAGCCAAGGTCCCAGGAAGAGGGTAATTACGGTGCTGGCGAAGGCCGAGTTGGCGAAATCATAGAAATACCAGCAATGCCGCTCCCCCTGCGCCATAGCGTTGGCCGAATGTATCCCCATATTCTGCAATGACCTATGCTGAGGCAAGGGGGGCAGGTTTGACAAGAGCGTTCCGAATTCGCTACAAAAAAGGAGTCCGCCTTGCTCCTCAGTAGCTCAATGGTAGAGCATTCGGCTGTTAACCGAAGGGTTGTAGGTTCGAGTCCTACCTGAGGAGCCATCTCTTTCTCCTCCCAACCCACCATCCCCGTTAGTTGACGCAAACGCCATTGGTGCGTCTGCACCCACTCCGCGCAATATCCCCAATAAAGCCAGAATCTTGCGGATGATCGCGTTCTCCGCCCCAGGTCAGGGAGAACGGATTCGCGCGCCCCGGTGAGCCCGTTCTCTCCCTTTCTCAGCCTTCTTCTCCCCAGCGCTGGAGAACGGCCCAGTTGGTTAACACGACCGTCCGACTCGCTTTCCACTTTTCGGATTTCGCCGGTATGTTTACAGCAGAGTGTGACTCGCACACTCCGGCTACTTGACTGCGGAACGACCGCAAGGCGGACTTTCGCCGTGGTGCCAATCCACACGAAAGGGAGTCGCCTTGAGCATCCCAGTTGACGAATTCCAAAACATCGCCCAAATTCTGGCTGCCGGCTATCTCCGTCTCCGCGCCGCCCGCCGCCGCGGACCTTCAGTTGATAGTCCGCCCACGCAGAGCCTTCATGGACATGAGGTTAACGGCCTCGAGAAGGGAGAAATGCGTGGAAACCACGATGCAAAACACGATCCGCAAAGAGATTGACGAACTGAGCAAAATGACCGTCGGCCAACTCCGGGGAAAGTACCTGGAGGTATTCGGCGAGGAATCCCGCTCGAACCATAAGCAGTTTTTATTCCGGAGGATTGCCTGGCGGATCCAGGCTCTCGCCGAGGGCGGCCTGTCCGAGCGCGCCCGACGCCGCGCTCTGGAGATTGCGAACGACGCCGACCTGCGCATCCGGGCGCCGCGGACCATGTTCAGCCAGGATCCAACGCTGGATCCCAGACTGAGCGTCGGGCGCAAGGTGGCCGCCGAACTCGACTCGCGGCTGCCGCCGCCGGGATCCTATTTGGAGCGTGAATACAAAGGCCGGCGCGTCATCGTGAAGGTCCTGGTGGATGGATTCGAGTTCGAAGGCCGCGTCCACCGGTCGCTCAGCGCGATCGCCAGGGACGTGACGGGCACGAAGTGGAATGGCTTTGCCTTCTTCAATTGCGGCGCGGCCGCGGAGACATCCAATGGCAAGAAGTAGCGCGGCGCGTAGCGCTCCACGGTCGGCCGCAAATAGTTCGAACGGCGCCAGTCCCAACCGGGTCATCCGCTGCGCAATATACACTCGCAAGTCGACCGAGGAGGGCCTCCAACAGGAGTTCAACTCCCTTGATGCCCAGCGGGAAGCGGGCGAGGCGTTCATCGTCAGCCAGAAGCATGAGGGTTGGCAGGTCGTTGCCGAGCACTTCGACGACGGCGGCTACACCGGCGGCAACATGGATCGGCCGGCACTCAAGCGCCTTCTTGCCGCCGTAGAGTCCCGGTCGGTGGACTGCGTCGTGGTCTATAAGGTGGACCGGCTGAGCCGAGCGCTGATGGACTTCGCCCGGATCATCGAGCTGTTCGATCAGAACGGCGTCAGTTTCGTCTCGGTCACACAGCAGTTCAACACCACAACCTCCATCGGGCGCCTGACACTGAACATCCTCCTGTCGTTTGCCCAGTTCGAGCGCGAGATCATCTCCGAGCGCACGCGCGACAAGATGTCGGCCGCCCGGCGCAAAGGCAAATGGATCGGCGGCCACCCGGTCCTGGGCTACGACATTGATGCGAAGGGTGGCCGACTGGTGGTCAATCCGGAGGAGGCGGAACAGGTTCGGACACTCTTTGGTCTTTATCTTGAGCTTGGTTCCCTGCTCCCGGTCCTCCAGGAAGCAGCGAGCCGCGGCATCCTGACAAAACGCTGGACGACGGAGGACGGGAAGATCCGGGGAGGCCAGCGTATCTCCAAAGGAACGCTGCACTACATCCTGACGAATGCCATTTACACCGGCGTGGTCGATCACAAGGGCAAGCTCTACCCGGGCGAACACGAGCGGCTCATCGATCAGAATACGTGGGATCGGGTCCAGGAAACGTTTCGGCGTAACGGCGGCGACAAGGGCGCCAGCCAGCGCAACAAGTTCGGGGCCCTGCTGCGCGGGGTTCTCTTCTGCGCGCCGTGCGGAACGCCGATGATGCATACGTACACGATGCGGAACTCAAAACGCTACCGCTACTACGTCTGCTACAACGCTCAGCAAAAAGGATGGAAGAGTTGCGACACGAAGTCGGTTTCTGCCCCGGCAATCGAATCCGCCGTGCTCGACAGTATCCGCCGGCTGGGCACCGACCCAAAGCTGTCCGATGCAGTCGCCAGGGAAGCACTGGAAAAGATGGCGTTGCGGCGGCAGGAGATTGGCCAGGAGTCGGAGGCCGGCCGCCGAAGCCTTCGGCAACTTAACCAGAATCTCGCGCGGGAAGCGGCGGATACCAGCATGGACTCCGGCGCGCGGTTTGAGCGGATGGCTGCTCTGCAGCATGAGATCGAAGCGATCGAGCGTCGGTTGGAGGGGATCAGCGCCGAGCGAGGCGACGTTGACACGAACCACATCAACGCCGACGACCTCCGCCGCACACTGGTCGAGTTTGACGCCGTCTGGTCCTCGCTGACGACCAAGGAGCAGGAGCAGATGATCCACCTACTGGTTGCCAAGGTCCGCTACGACGGGCGGACTGGCAAGGTCACCGTCAATTTCAGCAGTACAGGAGCGAAAGAACTATGCCAAGGAAAGTAGCGAGCGCCCCGCCAGAAGAGGCGTCCGCAGCTGAGGCCGGCGCCAGCGTCCAAATCTCGCTGACCCTGCGGCCAAGTCCGCATCGCCGCGCGGTGAACAGAGGCCGTCCGTTTCCTGCGCCCACAGCCCAGAGTGCGCCGCGACGGATTCCACGAATCACACGCCTGATGGCGCTGGCCATCAAGTTCCAGGAGATGGTCGATCGGGGCGAAGTGCGCGATTACGCCGAGATCGCGCGCCTGGGGTACGTGACGCGGGCGAGGTTGACTCAGATAATGAATCTGTCACTTTTGGCGCCGGACATTCAGGAACGGCTTTTGGATGGGACTGCACCGGAAGCCATTGCATCAGAGCGGCATCTGCGGCGGGTAATGCGGAGCGTGAATTGGGCAGACCAGAGACCACTCTTTGGCGAACTAATTGAGGTCGCATGACATCGGCCGCGCACCCTCAGGCTTCCCATCGGGTTGGTCGGCGGAATAGGATAGGAGATCTCGCGGTCCGCTCTGCGTCCTGTCGATGCGGGCTCCGCTGGATTCTCGAAGGGATTTCGCCTAAGTCGATGGCCAGCTACAACCCTCCAGTGATCTTCGCGCAGTTGCCGGGCTTCACGATCTCGGGATTGCTCCCTCCTTACATCGGGGCCGACCCCACGGACCACAAACTCATCTCTCCTTATCCGACCACTATTGATGTTTTCGCCCGGCAGTATGCGGTTTCCCCGAGGCGCGGACAGATTCTCCGCGGCTTCCTTGCCTTCCGCCAAGCCCTTGCAGCCATTGGAATCGTTGACGGCCTTCAATGGCTGAACGGCAGCTTCT
>Ga0315272_10000734_pt1 | contig 16717 bp, 14 predicted proteins | sample C3_middle_MG_FD_203918 | JGI IMG/M metagenome (GOLD analysis project Ga0315272, IMG submission 203918) | Sediment microbial communities from Yellowstone Lake, YNP, Wyoming, USA - C3_middle | ecosystem: Environmental > Aquatic > Freshwater > Lake > Sediment | place: USA: Wyoming | collected...
AAAATTGTTCAGTAGAACTGCGCCATTCCTTCCCCCTTGCAGGGGGAAGGTTAGGATGGGGGTAGAACAGTGGGGCAATAGCGCTTCTACCCCCTCCCTAGCCCTCCCCCTGCAAGGGGGAGGGGATGTGGCTACTGTAATTTAAGACACAGTAAGATTAAGGCTGCTCTGAACAAGTCATTGGTTATCACCACGGACTTATTCTTCGCTTCCCTATAAATCGAATACCGGTGATATGGGGCAACTTGCTGCTAACGAAGCTGCTTCAATTGCTCATCCGCGAACTGCGCCACTTTCGCAGTTAACTCTCCGGTATTAATCGCCCTTTGGAAGGCTTCGACGGCATCATTCTTTTTCCCCATCGCCTTGAATGATATCCCCACGCCTATGAGCCAATTCGGGTTTGAGGGGTTGCTACGCAAGGCAGTGATGTATTGGTGAATGGCCTCGTCATGGCGCCCTCTGTTTTGTAACAGGGCGGCATAAAACGCATGATATTCGGCATTGTTGGCTGCTCTGGGCAGCCCTTTTTCCAGAGTGGCAAGTGCCTTGTCTTTGGCTCCGTCCGCGACTTGCAAGCGTGCCAACTTGATCGAGAAATCACTATGGCCGGGTGAAATCTCCAGCCCCTCCTGCAACAGCGCCTCAGCTTCTGCATTGCGACCGGCATCGGCCAGCAATACCGCCAGCAATATCCGTGCATTGTGGTTGGTCGGATAGACTTGAACAGCTTTTGTCAAAGCCTCTCGCGCTTCCGCATCTTGTGACTGTTGCATGAGCGAGATGGCTTGCAGGTATAGATTGTCCGATTGCTGTTGCGGACTCACAACCTTGAACGATGCTTCCTTGCCAGCGCCTGACTTGGGTTTATTCTCGACGACCCCTTTGGCAGATTTTTCGGTCGCCTTTTTGCTTGTCGTCGCGACCACTTCCGGCTTGATTTCCGCTTGCTTCACCTCGGGTTGGGCGGTCTGCAGGATCACAACGGGCGGCTCCGCAGGCGTGGTCGTGGCTACAGAAGCAACTTGTTGCGTCACGGGTGTTTGCGCGCCGGGTTTGCCAAACTGGCTCCAGCCGAATAAAGCGCCAAATCCGGCTGCCACTGCGATGAGCACCCATATGAACACGGGGGAACCCAATCGCTTGCCGGGTGCATTATGGACATCCCCGAACAAAGGCTGTTTTTCCCCTGTGGTCGGTTGACGCTTGTCCAGGTCTTTCAGCATTTTATTGATCAAGCTCATCGCAGATACCCTAATCCAATGGCGGCAAGGCTGCTGCCGGCAAGTAATATTATAAAAATCCCCAATATTTTGATCCAGCGAGGATTGCGTAAAGAGGCAGTATCGTTCGAGGCCATAAATACATCGTACACATCGATGATCTTGTTTCCCTTGCCAAAGGCTGACAGCATCGCCTTGTGCGAGAGGATATTCACCAGGCGCGGCACCCGCTTTGTCTTGTGTCGCAGCAGCCACATGGCCATCGGCGAAAAGATCCTGCCGCCACGGTAGCCGGCGATCGCCAGCCGGTGATGAACATAAAAATCAAGCTCGTCACGCGACAAGGAGGTCAGGTGATAATCAAAAGCGATGCGCTGCTTGAGCTGGCGGATAGAAGGATGATTGAGCTTTTCCTCCAGCTCTGGCTGCCCGAAAATGATCACCTGCAGCAACTTCCGTTTTTCCGTTTCCAGATTGGTCAGCAGTCTTAATGCCTCAAGGGATTCGATCGGCATCGCCTGCGCTTCGTCGAGGCAGACCACCACCCGCTTGCCATCCCGGATGATCTCCAGAAGTCGCGTGGTCAGCGCTTTCATCAAGTGGTGCTGGTCGAGTACCACATTCGGGTTGATATCTTCACCCAGCTCGGATGCCAGCTCCATGAACAACGCACGCGGCTCGAGGTGCGGGTTGGGGATATAGGCTATCTTGAAATCCGGCTCCAGGCTCGCCATGAGTTTTCGGCACAGCAAGGTCTTGCCTGTGCCGACCTCACCGGTGATCTTGATGAATCCCTCACCCATCCGCGCCGCGATCAGCAGCGTGTTCAACGCCTCCTGAGAGCTACCGGAAGAAAAAAAGTAGCTCGTATCCGGCGTAATGCTGAACGGGAATTCCTTGAGGCCGAAATGTTCCAGGTACATTGATATTACCGTTACTTATTTTCTGCCGCCGGCTGTTCTGCCGACTGTTCTGTTTTGCTCTTGGGAGGAGCGCTCAGGGTTTCGATCCTGCGCTGTACTCCGGCGATGTCTTCTTCCCAGGCGCTGCCGTCCTTCACCTCGGTGGGTTTCAGCAGGATGACCAGTTCGCGCTTGATCGACCGTTGTGCCCCCTCCTTGAACAGTGAACCCAAAATTGGAATGCTGCCTATTCCCGGGACACCGGCACGAGTGTCCTGGACGCTTTCCGTCATCAGGCCGCCGATCACGATCACCTGTCCATCCCTGGTTTTCACCACGCTATCTGTTTCGTTGATGGTATTGACAGCAAAAGGCACGGTGTCAGAAAGTCCCAGCTGGGCAACTTTATATTTCTCGGAAATGCTATTGACCATCGAATGCACATGTAACGTGATGTTGTCCTTGTCGTCGATCTGCGGCGTCACGTCCAGCGCGATCCCGGAAAAGAAGGGTTGGTAATTAAGGGTTGGCAGAGTCGTCGTGGAAGTCCCGCCTGCAACAGTCTGGGTTTGTTGGGAGGAGATGCTGCTGACGTATGGCTCTTCGGTACCCACCTTGATGACCGCTTTCTGGTTGTTCAACGTGGAAATACGCGGACTGGACAGTACATGCACCGATCCCTGTGTCTGCAGGAAATTGATCAGGGCCGAAAAATTGCGGAGTTGCAATGCAATGCCTACACCTGCAGAGAAGGCATTGCCGTAGCCATAGGAGCTGGCCCCTGTCGTGCCGGTCGTACCCAGCAAGCCACCCAGGCTGGTTCCTGCATTGATAGCACCGCCGTTCGTGGCTTGAGTCCCGTCTATCGCCTGAATGTTGGAGCCCACCGACATGCGGTGCAGGTTATTCTGGAAGCCCGCCCAGTTGATGCCTTGTTGCGATCCGGAATTCAGTTCGACATCGATGATCTTTGCCTCGATGATGACCTGGCGCTCGATATTCAACTGCATGGTGCGCAGCATCTTCTCGACCGTGCGCAGTTCATGCGGCAATGCCCGCACCAGGATCGTGCCGCTCATCGGATTGACCGTCATGGCCCGGCCATCGGTGCAACCATCCGCGCCACGCTGGCGTTCGCCCGACTGCATTTCGCCCACAAAAGAAACATCGGCTCGGCCACCGCCGGCACTAGCGGCCCGGGCAGTCGGCGACTCCCTCGAAACCTGGCAGCCCAATGTCGTGCGCAAGGCGTCCTGGACTTCGCCCCAGATGTCCGACTTGGTGATGGTGCTCAGCGCACTGGCTTGGATCGAGGAGTAACTTCCTCCCGAACTCCCACCTGAAGTTGAACTGGAGCCAGAGCTAGAGCCAGAGCCAGAGCTAGCAGTTGACGCACCGCCGATCACCTGCAGGTCGCTCACGCCCCGGCGTTGGCCGAGCACGTAATTCACCTGAAAAAGCCGGGTCTGCACTTCCGGTTGCTGCACGTATATCCGGTAGTCCTCAACCGTATAGTCATAACCATACACTTCGCGGATCGCATCCAGTGCTTCGAACATCGTGACGTTCTTGAGGTTGACGGTGACTTTGTCCGTCAGGCCCATGCTGTCTAACGGTACAGCAGCGCCAGCCGGACTCCCTGACGGAAGAGGCGATTGGGGCACCGCGTTTTTTGGTTTCACCATGATGCTGTATGGCGTGTCGGAAATGATACCCATGAACACCTGGTTCACCGGCGCATCCTTGACGACAAGATCGAAGCGCTGTTCGAGTTGTTTGCTGGATATCTTGGGAGTGGTCCTCCGAAGTGGCGGCAGCAGCGAATTGCTCACTGCTTCGGGCAGCATCGACTCGGTAGCCTTCTCCTTTGGAGCCACTGCCTCCTTGAGTTGCAGGTTGATCTTGTCGATGGCGGACGTGTCGCGCGGCGGATAGGCATTAGTGCAAGCGGCAAGGCTTACAGCCAGGCAAGGAACGATTATTCTCAGTTTCATTTTCTGACCCATTATTGGTTTCATTGATTACCTCCACTCTCATTCGCCGACTTCTTGTTTTGTTGCTCTTTGCCCCGCGACTTCTTCGGCGGAGCCGACGTGACATTTTTCTTGCTGACTGATGGGATCAGCTTCAGCGATTTTGACGCATCTTGAGTCACCACCCTGTCTGACGTGATGTCCAACACTTTCGACCCATTAAGAGCCTTGCCTGGCATGACTACCTGCCCATTGACCAGGGCGAACTTCTTGGTTGGCCCGATCTTGATCAATTGCACCCCGGATGGAGCTTCCTGATTCGATGTTGCAAGCATGATTCCATTTGCCTCCAGCCAGATTTGCGGTGGGCGTGTAGGATCAAACAAGGTGGCACCCCATGTTACGGTGGACCAACCCAGCGTCATCAAGATCGGCAGAGTCATCGAGAATGAAGAGATTAGGCGTACCATTATCTTGTATGCTTCTGTACTGTTTTTAGAAAGTGTGCCGACCGGATGCTCCTCCCCCTTCAAGGGGGAGGGTGGGAGGGGGATGGGGTGTATAAGCAAGCTGCTTTTCCGGCACTTCAACCCCATCCCCACCCTAACCCTCCCCTTGAAAGGGAGGGAATCTTCGCTTTCGTCGAGTTTGTCGCTGAGCTTGTCCACCCCAACCCTCTTCCTGAAGGGGAGGGAATCTTGCAGCATCTGAAAATGGTTTAGGGGCATCATTATTTTATACTGGTCATTTTATACGAGTCATTTTGTGATGAGATCGCCATCGTCATGTCAATGTAACGGTGAGTTGGGCTGCGCGCTCAAGGAATAAACGGACATCTTGAGCACCGCATTCGGATAAACATCAACATCCAGATTGGCATTCGACCAAAACAGGCGCTTCGGATATCTGCGCAGATTTTCCATGTACGTCAGCAATGCCATGTAGTTGCCCTTGATGCTGAATTCTACACCGTAACTGAAAATGGTCTTGGGCAGGACAGGGGTTGTGCCGGCCGCATTGTTGCTGCCACTTGGCTTGCTTTCAACCGTGAAGAACGGCGTCGTTGGCAGGGTGTTGAGCGACAGTAACGTCAGGCTGGGGCTGGCATCCAGTAATTTCTTTACCAGTGTTCCTGTTTGCGAAGCGGTGGCATCGACGTCGCCAAAAAGAGCATCGGCGTCTATGATCTGTTTCTTGATCGCATCAAGGGCGGCAGCATTTATGGTCGACGGATCAATACCCTCGGGTGTCTTCTTTTCAAACTCGGCCAAGGCATTGTTGACCAGGACCAATTCTGTTTTGTGAGTACTGTCCAGCTGCTGCAAGTGTTTTATCTTTTGTTGTTGTGGCTTCAGAAGCGCTACATCCATGACGAAATACAGAATGAGTGCCAATACCACCACAATCAGCACGCGCTCACGCAGGCCCAGCTTTAAAAATTTGGCTAATGATTTTTGCAGAGGATTCATCGTGGGGTCATTTGCCTGTCAGTAGAGTTTGAATGCCACATCGGAGTACATAGGGCTTGATTTTTCCTGTTTGCCAAATGTTTCATGGCGCAATTCCAGGGAGGTGAATTTCACCCCCGAGTCGGCAAAAAGTGCATTCAGCCGCTGGGCGTAGCTCATCACCGATTCCTTGTTCAGGGCGCGGCCACTGATGATGACAGACTTGCCCGTCTTGTCGATTGTTACATTGGTCAGCCAGAGCCCGTTCTCTGAAATCGATGCCAGCATGGAGAAATACTTTGCATGTCCCTCCTGGCTTCCCAGGTTATTTGCCTGGGCCATGATCTTCTGCGCCGTCTCTGCCTGAGGCTTGAGGGCGGCAAATTCGGCTTCCAGGCCTGTACCGCTCATGAATTTCTGCAGCCTGGCATTGGCTTCTGCCAGTTGTTGCGAACTGGCAGTTTCAGCTTGCTGAGCCTTCGCAACGTCGCCCTGTCTTACGCCCCACAAACCCAGCATCGTCAGCAACACCAACCCCAACGCAGCCAGCGCCGGCTTGACGAAACCGAGATCGATCTTTTTCTTGCTCAACAGATTGGTTTGCTGGCCGGCGCTCATGGAACGCAAGGCACCGCCAAGCGCAGAGAAATAGAGTGCCTGATTTTCTTCCCGCTCCAGTTTGGGCGTCTGGGAAAAATCGAAAATGGAAGCAAGATCGAGTGTCTCTACCGGCACCTGCAGATGCGGAGAGATAAAGTCGCCCATTTTCAGGGTGCCGGGCATCGGCGCCATCAGGATGCGGCGTATATCGATGAACGCCATGTTGCGCCCAATGAAATCGAGCGAGCGCTGGATCTGCAACACGATCCGTTCGCCCGACTGTGCCTTGGCATCGGGGTCGATCTGGGCATCGGCAGCATCAAGTTCCTGGGCGAACAATGATTCCTGGATGAAGCGATCGAGATAGAGCTCGTTGTTGAAGGTGATGGTGAACTGTGTTCCAAGCTTCTCAATAAATAACATGCCGGCGCCTTCCCCGGTCGTTCCAGCCAGCGCCGCGATATTGCGCTGCGCTGTCTCGCGCACATCGATCGCCTGCAATGCAATGCCGGCATTTTCAAAAAGTGTCTCATACCCCGCGAGGATGTCCTTTTTTGCCAGCAGGACATAAAGATTGGAGGGGCGGTTCGGCAACAGTTCCACAGTGGGGATCTGCATCCAGGCCAAGTTGGCGTCTTCAACCGAATAATCCAGCATGTCGCCGATCAACCAGCGCACAGCCTGATCAAACTCGTCGCGCGGTACCGACGGCTCGGGAACGACCAAGATCTTGTATTCCTTGCGACCGAGCGACAATGTCCAGGGGCAACCTTGCACGGAGATGGTCGAGGAGAGTCCGGTCAGTGATTCAGCATCAAGCTGATCCCCCGGAATGGAAGCGCATTTTACAACGCGAGGTTTACCACCCGGCTTGAGCGGTGCCAGTACGGTGACGCCATACAAGCCATCAGTCTCTATAGCAACTGACGTCCAGCCTGCATCCCCTTTTTTCTTGAACAAACTAACCATTTTTTATTTTATTGATTGCTCCGCGAGTCATTTCGAAATTTATGTTGCCTTCAAATAAAAAAGTCCTTCAAAGTATCCTGAAAGTGCCAAATTATGACCGTTTAAGTACCAACTACGACCGTTCATACTAACCTTACTATATCGCCCTTGCCAAGTCTATATTCGCAGTTCTATACTCATTTCAAGTTTTGGTTAGTCGGTTTTCTAACTGAGCTTTTGGGCTTTTTCATCCTGAAGCGAATTGCGGCAGGTGTGCTGCGGCACAGGGAAAGTCCAGATATGGGGCTGCGGCCCTTCGTAATTAATTTTTCAGGAGAATATTATGCGCAAGTTTTCAACTGGCCTCGTTGCCAAACAATTAGGTTTCACCTTGATCGAATTGGTCATCGTCATCGTCATCATCGGTATTTTGGCAGCAGTGGCGATCCCGAGATTAACCGGAATTAGTGATTCAGCCCAAATAGCCACGAATACTGCCGGTCTCGGTGCCATCAAATCGGCATGGTCAGGCGCCTTTGCAGCCAACAGAGCAGCCCCTACACCTGCGCAGGTTGCTGCTCTAATGTCAGACCCGGTTTGCGCTGATACTGGTTCTGCTTTTAATTGCGGGACTAAATTTACGACGGTGTATAATTATGCGCTCTCTGGCGTCGCTATTCCTGGAACTGCTAGTATTGTTTGTGCATCATCTGCCGTATGCAATTAACAGTTTTGTGATTCATTTGAAGTGCAGGAAATCTCTGTGTGATCACTGAGTGAATGATGGAATTCCGGGACAGAAATCATGCCGAAAAATTTGCATGTTGGAATTAAAAATAATCAGTATCCATTTTCGGTCAGGTCGATCAACTTCTATCGGACATGGGCGGGCCGTAGCATGGTTCACCCATGTCCGATTTCATTTTTCATTTTCATCAATACGTTAATGATTCTGACAAAATCGCCTATTTTTAATTATTTGCGCCACACGATGAACACTTCTAGTGGCAAGTTTGGACTCTTCATGCCCAAGTCAGCATCTGGAGAGATGAAAAGGTCGTTTTATCGGCATGAACTAAACAAGGGTTACACACTCGTCGAGATGGTCATTGTTGTTGTCGTGCTCGGCATTCTGTCTGCGGTCGCAATACCTAGGATAATCGCCAAGGATCAACACAACATTACCACACTGGCAGATGAGTTACGCCGCAACCTTTCCTATGTGCAACTCATGGCTATCAGTCAGAGCAAGCGCATGAGAGTGTCTGTCACGGCAGGCGGTTACACAATCTATGAATGCACTTCAACGACTAGTTGCGCAGTCAATGTGCCCGATCCTATTAATCCTGGGAATTTTACTATAACCCTGCCCACCGACATCACGTTTACCAGTGGCAACGGCACCAATCTCGATTTTGACAGCCTTGGTCGACCGCAGCAGGTGGACGCCACCTCGGGCAAGGCTATTCTGATCGATACCAAACCTGCCCGTTCCTATACGCTCAGTGGCAGCGGTCGCAGCGTCACGGTCGAAGTGGCTCCCATCACGGGCTTTGCCAGAACGACTTAGTTGATATGAGACCTGCTGACTTGCACCGTGTATCCGGATTTTCACTGATTGAACTGGTGATGATCATCATCATCATCGGTATCGTTGCGGCTGGTTTGGTGCCGATCTTCAGCAGCACAGCCCAGTCCCAGAATACCAACGAAACACTGCAGCAGGCGACCCAATATGCGCAGGAATGCGCCGAACGCGCGGTGGCGACACGGCAGGATAAGGGTTTCGCATGGTTCGCAACCAATACTTTCACCTGTGGCAATCCTACCGGTTTCGCACGCACTGTTACTGTGGGCGGCACGTATGATGGCGCCGTCGGCACCGCCTGTCCTGCCGGGGTCAAATGCCGCGATGTTGCTATCGTTGTGAGCAAGGGTTCCGTATCGTCCAACATCGCTATCTTGCTGGCGGACTACTGATGAAGCTGAATATGCGACAGGCACTTGGAGTTACATTGGTCGAGCTGGTCATCGTCATCGTCATCATCGGGATCTTGGCCGTGGCGATGGGCCCGTTGGCTTTACAAAGCCTGCGGACCTACAACAACACTTTGGGCGACGTGGTGCTGCTGGATAAGCTACGCTACGCCACTGAGCGGTTGGCGCGCGAGATCCGTGCAGTTGATTATGTTTCCGGTACCGGTTTTTCTTTCACCAGTATGGGCGTCAGTTCCGTAGCGTTCACCCGGACCCTCTACGATGCAGTCGGGTCAGGCGTGCAGGACACGGTCACCGTGGGTAATACCGGAGTTGCGGTGACCATGGCCTATGCGAAGTTACCCGCCGCTGGGGCGCAGGTGCTGACTGATGAGTTGGGCAGCCTTTCATTCACCTATCTCGACCAGAATGGTTGTGCCGCCGGCAATGTCACACCACCTTGTACCGGCGCAGCTGTATTTGCTAGCGGTGTGAGCATGGTACAAATTGATCTGAAACTGACGCATAATGGCAAAGACTTTCCGCAACGTACTCTGATTCAATTAAAAAATATAAATTGAAAGGCACATCATGAAGACATCTGCCCTTGCTTTCTCATTCTCCCATAGGCAACACGGCGCCGCTTCGGTGGCTATCGTCATGCTGCTGGTCTTCATCTTGGCCGCGGCAGTGATGGCCGTGATGCGGATATCCGGAACATCGTTGACCGATACAGCCCTGAACGAGACGCAGACCGCAGCGCTGTCTCTGGCCGAGAGCGGGTTGGAAAGGGCGCAAGCCATCCTCAGCGCTGCGGCCAAGAGTGGCGGCAATATGAATAATGCATGTATTAACTTGAAAGATACGTCCTCAACCATGCCTCGAGGTTCTTTCAAGTATACCGCCGCCACCTTCAATGCAGGCACGAGCGAATGCACGGTGACAGTGATGGGGAAAGTCGATCCTTCGTCGCGAACCATTAGAGCTGTGCTCAATGCCTCCACCTCCGCAGGCGTCGAAGGTAAGGGCAGTACGATCAATCTAAATGTTCGTACAACTTCAGCCAACGCTGGCGTCATCGCTAACCTGGCTTACTCTGCCGATCTTGGCGGCTCTAACGCGACTGCGTCGATCGGCACCTGCACTAATTGCACCAATTTCTACACTGTAAATAGTGGCGCCAGCAAAAAGCCGACCAATGTGGGTGTCTATGCCGGATTTGCTGCCGCAAGTACCAACACCATCACAGAAACTCTGGTCAGGGGGGCTAATCCCGACATCCGCAATTACGTCGAGGTCGCCGCGGCGTTTTATCCTGTGGCCGGAGCAGTCAGTTTAGTCGGATCTTATGCGGTGGTTGGCGGCTCTACGACGTCTGCAGGTAGTCCCACAGGAGGTAGCGTTCCGGCAACTTGGAATTGCGCCGCCAATAGCGCAACAGGTACTAATGTCAGTGTCGCAGCAGGCGCAGACACGCTGGTCTACGGCTTTTCTTCGGCGGCACCGCTGGCAAATCAATTGAAAGATGGCGACGTTACTTTTGGGTATGTTGATGCCACCGATACCGGCCGGAAGCTGAAATTGATACGCAATATGACCGGCAAGCAAGGAGACAACCTGTACTCGCAAATCTGGTATGACTATAACCCCGCTCATTTATCTGGCACTGGCACCACTTCAGGTGCCGTCGTGACGGGGTATGCAGGGAAAGGTACCATTGACGGTAAAACGTCAGGCACCAAATTGTGTGTAAAAACAATCACTGAAAGTAATGGAACTTTTTCTACCGGCGATGAAGTGTCATGGACTGCATCAGGGAATGCACGTAGCTGTAAACTTAAGAGTAACAAACAATCTACCGTAAGCGGCTTGTGTGATTGCAATGGCGGTCATATGGAGATGGGTATGTGCAAGGAAGGTGGCACAACATATCAGTACCATTACGATCTGGAGACTGATGAAGGCAGCTCAAGTAGCAGTTCCATGTTGGTTGCCGCAAAGTTATTAACTGTCACTGCTGCATCGAAACCCTATTTGGAAGTTGGCGACACGATTATTGTGAATAACAATCCCAAAGGAATAATTGTCTCGCAGAAGACAGCAGATCCGATTGGATCTTCGGGTGGGAAAGGCACTTATGAGCTCGACTCGAATCAACTTTTTAGCTCTTCCACTAACAACATCACATCCAATGGGACGATCATCAGCACGTCGGCCGGAACTATACCTGCTCCTAATGGAATTCCGAGTGTGGACACACTGATAGCAAAAACATCGGGAACGGGTAACCTTGCTCCGGGAACAACTGTAATCTCAACACCTGTAACCGCCACTCTACAGTTTACCAATTCGGCCACAAAATATAGAATTTCTAAACAACCAACCACGCCGTTATCGGGAGCCCAGCTTTGTGGTGGTGTCTGTGCCTTTATGGATAATGACGGGTCTAGCACTGCGTTCACATTAGCTAATGTCACCAGCGGCACGGACTGGTCCTCAGGCTTCACTTGCTTGAGCAATGTGGATAAAGCCCTTATAACTGCTGGGGAAACGATTGAATCTAAGCGGACCCAATGGAGCGAGGTGGTGCAGTAATTTGATTGGGACGTGGGATGCGGTGAGGAACCAACCGCATCGTTCGCGGTGTGGCTTTTTCATCATCTGACTCATTCCATTTTCCTTCAAATGGAAAATAAGTTGTAGGTCGGGCTTTAACCAGCGAATTGGCTGCTGTTTTTTGGCGGCCTAGTCGAATGGCTATGCAAAGCAGCCCGACATCCATATCCGGCGGGCAGAGCCCGCCCTACATTAAACCCAAATAATCCATTGGAAAGAAACGCTGTTGTAGGGGCGCGATTCATCGCGCCCTTTTTCTTATCTGAATAGATCAGGACGCGATGAATCGCGCCCCTACAAGTGTTCAACTACGTTTTTTAGGTTCATGCGCCAGCCATTCTGGCGGCGGCTCCAAGACAAGTGATCCCCGCCAGCAGCAGCAATATTCCGGTGTGCCTGGGGAAGCGCAATATCAGATGGTTGATGCCTTTTGCGGGCTCGGCCTGTTGAAAGGTAGAGGGGGGTGGTCCGATCCAGCGGTTGGACAGGGACTCGACGCCTTTGAGCGCACTGGGCCGGATCAGGAAGAATATGCCGATGATCAGGGCCAGGATCGCCAGTGCCCAAGCGAACAGCATGGCCAGTCTGACACCCTGGATCTGGCTCCAGACATTGGATGCGTAGAGGTAGCCTTGTAGTTTTCCCAGAAGGTACAGCAGGGTGAGCGCGCCGACAGTCAACGCTGCGCCAACAAGACGATTATGGCGGTAAAGGTATCTTTCTATCCTCTGGTAATGGTTGAGCAGGGCGGCCAGATCGTGCTCCAGAAACCATTGCCGCCACCGGCTCTGCTCCCCGAAAGCTCGCTCGGGCATGAGCAGTAATCCCGCCCCTGCGAGCATTCCGGTCGTACCCGATATAACCAGGATATCGTTCAGCCACTGTGTCATATTAGGGGTAAATACTAAATACCATGTTAGTGCTTCTTCAGCGCCACATTGCCCAGATCCCACATAGGCATGAAAACCCCCAGCATGAGTATGAGTACCAGTACACCCATGAATGCGAGCAGGATGGGTTCGATGGATTCGCTCATGCGACCCACTTCGTATTCGACTTCTTCCGTATACAGGTCGGCCACCTGGTTGAGCATGCCTTCGATGTCGCCGGTTTCTTCGCCCACGGCGATCATCTGCAGTTCCAGCGGGTTGAAGATGGCGGAGGTTTGCGCGACGCGCAGCATGCTTTCACCCCGTTCCACGCCATCGCGCATGAGCAGGATGCGTTCTTCGAAATAGGCGTTGCTCACGACACGCGAGACGAGTGTAAATGCCTGTACGAGCGGCACTCCGCTATTGCTCGCCGTGGCAAAGCTGCGGCAGAAGCGGGCAAGGGTAGCCTTCTTCAATATCTTGCCGATCACGGGAATATTTAATTTGAACTTGTCCCAGTCGTAACGCCCCTTGGGTTGGCCGACATACGATATGAAGGCGACGATCGCAGCAACGATCATCCCGATCACGACCCACCAGTAATCGACGACGAAAGCGGAGGCAGCGAGGATGATTTGCGTCAGGAGTGGCAGATCGGCGTTGAATTTTGAATAGGACTTGGCAAACACCGGGATGACGAAGAACGCCATGATACCGATGGCGATACTGATGGCGATGAGCACGAAAGAGGGGTAGCGCAGCGCCCCTTTGATCTTGTTGGCCATGTGCTTGTCGAACTCAAGCTGCTCATGCAGGCGCTTGAAGATCTCCTCCAGTTGCCCGGAGTCTTCGCCGACCTTGACCATGCTGACATAGTAGTCGCTGAACACTTTTGGGTGGCGGGACATGGCCATGCTGAGCTCGAGGCCCTTGTCGAGGTTGGTGCGAATATCCCTGAGCACTTCGACCAGCATCGGGTTGGCCGTGGATTTCTGGATGCCGGCAAGGGCCTGCATGATGGGCACGCCGGCCCTGATCATGGTGCCCATCTGCCGGGTAAACAACAGTATTTCGACCAGCTTCGGGGGGCCGCCACCCTGTAGTTCACGCACCCACTGCGGCTGGCTCTTTAACTTGTTGCCCTGCACCTGAATATGAATGGGGGCGATGCCCATATCCATCATCCATTTTGCCACCGTTTGCGGGGTGGATGACTCGATGGTGCCTTGCATGATCTCGCCTTGCTGGTTGCGGCCTTTGTATTCGTAGATATCCATGGTCGGTTAGCCTGCCGTCGGATCAGAGATCGGTCGAGGTGACGACGGTCATGGCTTCTGAAACGGTGGTCCGACCCTTGAGCACGAGATCGAGTGCGCGGTGCTCAAGGGAATTCTTGCCCAGCTGCTCGTGTCCCACTTTCTCAAATTGCACAATATCGGCGTTATGGATGGCGGCGGAAAGCGGTGCTGTCATCTCAAGCATTTCGAACACGCCGACACGACCGCTGAAACCGACGCCGTTGCAGCGGTTGCAGCCCTTGCCATGACGGAAGTTGGCCTTGGACAGGTCGTCATCGCTCAACATGAAATGTTTGACCCATTCGAGTTCTTCGACGGTCGGCTGGTAGGGTTCGGCGCAGCTGAGGCATATCTGGCGCAGCAAACGCTGGGATATCACGGCAAGCAGTGTGGAAGCGATCATGTATCCCGGTACGCCCATGTCGAGCAGTCGGACGGGGGTGCTCACCGCATCGTTGGTGTGCAGGGTGGACAGCACCAGGTGGCCGGTCATGGCAGCGCGGGCGGAGATCTGGGCGGTTTCCTGATCGCGGATCTCGCCCACCAGCAGGATGTCCGGATCCTGCCGCAGGAAGGAGCGGAGCACACGGGCAAAGGTGAGCTCGATCTTTTCATTCACCTGCACTTGATTGATGCCGCCAATGCGATATTCGACCGGGTCTTCGCAGGTCAATATCTTCACATTGGGCTGGTTGAGTTTTTCCAGTGCACCGTACAGCGTGGTGCTCTTGCCGCTACCTGTGGGCCCGGTCACCAGTACGATCCCGTGGGGCGCCTGGATGATCTTGTTGAAATCGCGCAACATATCCGGCGGCATGCCGGATTTCTCCAGGTCGAGCATGCCCTGGGTCTGGATCAGCAAGCGCATCACAACCGACTCGCCAAATTGGGTGGGCATGGTGGACATACGAATGTCGATGCGGTTGGCACCGGTTCTGACCGCGATACGGCCGTCCTGTGGCAAGCGCTTTTCGGAGATGTCCAGGCCGGCCAGAAGCTTGATGCGCACCAGCAATGCGGCGGCGATCTTCTGGTCGGCGTCGACCTGGTGGTGCATGGTGCCATCGATCCTGAAGCGAACCACCAGCTTTTTTTCCTGCGGTTCGATGTGTATGTCCGATGCCCGCATCTGCGCGGCTTCTTCAAAGATCGTCTGCAACAGCTTGACCACCGGCGCATCCATATCATCGATGGAGAGGTGCATCTGGCTGAGATCGATGACCCCGCTATCGCGCTCGACATCACGCTCGACTTCCTTGGCATATTCGCCGATCTGGCTCGTCTTGCGGTAGATACGATCAACGGTCTGGCTGAATTGATCGCCGGTGATCACGGCGATATCGAGGGGGCGCCCGAGCAGGCTCGACAGGTCGTCTTGTGCACGCAGGTTGGAAGGGTCGGTCATGCCCACCAAAAAAGTACTGCCACGGTCTTCCAGGATGAGGGCATGGAAACGCCGCGCCTGTAATTCGGTGAGCTTTATCACGAGGTCTGGGACTACGTCGTAGCGCTTCAGGTCGATGTAGGGTATCGATTGCTGCGCAGCCATGACCTTGGCCAACTGTTCTTCGGTGATGTAGTTGTTTTCGATCAGCACCCGCCCCAGCATCCGCCCGGTCCGCTTTTGTTCGGAGAGGGCTTCATTGAGCTTTAACTGGGTTAGATACCCGCTCTCTACCAGTGTGGTACCAAGTTGCTTAGTAATTGCCTCTGCCATATGAAAACCCCCGGTTGATTCGGTGTGGTTGTGAATCAGGGATCGCGCCCAAAACTGCTCAAGGTTTTACGCGGTAACCCTATTTGTTTTTATCCGCGCGATGCAATGAAATCCGTGCTGCCAAGAGTATATCCAAATTTGGAACTATCCGGTTGGTATTGAAATTAACACAGCTAATCCATTAGCAACAATATTCCCTCCCCCTTGCAGGGGGAGGGCTAGGGAGGGGGTAGAAACTTGGATTCCCCACTGCTCTACCCCCATCCCAGTTGCCCCCTCGCTTTGCTCTCCCCCGCTGCAAGGGGGAAGGAGCGAGTTTGGTTCTAATGGATTACTTGGGTTTAGAATCATGGAGGGGATATCGTGATCTTTTATGAACCCGTTGACCTGTTGTTCAGGTCGGATACACTGTAGGCCTGTTTGCTTGAGGGTTATACCTGCATTATGTTTGAACATCAGGATGTCTTTGCTGCCTTGAATGGCAAATTACCTTTATCCGAGAAAGTAGAGTACGTCCATGCCCTGCTGAAAAAGCGCTTTGGCTTCATCGATCGGATCGCGGTGGTGATCTATGACCCCAAAACCGATCTGCTGAAAACGTTTGTGCATAGCAGCGGCGGTGAAAATCCGCTTAATTTGTATTCGGCCAAGCTGTCTGATTCGAAATCGATGCAGGAGATCCTGAAAGTAGGCCGTCCGCGCGTGGTGAACGATCTCGATATATTCAGCAACGCCCCGGCAGAGCACGCGCGCCGCATTGCTGCCAACCAGTACCAGTCAAGCTATACCATGCCGATGTTCCTGAACGGTGAGTTCTTTGGCTTCTTGTTTTTCAATTCCCGCCAAAAGGACGTTCTGGATGAGACCGCTTTGCATTATCTGGACATGGTGGGACATCTGCTCTCGTTGATGGTGATACACGAGGTGTCGACAACGCGGAGTTTGCTGGCAATCGTTAAAACGGCCGCGAATATGGCGCATCACCGCGATATCGAGACGGGAGCGCATCTGGACCGGATGTCCAATTACTCCCGCCTGATCGCCAGAGAGGTGGCCAAAAAATACGGGCTCGACGATGATTTCGTGGAGCATGTGTTCTTGTTCTCGCCGTTGCATGATATCGGTAAGATCGGCATATCCGAC
>Ga0315272_10000735_pt1 | contig 16714 bp, 12 predicted proteins | sample C3_middle_MG_FD_203918 | JGI IMG/M metagenome (GOLD analysis project Ga0315272, IMG submission 203918) | Sediment microbial communities from Yellowstone Lake, YNP, Wyoming, USA - C3_middle | ecosystem: Environmental > Aquatic > Freshwater > Lake > Sediment | place: USA: Wyoming | collected...
GGACCAGGTTACCGGTCACGTCGCTAAACCACAGGCGGCCGTCGGGCCACCACAGCGGTCCCTCCGTGAACTGGAATCCGCCGCCGACCTTCTCGATTTGCGCATCCTTGGGCACGATCGAATCGAAGGCCGGATCGAGGCGAACGATGTTCCCCACGCCGTGCGTTTCGGCCGCGGGCGCGGGCGCCGGCGCTTTGGAGCAGCTCACCAGCAGAACGGCAACAGGGAGAACAAGCAGAGGCTTCATATTCTCTTCTTTCGTGGCGAAAGCGCCCTTTCCATGTCACGCCCGGATCTACTTTCCTCCAGGCTCGACTGGAATTATCGCGAGAAGCGCGGCCGGCGGTTTCGGACAGAGGCATACAATCCGCGGCCGCTCGTCCAGCTACGAGAATCGTTATTTGCGGTTCATGGCGTTTTCAGACCTCACGTAACAGCCATTTCACTGCATTCTTCTGCATCTTTTCGTATTCCGGATTCCACAGGGCGCTGATCATGTGCCCGGGCGCCATGAAGCATACACGGCCTTTGCCGTAATCGTAGGCCCATACGGCTTCGGCTGTGTTGCTGCGACGCCCCGTGGAATCGGTGTAGTCGAGGCCGTCCTCATTGACACTGCGCGCCAGCACGTATTTCGGGTCCTTATCGTAGACCACGTAATGCTGCTCGTCGGTGACGACAAAGTCCTTCACGCCACGTGTTATGGGGTGCTCCGGGTTTACGATCTTGACTTTGAAAGGCCGGATCGCAGGGTGTCCGGCATAGATCGCGCCTTCGACGTCGCGGTAGTCCTTATTCCAGATCGACAGCTCGCTGTTATTGTGGAAGGCCCACAACGAGCCGCCTTCGGATACCCACTGCTTGACGGCCTTCCCCTGCTCGGACGTCATCCAGCCGCTGTAGTCCGATCCGATTTTCCGCTGGATGGCCGGGATGCTGACGACCTTCTCCTTCGGTTCGTTCCAATAGACCTGGTGCCAGTAGCCGTTGTTGTACCGGCGGCCGTCGCGGAACATGATCAGGATCCTGTACTTCCGCAGGTTGTCGTAGGTCAGGAGCTTTTCCTGGTCGGTGAAGTCGATAGAGAGGCCGCCGTCTTCCACCAGCGTGGCGGTCAGTGCCGTGCGGATGTAGTCGGAATTATGGGACTCATCGCCGCAGAGCGCGAATGCCGTGGCGGTGGCGGTGGCGCCGGCGGCGCCCCTGGCATTGCGAACCGTAGCCCCCGCCGCAGCGCCAATGCCGGCGCAGGCAACCCGCGCGAACGTCCTGCGAGTGATCATGTTGGCCTCCCCTGACTCACGCAGCAGTTCCACTTTCATCCCGGGCGCCAAAGCCGCAGCCACTGACTTTGCCCTTCAGGCGGCCGGACTTTCCCCGGTTCCAGGCTCGGAAACAACAAACATACTCCAGCGTTGTCGTGAGCGCACCGGTCTTCGGAGTGCTGCCTGGCTGCGTGTCTCGCAAGGTCTGCATCGGGCGCCTGGACCTTACCGGCCGCGAGAAGGCTGCGGAACACCTCTTTGAACTCGCTGTCTAAGTTGATTAGCGTGAGTTTCGGCGATAGTATCGCCCTGGGAGATTTCATGCACCGAACAGACCGAAGGGATTTTCTGCGGACGATCGCCGCGCTTTCCGCCGCCGCCTTGCCGGCGAGGGGATCGGCAGGCGGCGATGCCCGAACCGAGTGGTATCGAGATGCGAAGTTTGGCATGTTTCTGCACTGGGGCGCCTACTCGGTGGCGGGCGTCGAGGCCTCCTGGCCGATCATGCTTCCCAAACTGGCCCCGCAGGGCGGGCCTATCACGGAAGCCGACTACCGCGCGTTGCCACAGCGTTTCAACCCGGTGAAATACGATCCCCAGGCCTGGGTGGCGAAGGCGCGGCAGGCCGGTATGCAGTACATGGTGATCACAACGAAGCACCACGACGGCTTCTGCATGTTCGATGCTCCCGGGACAGACTACAAGATCACGAAGACCAAGTTCGGCCGCGATGTCGTGGCGGAACTTGCCCAGGCGTGCAAGTCGGCGAAGATGAAGCTCGGCTTTTACTACTCTCCGCCTGACATGAACCACCCCGGGTATCGCGACACGAGCAAGCTTGCCGTCGAGAACTGGGAAGGCGAACCCGCACGGCCGGAATGGAAGAGCTATCTCGACTACATGGAATTGCACATCCGGACGCTGTTGACGAAGTACGGAGACGTGGCGGTCCTCTGGTTCGACGGGCTCTTTGGACAGGACAAGTACGATCCCCCGCGCTTCCACAAACTGATCCGCCAGCTCAGTCCGAAGACGCTCGTGAACGACCGCCTGGGTCCGGATCTCGGTGATTTCGTTACCCCGGAGCAGTTCTTCCCGACGGGCATTCCCGTGAAGCGTGTCGAGCGAGCGCCCGAATTGACCGGGGCCCTGCTGGCGCAACTGGCTGACGCGATGGCTCAGCACAAGATGCCTCCCAAGGAGGTGGTTGAGTCACTGACTCAGTGGCAGAAGAAAGCGTATCCCACTGCTCTTCACCCGAGCGCTGACCAGTTTCAGCTTTGGGAAACCTGCATGACGCTCAACAATACATGGGGCTACTGTCCAGCGGATAAGAACTTCAAGACAACCGATAAACTGATCCGCACTCTGTCGGAAGTAGCCAGCCGGGGCGGCAATTTTCTCTTGAACGTAGGTCCTACTCCCGAGGGAACATTTCCGCCGGAAGCGGAAGAGAGACTGCGCGGTGTCGGCGAGTGGATGGCGCTGAACCGGGACTCGATCAGGGGCACTGCCTACGGGCCTGTTCAGGGCGCGCGCGCGTTTCGGACGACAACGAAGGCCGGCAAGGTCTATGTCCACGTATTTGAATGGCCGGAACACGCGCTGGAGATTACGGGTTTCCCGTCTAAAGTCCGCGAAGTCGCGACGCTATCCACGAAGCAGAAGCTGGTCTTCCGGCAAACGTCGTCTCAAGTCGAGATCGATATGCCATCTGCGCCGTCCAAGCCCGGCCCGACGGTGCTCGAAGTCCTGGTGTAACAGACCGTTTGTCAAACGCTGAGTGCCGGTAGCGACGCAGCGCTGCCGGTCATTTCACGCCGGTCGCGCCGGAACAGGCGGAGAATCGAATCATGCAGCCACTCGCGGCCCGGCAGCCGCGTGCGCGCGCCGGCGTATTGACGCACAGCGTGTCCGCGCTGCCGGTGGCCGCAGATCAAGCGGAGGTCGTTTGAATGAGCTACACCAGTACAACGCTTCGCAGCGTTGCCCTACGCATCGGAGCTGAATGGGTGGAAACGGCGGAGACCGACACGATCCGGCTGCCGTACGACGGAACCCCCGTGGCTACGGCCGCGCGAGGAACACGCGAACTGTTGGGCCGGGCCATCGCCTCGGCGCGCGCGGCGGCGCCGGTCATGGCGGCGCTCGCCAACTACGAACGCGCCGAACTGCTCGAGCGCATTGCCGCGTTGCTCCGCCGTGACGCGCCGGAGTTCGCCGAATTGATCAGCCAGGAGACTGGCAGGCCGATCGTGGAAGCCCGGGCCGAGGTGGAGCGCGGTCTTACGACTCTTGCCGCGTCGGCCGCCGCCGCGCGCGATCTGCATGGGGAAGTAGTTCCCATGGACGCCGTGGCGGCGGGCGCGGGCCATCTCGCCATGACGGTGCGCGAGCCCGTGGGCGTGATCGGCATCATCACGCCCTTCAACATCCCGCTCAATCTCGCATTGCACAAACTCGGCCCGGCGCTCGCCGGCGGCAATGCAGTTGTGCACAAGCCCTCGGAACAGACGCCATTAAGCGCCTGGCGGCTCGCCAAGGCTGTAGAGGAGGCGGGCGCGCCGGCAGGCGCCTACAACGTCGTCATGGGCTTGGGGCGCGACATCGGCACGGCCCTGGTGGAAGCCGAAGGCGTGGACATGATCACGTTTACCGGCAGCATCGCAACAGGCGAGTGGATCCGCGCCCATGCCGGTCTCAAGAAAGTGACGCTCGAACTGGGCGGCAACTCGGCCGTGATCCTCGAGCCCGATGCGGATTTAGATACGGCCATTCCTCGTCTGGTGCAGGGCGGGTACGGGCACAGCGGCCAGTTGTGCATATCGGTGCAGCGCGTTTATGCCCACGCCTCCATCGCGAAGAGCGTCACGGATAGATTGGTGGCTGCCGTCGAAAGGCTCAAGGTCGGGCACCCCTCCGAATCATCCACCGCCGTCTCCTCGCTCATCAGCGTGGCCGCGGCGACGCGCGTCGAACAGTGGACGCAAGACGCAGTCGAACGCGGAGGAAAACTTCTGACCGGCGGCAAGCGCAGTGGCGCCACCATCACACCAGGCGTGCTCGCGGAGGTGCCTGCCTCGGCGCGGCTCATGCAGCAGGAGCTGTTCGGCCCGCTGGTGGCCGTGAATTCTTACGAGCGCCTCGACGCGGCAGTCGCGGCGGTCAATTCGACGCCCTACGGTCTGCAGGCGGGCATCTTCACTCAACACCTGCAGCGGGCCTTTGCGATCGCACGGAAACTGCATGCCGGAGGCGTCCTCATCAACGATGTGCCGACGTTCCGCTCCGATCCCATGCCCTATGGCGGCGTCAAGCGCAGCGGCATCGGCCGCGAGGGTCCAAGATACGCGCTCGAAGAGATGACCGATCCGAAGCTGATCGTCTGGCGCGTTTGAGGCGCGACGCGGAGAATTCGAAGCGGGGCATCACAACACGATATCACGGCTGTTCGGGCGCGGCGGCAATATGCCGTCCTGCCCGGTGAGCGCCTTCGACCGGCACGAGATCCGATGAATCCCCGGTTGCGCGGTCCCTATACGCGGGGGCCGCGATGGAGGCCTGTTTCCTGAGCAGAAGCCGAAACCATCCCAGGCAGCCCCGCACTCGTCAAGGCCGGCCGCTGCAAGAATTGCAGCCGCAATCGAGGAAGAGTTCCCGCCGGGTTGCGGTGAGGCCGATTGAACATGCGGAGTCTCAACAGGACCGCGATTCAACCAACAATCAGCGCAGGTCGAATGCCATTTTGCGTGCCCATCTTCAGAAGGCAAGGCTGGATGGTCCCGCGTCTGAGGAACGCCGGAGGGTGTTCATCGATTGCCTCAGGGCATTAGAATGACGTTGGCCCCGCGAGGCGTCCGTCGAGTGGACTGCAATTGTTGCAGCTCCCGGCAGCGAAGTAATTTGGGGCGGCGTATCGCCGGAGGCCCGCGGACGTAGCACAGTCGAGTAGGCGAGGTGGCTGCGGGAACGAATCCTACATGCTTTTCGCGATGGCGTCTGAATTGCTGTGTACGGCGCGTTGCGCGGACACTGCATGGAATCCGTCCGGTCGGGCGGATGGGCACGATCCACCGGGCCGGGAGAGTGACGTGAAAGGAAATCGAGCCGCCTATGATCGACGATAGCCGCAGCTTGGAAAGCGTGGATTTCTCGGCGCTGGCGGTCGGCGCCAGCCAGGACGGCGTCGATGTAGCGGTGATCCCCGGCGAGAAAGCCAACCGTTCGATTGTCGATGCCGCGGTGCGCGTTGTACGGGCGACGGGGGCGCCGGTCAACTGGCGCTGGCTGCCACTCAGCGTGGAAGACTGCCGGAAGAACGGCGGACAGATTCCCTACAAAGTCCTACGTGATCTCGCCTCATGCAGCGCGATCCTCAAGGGACCGCTGGTGTCTCCAGCGGGCCCGGCCGGCGTCGCTCCGTCCGTCGACGAACAACTGCGGCAAGCCTTGGGTCTTGCCGTTCACATGACGGAACTGCGTTCCGTGCCCGGACTCGCTGGCCGTCCGAAGTGGAACCTGCGCGTGTTCCGCGAACGGCACGAGACCCTCGCCGCCATTGAAGCCCGTGAAGAGCAACCTCCCAGCGGCGCGTCGAAGCGCGTCGCCACCCGAATTGCACACGCGGCTCTTGAGGACGCGGAGAGATTGGGCCGCACACGGGTCACCCTGGTCTTCGATCCGAATCGCCCCGATTGGTGCGATGCAGCCGCGAGGGCAGCCGTCAGGCAGATAGTCACGGCGCGGCCCCAAATGCACTACGAAGAGCTGCAAGCGAATTCCTTTATTCAGGACGTCGTGAACGCGCCCGGGAAGTTTGAAGTGGTTCTGACCAGCGCCGGCTTTGGAGATTTTGCCTGCCGTCTGGGCGAGGCCTTCGTGGGAGGATCAACGCTGGTGCCCGCGGTGAGTCTGGGCAGCGATTCGGCCCTGTTTGAAGCCCCTCTCGATGCGCCGCACTCATACCAGCCCATTGAGCAAGCGAATCCTACGGCTCTGATCATGGCGGCAATTCTGTTGCTGGAGTACGTGGGCCAATCCACCTTCGCCGCGCGGTTGCGAGTGGCGCTGGACTCGGTCTACGCCGGAGGAAGATATCTGACCGCCGGCCTGGGCGGGCCTGCCACGACATGGGACTTCGCGGCTGCCGTGATCAGGGCCTTGCCGGATTGCGGTTGCGACAGCGGCGAATCGCCTGCCCAGGAGACGCTGAGTTCCGCCGCAACCAATGTGGCGGGCTGAGAACCGGGATACCCATCTCAAGGACGCGAGGTAGAGCAGTCCTTTGCCTCACCGTTGGAAAGGCAATGACCGCAGCAGGTGTTTGTCATGGAACAACCTCTCAAGACACAAGAGCGGGAAACCCCGGCGGAATTGCTGACAAGGCTTCGGCGGGTCGCGAGTCTGGCGCCTCAGGATCCCGAGTTGCGTCTCACCCTGGCCTGCGCGCTTCTGGACAACGGCCTCCCGGAAGAAGCCATCGCTCAGATTCGATCCGCTATTACTTTGTCACCCAACCACCTGGAGGCTCGAAAGCTCTTGGCGAGCGCTTCACAGTTGCTCGTTCCCCGGTCTTCATAAGGGAAGCCAGGCGTGCGCGGCCTCCCCTGCGCGGCAACTCCGAAGATGATGATGGAAGGGGACACACCTCCGTACGATGCTACGCGACAATCAGGACGTCCGGCTGTTCGGTCTCCGCTATCGAACCATCTTTGTGGTCTTGACGATCGTCGCTTCGTTGATCGTCTCCCTCATGATTCTCAGCCAGCCATCGGCGTCCATCACCGGCAAGGAGCCGCTCGCGCTGGATGAACTGCTCAGCCGGATTCAAAGCAGTTGGGTGAGGCTGTTTGCGCTCTCGGCGCTGCTCGGGATCATCCTGACCGCGTCCGTGCTCACTGTGTTCTCGTACTTCTCCACCACGCGCCATCTGACGCGGATCCGAACTACTTCGAAAGCAATTCTGGAGAGCCTGGTGGGGGGAGTTCTCACCGTGGACACGGAAGGGCGTGTCACCATCATCAACCGGGCGGCCAGCAGGATTCTCGAGCTACCATCCCAGCCGCCCTATCCCGGGTTGGACGACATGTGCTCCAGGCACCCCCGCCTCGCTGAGATCATCCGGCTGGCGCTGCGCGAGAACCGGTATGTCCAGGACGACGATGTCGCATTCGTGAATTCCGCGGGCAACCGGCTGATTCTCAGAGCGACGGTCTCGGCCCAGCTCGACGAAGACGAAAGGCGGGTCGGTCTGGTCGTGTTGGTCAAAGACGTCTCCAAGATCGTAGCCCTTGAACGGGAACTGCGGAAGCGGGACCGGTCGGCGGCGGCGGGCACGTTGGCCGCGGGAGTCGCGCACGAGATCAGGAATCCGCTGAGCGCGATCGAGCTGAATCTTCGCTTGCTGCGCGATGAGGTCGTTGACATTCTGCCCGGCCGGCCCGGCACGGAGGAGTATTTCGAGGTGCTCTTCGCGGAAACGCAGCGGCTCAACCGGATCACCTCCAACTTTCTCCAGTTGTCCAGACCCGAGGAACTGATCAAGGCGTCCATGCCCGTCGACGCTCCGATCCAGCACGTTCTCAGGCTGATCGAATCGGAAGCAAATGCGAAGGGCATCTCCTTCTCGCTGGACCTGCAAGCCGATTCGACGGAAATTCTCGGCGACGCGACGAAGCTGGAGCAGGTCTGCCTGAACCTGTTGATCAACTCGATGCAGGCCATGCCCGAGGGCGGAGTGATCCACGTGTCGAGCAGACTGCCTGCCGGCGAAGGCGGCCGTTTAGTCGACATCGTCATCGCCGATCAGGGCGTCGGCATCCCGCAGGAAAACATTCCGCGGCTCTTCGACCCCTACTTCACGACTCGCCCGGATGGCAACGGGTTGGGGCTCGCCATTGCGGACCGCATCGTTGCCAATCATGGCGGCAGAATTCTCGTCGACAGCACTCCGGGTGCGGGAACCGTGATGACCGTGCGGCTTCCCGTAGCGGGCGACTCGACAGTCCCGCTCGGGTGACAATGAATCCAGTGAACGGAAGAATCCTGATCGTCGACGACGAGACGAACATCCGGACCGCGCTGGCAAAGCTTCTGGCCAAGCCGGGTCACACGACCAAGACCGCGGCCAGTGCGCGGGAAGCGCTGGAATTGCTGCGAAGCGAACGGTTTCAGATTGTGATCAGCGATCTCAGGATGCCGGGCGAGGACGGTCTGCACCTGTTGCGGGAGATCAAGCGGCTGGACCCCATGATCGACGTGATCATGATGACCGCGTACGGCACAATTGAAACCGCGGTGGAAGCGATGAGGCAAGGAGCCTACGACTACATCGAGAAGCCGGTCAATCAGGAGCGGCTGCAGATCATGCTGTCGCGGGTGTTGGAACGGCAGGCTCTGACGGAAGAGAATCTGCGCCTCAGGAGCGTCGTTTCCGCCAAGGAGGAGTACGGGAATCTGGTCGGAAAGTCCGGCAGGATCGCCAAGCTTTACGAGCTGATCGAAATGCTGGCGCCCACGCCCGCCACCGTCTTGATCCAGGGAGAAAGCGGCGTCGGCAAGGAACTGATCGCGCGTGCCATTCACAAGCGGAGTCCACGGGCGGCAGGACCGTTGATCTCGCTGAACTGCGGCGCCATCCCCGAGACGCTCCTGGAAAGCGAACTGTTCGGGTTCGAAAAAGGCGCCTTCACGGGAGCCGACAGCGCGCGGCAAGGAAAGATTGAGATGGCTGATCGGGGCACTCTCTTCCTGGACGAAGTCGGCGAGATGAACCCCAAGGCCCAGATCGAATTGTTGCGTGTCCTGGAGACGCGCGAACTCAGGCGGCTGGGTGGAGCGAAGCTCATCAAGGTGGACATTCGCGTCATCGCGGCAACGAACAAGACGTTGTCTGAAGAGGTGGCTGCCGGGCGGTTTCGAGAGGATCTTTATTACCGGCTCAACGTCGTGCCCGTCATGGTCCCTGCCCTGCGCGAACGGTTGGAGGACATTCCATTGCTGGCCGATCGCTTCCTTCAGGAGTTCTCGGTGACTTACGCCCGCGCGAGAAAACGGCTCTCCCGCGATGTCGTGGAAGCGTTGCTGCGGCTTCCGTGGCCGGGCAACGTCAGGGAGTTGAAGAACCTGATGGAGCGGCTGACCATCGTCGTCAGCGATTCGACGATTCGGGTGGAGGATCTGCCGGAGGAGTACCGGCCAGTGGACCTTCCGCGGAAGACAATTCAAATTCCGCTGGGCGAGACGCTGGAGAACGTGGAAGAGCTATTGATCCGGCGCACTCTGGCTGAAATCACGTCACACCGCGAGCGAGCGGCTGGAATCCTTGGAATCAGTCCCAGAGCGCTGCACTACAAGCTGCGCCGGTTGGGGATCGATAGCGAGACAGACACCAGCGCTGAGCCGGCAGGGTGAGGCTTTCTCGCCGCTGGGTCGCCTCTGGGTCACCTCTGGGGCGCCGGCAGGCGGCTGACCACTGCAAGAGTTGCAGGGCTCTCCGCGCGAGTGCGCCGGACCATTTGCGACGGCACGCCGGCGTTTCGTCTAAGCCATTGTGCTCGTTGGGTGTGCTGCTTTAGGATCGACTTGGCAGCGCAGTTGCTCTATATCACCTGGGGGATATTGCGCTCCTTCGCGCAGAGCGAAATGGGCGCCGTCGAAAAATGAATTCATTTCCGGCAGGCGAGGTTTTCGCCGGTGGGCTTGCCGCCTATGCGCTTGGCGCCCTTTCCGGACTTCTGTTGCAGGGCCGCGCCAGCCTGGCGCGACGGTTGGGCTGCGGGTTCGCCCTGGCCGGAGCGATCCTGACCGGTCTGGCCAGCGTCTCCGCGCTGACCGGCCCCGCGGTGCAATGGTCCATCACTTCCGGGATACCCCTGTTCGCTTACAGCTTCACCCTCGATGCGGTTTCGGCGTTGTTCAACCTGGCGTTGGCGCTGGTGGCCGCAGCGGTCTCGATCTACTCGGTGGGTTACATGCGCTCGATGGAGAAGAACGGCAACCTGGGCCTGTTCTCGTTCTTCTACAACGCCATGATCTTGAGTCTCGCGGTTGTCTTTACCGCGTCCAACGTGTTTCTGTTCTTGATCGCGTGGGAAGTGATGGCGCTGACGAGTTACGCGCTGGTGACGTACGACCATGAGTCCCAGGAGAGCCGCAACGCCGGGTTGCTGTACCTGATCATGTCGCACGTGGATACGGGCTGCCTGCTGCTCGGCTTCGCGCTGCTCGCGCAAGGGGCGCAGAGCCTGGACTACTCGGGGCTTCGCGCGGCGGCTTCCCATCTTTCCGCGCAGCAACAGGGCTGGGCGTTCTTCCTCTTCTTCCTTGGCTTCGGCATCAAGGCGGGCGTGATTCCCGTCCACGTCTGGCTTCCGGCGGCGCATCCTGTCGCGCCGTCCAACGTCTCTGCGTTGCTCTCTGGAATTCTCATCAAAGCCGGCATCTACGGGATGGTGCGCGTGTTTCTGGAGTTTCTGGGAGTGATCCCGCCCTGGATGGGAATGGCGGTGATCGCCGTTGCCGTCGTATCGGCCATCCTGGGCGTGTTGTACGCGCTCCAGGAGCACGATCTGAAGCGGTTGCTGGCCTATCACAGCATTGAGAACATCGGCATCATCCTGCTCGGCCTCGGAGCGGCGATGATGTTCAGAACGTCGGGCCATCCGCAACTGGCCGCGGTATCGATCATCGCTTGCCTTTTCCACACGCTCAATCACGCCATATTCAAGAGCCTGTTATTCCTCGGCGCGGGCGCCGTGCAACACTCCGCGCATACACGAAACATGGAAGAACTCGGCGGACTGATCCGGCGTATGCCATGGACCGCGTTCTGCTTCCTGATCGGCGCGATCGCTATCTCGGGGTTGCCGCCGCTGAACGGGTTCGTCAGTGAATGGTTGACCTACCAGAGCCTGCTCGCGGGATTCGGCACGACGAGAAGCCTGATCAGCCTGATGTTTCCCATTGCGGGTTCTCTGCTGGCGTTGACCGGGGCGCTGGCGGCTGCCTGCTTCGTCAAGGCCTTCGGGATCACCTTCCTCGCCCTGCCCCGCAGCACGCATTCCGAGGAGGCTCACGAATCGCCCGCTTCGATGATTGCGGGCATGAGCATGCTAGCCGCACTCTGCTTCGTGTTGGGCATCGGAGCGTCCTGGTTCTTGCCTTTGTTCGACGGCATGACCCGCCAGTTGGCGGGTGCCGGCGCGGGACCGGAAATGACTCTGGCCGGTGGATTCGTGATTTCCGCCGGCGTAGCGCGCAGCGGAAGCGTTTCGACAGCGGCGATCGCTGTGCTGCTCCTGTTGATCGCGTTCGCGCCGGTCTCGCTATATGTTTGGAAGGCCCGCCTCAGGCGCGTCGGACCAACATGGGATTGCGGCCTGCCAGGCCTGGACGCGACGAACGAGTACACGGCTACCGCATTTTCAAAGCCTCTGCGCATGGTGTTCGCCGCTCTATATAAGCCGCGGCGCGAGATTCAGAAAGTGTTCGACGTCTCCCCCTACTTCCCGACGGCAATCCACTTCGAAAGTGAGATTGAGCCGACCTTTGAAAAGAGGCTCTACCAGCCGGTTCAAAGGCTGGTCTATTGGGTGTCCACCAACATGCGCGGCATCCAGGCCGGCAGCATTCACCTCTACCTGGCTTACATCTTTGTGACCCTGGTGATCCTGCTGCTGTTTGGAGCACGCCCATGATCACAACGCTGTTAGCGGCCGTCTTTCAGCTCCTCCTGGTCTTGTGCATCTCTCCGCTCATCAGCGGAATCATCAAGACCCTGAAAGCGCGTTTGCAGATGCGGCGCGGGCCGGGCGTCTTGCAGTCCTATCGGAACCTGTTCAAGCTGCTTCGCAAGCAGATGGTGATGCCGGACACGGCTTCTTGGCTGTTCGATGCGGCGCCTGTCATGGTGTTCGCAACAGCCGCCGTCGTTGGTCTGTTGATCCCGATGATCACGGCCCAGGCGCCGCTCAGCCTGTTTGGCGGAGTCCTGGCCGTCGTTTATCTGTTGGGGCTCGGCAGGTTCTTCCTGGCGCTTGGCGGCCTCGATACGGGCAGTTCGTTCGGAGGGCTGGGCAGTAGCCGCGAGATGACGATTTCGTCGTTGGCCGAGCCGGCCATGATGCTCGCCATTTTCACCGTGGCTTTGAGTGCGAACTCAACGAATCTGAGCGAAGTGGCGCGCAGCGCGATCGGACAGAGTTGGCGCTTCCTGGCCCCTTCCCAGATGCTCGCTTTCGCGGCGCTATTCATCGTGCTGATCGCCGAAACGGGCCGCATCCCCGTGGACAACCCCGCCACGCACCTCGAATTGACGATGATCCACGAGGCGATGATTCTCGAGTACTCGGGTCCGTACCTGGCGTTGATCGAGTGGGGCGCGTCGATCAAGCAGCTCATCCTGATGACGCTGCTGATCAATACCTTCTACCCCTTTGGCCTCAGTACAAACTGGAGCGGCGCGAGTCTCGCCATAGGCTGCGGAACTTATCTCCTCAAGCTTTTGATCCTGTCCACGCTCATCGTCCTGGTGGAGACCGCCAACGCGAAAATGCGCCTCTTCCGCGTGCCGGAGCTGCTGGCCGTGGCCTTCGTCCTCGGAGCGCTGGCATTGATATCGACGTTTTTGTTCTAGGCATCGACATGTATTTTTATCAGGATCCACAGTTCGGCGAGCGGATGATCACGCTGATGGCGGCGTTCGTCCTGGTGCTGCAGATCGCGATGGTGGCCCAACGCTGGCTGGTGACCAACATCCGGGTATTCGCGGCCCAGTCATTCCTGCTCGCCAGCATTGCGGGTACCATCGCGTACTACAACCACGCACCTCACATTTACATCGCGGCGGCGATGACGTTCGCCGTGAAGGTGGTCTTTCTCCCGATTCTGATGGAGCGCCTGGTGGCGAAGATCGAAATCCGGCAGGAAATCGAACCGCTCATCAACGTGCCTCTCTCCGTCCTCATCTCGGGTGGCCTGACCATGGTGGGCTACGTCGTCGCGGAGTCGTTTTATCACCCCGAAGCGGGCACCACGCCGGCAACCCTGGGCCACAATACCCTGGCCGTCGCGATCTCGCTCTTCCTGATTGGCTTCTTCATGATGATCAATCGCCGCAAGGCGCTCACTCAAGTCCTCGCGCTGCTGTCCCTGGAGAATGGCCTCTTCCTCGCGGCCATCTCTCTGACATATGGAATGCCGCTGATCGTCGAAGTCGGGGTGTTCTTCGACGTGCTGGTCGCGACCATGGTAATGGGCATCCTGGTCTACCGGATCAGCGAAACCTTCGATTCAATGGACGTCAGCAAATTGCGGAGGCTCAGAGGCTAGACATGGTGCTTGCAGCCCTCCTTGTTATCCCTCTTCTGGCCGCGGTCGCGGCGTTCGTAGCGCGGCGCCGCGTCGAGATGGAGTGGATCAATCTGGTCGCGGCAGTCCTGACGCTGACCTTTGCCGTGGTTCTGGCTGGATCCACGCTCCAGTCGGGATCGGTCAGCGCGTGGGGCGGTCTGCTTTATGCCGATGCTCTCAGCGCATTGGTCGTGCTGCTGGTTTCTATCGTCTATGCGGCCTGTGCCGTCTATGCGGTGGGCTACTTCCGGGACGACGAAACGAATGGCGTCTTTGACGAGGACTCCGATGGAGTGCCGGCAGTTGACAGACTGCGCAAGTACTACTCGCTGACCCCGCTCTTCGTCTGCCTGATGCTGCTGGTCCCGCTTTCCAACAACCTCGGCATCATGTGGGTGGCTATTGAGGGTACGACCCTGGCCTCGGTCTTCCTGGTTACCTTCTACGGGCGGCCCAACTCGCTGGAGGCAGCCTGGAAGTACGCGATGATCGGCGGCGTAGGGTTGTCCATGGGGCTGTTCGGCACGGTCCTTACTTATTACTCGGCGAGCCTCGTGATGGGCACGGAGACGCTGGTGGGACTGAACTGGTCAGTCCTGGTCACGAAGGCCGCGCAGTTCGACAAGACCACCATGCGGCTCGCCTTCATCTTCATCCTGATGGGCTATGGCACGAAGGCCGGCATTGCGCCCATGCATACCTGGAAGCCGGACGTCTACAGCGAGGCGCCCGTCCCGGTGGCCGCCATGCTCGCGGCGGCGCTGCTCAACTGCGCTCTGTACGGCCTGCTGCGGTTCTTCATCCTGACCTCCCGCTGCCTGGGACCGGAGTTCGCCTCGCAGTTGCTGATCATCTTCGGCCTGCTCTCCATGGCCGTCGCCGTGCCTTTCATCCTTGTGCAGAAGAGCTTTCGCCGGCTCCTGGCGTATTCAAGCATCGACCATGGCGGAATCATGGTGCTGGGCCTGGCGTTCGGCGGTCCGCTCGGGGCGCTGGGCATGCTGCTTCACATGACGTTCCACTCCATCACGAAGCCGCTGCTGTTCTTCTGCGCCGGAAACGTCCAACAGCACTTGAAGACGGATCAGTTCCGCCAGGCGAAGGGTGGCCTGATTCACGCCATGCCGATCACCGGTGCGGTCTTCCTGTTGACCACACTGGCCGTTACGGGATCGCCGCCGTTCAGCCTGTTTCAGAGCGAATTCACGATCCTGCGTGCCGCCTTCGATGGCCACCATATTCTGCCGGCGGTCTTGTTCGTCGGCTTCCTGGTGATGATCTTCGCGGGCTTCCTGATCCACATCGCCAGGCTGGTTCTCGGTGAGGATCCCGGGACGCCGCACGCGCAAATCAGCGACTGGAAGAAGTATTCGCTCATCGGACTCGGCGCTGTCGTCGTCATCCTGGGCTTCTGGCTGCCCGCGCCCCTCTTCGCCCTGGTACAAAGCGCGGCAAGGATTGTGAGGGAGGTCCATTGAGAAACTTGATGTTTCCATTCCTGGACGATCTCATCATTCGTTTGGGCGGTCAGGTTGAGACAGTCGGCGCCGGCGGCGAGAGTGAGGTTTATCTACGGCTTCGCGATGCGGATATCCGCCCGGCGATCGCCATTCTGCGCGATGAGCACAATGCGCGAGTCGCCGCCGTGTTTGCCGAAGACCGGCGCGCGGCCGAGTTCTGCTTCCTGAATCATTACGTCCTCGAATTTCCGGGTAACCCGGCTTTCCTCTTCATCACCGCCCGCGTCGAGGCGGACAACCCCAGCTTCCCGTCGCTCTCCGCCGAGATGCCCGCGCTCAACTGGCAGGAGCGGGAGATCCAGGACTGGTTCGGCATCCAGCTTGAGGGCCACCCCAACCCGCGCCGCGTCGCGCTGCACGATAACTGGCCCGACGTGCATCCGCTCAGGAAAGACTTTCCCATCGAGACGGTTCTTCCTCCCTTCGAGGGAGAGCGTCACGTCTACCGGCCCGCCCTGGGCGAAGGCGTCTTTCAGATCCCGGTCGGACCGGTGCACGCCGGTATCATCGAACCGGGCCACTTCAGCTTTGCGGTCGCCGGCGAGCCGATCCTGTATCTGCAGCTCCGCATGTTCTACACGCACAAGGGCACGGAGAAGCTGTTCGAGGGCCGGCCGGTTCACCATGCGGTGTTCCTGGCCGAGAGCATTTCCGGCGATTCCAGCTTCTCTCACGGCACGGCTTTCTGCCAGGCGGTGGAGCGGGCCGCATCGGTGGAGATCCCGCCGCTGGCCGCGCGTATGCGCACCATCCTGCTCGAGCTTGAGCGTGTCTATAACCATGTCTCCGACATCGGCGCCATCGCCACCGATGTAGGATTCGGCATCGCCAACGCTCACGCGAGCCGGCTGCGCGAGGTTCTGTTCCAGCTCAATGAACGACTCACCGGAAACCGGCTGCTGCGCGGAATGGTATGCGTCGGCGGGGTCCGCCGGAAGTGGAGTTCCGCGCAGGTGTCCGTTCTGAAGCAGACCATTCAGGAGTTCGAGGGAGAATTCCAGCGGCTCATTGACTTGATTCTGGAGTCGAATTCGACCCGCGACCGGCTGCAGAATACGGGCATTCTTCAGCCCGCCAAGGCGCGGGATCTCGGCATAGTCGGCGTCGCGGGCCGGGCTTCGGGCGTAGACCTGGATGTTCGCCGCGATCACCCCTATGCCTGCTACGCGCAATACGACATGCAAACTCCGGTCTATGAAGCCGGCGATGTCTGGCACCGCGTTCAGGTGCGGATCGACCAGGTGCGTGCTTCGTTGAAAGTGCTGCTTGCGGCGGCGAGCGAAGAAGACCGCGGAGAGCCGTTCATTCCCGTCCGCCGGATCCCGGCCGGGAGTTGCGCGCTCGGCGCGGTGGAGGGCTGGCGCGGCGAGATCCTGCATTGGGTGCGTATCGGTGAGGACGAGTGCCTGGAGCGGTGCAAGATCAAAGACCCATCGCTCAGCAACTGGCCGGCTCTGGTCGAGGCGGTGCAAGGCAACATCGTCCCCGACTTTCCCGTCATCAACAAAAGCTTCAATCTCTCCTACTCGGGAACGGACCGCTGAGATGTTCAAGATTCTCCAACAGACCTTCAAGACC
>Ga0315272_10000736_pt1 | contig 16679 bp, 16 predicted proteins | sample C3_middle_MG_FD_203918 | JGI IMG/M metagenome (GOLD analysis project Ga0315272, IMG submission 203918) | Sediment microbial communities from Yellowstone Lake, YNP, Wyoming, USA - C3_middle | ecosystem: Environmental > Aquatic > Freshwater > Lake > Sediment | place: USA: Wyoming | collected...
CTATTTCAGTGCCGCGCTCAAGGCCTATTTCCCCAAGGTTCTGAGTGAAAAATTTGGCGATGCCATTGCGCGCCATCCGCTCAAGCGCGAGATCATCGCCACCTTTGTCGCCAACACGGTGCTCAACCGCACCGGCGCCACGTTCGTCAATTTTCTGGCCGCCGAGGCGGCTGCCAGCGCCGCCGACGTGGTGCGCGCCTACACCCTGGCGCGCGAGATTTTCGATCTGGAAACGCTGTGGGATCAGATTGACGCACTTGACTACCGGGTCTCGACCGCGCTGCAGCTTGACCTGCTCGGCAAACTCACCGCGATTGCGCAGCGGGCCTCGCGCTGGATGCTGCGGCTGCGTTCAAAAGATGCCGACTTGCCAACGCTGATCCAGCGCTACCAGCCGGGTGCGCGCGAACTGCGCGGCGAGCTCGACCACTGGTTGCCAGCCGCCGCCCAGGCGAGCTGGCAGCAGGCGAGCCAAACCTTGGTCAAGGGCGGCGTGGAGCAGGCGTTGGCACAAAACCTGACCGCCTTGGAGTTCATCTTCCCGGTGCTCGATCTGGTTGATCTGGCACAAAATGCCGCTACCGGCCTGGAGCAGGCGGCGCGCACTTATTTTGATGTGGACACCGAGCTCAGCTTGACCGCCTGGCGTGCCGAGATCAACCGGCTGCCGACCGATACCTTGTGGCAGACCCAAGCCCGTGGCAGTGCCCGTGACGATGTTTATTCGATTGCCAGCCAGATCACGCGGGGCCTGCTGTTGCGCGCCCAGCATGCGCCGCAGTGGGCGGCGGAGCATGGCACGGCGATTGAACGCTTGCGCAGTTTGTTGCGGAGCATCAGTACCCAAGGCCCCGATCTGGCGCCGGTATCGGTCGCCTTGCGGGAGTTGCGCTACCTGGCCTGAGGGGATAAGGGGGCTCAGGCGCTGAAGTTGACGAAGCGGCCGCTGGTCTGGCCTTGCGGTTTTGCGGTCAGTGCAGATTGACCGGCTTGAAGCTGGGTTTGGTAGGTGGGGTCGGTCTGTCGGCTGCGCTGACTCAAGTCGCTGACCCGACCACGACTTTGTTGCGCCTGGTTTTGCGCCGCATCGGCTTGTGTGCGCAGGTCTTGTGCCTTGGCTTCAGCCTGGTCGACATCGCGCCGGGCTTGCGCCAGGCGAACTGATAGCAACACCGACTGCAGCGAAGGCGTCGCACTGTTGGTGGCGCTGATGGACATGATCGGCGCTTGCGGGTAGGCCGGCTCAAGCCGTCAGGTTGACGTGGCGCCCGGTGGTTTGGCCCTGGCTGTTGACCACTGGCATAGGCTTGGCTTCAGCGGTCTTGTGGGGCTCGGCCGCTCTGGGCTGGGCGGCTTTGTTTTGCCCTTCTTGGGTGCGCTTGGGTTGCTCGGTCGGCTGCGCCGGCCGGTTTTTAACTGATGACACATCCATGATTTGGCTCCAGTTTTTGAAGGCCCCAGTTTACTAGCGTAGCGTTTTTTTTTCAATACCTATCAAGCACCAGATGATGTCCAAGGTCTGGACCTCGGCCCGGTTCTATAAGGCTGGGTTGCCCGCTGCGAGCAGCTAATGGTTCAGGTTATCCAACAGGCGACTCAATGGCGCATTGCCGTGAGGTGTTAATCTGTTGTTACTGGCACGTCACACAGATGTGCTGGAGAGACCCCAAAGTGCGACATTGCCTCGCATTTGGTTGAAAAACCTATCCGTACAAACCTCAAATGACGAGCAGGCACATCGGTTCAAAACAAGCGGTTCAACAAATCGTACAAACCAAGCAATTGGTCCATTCAGACCGAATCTTTGATCGCAACAAAATATCTCCGACTGTACTTTCGCTTTAGAGCTTGCTCCCCCAATGAAAAGTAGCCGTGCAACTCGAAAACATGACCAAATCCCGCGCGCGACAACAGTTCCAAATGCGAAGGGACATCCATCCACATTGAAAAGTTGTTTCCTATAGAAGCTTCCGGATTTCGGACATCTTCTTTGTATTCTCTGTATCGCACATCAAGCCCGTCAAAGCGCACAGTTTTGATTTCTGACAATGCGTCACGAAACACGGATTGATCAAAATCACTGTCCTCTGGCGCAACATGCGTATCAAGAAATAACATACCGCCAGGCGATGTCCATCTACCTAAATTTCCTATAAACGAAGCTGCATCGTCAAGGTGATATAAAAGACCTGAGCATAGAACAACGTCGAAGGTTGTCTTTGGTTCAAAATCGTGCACATCGCATAGCGAGAAATTCATCCCCCCAAGACTTTTATAATATTCCTTTATTAGCAGGCATTTTTGAAAATTCTCAATTCTGCCTTCCACACCGAGGACATCTAAACCGGCGCGGCGCAACTCGAAAGATTGCCCGCCTTCGAGGCAGCCTAAGTCTAAAGCTGTCTTGCCCGCCAGATCAGGTTTAAGAAACCTCTGTAATGAATCATGGATCGCTTTGGTGCGAGGTGAATCAGCAATCAATTCATCTTCTTCGGGTCGAGTTCTAATGTTTTCGCCCAACGGAATGTTGTGTGCAACAAAAGGAATTTCACGCAATTGCTGTAGCACGGACCGATCAGGCGAATGCCAGATCTGAAGGATGATTTGTTGAATTGATTCTGGGTATGGCATAGTGATGGTTGCTCCCACTGGGTAAGCGACATTTTCGAAACAAGTGGTACCTTGGTCGATCTCACCCCCCGGAACTAGGAAGACTCATTGACATCGCATTATCATTCAGAATCCCAGGGTCAGCAAAAATCTATGGGCGCTGACGACCCCATCATTGAGGCACTGCGGGGAGGGGCCGCCCTGATGGTGCTGGCAACACATTACACGCAATTCTTGATGCCGCAGGCCGGTCTCTGGGGTTTTGCCAGCACCGGGGTGGATCTCTTCTTTGTGCTCAGTGGCTACGTCTTTGCACCTTACATGTTCGGAAAGCCGTTGTTGTTGGCGCCGCATTTGATCCGGCGCTTTTTCCGTCTCTATCCACTCTACGTGTGCGCCTTGCTGCTGTACGTTGGATTGCGGCTGCCCGCGCCTTCGGCCTGGGATCACTTTGGGATTCACCTGGTGATGGGGCACACACTGGCATCGCTGCAAATTGCCAACTTTTACAACTCCGCTTTCTGGAGTTTGCCGCCCGAGGTTGAGTACTACCTGCTGTTGCCGCTGCTAGCCTGGACAGCCACCCGGTTCCCTTCGGTTCGCTATCGTTTTGTTGTGCTGATGTTGTTGGCCGCCGCTATGCATCTAGCTCTGGTTGCCGCTGCCACGCCTGATGAAGGTATCACGGCACGTGCCATTGCCACCATCCATCTGCCCGGCATATTGATTGAATTCATGTGGGGGTCCATGGCCTACGCTTTGGTCCAGCGTATTGGCAGCGCACGTACCAGGCTGTTGCTTCTTGCTGTAGGCCTGTTGGTTCTGGTCGGTATGGGCTTTCTTTACGCCAGTTACGTGGCGCAAGCCCATGGCTCATCCAGCGCGCCGCCGAAGTGGATTGGCGGCAACATGGGCGCAGGTGCTGCGCTTGGCTATGCCTTGCTGCTGAGTGCCCTGATCAACGGTCCGGGTCAGCAGACGGTGAAACATGACAAGTCTTGGCTTAAGTCCTGTTTCTTGTTCATGGGACAACTCAGTTATGGGGTCTACCTTTTTCACAACGGCGCACCGCTGATTCTGCGCCGGGTTCTGCCAGAACTGAGCGGCATCACGCTTGTCACACTGTGTATCGCATTGACGTTACTATTGGCCGGCGCGGCGCATTACGCCATCGAGCGGCCACTTCGCAACTACGGCCGCAAACTCAGTCAAGCCTTCAAAAAGTAACCCTGACGTAGAACAAAATAAAAGTGTCAACAATTCTGAACCTGGAGTGTGGGTTTGGGACTCCAGCGTTCAGACAAAACCCAAGCATTGCAAACGCATTGGAGGCCCTGGAAGAGCGCTTACTGGTAGTGGATCGCTTACGGAAAACTAGTGGTGCCCTTAGGGATAGCTTTTAAGAATTACAGGCCAAATATCCGCACAATCTCTGTGCCGATGAAGTCAGATACCTCATTGCTGTAGGTTACCGTGGGATGAGCGCCCTCAATCACACTCGAAGCCGTGGGCATAGTGCTTGGCACCGGACCTGGGGCACCAAATGGAAGGATGTACGGATAGCCGTGCAGCCCCGCGATAATGCGAATAGCCAGTCGGATGGCTGTGACCTTATCCATGTAGGCCGATGCCGCCGCTGTGCGCTGCTCCACGCTTAAGCCGGGGAAGAACGTGGCGCTGAATGCACCATAAGGGGAAGCGAGGAATGCAGTCAGGTTGGTGTACGGGGTCGTCACCAGAACCGGACGTTTACCAGCAGCAACCACTTTCTGACACATGACCAAGCAGTCAGCAGCAATCGACAAAGCGTCGGCGCCAACGTAACCCTGCGAGTCAGTACCCGAAGCAAGGTTTGCGATAAATGCACCCGTAGTCTGATCCACACCAGCCGGTTGGTCATTTCCACCGAGTGAGATAACAACGATGTCACCATCATCAGAAGCAGCCAAGTGTGCTTCAAAATCAGAACCACCCCACAGATTTGTGCCAACGGAGGTTGCACCGGTTGCAGTAGTACCGCGCAGAGTGCCGTAGAAAGCAGTGCCGGGAACAGCAAAGTCATTCACACCGGCCGAAAATTTGGGATTGAGGCGGAGGCGTGCGGCGGTCGATTGACCACCAGCGGGGGCGGTACGCATACTGTCGCCATAGACGGAAACTTTGTTTGTTACTTTTGTCATATAAATCCAAATAAAATCGGTATAGGGGGCAGTCATTTTGGACTGCCCCCCCCGGAATTTGTCAATTACCGCGATTGACATTACCGCGATTGAGACTGCCGGGATTGAGACCGTTAAAGTTGCGCTTCGGGACTGGTTTGATGTGCCTTGCGATTTGTCAAACGTGGCCTGGTGCGCCAACTCTAGTATCTGCATTGACTTTGCCACCATCACGCCGTTGTTGCAGCCACAGCAGGCGTGTTCAACATGGGAATTCAAGATGCAATATTGAAGTCCAAACAACCATCGCATCGAAAGCAATGCAAGCGATGGGCACTGACGGCAATGCGCCCACGCTTTGACAAACACAATGGAGAAGACGCTATGAAAAAGACCTGGATATTGATAACCGATGCCCGACACGCGCGTTGTTTTGAACGGCATGCAGGGAACCACTCACTGACCGAGTTGGCCGATTTCGTTCACCCCCAAACAAATCTGGCCAGCCAGGCCCATGGCGGCGACCTGACCGGCGCCGCCGGCAAGGGCCATGGTCGCACCGGGCACGCTGGCACGCAATTTGAGCCGCGCACCGAAACCCATGCCAAGGAGCGCGGCAGCTTTGCCCGCCAACTTGCCGATTACCTTAACCAGGGCGTGGCCGAGCAACGCTGCGACGCTTTCGTGCTCATTGCCTCCAGTGCGATGCTGGGCCAACTCAAGCCTTGTTTGAGCCATGCCGCCGACAAGGCCGTCACGTGCTGCGTCAGCAGTGACTTGACCCACTACAGCGGGGCCGAATTGGAAGAGCGGGTCACGCTTGCCATGCAGCGGTGACGTCCGCGCGTCAAGGCTATACGCTGGCGTTGCATTTGATTTGGCAACTCGCAAATCCGGATCAATTAAAACCAGAACTATGCTGTTGTTTGCGGCTGAGTTGTGTACGCTATGGTCTGTCTGCGCCAGATTTGCAAAAGGTTTGCGTTGCTTGTTGAATTTTTCGGGACATCCAGGTTGAGAACATCACGATCATTGACCGCCGCGTCCATCTGCACGGAGGCCGACCAGATGAAAACGGCCGCCGTTCAGGAGGCTTCGTGCGCGTTGGATATCAGCGGTCGGTTGCTGTTGGAGCGCAATCCGCTGCACAGCCCGCTGAAGCCGCCTTCGTCAACTTTTGATGGGTATTCACCATGACCCGGATTTACCTTGTTGATGACCATCAAATCATGCGTGAGGGTTTGCGCAGCCTGCTTGAGGCCAAGGGCCACTTGGTGGTGGGCGAATCCGCCGATCCCACCGAGGCGCTGGCCGACTTGCTGCGCTTGCGCCCGGAAGTATTGCTGCTGGACCTCAATCTGGGCGGGCACTCCGGTCTGGAACTGCTGGCCGAGTTGCAACGCCGTCGGCTCGCCACCCACTGCGTGGTGCTCACCATGTCGGCGCAGCCGCGCCAGGTGGCCGAGGCCATGCGCCTGGGGGCAAGTGCCTATGTGCTCAAAGGGTCTGCGGGCAGCGAACTGATGTCGGCGATCGATGCCGCCGTGCAGGAGAAAAAATATCTGGGCTCCGGCGTGGCCGAACTCGTGCTGGAGGTGTTTGCGCTGAAAGACAAGGAGTCCGATCCCTTGTTCACGCTGTCTCCGCGCGAGCAACAAATCATCTTCATGGTGGTCAACGGCCAGTCCAGCGCCGAAATCGGCGTCGAACTTCATCTGTCACCCAAAACGGTGGCAACCTACCGCAGTCGCCTGATGGCCAAGCTGGGGGTCAATGATGTTCCCGGTTTGGTGCGACTGGCGATACGCCACCGGCTGATTGACTACGACGACTCCGGGGATAGGGCGCGCCGCTCGTCGGATGCCTTTCACTGAACCGCTGTCCATAGCTGCCTTCGCCATGCGTCTAAATCTCCCTACAGACGCAACGGGAGCCGTTGCTTAAAGTTGTCCCCGAGAACTGGCTTTGACGCTCACCGGGCGCGGCCTCAGGCAGGAGGGCAACACAGCATGATGAACCTTCAAACACTGGCGAGTGCACCGCGTTGGCAGTCCTCGTTTCGCCAGACGGCACTCAAGTTGGAGCATGACGAGCGTTGGTCGGGTTTTTCGGAAGTATTGGAGTTGTTGCATTTTGAGGGCCGTCTGCCGGTGCTCAACGATGCCACCATGTTTCGGCGCCGCCGCCTCAAGGCCGGTCAGTCGGCATTTTGCATGGAGCAACCCTTTGATGGACTGTACGTGGTTCGACTGGGCGCGTTGAAGACGCTGATGACGCGCAGCGACGGCACCGAGCATGTGCTGGCCTTTCCCATGAAAGGCGACCTGCTGGGTTTTGACGGCGTTTGCAAGGACAAGTATTTGAGTCAGGTGACGGCATTGACCGACTGCGATTTGATCAAGCTACCGGCGTCCGAGTTGTTTTCACCCGAACGCACCAGTGACAACGTTGAACGCATGGCGTATTGGGCCATCAGTCGCGAGATTGTTCAGGAACAGACTGCCTATGCCTCCTTCCAGTCCACCAAGTCCGAGGCACGCATAGCGCGTTTTCTGCGCTTGCAATCAGAGCGTTTTTCGGCCATGGGCTATTCGCCTTACCGCTTCACCTTGCCGATGACGCGGCGCGACATCGGCAACCACTTGAACGTCACGTTGGAGACGGTCAGCCGGGCTTTCTCGGCCTTGGATCATCTGGGCATCATTTCGGTGGAACGGCGCGAAGTCACCATTCTCTCGCTCGATGCATTGCGTGAGTTTGAGAACTGACGGCGATGGCTTCCGACAATGTCGTGGCGTTCCAAAGGAATGGCCCAAAAAGCGAGACGATATTGGTGCCCATCGACGGCTCCGCCCTGTCGATCGCGGCTGCGCTGAAGGCAGTGGAGCTGGCGCGGCGTTTGGCGGCACGGGTCATTGTCTTTGGCTCAATCCCGGTCTATCGGTATCCCGTTTACCTGGGTGGCATACCTTTTGAGTATCCGTCCGAGGCTGACTATGAGACGCAATGCCGGGCCATTGCAAATCGCTACCTGAGTCTGGTGACCGATGTCGCCACCGCACAAGGCGTGTGGGCCATCAGCCGGATTGAATTCAATGCAAGTCCGGCGCAGGCCATCGTGGAAGCGGCCAAACGAGAGAATTGCAGCATGATCTTCATGGGCTCGCACGGTCGCAGCGGCTGGTCCAAGGTGTTTTTGGGCAGCGTTGCGCTCAAGACCCTGACGCTGGCCCATATACCGGTCACGGTCGATCACCCGACGCGCGAGGAAATTGCCAACACCGAGGAATTGATGGGCCGATCCGCGATTGAACCGTGAGCCTGGCCGGCGCTGATGCGCCACATCAGCGGCCATCTTGATGTCAATTGAGAATTCGCAAGGAACCTTTTGTGGCAACGATTACATTGAACTCGTGCTTCACAAGAAATGCGGAGACGCGTTTGCGAGCAGCACAGTGCTGGGGGGTTCAAGCAATTGAGCCGAGTCTTGATGCTCCACATCAAGACGGATGAGGACGTCTCCAGACGCGCCAGCTTGACAAGCTGACCTGGGTTCCTCGCCACCACCGCCGGCCCCTGAAAAGGCTGGCGGGTCTTTTCCTGGAACGGTTGAAAGCACAGGAGCTAGCCATGAAAACGGATTCTGACCTCAAAAAAGATGTGCTGTCGGAACTCATGTGGGATCCGCTCGTCCCCGAAGCCCGGGTCGGTGTCGCCGTCAATGAGGGCGTGGTGACCTTGGCCGGGCACTTGGACACCTATGCCGAAAAAATAGCGACCCGGCGTGCGGTCGAGCGCGTCAGCGGGGTGAGGTCGATTGCGATGGAGCTCGATGTCATTCCCAGCGGTGTTCATCAGCGCAGCGATACTGAAATTGCGGCGGCGGTCGAGCATGCCATGAACTGGAGCACTGCGGTGCCGCCGAATCGGGTCACAGTGGTGGTGGAAAAAGGCATGGTAATGCTCAGCGGTGAGCTTGACTGGAATTTTCAGCGGCGCGCGCTCGAGCGCATGATACGGCCCCTCAAGGGTGTCGTGGGAATCATAGACAACGTCCGACTCAAGACGCTGCCCATTGCGACCAATCTGTCAAGCCGGATCGAGGATGCGTTGACACGTCAGGCCATGCGTGAAGCCCGGCGCATCGAAATCGTGATGGACGGCAGCGTTGCCACGCTGCACGGGCACGTGCATTCCTGGGCCGAACGAAACGCCGCCGAAGGTGCAACCTGGTCGGCGCCCGGCGTGAGCCGGGTCAACAACCAGCTAAAGATCGAGGCGTAGCACGCAGATGGCAACACAACTGAAAGACTTTGCCACCACGGTGATCGCGGTGGTTGAGCCGGAGACCACCGCGCTGGTCATCGCCCAACTCATGCGCCGTCATCATGTAGGTGCTTTGGTCGTGGTGGATGCCAACCAGAAGACGCGAGCGGTGGGCATCGTCACGGACCGCGACCTGGTGCTTGAACTGATGGCCGAAGGGCTGGACCCGGCGGTCTTTACCGCAGGCGACATCATGTCGGTTGATCTGGTGACGGCAACGCCCGATATGGATGCGATGCAGGCGGTGCAACTGATGCAAAACCACCGGCTGCGCCGACTGGTGATTGCCGACGAAGCCGGCATGCTGGTGGGCATTGTGACGATGGAGGATGTGCTCGAATTGTTGACGCGCGAGCTGGCCAACCTGGCCACCGGACTCAGCGGCGCGCGCGATCGCGAACTCGAACAGCGCAGCTAAGCGAGCCTGCCGGTCGGCACTGCGCCAGGCTGCTCAAACGTTGAACTGCAAGGCTGCCAGCCCGGCATAAACGCCGCCGTGCGCCACCAACTGGGCGTGGGTGCCTTGTTCTACCAAGCAGCCGTGATCGAGCACCACGATATGGTCGGCCTTGATCACCGTTGCCAGACGGTGCGCAATGACCAGCGTGGTGCGGCCCAGCATGGCCGACTCAAGCGCCGCCTGCACCATGCGTTCACTCTCGGCATCGAGTGCGCTGGTGGCTTCGTCGAGCAGCAGCAAGGGTGGGTTTTTCAGCATGGCGCGGGCAATCGCAATGCGCTGGCGCTGACCACCCGACAGGCGCACGCCGCGTTCACCCAGAAAGGTGTCGTAGCCCTCGGGCAGGGCGCTGATGAATTCGTCGGCAAAAGCGGCCTGGGCGGCGGCTTTGACCGCAGCCTCGCTGGCATCGGGTTTGCCGTAACGAATGTTTTCCAGCGCGCTGCTGGAGAAGATCACTGCGTCTTGCGGCACGATACCGATGCGCTCGCGCAAATCATGCAAGCTCAGGTCGCTCGTGGCGACACCGTCGAGCACGATGCGCCCGGCCGAGGGATCGTAAAAACGCAGCAGCAATTGAAATACCGTGCTTTTGCCGGCACCGCTGGGTCCGACCAGAGCGACCGTCTGGCCGGGCTTGACTTGAAGTGAAAAACCCGCCAAGGCAAGTTGATGGGGACGCGACGGATAGTGAAAATCAACGGTTTCAAATGCAACGGCGCTGCCCGCCAGCCGCACCGGGAGTGGCAACGGGTTGGATGGCGACGTGATGGGCGAGCGGCTGCCGAGCAACTCCATCAGCCGCTCAGTCGCACCGGCGGCGCGCAGCAAGTCACCATAGACCTCGCCCAGCACGGCAAAGGCGCTCGCCAGAATAACGACATACACCACAGTCTGGCCCAACTCGCCGGCACTGATGCGTCCGGCCAATACCGCTTGCGTACCCTGGTACAGGCCCCACAGCAGCGCGGCCGAGGTGGCGCTGATGATGAACGCCACCAGCACCGAGCGCGCCTGGGTGCGCCGCACGGCCGTGTTGAAGGCCTGCTCGGTCGAGGCGTCAAAGCGGTTTGATTCGCGTGCTTCGGCGGTGTAGCTTTGCACCACTGCTATTGCGTTGAGCACCTCAGCTGCAATGGCGCTGGAATCCGCCGCCCGGTCCTGGCTGGCGCGCGAGAGTTTGCGCACGCGCCGGCCAAACCACAAAGAAGGCAGCACGATCAGCACCAGCACGCCCAGCACCTGAAACATCACATAGGGGTTGGTCCAGATCAGTATGCCCAAGGCGCCGATACCCATCACGCTGCTGCGCAAGCCCATGGAGAGCGATGAACCGACCACAGTTTGCACCAGCGTGGTATCGGCCGACAGACGCGACAGCACCTCGCCAGTTTGCGTGGTCTCAAAAAACTCGGGGCTTTGCTGCAATACATGACCATAGACCGCATTGCGCAGGTCGGCGCTCACGCGCTCGCCGAGCCAGCTCACCATGTAAAAGCGCGCGGCTGAAAACAGGGCCAAGGCCAGCGACACGCCAAATAGCGCAACAAAGTGCTCGCGCAAAACCATCACCTGCGCGCCCTTGTCAGACTGCACCAGGCCGCCATCAATCAGGTAGCGCAGCGCCAGCGGAAACGCCAGCGTGGCCATTGCGGCCAGCACCAAAAACAACAGCGCCAGCGCAATTTGGCCCCGGTAGGGCCAAAGAAAAGGCCACAGCCCCGAGAGCGAGCGGGGCGACGTCTTGGCCTCAGGCCGGGGCAAAGCCAATGCCGGGGCGGGAACGGATGTGGGGGCTGACATGGTCCGCAGTGTAGTCAAAAACGCGTAAAAACACTGTCGTATCACACAAAGCCTTGACAATGATTGCTTAGGCAAATAATATCGCCACCCTTATGAATCCAGCCAACAAGTCTGACCGTTCCCGCCCCCCGGGCACCCACACTGCGGCGCCAGCCATCGAGTTTTACCATGCCGCCGGCTACAAGACCGAGGACAGCGTGGGCTACCTGATGCGGCGTGTGCTGACCTTGGTGGCGCAGGAGATTGAGCGCCAACTTCAAACCAGCGACCTGACCAATGCCCAGTGGGTGCCCTTGCTCAAACTGTTCATGGGCCAGGCTTCCACCGTGGCTGAGTTGGCACGTGAATGCCATCTGGATGCCGGGGCCATGACCCGCTTGCTCGACCGCCTGGCGGCCAAAGGTCTGTGCCAGCGGGTGCGCTCCAAGGCCGATCGACGGGTCGTTCATATCGAGTTGAGCGCCGCAGGCCGGGTGGCGGCAGCGGGCATTCCGGTGGTGCTGAGCCGGGTTCAAAACGCGCATCTGGCTGGTTTTTCGGTCGAAGAATTTGAAACCTTGAAAGACTTTTTGCGGCGCATCCTGGACAACGCGCAAACCCAGTCCCTCAACCCGTTCACTCCAGGAGCCGCCCATGATGCGTGACCACGCCCTGCTGTTCATCACCGTGGCGTTGGGCCTGTCGGCCTGTGCCAGCAGGCCGGATATCGCGCCGCAAGCCACCTTGCGTGATGCCGCTTCGCTGGGCTTGAGCGCGGCCCAACATGCCGCCATGCCCGAGGCGCAGTGGTGGCGCGAATTTGACGACCCGCAGCTCAACCGCTTGGTCGAAGTTGCCCTGGCCAGCAGCCCCAGTCTGAAAATTGCACAGGCCCGGCTCGCCCGCGCGCAAGCTGCGGCAGCCTTGACCGATGCTGCCGGTGGGCCGCAATTGGCCGCAAGTGTGGATGCGACGCGGCAACATTTCACCGCCAATGGCATGATTCCGCCGCCGCTGGCGGGGGCGATCTATACCACCGCCACGGCGCAACTCACGGGCAGTTGGGAGCTTGATTTCTTTGGCAAGAACCGTGCTGCGCTGCAAGCTGCTTTGGGCAATGCGCGCGCTGCGCAGGCCGAGGCCGATGCCGCCCGCACCTTGCTGGCCAGTCAGGTGGCGCGCAGTTATTTTCAACTGGCGCGCCTGAACGACCAGTTGGCGCTGGCGCAGCTCTTGCTGGCGCAGCGAGAGCAAGTCCAGGCACTGGTGCAGGAGCGCGTCAACGCCGGCCTGGACACCCAGCTTGAACTGCGTCAGAGTGAAACGCAGTTGCCGCAGGCGCGCTTGCAGATTCAAACCCTGCAAGAACAGATGACGCTGGTTCGCCACGCCTTGGGCGCTTTGATCGGGCAGCCCGATGGCGCGCTGGCGCTGGTGCCGAGCGCGTTGTCGGCCATCAAACAAAGTGTTTTTTCGGCTGCTGTGCCGTCCGATTTACTGGGCAGGCGCGCTGACATTGTGGCCGCCCGCTGGCGCGTCGAAGCCGCCACGCAGGAGCTCGGCAGCGCCAAGGCCCAGTTTTACCCCAATGTCAATCTGGTGGCTTTTGCCGGTTTCTCCAGCATTGGCCTGGACCGCCTGCTCGGTGCCGGCAGCGAGCAGTGGGGCATAGGCCCGGCCCTGCGTTTGCCGCTGTTTGACGCAGGCCGCTTGCGCGCCAATTTGCGTGGCAAAAGCGCCGAGCTTGACGCGGCGATTGAAAGCTACAACGCGGCCGTGATCGATGCCGTGCGCGATGCCTCCGACCAGATCGCCTCCGGCCAGGCCATTGCGCAGCAGCAGAGCCAGCAGCACGCCGCACTGGTTTTGACCGAGAGCGTGCAGGCGATTGCCAGGCAGCGCTATCAAGCCGGGCTGGCCACCATGCTGAACGTGCTCGCGGCTGAAACTGCGCTGCTCAATGAGCGCCGCCAGGGTGTGGACCTGGCCGCCCGTGCACTCGATACCGAGGCCGCCTTGCTGCGCGCTTTGGGCGGGGGTTACCGCACCGAGTCGGCCGTGCCAGCGCTACCGAACAAATAATTTTTAGACCTCAACTTTTCCGGATTCTCAAACACCATGACCTCATCCCCAACTGGCGCTGCTGGCGCGTACGCTGCTGGTAACCCGCGGCGCAAAAGAGCGTTGCTTGCAATTGTCGGCATGGTCGTCATTGCCGGCCTGGGTTGGGGCGCCTATGAATGGCTGGTGGGCAGTCATTTTGAAGCCACTGACAACGCTTACGTGCAGGGCAATGTGATCCAGATCACGCCGCAGATCGGCGGCACCGTGACGGCGATCATGGTTGACGACACCGATTTCGTCAAAGTCGGCCAGGTGCTGGTCCGGCTTGATGCAACTGATGCCAAATTGGCGCTGGACCAGTCCAAAGCCAATCTGGCGCAAGTCGTGCGCCAGGTGCGCACGCTGTATGCCAATAACGCCAGTTTGCAGGCGCAAATTACGCTGCGTGAGTCGGATGTGAGCAAGGCAAAAACCGAAATCGATCGCAGCAGCGATGACCTCAAGCGCCGCCAGTCGCTGGTCGGCAATGGTGCGGTTTCAGGGGAAGAACTCAACCACACCAAAGCGCAGCTCGCCAATGCCCAAAGCGCCTTGGCAGCGGCGTTGGCCGGCGTCGCGGCGGCCCGCGAACAACTCGCCAGCAACCAGGCCATGACGCAGGGCGTGCGCATCGAGCAGCACCCCAGCGTGCAAGCGGCGGCTGCCAAAGTGCGTGAAGCCTGGCTGGCCAAAGCGCGTTGCGCTTTGCCCGCACCGGTGGCTGGTTTTGTCGCCCGGCGCACCGTGCAACTGGGCCAGCGGGTGGCGCCGGGTACCCCGATGATGGCACTGGTTCCGCTCAATCAATTGTGGGTCGATGCCAACTTCAAGGAAGTGCAACTGCGCCAGATCCGCATCGGTCAGCCGGTCGAATTGACGGCTGACCTGTACGGCAAAAAAGTCAAGTACAAGGGCGCGGTGAGCGGTCTGGGTATGGGCACCGGTGCTGCTTTTGCCCTGTTGCCGGCGCAAAACGCCACCGGCAACTGGATCAAGGTGGTGCAGCGGGTGCCGGTGCGAGTGGCGCTTGATGCGGCTGAAATTGCGCAAAACCCTTTGCGGGTCGGTTTGTCGATGCAGGTATCGGTCGATGTCAGCAACACCGAAGGCAAGACGCTGGCCGATGCGCCGCGCGCCGCTGCGCTGGTGCAAACCGAAGTCTATGAGGCGATGGACGGCAGCGCGGTGGCTGAGGAAGTGCGCAAAATAATCGCTGCCAACTTGGCTCGCCCCTGATGCGGCTGCGCGTCAATCGAGCTCCGCATGACCAACGCTTCGTCATTTAATCCGCCTCCACTCCAGGGGTCGGCGCGGGTCTGGGGCACGCTGGCCCTGTCGCTGGCAACCTTCATGAACGTTCTCGATTCCTCGATTGCCAACGTGTCGCTGCCGGCCATCGCCGGTGACCTGGGTGTCAGCGTCAACCAGGGCACTTGGGTCATCACCAGCTTTGGTGTTGCCAACGCCATTTCACTGCCGCTGACGGGCTGGCTGGCGCAGCGCTTCGGCCAGGTGCGCCTGTTTGTCGCCAGCGTCTTGCTGTTTGTGCTGGCTTCCTGTTTGTGCGGCTTGGCACCCAACATGACGATGCTGATTGTGTTTCGTGCACTGCAGGGTTTTGTCGCCGGACCGATGATTCCGCTCTCGCAAGGTTTGTTGCTGTCGAGCTACCCGCCGGCGCTGGCCGGCCTGGCGATGGGCCTGTGGGCGATCACCACGCTGGTGGCGCCGGTGGTGGGCCCGCTGCTGGGCGGCTGGATCACCGACAACATCAACTGGTCGTGGATTTTTTACATCAATATTCCGGTCGGCCTGCTCTCGGCTTTCATGGTCTGGCGCATTTACCACAAGCGAGAGAGCGTGACGCGCAAGTTGCCGATCGACGCAGTTGGTTTGGGACTGCTGGTGATCTGGGTGGGCGCTTTGCAGATCATGCTGGACAAAGGCAAGGAGCTCGACTGGTTTCATTCACCCGACGTGCTTGGCTTGGGACTTGTGGCACTGGTCGGCTGCGCCCTTTTTCTGGCCTGGGAGCTTACCGAAGAACACCCGGTGGTGGAATTGCGCCTGTTCCTGCGGCGCAATTTCTGGTCCGGCACGCTGGCGATCTCGGTCGGCTACGGCTTGTTTTTTGGCAACATCGTGCTGCTGCCGTTGTGGTTGCAGCAGTTCATGGGCTACCCGTCGATTGATGCCGGCATGCTGCTCGCACCGGTGGGCCTGTTTGCCATCATCCTGTCGCCGATTGTCGGCAAGAATGTCAACCGGGTCGATCCGCGCTGGCTTGCCAGTTTTGCCTTCGTGGTGTTTGCTTTGGTGTTGCTGATGCGCTCGCACTTCAACACGCAGGCTGACTTTGGCACGCTGATGCTGCCCACCGTGGTGCAGGGCATCGCCATGGCGTTTTTCTTCATCCCTTTGTCGGTGATTCTGCTCTCGGGCATCGCACCCGACAAAATTCCGGCGGCCTCGGGTTTGTCGAGCTTTGTACGCATTGTGGCCGGCTCGTTTGGCACTTCGATTGCAACCACGGTGTGGCAAGACCGCGCCGCGGTGCACCACGCGCAGTTGGCTGAATCCATTCATCTGGGCAACAGCACCGCCACGCAAGTGCTGGCCGGGATGGGCAACGCCGGGCTGACACCCGAGCAGGCGCTGGCGCAGGTCAACCGCTTGATCGATCAGCAGGCCTATATGCTGGCCGCCAATGATGTGTTTATGGCTTCGGCGCTGATCTTTTTGCTGTTGATCCCGCTGGTATGGCTGTCTCGGCCCAGGCCGGCTGAAGCCGGCGCAGGCCCGGTTGGTCAGCCCGCAAGCGCGGGCGCGCAGGCCTCTGCCGGGGCACATTGAGCCATGTCATGGTTGCAGCGAACTGGCTGCGGGACCGACTTTTTTTAGGCGATACTTGGGTTGATGCCATCAATCTAAAACTACCGTGGGCGGTCTGCCCGCATTAAGTCTTCGCCGTGAATATTGAACCGCTGGAACAAGAAATCCAACAGCGCCTGCCCAGCCCGCAAGGTGTGGCACTGGCGATCATGGAGGCCTGCCGACGCGAGGAAGTGACGGCCAATGAGGTTGCCAGTCTGGTGCAAACCGACCCGGCCCTTACCGGGCGGCTACTGGCGCAGGCCAACTCCGCCGCTATGGGCGCGCGGCCGGTGGTGTCGGTGCCGCAGGCGGTGAGCCGGATGGGGCTGCTGGCGGTGCGTCAATTGGCGCTGAGTTTTTCGCTA
>Ga0315272_10000737_pt1 | contig 16656 bp, 30 predicted proteins | sample C3_middle_MG_FD_203918 | JGI IMG/M metagenome (GOLD analysis project Ga0315272, IMG submission 203918) | Sediment microbial communities from Yellowstone Lake, YNP, Wyoming, USA - C3_middle | ecosystem: Environmental > Aquatic > Freshwater > Lake > Sediment | place: USA: Wyoming | collected...
TTGGGGTTCCAGACATACACATGTAGTATACTGTTGGTTACATTAACGTTCAGCTGAGAGTTAGCCACATTCACGTTTACCGTGTTGCTGACCGTGACAGTTAAGCTAGAGTTGGTAACATTAACATTCAATGTATTGTTGGTTACGTTAACATTCAAGGTGCTATTAGTCACATTAACGTTGAGCGTCGCTGAAGATCCTGCAATATTCACGTTAAGCGTTACAGAGGATCCAGTGATGTTCACATTCAATGCCTGTAATGACTGCGCAGCTATATCTACCTTGATGTTTCCAATGCTCTGAGCCTTGATGTCTACAGCTAGAGTTGCAATCACTTGGCCAACTATAGACACAGGTAGCGTGAAGTCTGGAAGACCTTCAGGGTCTTGCTCTAAAGCCACCTGCCTACTCAATGCCCATCACCTCAAGCACCTTCCTCAAAGCCTGAAGACTGTAGATCTCTGGATATGCATAGGGCTTTGGCAAAACAAGAAGCCTGACTATGAACCTGTGGTCATAGGTGCTATCCTCGTTCCAGCCCTCTAAAATTAATGTGTCGTCCGTAGGCAGTTCATATACTTCGTCGAAGACTAGCTGTTCTCCGTCACCGTGAATGTCCCCATGCCATGGAATGATCTGTGTTTCTCCATGTCTTATGATTAAATGTGCCAAGGCTTTGTGTCCGTAGGGTATGAGAACCCATACCTTGCGAATGATGCCAGCAGGTACCTTAACCTGTACTCTAACAGGTGATGTTTGCGGTGTGTTTGCTGGGATGGTGATGTCAGCACAGATTAATGGCATTTGCTACGACCTTAGACCTCTGCGTACCAGTACAGCACAACATTGTTTGTTCCTGATGGTGGTGCTGTTGAGTAGTTCACGTAGATGTATGTAGAGTCGGCTGTTACGTAGAAGCTTCCCTTTGCATCGCTAGAGCCTGGCGTCACTATCACTTTTGATGGTGTTGATGCCAAGCCATGAGCAATCTTGAACTGTGTTGTTGCTCCATCACCGCTGAATGTTGCTACACCACTGTTTCTCTTCATATACTTTATTACTGCATTCTTTAAGACTTCGGCCAATGCATCTGTATCAATAATACCTGTAGTTGTATAGCCAGATGTATCATTGCGAAAGCCAACCTTATTTGGCAACGCTCCTAAAGCAATATTATCTCTGTAGAGCACGTAGAACGTTAGATTGTTGTTATTACCAGCTACAGATAGAACACGCCACGGATTTGTTGTAGACTTGACATAGTTCTTCATAAACCATATATAGTGGTTCACAGATGCACTTGAGTAAATCTCTATTGGAGCCGTCCAGACGTTGCTTACAGGTGCATCAATGTAATTATTCTCTATTACAGCATAGAAATCTGTGTTACCAAGAGGAGTAACATAGAGCACGTACTCTGAGTAGTATCCAGAAGGAGTTGTAATAATTATTCTATTTCCTCTGAACACCAAGTAATCGCACTTAACATCAAATCTACTCAATACATCGGTCGAAACAGCACTATTAACTCTAAGCTCGTTATTCTCAACTATCACAGTCTTTGCATATAGTGATGGTCTTACCCAATTATTGTTTGCAGTCACATTAAACGCATTGTTTCTGACTACAAGATATGTGATGCCAGTGTCACTAGGCGATGTACCCAGCATACTACCTACTACACTTCCATACACCTTATTGCCCTCAACAACTGCGTGAGAAACGTAAAGTGCATTAATAGGATGCGTCACGCTATAGTTTTGCGACATCACCAAGTTATTCCTTATGATGCCGAGGCCCTCAGTAAGTTTGCCTGCAGGGCCGTAATCAACAGCTATAGCCTCATCCACTCTTCCACAATCAACACATATATTATCCTCAATTATTGTGACTCCACCAGCAGAGTATCCAGGTGGAAGAGCTAAGTTTGACAATAGCCCTGCACCAGCCACACCAACTTTTGCTGTGTTATAGACATAGTTGCCTCTTGCAATAGACAGGTGCCCGCCTACCCATATACCATAGCTCTTGTTAAAAACTCTGCAATTCTGTGCAATAGCGACAATGTTGTTGTTAGCATTTATAGCTTCATCGCCATCAGCAGTGCGGTAATCATCAACAACCTCAATATTGTCAAACATTGCAAGCTTTGCATACCAAATTACAAGCACATCAGTATTGTTTGAGCCACTACCACTCCTATCAACCTTGAAGCTCCTCAAAACAATGATTGACGTCCAGCTTGGATTAGATGGAGCATGCTTAAATAGATTGAACTGAGATGTGTATCTGAATACTGTGTTGTTCCCCTCACCCTCAATAATCAGGTTGATGCCATCAGGAATTGTAATAGTTTTTGTTGGGTAGTATGTGCCTCTCTTAATGAATATTCTTCCACCGCCATATTTGCTGTAGAGCGTGTTTATCGCGTTCTGCAGAAGGTTAGAGATGTCTGTGTCAGTAAACTCGATGGTGCCAGAATCACCATTCTTCGCATAGTACTTGCTACCATCTGTGAAGACTATGTATGATGCCTCTGGCTTGAAGTCCAGTATATCCGTCTCCTTTATCCTTGACCTTATCTGTGCACGGTTAAAGTCTATCTCAAAAGGCCATGAATGCACTATCCCGCTCATCCAGTCACCACCTCAAGATATGCATAGACAAAAACTGTAGTGTTTCCCGAGCTAGAAGCTGTTATGCTAATCGATATATTGTCGTTTATGGGTATCTTGTCGAAGAGGTTTGGCTTGCCAAGCTCGAATGTGGTTGATGCTCCTAGACTTGGAGAAAACTTGAGTGAGTCTATATAGAGCATAGCACTAGAAGTGTTAGCATCTGTAACAACTTTGAGGTAGTGCAGGTACACAGCCTTCTCACCTGTTCTTCGAAAGATAAAGTCTGTTAGAGACTGGCCAGCAGAGACAGTAAAGCTCTTCTCGATGTATGTTATGCGAGGCATGAGCGTAAACACCTATGAGCCATATCTATGTGGATAAGCAAAAAAATGGCTTGGGTTTTGAGCTACTCCTCATAAACCAAATGGATCAATACTCGTCTTGTCGATGAATCGTTGTTTGTTATTCTCATGGTGAGCTTTACTCCAGCGCTGTGAACAAGGTCGAAGACTATTGGCTCTGGGTTTGCAGGGTCAAAGATCTTTAGGCTTACATTGGGAAAGAAGTACGGGACATCGCCAAGATAGAAAGTTGCGAATATGCTGCTAAGAGCTCCAGCAGTTGTCTCAACAGCCATGATGCGCTTTAGCCTCAGGTTCACTTCAGGAGCATAGTAAACGTCTACGTAGCCACCAGATGATATAGAGCCTGTGTCCAAGACAACTATACGCTTAAGCGCCACTTAAATCACCTTAGCCCTTTATGATCCTCTTGTAGATGGCTACGAATCTAACGGTTATGTTGGATCCAGATGCAGCACTCAATGCGCTTCCGCTAACGTTCACAGCATTAACAGTTAGAGTGTGGCCTCCGACAACCGTGATAGGCTTGTCCCTGAATGTGAAAGGCTCCTTTTCAGAGCTATCAGTTGGCGGTAGAGGCATCTTCAGCACTTCGATACCATGTGGCCCAGCAGTTTGTAGCAATAGATCAAATGGCTTTCCATCGTAGTAGAACTTGATTGATATCATTCCATAGCTTAGTGTAGTGCTCAAACCGCTTACAGAGGCACCTGCAAAGTCGTCAAAGATCCAGTCCTCAATTGTTGGAGGAGCTATATCAACAATCTTCTGCTCGACACCAGCACTCCATGAAGTGCCAATAGTGACAGATGTGTCTACATATGTAATCTTCCTGTTGTTGTATGTGTTGTACCTAGCCATGTGCTCAGTTGGGATGGCTTCGCCAGGGCTTAGAACCACTAGATCGCCTTCGATGTATACATTAGCACTTGAAGAAGAGTCGAAGTATAGCTGTCTCTCAGGCGGAACAACTATGAAGTATTCGCCAAGGTCTAGAGGCCCTAAAGTGTTTGAGCTTGTCCTTGCTATTGGAGCAATTGTGCTAACAATATCCACGACTGGTATGCCATCAACCTTTGCCGTGACCTTGCTAGATGCGTCTGTTCCAATCCTTTTGATGACGTAGTATCTATCCTTCTCCATTACGTATGTTGTGCCTGTCTTTAAGATTTTCTTCAAAAAGTATGTTGTTGGCATTTTACCACCTTACACATTTATACCATTATGGTGCTAGTGACGCTACTTTGATAGTAGCTGCTCCTTTGTCTGTCTCATGGCATTTACAATAGCCTTGACTCTCTCCAGGTTCCTTGGATCGCCTCTAGGTGCTCTAGCTGGAAGAGCCACCTTGCCAAGAGCGTCATAGAATGGTGCAAAGTTGTTCTTGTAATCATCCTTAGCAGCAGCTACTCCTTCAGGATATCTTCTGACACCTACGCTAAGAGCCTTAGTAGCCCACTTGGCGTCACCAGCCTTTGCAACTCCCTTGGCGAAGAGATCCTTGCTAGCAGCATCTGTTACTGCCTGCTTCCATGCTTCCTTAGCTGATAGAGCTCCTTGAGACCACGGTGTTCTGGGCGCTTGAATACCTGCCTGATAATCTGGGCCAGCTGCTGATGCTCTCCTATTCCATTTATCTACTATCTGATCCAAAGGTCTTAGCTTGAGGACTTGACTCATAGATTCACCCAAAAAGAATATTACTCTAGCTAGGAATATCCCTGTCTCTGAAGTTTGTGTCCTCGCAAGAGGTGGGAATTTGAGCGAGGCAGGCTCTAAAGACTGGAGCCAAGGCGGTTGGCGCAAGGTCATGAGCACAGGTAGCCGTGGACAGTACAGAATGGTTGAGCGCAGATGGGTTCTTGAGTACATGATGACTAAATGTAAAGACGCTATCTATAAAGCTGCTCACAAGAGGTTAGGCCCTACTAGAGCAGACATTGCTGCTAGAATCGCTGGCCTGCCTGCCAGTGCATACAGAGTGTATAACCCTTACTGCGACCTTGTATGCGTATTTAATGACCGTATAGAGATAATAGAGTTCAAGGTTCACGACCCAATGAAAGCCATTGCACAGCTACTGTTCTACAGAAACCTCGCTTTGCAGGATCCTGAACTACAACAATTTATGCCTCGTCCGATTGTCTTGAAGTTAGTGTATTGGAGATATGACGAGAACTTGGCTGCTATGTGTAAGGCTAACGGCATTGTATTGGAGGTTGAGAAGCCTGCTTGGCTAGATCCGATACTAAGGGATTACGGTTATAAAGTCTGAAACAATTTTGTTACTGTGGTGAGATCCTATGCCTGTAGAGCCAAAAGTGCTTCAGAACTACGTTCGTTTAACCCCAGGCGTTCCGAAAAGGCTTGTCTTGACAGATCCAACTATAGAAGAGGTCACTATAAAGGATCCTAAGACAGGAAAGCCAAAGATAATTAGGCGCTTGAGGTTCACGGTTCTCGAAGAAGATGGCAAGCCAACTGCCAAATACTTCACCACTCCATCTGAAAAACTGGCGCAGATGTTGCTTGCTCTTTGGGATAAGCGCACAGGTGATAGGATCTGCGTTATAATAACTGAGTTTGGCCATGAGCTAGCCAAAGATTTCGAGGTTAAGCCATGTTAGCACAGTGATAAGTATGCCTACAACAATTAATGAGATCCATGAATTGGAGCACCGCATACAGAAGCTCAGGCAAAAGATAGAGTCTTACCAGCGTGTCAGGAAATGGCTTAACGACAATGCAAAGGTGTTTCTAGGCGACGTCTATGCATTGGAGTGCCTAGAAGCACTCGACAAAACATTGTTCAACTGGATAAACTACATGGCTACAGGCCTTAAGAAGCTGGAGCAGAAATACAAGCAGCTGCTTGCACAGTCAGGTGAGGCCTAGCCATGTTTGAGCTGTGCTCTTTAGAGTGGTACATACTACTGTTTATAGTATTCGCATTCGCACTAATTCTTGTGGCGACAAGCGATGAGAAAGACTGCTAAAACCTCTAAGATATATATTTTGCTAACCGATGTAGCACATGTATTGGGGGGCGGGCTCGCTGGATACATATCGTTTATGAGAATAGATATAACAATTTTTTATGCTTTGCTTTACTTTTTATACCAGTTTTTCGAGCATCAAGAAGTGCGAGGCGACGACTTTGTTGGCGACCTTCGCGAATTTTTGATTGGCTTCACAATCGGCTTAAGCATCGCTTTTTTGAGGGCCTTGACGCGCTGAAGCCTCTTCGCAGAAGCTGCTCAGGTTTCTTGCCGAAGCCGCAAAAGCTTCTTGCAACTGCTACCAGGGGACACTAATAAATTTAGGCTTGCGAGAGGGTGGGAGGGGGCGCCAGCATAATTTTATCACTCCTATATGGTGTAGTAGTAGTAGTATGAAGGAGTAAGAGAAGTTGTGAAAAAGTGTTGTGGTTGTGTTGCTGTGGTTTTGTGTGTAGAAGTGTGTAAAAAGATGCGTTTACATTAGTTCTAGGAACCAGTCTTGCTTTTGTTGCTTCTGCTGTTGTGTGGCTTCTGTTGCTGGTGCTGTTTTCTGAGGCTCTGTAGCTTCTTGTTCTTCTTGTTGTTGCTGTGTTTGCTGCTGTTCTTTGCCGTAGAAGAAGCCTTCAGCACACAGTTGTTGCAGAGCCTGTTGCACTATTGGCCAGACCTCTGCATCAAATTGCACTACCACAACTTTAGAGGGATCAACCTCTTTTCCGCATGGCATCACTGGGATTGGCTTAGGCTTGATCTCACCAGTCTCAACATTGACAACATAAGGTGTTGGAGCCTCTGGCTGTATAATACTCTGAACAGCTGCTTTGCACTGCTCAACAGTGTAGCCGTACTGAACAGCCCATTGACACACGTTATTCTGCTTCTCTATGTCGTCTATAAAACTGATCCAGTAGGCGCAGCCAACCGAGAGCTGGCCAGAGCCTAAGAACTCCATGCACGTTTTAGACAGTTTAGACGCTATCTGGTAATACTTCTCAACACTGCTACGAGACATACCCAACAATTCAGAGACCTGGTTAATCGGATACTTATAGTCGTCGATAAGCTTCTTAACCACCTGAGCCTCTTGAGCAGGGTTGCTGCGACCTCTTTGACGGTTCACAATCAGGTTTGTAATGAGCAACTGATCCTCAGACATTGGCTTTACTACGCATGGAACCTTCTGAATACCAAGCCTCTTCGCAACCATGAGCCTGTGAAGACCGTCTATGAGAACATACTTTCCGTTTACAAGCGCCACCTGTAGCGGCTGCAAAATGCCGTGTTGCTTGATGCTTTCCTCAAGCTCTTTCTCGATCTCCTCATCCATCACCGAGGTTACTCTATCCTCAGGTATAAGAATCTCGTCAGGGCTTAGATAAACAATCTGCTGCTGCTCCTGAGACTGCTGCTGGCTCAAGCTACTTCACCTCCTTCGAGAACCTAAGCTGGTTAACTATGGTGCTACGGATCCTCATAATACTTTGCAATGCATTGGCTGCACAGAAATCTGCCGTATCAAATTCATTGTCATCAATAGCTTTGTTAATGCACTCAAGCTGCTTTCTAGTGAACTCAACCAAGCGTTTAAGGTATGTGTTCAAATCTTCGGGCATGGAATCACCAAGCTTTATATAACTGTATAGGATTATAAGAGTTGCGGTCTGGAAAAAGGTGACAGAAGTGATTAGGCTTTGTCCCCAGTGCGGGAATAGGATGGAGCTTGTGCACGTCTACAAGACTGTGCTTGGAGGTGTTGTAGAGGCTCTCTACATCTATCGATGCCCAAGATGCGGACTAACAGTCACAGAGAAACACATCTATGAACTACCAAGCACCAAGTGGATCTCAGAACCAAAGCCATTTGCAGAGGCGTACTAGACTCTGTGTGCTTTTGTGTGTGCAGCGCAGGCCTGCAAAGGCTACAGGTGTTGATGTCGAAAGAATAGACATCCATTCTTTTTACATGAACACGCTTCTGTACCAAACCGTGCATATACATCAGACCGTGGCTCTGCATAGCGAAGCAATTCAATGTTTTATGGAGACCGTGTGCAAAAGTTTGTTCAGTTCAATGCTCTTATTTAAGAATAGAATTAGTGTACGTGTTTATTAGCGCGGTTCTGAACAAATGTAAGTAGGTCTGAACAAAAGTTTAGAAGCATGGTGATTCTTATGAGTGGAAAGAATAATGAAAAAGGTGGGGATGAGGAGAAGGTGCATCTTCACGTAATGATTAGGAGAGGTCTTTACGAAACCATTAAAAGGATTGCGGTGGAGAAGTACGGCAAGTACAGAGGAGGCCTGTCTTATATTGTTGAAGAGGCGCTGGAGCTGTACCTGGGTGTGCACACACAAATTCACACAAACCCGAAAAGGAGTGTCAGGGATGTGTATGAACAAGTTGTGCAGAGAATCAAAGAGATCCTTAAGACGCCTATAAAGCCTGAGGAGGTTCCCGAGAAGATACTGGATGTTGCAATAGCAGAAGTAAGAGGATCTGATTCAAGAACAATTGAGAAGTGGAAAAGCTTGTTCGAACGATCTGGGCTAATAAAGTATGTAGGCGGAGTAAAGCCAAACAGAGTTGTTGAGCTTCTCTAGCACCTCTTCGTGTAGGTGTGCACAATGGATATTATTAAGCAGATTAGACCAAGGAGCGTGGTGTATCTATTCAGTGGCGGTAAAGACTCTTCATTGGCTTTGCTATTGACAAGAGACCTTGTAAAGGATTTGTGTAGTTCTATTGGATGCAAGGTCTACGTTACACATATTGTTGTTACTGGTAATTCTTTGCCTGCTAATACATGGTGTTCTCAACTTGTGCTAAAGTATCATGAGAAGCACTATGGATTCATACCTGTAGTGTTGGCGGCTCCAAAGAGTTTTCCTGATTTGGTTTGTAAGTATGGGTTTGAGATATTATCTGGTAGATGGTGTTGGAGTGAATTCAAGGAGAAACCATTGAGGTCTTTTGAGCAGATTGTACCGAGACCTATAATAGAGATTGATGGTATGTCTAGGCATGATTCTAGGTGGAGAGCAGAGGTTATGAGAAGTGAGATAGAGCATATCAGGACTAATGAGGGTAGAGATTATTGGGCATGGCATCCATTGTTTTCTTTGGATTTGGATAGTGATAAGAAGTTGGAGATGCTTAAGCAGCATTCAGAGTTTAGCTGTGTTGTTAGGCTCTATGAAGTTTATGGAGACTCTATGAATTGTGTTATTTGTCCATATAAAAGTAGAGAAAAGTTAATGAGGCTGGCTGGTGCGGATCCAGCTGCTGCTATTTATTGGAGTTTGATTGAGTCTTGTGTTAGGAGTGAGAGGTGGTGTGAGAAGTTCGGTTTGCTTGGCAACTCTAAAAAGATCACAGATTACATGCTTCTCTAACTAAAAAACTGTTTTTATTCCCAAACACTTCTCGTATGCTGCTAAGACAAGTGGATGGAGCTTCTCTTTCTCAGCACCAGGCTCATACACAATAATTGTTTCTCCGTGCTCACCATTCAAATTAATGAACTCTACCTCAATGTATCTGCGGCCTAGCCTTGAGCCTCTAAACTCATCTGAAACATCTCTGCAGCTAAGTATGTTTCTCTTCCAACACTCTATGACATCCCTAAACGATTTAGCCCTTGAAAGCTCCTTCAATGTGCAGTAGTCTGAGCTCATGTCTCACCACTCTGGTAGCGGTATGTAGTCCTCTTCTATTAATGCGATTAGGAATGGTATCCATACAAATATGTTGATTAGTGCAGCCACTATGCCTATGACCATGCTTCTTGCTGCCTCGCTGAAGAGTGCTATAATTAGCCAGATAATGAATGGGAGAAGCGCTAGAGAAACAAGCATCGCCAGATACAGCATTAGGCACAGCGATTCAACAACCCTTTCGATGAAGCGTTTGAGCAGACCCATAGTCACTTCTTCACCTTCTCTTCTAAGCACTTGATCAAAGCCTCCATCAGCTCATCCCATGTTAGGAAGCCTAGAGCTGTCTTCAGCTTCTCAAGCTTTTCATAGGTTCCGCGCTTAATCGTTATAGTTGTTTGTGAGCTTCTCCTAGTCAATTGGCATCCCCAGCTTCTTGGCAAACTTCTTGTTGAGCTTCTCAATCTCCTCTATTCGTCGTTTCATTGCCTCCACGTTTTCATATATTTCAACCACATCCTCGTCGGCTAAGCTTCTGTTCAGTGCAATAGTTATGATCTTGCTGTACAGATCCTGCACAATGATCTCGATAGTGCTGAGATAATCCTTCAGCATTAGGAGGTCAAGAGCTGTTTCATCGTCAGGACAAAATTCTAGCTCAACAAATACGTCTTCCTCACCAGACTTAATATTTTCAACCATGTTCTCACCGCATATAGTTGTATCAGTTTCGGGTATTTAAAGAGTGCACATAATCTGATGATCATTAATACAGTTACCTTAGCAGTGATGACCCAGATACAACTGCATTCAATTCCTCTGATAGCAGAAAGCCTTTTATACCCCGCAAGCTATACAGTTGTATCGGGCGAGAAACATGTCCCAAACACAATACCTCGAATTCAATGCACCCTGTTGCGAAAGTGTGAGGGAGTGTATGGTCAGAGCAATGTATGTAATTGGGTTTAGAGGCGGCGAGCCAAAGATTTTGAGGATAATAAATGCAGTGAGGTGCAGCAGAGGAATAACAGTGAAGATAAAGTTCTATCCAGCACCAGATGTGATTCTAGTCAGTTACTATAGATCCAATCGAGGCGTGAACTACATAACGATCCTCTGGAAGCCAGAGTCCTTACCAAACGAAAAGGCAGTTGAGATTGCGAGAAAGGCTCTGGGCTTGGAGATAGAGGAAAAGGTGATTGTAAATGGCTGAGCAGACTCAGAAGATTGAGCTGCCAGATTATGTGCAAAACTTGCTTAAGGAGAGGGCTGAGCTAAGAAACGATGTGTTTGTCACTGCCGTTAAGATAGTGCTCAAGGTTGCTGAGCTTAGTGGCACAGCTCTTAACTACACATACCTAATGCAACACATTGTTGGTGCCAGGATCCACAAAGCCTCTCAAACAGTTATTGCTGAACTGTTCCTAGACAATGGAATGATTGTAAAGGCGCTTGTAACATCTAATGATGCGTGGATAAACTTCGAGTCTGTCATGGCGTGCAACTGTCTAGGATGATGCGGATCTGGGTGACTGGGCTATGGTGAACCAAAGTGCTCAGCTAGAGTATCTTATTGCAAGAATGGTGTCTTCAGGGCCTAGAGTCAGACACAAATACGCCTTCTGGTTCCCTCTTCCATATTCAGTGCTAAAGGTTATGTATGGTGATATTTTGAAAAGACTTGACAGGGGCGAATGCCCAGTCTGTGGAAAGACCTTTAGGAGCAGGCATGTTGTGTCGGCTCACCTCTTCAAGTATCACAAAGAGTTTGTGGCCTCTGTTATTGAGAGCACTATTGAGAAGTACCTTCTCATCATGTTGAATCTGAGGCATGTCGGTAACTCAATTGTTCTGAAAGTGAATGACAAGGAGATAAAGTTCAAGACGCGGAGACAGCTGGCGGAATACATTCAGAGGAATCCAGAGGTTCTCGAAATGCTTGGGAACGGTGGTAGCTGATGCTTGTGTACAGGTGCAGAAACTGTGGAGCAATCCTAGCTGTTGTGGATACCAAGAGGAACGTTATTTGTAGAGAGCCTTTGCTGGGAAAGAAGAGGTGTGTCCCAGCAATAATATTCATTGGCTATGCAGGCGCAGTACCATTAACAAACTTTGGGGTGCCATCACCAACAGATGTTGTTAAATTCGTCGGCGACAAATGCCCAAAGTGCGGAAAACCGCTTAAGAGGGATGTAGACCCGTTCGAAGACATTGTGATAAGTAGCAAGTGAGCTTACGCGGCTTTTTTCAGTGCCATCGCCATTACTTTCCTGGCTCTCGACCTCGCTCGTTCTTCTCTCATCCCTAGACTCACTAGGTACTGCACATACTCTTCCTCCGATAGGTAGCCCTTGCGCAGCAGCTGATCCGCTTCTGCAATTAGGTCAGACAATGTCTTGACCTCGTCCTCAACAACAGCTCTCTTAATCCTTAGCTCAATTTCTTCGTCTGTGAACATAAGCTTCTTTAACTCATTACGCAACTCATCCTCTGTCATGAACCCGAGGAGATATTTCTTAAGCAGTGCACTCGCTAGAGCGTTCCTCTCATCCTTCGTGATGTTGTAGAACTCGTCACCAATGTACTTTGTCCAGTAGTACTCTGCGTATGCAAGACAGCGCTCATGTCTTATCCCAAGCCTTGTACAGTTATCGACAAACTCTGACTTGCTCAATCTTCCCTGCTTTATCTTCTCAACCAGGTCATTGAACAGGATCTCCTTTTGCTCCGCATCATACTCCAGCTTAGCTCTGGCCACAGTTAGAGCAATCTCGATTTCATTGAGATTCAGCTTTCTTAGCTCTTGCTCAAGCTCTTCATCGGTTAGCAATCCGCGCTTATACTTGTTCACAAGTGTTGCCTTCAATGAGCTTCTCTCATCTTTAGTCTCCTTAACAACCATGTAATTGTCTCTTATGTACTGCAGCAGAGCGGCATACTCTTTAACAAGCTCCTCGTCGAAGCCGTAGCTCACTAGCTTCTCTATGAACTCGTTCCTATCCATATAGCCTTCGAGGAACTGCCTCTCAAGATATGACAACGCCTTTCTGCGTATATTCTTGCGCCTGTTGAGATCCGCAACCTCTACAATGCTCTTCATCAGGTCTGGCGCAACTCCTAAGACTCCTAAGTAATGCTCGAACTCGTCTAGCTTTAGAGACCCATCTGAGAACAGGTCTATAACGTATCTTCTAAGCAGCGAACGCTCATCTCTCAGTGCTCTCCACTTAAGAGCGTTAACCATTACATCTATGAACTCTGGATGGATCAAGTCGTATTCGAGCATCTTCCTAAGCACATCATCAGATATCTCACCAGTTTCTATAGCTTGAGCAAGCAAGAATGGTGATGGCAACCTGTACTCAGCTTCCTCGAGAACTCGGTAGGGATAAAGCGTTCCGCTCAGCGTCTCTGCCTTGTCAATGTTTAAGATGCTTAGCCATGCATGATACTCATCCTCACTAATCTTGCCACGCTTGTATGCGGTGAACACGGCTGAGAACGGCGGTTCCCTGAAGACGCTCTTAACATACTTATCAATAACTTCGTCGGGATAACCCGCGTAGGCAAGGTAGTGCTTGGCCTCTTCTGCTGTGATCAGGTTCTTGCTTAAGAACGTTAGTGCGTCGCTTGGGGATGGGTGCTCTGTTCTAAACATTCTCCTAACTTCGTGCTCCAGCGGTTTCTGAACCGCTATGGCGAGAAATACGGATGTGAAGAGCTCAAGGTCTATGAACTTGAACACTGTTCTGTCTAGGAACTGCCTAATCGCTTGCGGATCAATACCTGAGCCCATTAGCTTAAGCGATGCCAGGTCAACTACTATGGCTATGCCTATACCTGTAGCCATTAACGGTAGCAGCCTGGTCAAGACGCCTTCGAAGCCTTCACGGCTAAACGCATCTACAAGACCTGTGTAGAAGTCTATGACGGATCTGAAGAAGCCTCTAATTGCATCGGATATTGCGTCCCAAAGACCCTTCAAACCGTCTTGAATAGGCTTCACTATGTGCTCATTCAGAAAGTCGAGAACCTTGCTTAGATAGTCCTTCACAGCATTTGGCAGATCCTCAAGGAAGAACTTCCTGACCTTGTCTGGAAGCTGTGAGAAGAAGTTCTTGGCCTTGTCGAACCAGTCAGGAAGCGTTTTGGTGAAGAAGTCTATAAGTGTCTGTATACCGCTCCAGAAAGTGTCCTTAACCCAGTTGTAGAGGTCTGCTATCTTGTCAGGTAGAGACGCAAAGAAGTCGATAGCGCCTTTAACGAAGTCGGGCATGGTCTTGGTGAAGAAGTCGTAGACAGTATCAGCAAACTTTGCCAATGGCTCAAATATTGGTGAGAAAGCGTTTCTAATAGCGTCGAATATGCCTCCAACCGCTCCATCAAAGTACTTCTTAACCTCGTTCACAGCATCAGATAGAGCGGGGCCTATGTAGTCTCTCAAGCCTTTGTATGCGAAGGCAACTGGAAACAGGAACAACTTTCCAACAGTCTTCCAAGGCTCTTCCCAATCAGCTGTCCACTCCTCGACAATGTTGTACACATCCCAGGTGTATAGAGCGAGAGGCCTCGCTATGTTGTTCCACATCCACTCGTACGCATCCCTAAGCTTGTCTTGAAAGAAGTCCCAAACCTTGGTAGGTATATTCACAATGGTATTCCACATTGTCTCAAAGAAATTCTGAACAGCGTCTAAAGGCCAGGGCCAGCCCGTGTCAAGCTCTCTACGGCTACGCAGATCCTCAGGTAAAGACTCTGCAGGGTCGGATAAGGCCTGAATCGGATCCACATCGAAGACTGGAAAGAAAAAACTATCTTCGTTCAAGTTTAGGTGGCTCAAGAAGCCACTTCACCTCTATCGAATCCATAGGGATCTTGTAGCGCTTTGCGTAGGTCTCCTTAACTTTTTTCTCGAATTCAGCCTTGTTGTACTTGTCTACATCCACAACAAAAGTTTCTGCGTGGCCGAATTCGTCTCTAACTGTGAATATGTACTGATAGACTATCTGATTGATCTTTGGCTTGATGTATGTGAGTGTAATGTCTTCAACCACGACCTGCATGCTTCTCCTCCTCCTCAAGGCTCTCCTCAAACATCTTAACCATTTCCTGTGCTACCTGGAACACTCCATCCTTGTCACCTCTCGCAGCTTTTATTATCATTTTCATTGTTAGTATGTAAGATTTTGGGATGTTTTTAGCATTTTTATCTAGCTCCTCCTCAAACATCTTAATGATTCTCTGAGAAGTCTCAAACACCGCATCCTTATCGCCTTTAGCAGCCTTTATTATTATCTTCATTGTTAGGCTGTTTAGTTTCTCAATAGGGAACATTGTGCTCAAGTTGCTCACCTAGTCCTTGCAGTTGTTCTTAACTCAGATATAATGTTATCCACGAATGATTTGACTATTCTCCACTCCTTATGAGTCAAGTCACCTGTAGCACCACGAATGCTGAACACCACTCTATCCTTTGTCACAGTAATCTGAATCTCTTTGAGAACTAACTTAACTTCTTCAGCCATTTGCTCAGCTGTTTCCTCAGGAGCCTCATTTGTGGGAGGCGTGGCCATTTAGACCACCTAATCGTTATTATTCTTGTTCGCTATATATGGTTTTATGCCTTTCTCAATAGCCAGCTGTGTTAGAAACGCATAGGCAAACGCCTTGAGGGCTACATACAGCTCCACAATGCTTGGAAGCCTATCGCTTGGCAGAGCAGCTAGAGCTGCTATACCAGCTATTATAGCCGAGTCTATGAGCATCCACTTCAATGGTTTGCCAGGATTCCTTGTTGGAGGGTCGTAGGTGAAGTCCAGAACCATGGGACTTCACCTCATGTTTCAATTCTTTCCCCGGGTCTGCAAAATGAGTCCATCAGCTGATGTTGCTTCAGGTATGTAGAGACACAAAAAAGCGTACAATTGTTCGCGGTAGATAGTACGCTTCTCAACGAACCGGTTCCGTGAACAAAGTTTACATAGCTGATGCAACTCATTTCTTCTCACCTCTTTCCTCTTTCTTCTCCTCTTGCTGACCAAGAATCAGTTGCTCTATTAACGCCTCATCCATTTTCTCCTTGATGTACTGAATCACGATCTTTCTGCATTCAGGAGGCAGCCTCTTGTACAATTCACGCAAATCGATATCTATTCTAGTGCTCACCAAGCATCGCCTCTAACTCTTCTTTGCTAAAACAGATATTATAGTCTTCTACAGAGAAGCACCACTCCAAGAACGTTCCGCTGACCTCGCCAACCTTCTTGCCTTGGTAGTAGGATCTAAAGACATTGCCATCCCTCTCGATCTCGATAACAATGTTCTCGGCTACAGGTATTGAGACTTGCTTGGGTTGCTTCTTAGGGATCTTGGTTATCTTGGGCACTTCTCATCACACCTCCATTATGACTGCACTTACACCTAGCAGTACATCGGCATCTGCTGTTAGTTGCAGTGATTCCCCTGCATTCATCTTGATAATGCCTGTTCCCACGTAGTCCCACACCGTGTCACTTGGCTTAATAAATACCGCTAGCAACAGATAGCTCGTTGAGCCAGACACCAAGAAGATCCTAGCCATTTCCTCCTGTGTTGAGGATCCGTTGTGTGCAAAGTAGTAGAAGCCAATTACGTAGGCTGTCTTCCCGCTTGGCACAGTGTATAACGTGCATGAACTGCCAGCCACTGAACCAGATGCAATCACTCTATTGCCTTTCAACAATAACATTGTATGTGATAGCTGAGCAATTGCATCAGCTATGCTTGCACTTAGAACAATGCTCTGTGCAGAGATATTCACATTGACTGTAGCAGCACTGCTCTTGATGTTCACATCAAGTGTAACTGAAGAGGACTGTATCGTGATTGCCAGTGGGATTGGCGAGCCATCAGGGTACTTGGGGTTCCAGACATACACATGTAGTATACTGTTGGTTACATTAACGTTCAGCTGAGAGTTAGCCACATTCACGTTTACCGTGTTGCTGACCGTGACAGTTAAGCTAGAGTTGGTAACATTAACAT
>Ga0315272_10000738_pt1 | contig 16654 bp, 21 predicted proteins | sample C3_middle_MG_FD_203918 | JGI IMG/M metagenome (GOLD analysis project Ga0315272, IMG submission 203918) | Sediment microbial communities from Yellowstone Lake, YNP, Wyoming, USA - C3_middle | ecosystem: Environmental > Aquatic > Freshwater > Lake > Sediment | place: USA: Wyoming | collected...
GCTTGGGGTCGCCGCCAGCGGCCTTGATCTGCGCCATGGCAGATTCAGCCGTGGCCTTGACTGCATCCACCACCGCCAGGCACTTGGTCTCGTCCTTGACTGGGTCCAGCCCGGCGAGTTGCAGCGCCAGCAGATCGGTGAAGGGCTTGCCCGTCACATCGGTGAAGCCGAGAGTGGCAATTGCGGCCGACAAAAGAATGACAAATTTGTTCATGGAAAGCTCCGTGAGTTCTTTAAGTAAATGGGGGGAAATCGCCGTGCGGATGGCACCGGCGTGGTCGTCGTCATCAGAGAGTTGCACCCGATCCAGGTGCTTGATCACGGGCCGAATCGTCAAGCCAGCGCCCAGCAATACGCAGCCGTAGGGCTGTTGCTTTTCGTTGTCTTTCCACTGCTCGTGATAGTCGGCACTCAGATAGGCAAAGCCGCGCTGCTTGATGGAATCAACGCCAAACGGCGTCCACTCCACCAGAGCGCGCAAGCGCGTTCCATCAATCATGAGTTTGACTATTTGGCCAGCCGATCCATTGCTTGGGGTGTGGCTTATGTCGATAAACACGTCCTGTCCCAGCACGCGGTTATCGAAGTTGCGAACCATTTGCCCAAGTTGGTCCAGCGTGATCGCAAAATCGCCATAGCGCGGGTCGGAGAAGTTACCCGTCCGGGTAACCGTCACCCACGACTGCGTGGCGCCATCGGCCAGCTGCACCGCCTGACTCAAAAACCGCACCCGTCCAGGTGTGGCCTCTGCCTCAAGCAGCATGTGCCGAGCCGCAATTGCAATGATCGAACGCTTCATAGTGCCTCTCAACGGACTAACCCGTCGGGGCACAGTTTCAGAGGTTCAGAGGGACAAAAAAAGGGGGGATTTTGTCAGGGGAAACAAGGCTGCGTCATTGCGAGTGCAGCGCGGCAATCCATGGATTCAGGCCTTTTGCATCACGGTATGGAAAATCTCCCACCCGTCTTTCATCAACTCGCGCAAGCCAAACATCTGCGCCATGGCCAGTGTGCCATCTGGGCCAAAAGGCGGCAGTTTACAGTTTATATAAGCCCGGTATCCCCCCTCAGGCTGGGGGTTAAAAGCCATGCAAAACGAGGTGTCCTTATGCGTCGCACACAACGCCTCACGATCCACATACCAGGCTTTTCTCCAACTGATCCGGTGGTGATTCCCCTCGCCATAGGGGTGGGCAAGATTACTCACCAATAAGTTCAACGCAACGAATCTATCCATCACAAATCCTTCACCAACGCCGCAAACTTCGCATCCACCTTCGCGCTGATGTTGTACGGCACAGCAGCAGCCGGCAGTTCGATCCCCATCCGTTTGGCCAACAGCGCCCCGTCGATGTACTTATCCCCCGCCTGCAGCAGCTTCGCCTCGCGCAAAAAATGCTCTTTCTGCTCACGGGTCTGAAAGCACAACCCCACCCAATACTCGCTGTCGGTCGCCAGCGCAAACCGGGCCTGCTCGGCCTTTGATCTGGAAATAAACGCCGCCAGCACCGCGCTGGTCTCCTTCACCGCCACCTCTTCATTGCTCAGGTGCTCATAGTCCAGCTCACCAATCGGATCATTCGGGTCTGGTGCATCCGGCGTGTCCAGTGCTGCCAGGCCATCAAGCCCATCCAGTGCACTGAATCCATCGCCTCCCAACCCGTCCAGGTCAGCCAGGCTGGTGACGTTGTCCAGCGAGTCGAGCGGTCCCTTGCCTTTGTGCGAACTCATAGCGTGCAATCTCCATGTCCACCAGCGGGAACCAGTCCAGAATGGTCCGGTAGTCCCTCGGAAAATGCTCCCTGATCTTCACCAGAAAGCGCAAGTCCAGCCCATCGAACGACCGGCCAAACACCTTGTAATCAATTGGCAGCCGGATGTTGGCCCGGCCCAGTTCCACCAGCAGCCGCTCCTTGTTCCAGTCCCAGCAAGGGTAAAAGTAGCGCCGCTTCGCATTCACCCCTTGATTTTTGATCAACGATGCCCGCCGCATCGGGCTGTCCGCCGCCCGCACCCCGGTGGCAGTCCATACATCATCGGGCAGGCCGCAATCCTCAATCACCCCGGCCCGCATATCGTCATATTCAAAGTTCGGCCAGCCCACTGCCAGAATCGTGCGCAGCCGCTCCGGTGCCTGGTAGGTGGCATGGTTGATCCAGCGGTAAAAAGCCGGGTGCGGCAACTGCACGATGTGCTTGCCCAGCTTCGCCTCGGCGTAGCCAATGTAGTCCTGCACAAACTCCAACCCCGGCACCAGGTAAAGGTAATACGGCGTGAAATCGAAGTGGTCCCGCGCACTCAACCATGCAGCCCAAGAGTCTTTACCCAGACTGAACGATAGCAACGCCTTGTCACTCCCACACAGCCCGCGCACGATCTCGCAGACGCCATTGCTGGTGGCGGCCTCGGTCACTGTATGCCCCCACCATGGCTAATCACCCCGGCTTGCCCACCGGCAGCAAGCTCAGCTTCAACCTCAGCCCGCAACTGCTCCTGCACGGCGTCAGGTGCCCCGCCTCGCTGCAAATGCTCGATGTACCAGGCATGGATCAACCCGCTCACGTTGTCCTCGTGCTGCTCCTTGAAAAGAGCAATGTCGATGTCCGACAGCTTGCAGATGGCTTCTATGGGCCGCCAGTCGAAGCTGATGTCAAGCGTCACCGGGTCGCGTTCGAGTTTGAGCGTAGCAAAGTCCAGATCTTCAGGTATCTGGACACGAAAACTTTGAGTGGTCATGCAAACTCCAAAAATTGGCCTGCACCAGGCAGGCCATTGCACAATTAACGATCAACTGCATACTCACGGGTAAATTCCAGCTCACCCACCTTGATCGCCACTTTCACGGCATACCGCGTCGCCTCTGGGTCATCACTGCCTGCGGCATCAGTCAGCCAGCCGGCATGCTCCAACAGAGTGCAGGTGGCACTAGGCAGCAACGATTCAATTTGCTCCATCAAAGCGATATCTTCATCATGTGCCGATTCGGCCTCACGGGTGGTGTAGTCCACAGCCTGCTCTTCATCCTCTGCATCCAACTCCCGTCGTACATCATCGTCCGACATGCGCTCATAGCGTGGCAGATGGTCGAGCGGTGCATAGGCTTGGTTGCGAATCTCGGCGATGATGTCTTCCTCCGGCAGCAGGCCACGGGCATGGCGCTTGCGCATCGGCTCCGGCGCGGTAGCCAGCCAGGCAGCGATCTGATCGGCGCGGCGCTTAGCGGCTTCGGCTCTAGCAGCTTCGGCATTGGCTTTGTTGGCAGCGGCTTCGGCGTTTAAGCGATCAGCAAGCAATTGGGCCTTTGCGTGACGCACATCCACAATTTCCTTCATGTCCTCAGGAAATGAATATGGTGTGCTGACTTTGTACTGGTACATGTCCATCCGCACCAGCTCCTCATCCTGTTTTCTCGCCCACTTGCGCACCCCTTCTCGCGAGGCTTCTTGCTGCGCTTCATAGGATGCCTTTTCACGGGCATCAAAGGTAGCCACATCCACGGCATTGGCCTCAAGCCATTCAGCCACCGACTCAGACGTCGCCGGGATTGGCAACGGCAACACATGGCGACCGTAGCGCAACGTGCTATCGCTCTTCACGGGTTTACCGCACAGGGAGGCATAGGCCGCTCTGGCGCCAGCAGAAAGTTTTGATGGCTCAATCACCACTACGGTCTCGCCAAAATGGTCAACCCCGGCCTTGGCGGCCTCGGTTGCGGATACGCTGATTGTCAAAGTAATGTCGTTCATTTCAAATCTCCAAGAGATTGGCCCTGGCTCCAAGAGCCTCAGCCCAACGGGTAAACGACCCGTGGCGTTTGATGCCGGAATGCATCCCTATGCCGACAGCATCGGCATAGAGGGCAATCATTGCAACCCCTTCACATATTTTTTTACCCGATCCGACGAAAACACCCCCCAGTCATCCAGCCGATACCAAAAATCATGCCCGGCCCGCTCACTGACAATCTGGCAACCAAAATCACGCAAGCTCTCCACCAGGCGGATAACGGTCGGTCGGCTCACTCCAATGGCTACAGCAAGCTCAAAGCTCGACACGGCAGCCCGGTCAATCACCACCAGCGCCCGCAGCGCCTTGTCCATTTTTGGGTTCGTCATGGGCGGCATGATAGGCTCAAATCTTGATACTTGCAAAGGCGCATCGACAGGCATTCAATCACTCATCGGGCTCTTCGGTCACCGACACATCAGCGGCTTCCAGATTCAAAATCTCCGGGTTACCCGTCACGGTGTATTGGCGCCCCAACTCGTAATCCAGCGACTCGCCGGTGCTAGCCCGGTCCTGCAAAATATCCAGCAGCTCAAACGTCACGGCCTGCAACTTCACGCCTGGCTTAGCGACTCTCTCAAAAAACTTGTTGAATTTCTCAGTTCCTGAATCTGTCAGCTCGATATTTGTTATCACGGTTTTCTCCTTTTGTTTTGGAATGCCCGGCACCAGGCCGGGCGGTTTGATTATCAGGCTGGCACCGGCTCAGCCTGGGCGATCTGGGCAGCTTTGCAGGCTTTCCTGGGGGCTTTTTTGGCCGATTCCTGGGCTTTGCCCACCATCTGGGCAACCATGGCGGCCACAGCAGCCGGGCAGGGCTCAGCCGGGGCAGATTCCGGCTCTTCCTGGGCATCCTGGGCAGTTCCCGGAGCCTTGGCAGGCTCTGGGGCAGCATCCACGGTCACCGGCTCAGCCGGGGCAGCTTCGGTGGCATCCTGCGGCACTGGGGCCACTTTCTCAGGCCCCCCGATCCGGGTAGGCATCACCACCCCTGAAAAGTCCCCATCGATCACCAACAGGCCCTGATTGCGGCAATTTGTATGGTCCACCCGCCACTGGGCGGCCGGGGTCACACAATCGGCCAAATCTTGCAGGTAAGGGGCATTCACCCCAATCCACAAATCATCATCCAGGCTTTTCAAATCAATGTCTTCATGGTCGCTGGCCAGATTCACGGTAATGGGCATCGGTTCCGCGCCGCCATCAAGCGTCACTTCACCCTTGCCAAAGTCCACCACTACAGCCCCAAATTTCCCTCCACTTTTCAGCATTGCCAGCTTACCCATGGCGCTCATGGTATCGGCCAGCTTCACCGGGTCAATCTGCATCCACACCGGGCGGGCCAACACCGACGGAATCACCCTGGCATAGTCCGGGAACCGGCCATCGATTGACTTGCGCACCCACACAAAGCCATCGTCTGCCTGTAACAACACTTGCGGCACGGGTTGACCGGGTTTCTTTTCGTCGCGCTGTGCATCCCAGATCGTCACCCTGGCGGCTGCACTGGCACTGTGCGTTATCCAACGCAGCGGGTCGCGCGGCAAAATCACTTCCACCACCGGCGACACCGGCATGCCATCCTTGCGCTTGCGCTTGTACGCCATTGGCACCCGGTTCTTGTAGCAATGCAGCCGGTGGCCATCGGTCCCCACCAGCATACCGTTCGACAGGTCCATCAAAACTCCATTCAGGTAGTAACGGATGTCATGCTCACCGGCGGCAACCAGCACCCGGTCCAGCGCGTCCAGCTCCAGGTCAAAACTGGCTGCGGCACCCTGCGGCACTTTGGGCAGCATGTCCAGAATCTGCTCCCAGTTCATGTTCGGCTTTTTGTCAAACGGAGTCACCAGGCCCTGGCCATTGCTCAAGTGGTCCGGCATCACGATCAAATGGCGGCTTTTCAACAAGTGCGCCGTGATCGCGTCCACCGGCACCACCACCGGCTCGGTCAGATTCGGCTGCAGGCACGGCACCCCCACCACCCAATCCACCGGCGCGGCTGTCATCGCGCTCTTGCCATCGAACACCACAGAGCGCAGCACCGGCATCGTATGCGGCGCGCGGGCCAACTTCAAAACATCATTGAACTTGATCGACATAACTTTTCTCCAATAGACCTACAGCAAGCCCCCGAGGTGCAGGGGTGAATTTATTCAAATCACGGGCATATAGTAGCATCAATAAATGATGCTGTAAATAGTCAAATAATACCCGACTAACCTAGCCGGGTATTACTCAAAACGGGCGGTTTAAGAGCCCGAAGACCGACCACCCGAAATGCCAGCCGCTTTCGTCAACTGCGCATAGATGGATTTCGTCGCCTTGCTTGCTCGGGCATATTGGGCTTTGGTAGCCCGCCCACGAACCAATCGTGTTGCCATAGTAATCACCTCCTTTCTGCCTCGACCGAGGCCTCATGCCTTCTTCCGCGCAGGGCACCGGCCCTACGTCAGCGCATCCTTCACTCTCTTGATAATTACCTTTTCCACCAGTTCCGGCAGCGTCCCATCCGGGTACACCAGGCGCAACCCCTTGAGCCGCTCAACCATTTTGCGGGCCTTCACCAATTCGTCATCGGCCAGCATCGCGATCATCTCGTAATTCACGCTCACGCAATCCCACAGCGCGGTCCAGCTGGCCTCCACCGGTTCGGCCTCGACGCCCTCCACCAGCCGTCGCTCCGGCGGACATTGTTTGAAGATCACCACGTAACTCAGCAGCGGCCCATCCGTCAGCAGCAGCATCACGCTTTCGCGCCTCGGGTTGGCTTTATACTCGGCTAGCAATTCATCAAAATTCATGAGGTTTTCTCATATTTTTATGAGATTTCACGTCGGCCCGGTGCGCGCCAGCCGTGCTTTCACCGCTGCCAATGGGCTTCGGATCATCCAAGGTTTGATCTGCCCGGCGTCATTCAATGCCGACTTCTCCACGCCCAGAATGCCCTCGCGCTGCGCCGGGCTCATGCGGCCCATGGCGTCTGTCACCGTCTCTTTGCCGGCCGCATCCTTGGCCGTCACCTCGCCGGTAAACACCATCACCACAAAGCTCAAGGTGTTCGGGTGCGCCGGCCAGGGCGTCTTGTCGGCGCTGGGGTACACGCCCGGGCCCAGGCCGTACAGGTTTTGCGCTGCCAGCAGGTCGCAAATGTCGTGCTTGGGGTGCCTCGGGCTCAGCAAAAACTTGAACCCCACAAACCCAGGCGTCTTGGCCGCCCCCGCCATGTAGGCCGTGCCGTGCGCCCGGTTAATCTCGGTGCGCATCACCCGGTCGGCCTTCCACACCTCGCCGCCGTCGCCGGTCAGCAGATCGGCCTGGCGCAGCAGGCCGTCGAGCTTGGCCCCCTTGAGCCGCGCGGCCACGTCCCCCGGTATGGCCTGCCCGCCGTACATGAACTGTGCCGCGGCCTTGCTGGCATCCCAGCCGCTCACCACTGCCTGGCCAATGGCGCGGCTTAACGCTTCCTTGGCGCCCTGGTCCAGCCGCCAGAGCCGGTCGCTCAGGTTCAGCCCGTCAGCCGCGGTAAAGCTCTGCACAAACTGCACCGCCTCCTCGTTGATCGTCATGGCCGCTGCGCTGGTCAGCACCGCTTGCGCCGCGCCCGTGGATCCAACACCGGCCACGCCCTGCATGGTGAAAGGCCGCGTGCCCAGGGCGGCAGCATCATCCATGCCCCGCACCAGCAGCGCGTCGCGCTTGTTGCCCAGCTCGGTCACCACGTCCTCAATCTGGCGCAGCAGGTCGCGCAGGCCTGAGACCGGCACCATGTCGGCACTGTCCACGGCGGCGCGGATCGCCGCGCGCACCGCGTCCGCCGCGTCGGCGTACATGGCCTGCAGCGCGGCCAGCGTTTCACCGTCGAGCACCTGCATGGCGTTGCGCGCCTGCTGGCTGGCCCGCTTGATGGCGGCACGGGTGGCGGCGGTGTTTGGCATTTACGGCTTCCCCTTCCCGCCATTCCCCCCCGGCTGGTTCACCGCTGTGCTGCTCTCGCCCTTGGGCGCGTTGCCGGGTGTGACGTTGACCCGGAACCGGCCCGAGCTGATCGGCAAGCCGTCCGGGCCCACCTTCAGCGGGTTGGGGTAGGGGTCGGTCTGTAGCGCTTGCGCCACCTTCATGGCGCGCACCTTGTCGGCGTCGAAGCCCATCTCGCTGTACACCAGGTCGTCAGGCATTTGCAGCGCCATGTATTTCAGCGCCAAATCGGCCACTTGGTTATTGGTCTCGGTGCGCCGCTCGGCAAAGCGCAGCAAAAACTCGTCCGGTCCGGGGTCGATGCCCTTGAACAGCAAGTGCACCCGAAACGCAAAGCCATACGCCCCGGCGACCAGGTCCTGCAGGCCGTCAACCTCGGCGTAGTAGTCGCGCTTCAAGTCTTCCAGAATGTCCCGCGCCATGCCGCTGGTGTAGCCAAACAAGCCCTTGGGCGCCGGGTTGCCGGCAAAGAAGGTGTCGAGCAAGTGCACCACGTCGCCAATGTCGCCAAGCGTGGCGTCGCCCTGAATCGCCTGCACGCCGCCCTTGCGGTTCAAATAAAAGTCGGTGGTGATCTCGCCCTTTTCGCCCTCGGTCTGCTTGCGATAGGTCTCCAGCGCTATATCGTCCGCGCCTTCCAGGATGTGCGCCAGGCGCAGCGGCGCGCGCACCCGGCGGCGGATCACCAGGTCTTCCTCGGTCATCATCAGCTTGCGCCAGGTGGCGGCGGTGGCGTCCATCCAGGGGCGGCCCATGCTGCCCAGATCGTCAAAGTTGTCGGGGTCGAGCCGGCACAGCGCCAACTGCCAGGCGGCAAAGCTGGCCTCTACCTTGCCGGTCATCACGTCGCGCTGCTCGAATGCGGCGGCCGGGTTTTTGAAGCGCCCGCCCATGTCCACCATCGGCACAATCGTGTCGCTCGGCATGCGGATGGCGGCCACCACGTCCTGATTGGCGTCCAGCACCAGTTGCAGCGGCAGGTTGCCCTCCATCACCAGGCCGCGCGCATCGCTGCGCAGCTTCTCGCTGCGGTTCAGGCCCAGCCGGTGCTCAAAGCGCTCCCACTCATCCTTCAGGGCCTTGGCGCTGTCCTGCTCGCCGTACTGCATCACCAGCCCGCCTTTCACCACGTCGCGCGCCACACGGCTGTGGATCATCTTGACGCGGCCATCCTGCTGGTCCATCTGGCGCATCAGCTTCACCATGGCGCGGCGGTCGTAGTCCACCCACATGGCGTTTTTCATGGCGCGCGCTATCGCAATGTCGCTGGCCAGGCGCCCGCCTTTCTCGCCCGCCATCTGTCCACCAGACGGGAACAGGCTTTGCCACAGCGCGCCAATGTTGCTTGTGGTGGCCACGGCCAGGGATTTTAAGTAGTTCATATCGTTCTTTCGTTACTGCAACATCATCAAGTCAGGCTCGCCCAGTAAGCTCGCGCGGCTCACCTTGTGTTGATGAATCACCGCCGGCGCATCGGCCAGGCCGCGCGTCAGCAGGGAATAAACCGATGCCATCGCGGCATCAAACAAGTCGTCGCCTATTTTCTGGTCCACCATCTGAAAACTGCTGTAGCTGGCCTTGGTGGGCAGCGCCTTCATGTTGCCCAGCTGGCGCATGAAGGCCAGCCAGGCTTTGTCTTCCTGGTCCCAGCCGGTGTCCACATACGGGAAGGCGGCCCGGTTGTTGTGAAAGGCTTCGCGCAGCGCGCTGGCCATCACGTGTTTGGTCATGCCCTCAAAGCGCATCGGCGCAAAAGCCCAGCCGCCCCAGGCGCTGGCGTTGCTCTCGCCATCGTTCACGGTCTCGCGATTGATCTCGGTCAGGCCCTTGCGGAACAGGTCATCGTTCACCGCCGTCATCATCCCCACCCCGTAGGCGTCGCCAATCGCGTAATCCGGCCGGAAGTAGTCCCAGATGCTCACGATGTCCTGGCGCAGCGTGGCGTCAGACACGCCCGGCGCCCACAATTTGACGTAGGGGAATGTCAGCCAGTTTCCCATCACTTCCGTGATCACCAGGGCGCTTTTTGAGGCCTCCGGCGTCTCGCCGTGCCCGGTGTGGTCATAACCCAGCCCGATCAACCCCCGGCGCTTGTAGCGCTGGCCAGGCAGTGGTTCGGCGCGTTGCAAACCGGCCTCCAGGCCCAGGGCGCAGCCGCGGCGAATGTGCTCTTCCCAGATCCAGTTGCGCGCCTTGATGTTTTTGCACAAAAACTGGCGTATGTATTCCTCGGGCGACTGCTGCGCCTGCATCGAGCGCGCCCACTCGGCGTCCACCATGCCCATGGCCACGCCCAGGTGCACATTCACCGCCGGCAGGATGTGATATTCCCCGGTGTCTATCAGGCGCTGCAACACGTCCGCGCCCTTGAACACGCCGCTGATGCGAATAGACGGGCTGAACTTCTTCTCGCGCGTGTCAACCCCCAGCCGCCGCGCCGCGCCCAGCATCGGCAAGAAGCGGCTCAGCAACCGGTCCTGCGGCATGTCGTCGGTCTCTTCCAGGCTGGCAATGGTGATCGAATCGCCGTCGATCTGGCTCATGATGCCGTAGGCGCTGCCCTTGCTCAGGTTGCAGAACTGAAACGCCGTGTCGCGCAACTGCGCCCGCCCGTTGGTGTACTGGATGAAGCTCTTCAGCATCGCGCTGCGCTTGATCGCGTCGGTGTAATAGTTCAGGTTGTTTTGGCTCTGCTGCATGCGTGGCGCCACGATGCCGCACTCCTGGTGCGACTTGGTCGCCAACTGCTCCAGGATGTACATCTCTTTCACGGCCGTCTTGCCGGTACGCCGGCTGGAATAGTCCACCGTGTTCGGGTGCAGGTCCATCTCGTGCATCTTCAGGCACTGCATCGGGTCGAGCTCCACGTTGTGCACATGCTTGTGCCACAGCGCATGCGGCCGCACGCCCGTCACCGCATCCGGCACCGCAAACCGCATGATCTCCCGCTCGGCAACGAGCGAGCTTTTGCGGCGTTCGGCGGCGGTTGAGCTCATGGCTTATGCCTTTGGCGCTTCTTTGGGCGGCATGGTCGCTATCAACGCATGGATCGCGTTGATGGTTACAGCCTTATCCTCGTCCGGCGCAGGAAGCAGCCGCATGGCGACTTCCATCTGTCGCAATTCTGGCTCTGTATCAGCGCCAACAAGCCCGACCAATGCGGCGCGCAACCGGGCAATGTCGCGCTCAGCTTTTCTAAGCGGGTGGCTCTGGCATGTGCGTATGTGCTCGGTCAGCACTTCGCTTCCGCTCGCCGGGGTGTCCTGAGGGTATTCGTGGCCGCAATAAACGCAGGTGAGTATCCGTCCGTTGTTCATTTATCACTCCAATCAATCAATCCAAACAGTGTCCCGATAGCGACCAGGATCACCAACACCAGACACACAACGCGAAGCATGTCAACAAAGCTCACGTCTTCCCCTCCCGCGCTTCATGCGCCACCAGCACCGGGTCCGCCCTGGTCGCCTTGTCAGCCGCCGCCAGCATGTCCCGCGCGCCGCCCATCACGGCCAGCATGCGGGTGTTGAAATCGCTCAGCGTCTCTTGCGTCTTGTCATCGAGCTTGAGCACGCCGCCGCCTTCTTCCTCTTCCGGGTCCGCCGCGCGCACCGTCATGCCCAGGTCGCCCATGGACAGGCCCAGCCGGCTCACAAAGTCGCTGATCGCCTTCAAGGCCGGGTGCGATTGATGGTCGTAGATGTACTTGCGCTGCCCGTCCTCGCCCAGGTAGGTCAGGGTCACAGAGTTGCCCTCTCGGTCGAGCTCGACCCGTGGCTGCTTGATGATCACGCCATCGGCCAGCGCACCCTGCATCAGCATTTGCAGCATCGCCGTCAGGCCCGCCTGCAGGTCGGCGTGGATCCCCGACAGCACACGCGGATTGCGCGACTCAAACGCCGCGTGGTGCAGCATGAAAATCTCGGTTTGCTTCACGCACGCCGCCTGCCCTGCGCACCAGGTGCGGTTCACCTCGCACTGCCCACAGAACGGATACTTGTCAGGCTTGGCCGGGAAGTAGCTCGCGGTCTTGGCCGCCATGCCGTGCTTCATGGCGTTGAAGCGTGTGCGCAAAACCGCCTCGGCGTTCGGGTGCCCCTCCAAATTTTTTCCCACCTTGGCCAGCCCTTCGGGCGTCTTCGGCCCGGTCGAGGCCTGGTGCGCCTTCATCAGAGCCCGCGCCCAAGCCACCTGCGGCTGATGCTCGGCCTTGCAGGCAGGGCAGTTGGCAAAGTAGCGGTGCGGGTGATGCTCCAGCTCCGGCGCGTCCTCGATCAGATCGGGCTCCGAATCCCAGGCGTGCTTGCACACGTCGCAGCGAAAATTCACCACCGTGAGCTGAGCCTTCCAGTCCTGTGCCATGCTGCCCATCGTCGGGCATCAGCAGCGACAAAAAAAGCCCCCAATTTGGCACAAAAAAAGGGCCTGCACCGTTGCCAGTACAAGCCCGAATTGATCGTAACCGATCAAGAAGACACGTTCCCAACGAACGCATCCCCAATGTATCAAGCCCGTCAGGGCAAATCAAGCAAAGTCAGACCAAGCGGTGTCAACTCATCAGCCGTGATCCCACCATGCGCCCATTCTGGAGCCTGCATAAACAACGAGGCCTAACACAAACAGGCCGCCGGACCATCCTGGCTCGTGCATAGAACACGACACTACGCCACCCAAAATCATCATAACCCCCAGGAGCTGCATCCCTTTGTATTTCTTTCCCGTTTGCTCGGTGGTAACAACACGCTTACTCAAGTCAACGTCCTCGGCGCCAGCGGTCGGCAACCCCACTGGTGCCCCGCATTTGATGCAGGTTTTTGCCTTGTCGCTGATGGGTGCCGCACATTCGGTGCATTCAATCATTGCCATGCCAGTCTCCTTTTATTGAAGACATCTACTTTACCCCCGAAACACGGCACCCAATCCGCTCCCACTTGTCTTTCGCCTTGGCATCAGCCACCGTCTGCCATTGCATATTTTCAGGCCGGTCCGCACCGCCACAGGCCAGGGCCTTCACGTGGTCAACGATCCACCCAGGGCACGCGCCGCGCGCCAGCCCGGTCGATGGGCAAGGGTTCATCCGAACAAACTCAGCCCGCGCCGCCCGGCTTCGATGCTGCCCAGCATCGGCCAACGGCATCAGCAGGGCAAGCCCAAAGGCAAGGGGCAAGAAAATCCGCATGGACTGGATCATGCCCGTTTTTCTATCCCTCGCAACGCCACAATCACTTCCGCCATGCGCCTGTGAATGGTCTCTATATTTCCGACCAACACACAGGCGGGCAGCGGGTAATCCGGGTTGCACTTGCGCAAAATATCGAGCATTGCCCCCAAATGCAGCCGGTTGTCTTCGGCTGTGGCGATGGTGTCTTGCAAAACCGTCGTTTCTTCCATCACCACATCTTCATCGTCCGGCCAGTCAGGCCGTCGAAAAATGTCAACGTAGCGGCGTGGTGCGCGTGCGGGTTCTTGATTGGGGGAATGTATGTCAGCCATGATGGGCTCCTAGCAACAGGTTAAAAACCTGCCGTCCTCGCTTCCAGACAAGGGTGGCAGACCGTGCAGGTTGGAAGACCGGGCTAGGACCGGCGCACCCTTGCGGGTGCCCCACACGGCCCGCCAAAAACGGTTCCGTGTTGCGCAGAAAAGAAAAGCCGCTGACCTGATAAAGGGCGCGGCTGCTGCGCCTAGCTACCGGGCTTCCAAACCCGATCACTTTTCAGTGACGGCCTGATTTTATCACACGAAAGGCGCAGCGAATAGCGTTTCTTTTACTACTGTTTTAGTAGCTGCTTACGCAATATGCACGGGGGCTAGAGGCAAAAAACACTATAAATTATGCTGCCAACCGCAGCCGCGCAAGCCAAACCAGTGGCCTCTGAATCTCAATCCGCCCGGTTCGTAGATAGTCTTGGAGGCGGAGCCATAAAAAAAGGCGTTTTAGAAACAACTAGTTACTAATGCCCCGAACAAGGCCAATTGGACTCACTATGTGTTGTCGCCGATGCAAAACTGACCCAGTCTGCCGATATTCAGTGACCCACCCAGACACCGCTGAAGTCGTTGCTGCACGCGGTTTGGCGAACCATCATGGTGGGTCAGTCAAAAGTCGGCACACGGGTCAAAAACGCGTCGGCACCAACATACAGATGCCAGGACCTCTGCAAGTTGCTTCTTTGTTCTCTCGGTGGCGTCATCAGCCGTGATTCTGTTCATGACTTGAATCTCCAAGTTGCGGCGCCTGCATCCTATCGGATAATGCTTCAAGCGTACGAATCAAACATCTTATGAGTAGTAATCTACGGTCCCGTGCCACGGATTCATAAAAGGCGCGGTGGGTACCAAGAGTATCTACAGTCGGCTCACTACAAGACAAACAAGGGCAAGGACCAACTGAGTTGCTCCTCATGTCATTCAGCGCACGCGACCGACGACAAGCCGAAGATGATCGTGGCCAAGGACACGTGCAAGCAATGCCACGACGCCTCCTACACGGTTGACAAGTACATGCCCGGAACGGGGCAGACCGTGCAAGGCTTGTTTGTGCGTACACACACCTTCAACAAGAATCCGCGTCCCCCAAAGACCACCGCGTCGGGCGAACCGGTCTATAACAAATAATCGCGTCGCATGGGATCAGGCTCACTCGAGCCTAATCTCTCCGTCCCGGCAGTAGCTGGTTGCCTGCGTGTTTTAGCCCGAGCGGGACTCAATGGATTCGGTGCAACAATGTTGAGGATACCGACGCGGTGCGCAAGCCTGACGGGATCCCCTGCTCATGCAATTGCGCGTCCAGATAGCTGACACCGGCGACCGGCGGCCATCACCTTCATGCGCTGTTTGCGCAAGGGCGAAGCACTGCAAGAAAGGTCCAGCAGGTAAGGCAGCAGATTTCGTTCGTACCAAGTGTCGGACATTGTGTCTCAAATTTGGTGGAGAGATCTCGCGCGATCACAAGCCGCGACAGCGCGGCGAACACAAGCCATGTCCAAGTCTCAGTCGCTCAGCTGCGTGCATCCTCTGGTTTGTCGCCCTTGGGCCAGTCTTTGGCCTTGTGCGGATAGACCGGGCGCGGCTGGTGCGTGAAGAATTCCGAGACATCCACCGCCTCCTGGTCGCTTAACGTGCCACCCTGACCCAGAGGCATATTGTGTTTGACAAATGCTGCGGCTGTGTAGGTCCTGGCCATGCCGGCGCCATCGTTGAACGAGTCTTTGCCCCATAGCGGAGGCAGGGCATAGCCACCAGCCGGGTTCTTCATTCCCAGTCCCTCCGCGCCGTGACACGTTGTGCACTTGGCCTCGTAGACGAGTTTTCCGCGAGTGGGGTCGGGCTCGAGCGTCTGATCGACCGGGCCAAAGCCACGCCCTTTCACACTGGTACCGGTGGGCACGCCTGTCGACAGCCATTGCATGTACGCCAGTATGCTGTTCATCTCGGTCGAGTCGTAAGGCAGTGCCTGCCCATTCATCGAGCGCTCGAAGCAATCATTTACCCGTTCCTGCAATGAGATGATCTTGCCACTTCGCGAGCGGTATTCCGGAAAGACGCCCCAGATGCCGACCCAGGGCGACGCATTGGCGACGGTCCCGCCCGCCAAGTGGCAGTTGCTGCAGTTGAGGCCATTACCGACGTTTTTCGGCAGGCTCTGACTGGTCTCGGTCAACAATTTCTTACCAGCCTGAATGGCCATGCCTTTGGTGCCAGTTGGCATGCTGGATTCTGCTGGTGGTGTGAAGGCAGCAGCCGAGGTTTGGGCCGACGCCTCAGCCATTGCACAAATGGCGATGACGGCGGCCCAGGCAAGATAAGGAAACTTCATGGTTTGGTCCTGGAAACGAAGTTGGATGAGTTTTGGGATAGGGGAAGAGTACCGTATATTCGCGTTTTCCACACTTGAAAATAACCAGACTGGGAATACGGTTGTGTTGCGATAGTGGAGTTGAGACAAAAATAGCTGCACGGTTGGACTTGTGTGATCAGGCCGCAAGGCTGTAGAACTGGTTGGCTGCAGACGCGGGTTGACCACCAGGACAATCCAACTGTCCCTTTCGGATCATGTGCATGGTTTCGATTCCGGCGATGGTGATTCGAGCGCTCCAAAAGGACTTGAATCCGAGCATCGGTCGCGTAACCCTTTTGATGGCACGCTCCAGAAAGCGTCTCGCCGCCGACATGTCTCGCTTGGCAGTGAGAAGAAAATCAACCGCATCGCCTGCCCGATCAACCGCCCGGTAAAGGTACTTCCATTGACCGGATACTTTGATGTAGGTCTCGTCCATCCTCCAGCTCAGACCAACGGGCCGTTTACGCCTTCGGAAAACTGCGGCTAACACCGGCAAGATTTTGATTGCCCAGCGATGCACCGTTGTGTGGTCCACAAATACGCCGCGCTCCTGCATCATTTCCTCAACATGGCGAAGGCTCAACGGGTAGGCCACATACCAGCGCACGAACGTGAGCATCACCTCAAGCGGGTAATGCAGACTTTTGCGGAAATCAAGCATGACCCGGATTGTCGTTTACGCTTACTGCAACACAACCGGAAAACTGTTGGCACCCCCGCGCTTGCAACCAGCCCAGCGCCAGGTCCACCGCACAAGCAAGATGGCGCTCGGCCATGGGGCTCAAGCCCTCGCCCAGGGCAAAGTGCTCGCCTTCCATGGCAAGTTGCCAGGCGGGTGGCGCATGGCCCGCCAGTTGCATGGCCACGTGCAGCACCGCCTGCGCACGCAGTGCGTGGCTGGCCGGTAGTAGGCGCGCGGCCGCATAAATCGGCTCGATGCACACGCCGTGCGTCGCGCCGGGCCGCGCGGCATCGACGAACAACACGGCCCGGCGCCCGTCAAGATCGAGCGCATGCTCCACCTGAAGGTGGAAATCGGTCAGCAGTTCA
>Ga0315272_10000739_pt1 | contig 16653 bp, 13 predicted proteins | sample C3_middle_MG_FD_203918 | JGI IMG/M metagenome (GOLD analysis project Ga0315272, IMG submission 203918) | Sediment microbial communities from Yellowstone Lake, YNP, Wyoming, USA - C3_middle | ecosystem: Environmental > Aquatic > Freshwater > Lake > Sediment | place: USA: Wyoming | collected...
AATTCTTCTGATCAAACCCGAAAAAATAGTAGTATTTCACTTTTTTCTCATAAAACCAGTTACTGAGATTATTGAGAAACATAATTTGAAAATCCCTGTCGTTATAGTGGTGACTGACCCATTTACTGCCCACCCCATATGGTTCTTGATGAAAAATCAGAAATTTATTGTTTTCAGTGAGATACTTAAAGAGAAATTCATAACTGAGGGAATAGACAGAGATAACTTAAAAGTATTCCCGTTTGTGCTTGACCGTAAATTTTCTCATAGGGCAAAGGAAGCAACTGATCAACGGATCCGGAAGAGACTGGGATTCAGCAGGGATTCCAGGATAATTCTCATAATGGGTGGTGGTGATGGAATGCCTCATGGAAAGAAAATAATTAAAAGTATTATAACCAGTAATCTTGATGCTGAAATTGCCGTAGTCTGCGGCAGAAATAAAAAAATGTACGACCATGTCACTGAGCTTCAGAAGAAGTCGGACTTAAATAATATTAAAGTATTTGGTTTTGTCGACTATGTACACTCGCTGATTCATATTTCAGATGTGGTTATAACAAAATGCGGTGCATCAACTTTTATGGAAATCCTTTTGATGGGAAAAGTTCCGCTTATAAATAATTACATATGGGAGCAGGAAAAGGGAAATATGGAGTTTATCTGTAAAGGTAATATGGGGATACTTGAGAAGAATACGAAACGCATTCCGGCAGTTATTAGCAGGCTCTTCAATGATACGGATTTCTACGAATCACTTTCTGGTAATATTAAAAAAGCTTCATTGCGTAATGGAGTGGGGCCTGTCTCAGACTATATTTTAAAACTTAACTAATTCCTGACAATAATGAATATTCTGGTAATCTCAGATTTACATATAGACACAGGTGACACATTCGGTGCTTTTCAATGGGATGAAACTGACTTTATCATGCAGATCGAAAGAATGCGTGATATGTATTCACTCGACAAAATAATTTTTAACGGTGATACATTTGAGCTACTGAAATACAGGTTTGAAGACATCAAAATGTCCAATCCGGTATTAATGGATTATCTAAGGGACAAGGATTTTGTTTTCATAAAGGGGAATCACGACATTCTTATGGATTTTGGTGTCAAGGAATATCAGATTACCAATTCCCTGGGTCAGATAATCCATATTGAACACGGACATAATGCAGATTGGTTTGACGGGAGCAGGTTTGGTCATGCTGTGAGCAAATTCGGATTTTCACTTCTGAAGAAACTCTCGAATTCCAAACCGATGATGAATATCTATTTTAAAATTGTTGCTTTCGGCGATCAGATCAATCATATCCCTAAAAAGTACAACACGCTAAAATATCTGACCTATGCACTCCGGCTATTGAAGGAATATGATGTGGTAATACTTTCACATACTCATAAGCTTGAATCGCATCACACATATTATCTTAATAAGAAGAAGCGCTATCTGAATACAGGCTCATGTTCTCTGGGAAGATTTCAGGGTTTGGTAATTGATACTGAGACTCTTAAATATGAGCTCATAAAAGAGGTGAATGAATCGGTTAAGCATATGTATCAGATGCGTACTGCAATATAAAATGTTGACCGATATATTTCAAAAGTTGCAGCAACCTATTGGATATCAGATATAAATGAATGGATTTATTATCTGTCTACTATTTTTATCCAGATCCTGCTCTGAATTTACCTTATGACTGGAAATTTTCATTGTAACAATATTGTAACAATATTGAAACAATTACTTAATCTGGCTGCAACCAGGTTGTAATAATGAAAGCCGACTTTTGTAACATGATTAAATTAAAATTAACCTTCAAATACAAAATCAAAAAGCAATTAACATTTATTCTTCTTGTTTTGTTAAGTATTTCGGCTTTCAGCCAAAAAGATACTACTAAAGTTGAATTTAAGCCATCAGGCAAACTCTGGGGTTATGCATTTGGAGATTTCTTATATAAAGCTCACACTAATTCATTTGGGATGAACAATACCCAGTATGGCAGTATTGTTAAGGATCTTACCTCATTTGAATTCAGAAGGATTTATCTTGGATACGACTATAATATAAGTGAGCATTTTTCGACTCAATTATTGTTAGCCTATGAAGGTTCTACCTTTACTACAGATGGTTATCGATCCTTTTACATAAAGGCGGCCAACCTGCGATGGAAGAATATTTTTCACAATAGCGATCTTGTAATAGGAGCAATGTCAACACCGACATATGCTACCACATCGGAATCATACTATGGCTATCGTTCTCTGGAGAAGACAATTATGGACATGCGAAAAATAGGTGGTTCCAGTGATGTAGGCATCAGTTTGCAGGGTAAGTTTAATGATAAAGACGATTTTGGTTATAACCTGATGATAGGTAATGGAAGTGGTGCCAAGCCCGAGGCAGATAAATTCAAGAAGTTTTATGGTGATGTTTATGTAAAATTTGTTGATCAAAAAGTAATTTTGGATCTTGGTGCGGACAATGAATGGACCCAGTCAGTACCATACCAAAAAAGCAAAACAACTTATAAAGCATTTTTAGCATATCAGGGTAAAAATTTCACATTCGGAGTTGAAGCATTCCAGCAACTTCAGAAAAATAATACAATCTATACAGAAGCTGCTCCCTCAACTACAAGAGATACCGTCAATGCCCTCGCTTCAGGGATTTCGGTTTTTGCCAGAGGCAATATAAGCAGTAAACTGGCATTTGTATTACGTTATGACTATTTTAACCCTGATAGCAAATTCAATCTGAATAATGTTTATGCTGCATCATATTCAGGTGTCAATACTGAATCATTTGTACTTGCAGGACTCGACTTCGCTCCTGTAAAGAATGTGCATCTGGTACCCAATATATGGTATGACATGTATAAGAACAGGTACGCATCGGTAAATAATTTAAGTGATAAAAGCAATGACCTGGCTTTCCGTTTGACAGTTCATTATATATTCAGATAATTTCATCAAATATTTCATTCAGTTTATAGTGAAGTCAATTATTTAAATTAAAAATAAAAACTCATGAAAACAAACAGATTAGCTTACATTCTTACAATTATGGCTTTTGTAGGAGTTTTATCAAGTGCTTTTATACCTATATCAAAATCAACAGCAAAATCTCAGGCCAGCGATGTTGAATTATTAGGTGCAGGAGCGAGTTTTCCTTATCCTCTTTATTCGAAAATGTTTAATGAATACAACATTAATACAGGAGTGAAAATTAATTACCAATCTATTGGTTCCGGTGGTGGAATCAAACAGTTGATGAGCAAAACAGTTGACTTTGGTGCTTCTGATGCTTTTTTAAATGACGAGGAGATGGCAAAAATGCCTAAGGCTGTAGTACATATTCCTACTTGTCTCGGAGCTGCAGTTGTTACATATAACATTCCCGGAGATCCTATCCTTAAATTTACCCCTGATGTAGTTGCAGATATTTTTCTAGGTAAGATTGTTAATTGGAATGATGCAAGAATCATAAAACTCAATCCGGGAGTAAAATTACCAGATATGCCTATTTCAATTGTTCATAGGTCAGATGGTAGTGGCACTACCTTTATTTTTACCGATTACTTATCAAAAGTCAGTGAAGACTGGAAGAATAAAGTAGGACATAAGACTTCAGTTGACTGGCCTGCAGGTTTGGGAGCCAAAGGCAATGAAGGTGTAAGTGGTATGATCAAACAAACCCCAGGTGCTATAGGTTATTTAGAATTGATTTATGCATTACAGAACAAAATGCCGGTTGCACTTTTAAAAAATAAAAGCGGAAAATTTGTTGAGGCAACAATTCAATCTGTAACTGCTGCAGCAAATCAGACTATCCCTGCTGATGCACGCGTTTCCATCACAAATACTGATGCTCCTGATGGATACCCAATCAGTAGTTTCACCTGGATTCTGCTATACAAAGAACAAAATTATGATAGCAAACCTGAGGCTAAAGCTAAAGAAGTAGTTAAGCTTGTATGGTGGATGACTCATGAAGGGCAAAAATATGCAGCACCTTTAATGTACGCTCAACTTCCAAAAGCAGCGATGAAGGTAGTTGAAGCTAATTTAAAATCTATTGTTTTCAGTGGCAAATCAATTTTATAATAACAGGTAAAATATAGGCTAATAAGGCAGTCCCCTTTCGGATTGCCTTATTGTTTTATTAATACTTGAACTTAAAAGAATTAACTTGCAACGGTACAATTAAGGAACAACCTGTATGATTAATTTAAATGAGGTACTGACAAAAGGATTTGATTATAAGAGTATTACCCATAAAAGCAAGGAGAACAAAAAACTGGCTAATGTTCTTCGTTTTGAAAATATCTTCCAGAAAGGCCTTGGGTTAACAGGTATAATTTTAATAATTATATTATTGTCCATTTTTATTACCCTCGCAATAACTTCAATGCCTTCAATAAAGCATCTCGGAATTAAATTTCTTTATAGTAAAGAGTGGAATCCGGTTACTGATGAATTTGGAGCCTTGCCATTTCTTCTCGGAACCCTGCTTACTTCTTTGCTTGCACTTATTATATCAACCCCATTTGCACTATCATCTGCCATATTCCTTGGAGAATATTATCCGGCAGGAATTGTATCGAATATTTTAAAAAATATTATTGAGCTTTTGGCAAGTATTCCTTCGGTAGTTTATGGTTTTTGGGGCATGGTGGTTTTAGTTCCGATTATAAGAAATATTGAATTAAAGCTTCATGTATTGCCTTATGGTGTCGGAATACTTACTTCCTCAATTATTCTTGCTATAATGATAATTCCATATTCGGTCTCTCTTTCCAGGCAGGTTATAAGTATGGTTCCCCCATCCTTAAAAGAAGGAGCATATTCATTGGGTGCTACCCGTTTTGAAGTGATTAGAAAAATTATAATTCCTCATACCAGATCAGGTTTATTTGCAGCTGTCCTTCTCGCTCTTGGACGTGCATTGGGTGAAACAATGGCGGTAACTATGCTCATCGGTAATTCACATTATATTCCGAAAAATATCTTCAGCCCGGGGAATACAATGGCCAGTGTAATTGCAAATGAATTTACTGAAGCTACGGGCAATGTATATTTATCGGTTCTGATCGAGATGGGACTTTTGCTTTTTGTTGTAACAACACTGATAAATATATCTGGCAGACAAATTATTAAACGTTATATATTCCATTAACATGGACAAACTTATCAGATCAAGATTTTATAAAGACAGGCTTTTTAAGGGCGGTATTATGCTTTTTACCGTATTATCAACAGTCCCTTTATTACTTATTTTATTTTATATAGTCAAACAAGGTATCTCCTCAATTAACTGGGATTTTTTTATAAATCTTCCTAAACCTGTCGGAGAAAAGGGTGGAGGTATTATAAACGGTTTGATAGGAACTAGTATAATTGTATTGGTTGCTTCAGTGATTGCAATCCCCTTCGGGGCAGTTATCGGACTTTACCTGAGTGAGTATAGCAGGGATAAACTTTCATACTGGGTTGGATTGTGTGTGGATGTTCTGCAGGGAATTCCGTCTATTGTGCTTGGAATTATAATTTATCTGTGGGTTGTTAAACCAACAGGACATTTTTCTGCATTATCAGGAAGTATAGCTCTTGCAATTATGATGCTGCCCCCGATTATCAAATCCACTGAGGAAACCCTGAAGCTTATTCCGGGAACTATTAAGGAAGCCTCTCTGGCTCTTGGAGTCCCCTATTATAAAACCATTTTACGCATTATTTTGCCAATGGGTTTAAGTGGTATCCTGAGTGGAAGCATACTGAGTATTTCCAGGGTAGCCGGAGAAACGGCTCCTTTACTCTTCACTGCATTCGGGAATCCGTTTATTAATACCAATATTTTAAAACCTATGAGCAGTTTGCCACTGTTGATTTTTAATTATGCTGGTAGCGCCTACGAGGACTGGCATAAACTTGCTTGGGGAGCTTCATTCGTACTTATAATGATGATCTTATTGTTAAATATTGTTACAAAGATTTTAGAAAGAAAATGGAAAATTCAATTTTAAATGTTCAACATTTAAATGCTTACTTTGGAGAAGCCAAAATATTATCGGATATCAATATACAGATACCTAAAAACCAGATAGTCTCGTTTATGGGACCTTCCGGATGTGGTAAGACAACTTTTTTACGTTGCATTAACAGATTACATGAACTTACACCGGGAGCAAGAACAGAGGGTAGTATATATCTCCAGGAAGAAGATATTTATAAATTGAGTCTTATTTTGTTACGCAGAAAAATTGGAATGGTTTTTCAGCGTCCGAATCCATTTCCGACAATGAGTATTTTTGAAAATGTAATAGCAGGTTATACACTTAACGGAATAAAGCTCTCAAAACCACAGAAAGAAGAAATAGTTGAAGATTCTCTCCGTAAAGCAGATCTTTGGAAAGAAGTCAAAGATACCTTGCATAAGAAAGGGACTTTCCTCTCAGGAGGCCAACAGCAGAGGCTTTGTATTGCCAGGTCTCTTTCAATGAAACCTGATGTGATATTGTTTGATGAACCAACTTCATCACTCGACCCAATCTCTTCTAATAAGATAGAAGAACTATTGTTGGAACTAAAAACCGACTATACCATAATAATTGTTACGCACAATCTGCAACAGGCAGCACGTACAAGTGATTATACAGCTTTCTTTTACCTGGGGGAGCTGGTTGAATTTAATACAACCCAGGTACTCTTCTCGAATCCATTAAATAAGCGTACCGAAGATTATATCTCAGGGCGTTTCGGATAGAAGTTCTTATTTAGGAAGTGAAAAAAGGAATTCGGTTCCGCCTCCTATCCTGTTCCTGACTGAAATTTCACCTTTGTGAATCAGAACCGCATTTTTTACTATTGAAAGTCCCAGCCCTGTTCCACCGCTCTTTCTGGATCGGCCTGAGTCAATCCGGTAGAAACGTTCGAAAACTCTTGGAAGATGCTCTTCAGATATGCCAATACCGTTATCTGAAAATGAAAAATTATAGAATGATTCGTCTTCGTTGTAGAGCACAATTCTGATTGTTGTTTTATCGCCTGCATAATTGACAGCATTTTCAACAAGATTCTGAAAAATCGAAAGGATGAGCGATCTGTTTCCTGTAACAACAGCTTTGTCGAGGTTTTCTGTCTCAACCTTCATCTCCCTGACTTCAATGGCAGATTTGAAGTTATTTGTCACATCGCTGATAATTTCTCCGATTATCACTTTTTCAGTTGCGAAAGAACTACCGGCCTCTTCAATCCTGTTTATTACTGATATGTCATTAATTAGGCTGGTGAGTCTTTCACTCTGTGCAAGAGCTTTTTCAATAAAATATTTCTGTTTATCAGGAGCCATTCCAGGATCATTGATCAGAGTCTCAAGATAGCCCTTAACAGATGAAACAGGTGTTTTTAACTCATGAGCAATATTGGAGGTCATTTGTTGTTTAATCAGCCTGTTTTGTTCAATTTCCGTTATATCACTAAGGATGACCTCGAAATTCTTGTCATGGAATACTACGCATTGAGCTTTATAAAACTTACCATTTTTCCCTACCTGGTATTCGAATTTAGGTAACTGGTTTGAATTTATATCGTTCAGCAACTGCTTGTCAATAAACTCATTTATCTTTTTAAACTCATCAATTTTAAAGAAATTTGCACCAGATACAGATAGCTCTCCTGATATCATATTCATGTAATGTATGAAGTTATTATTAGAGAGGATCTTAACCTTTTCTTTTGAGAAGAATGCAATTCCCTCATTTAAGGCATTCAGATGGCTGAAAAGTTTTTCTCTTTCATTTACAAGATCATTTTTAGATTCAAGAAGTTTGTTGTACAAAGCGAGGATCTCTTCACTGATAGTTCCGAGCTCATTCTTTGGGAATTTCTGATTAAAATCGAATGGTTCATTATTCGCTATTTTAAGCGCGAAATCTTTCAGTCTGACAATTGATTGTGAAAATCTGTTTGTTACAAGCAAGATGATTAACCAGATAATGAAAAACGACAGGATAATGATAAAAAGAAAGTATTTTTTAGCTTTCAGAAAATTGACAACTTTTACATCATAAACTACAGCTGCCCTTACATAATAATTTCCAAAATATTTTGAGAAGTAATAATACTCTTTCCCTGTGGTCGCGGATTTTCTTATAGCTGTACCGAATTCTGAATAATGAGATTCAGCAATCTCGGGACGGTTAATATGGTTCTCCATATTTTGCCAGTTATTTACAAAGCTGTCGAAGAGTACTTTCCCGCTGGAATTTACAACAGTTACGCGCAGGCTGTCTTGGGGGAAAAGTTTAACCAGAGTATCAATGGAGTTAAATTTTTTATTCTCAATAATAGAATTAGTCTTAATATAATTATCAACAATTCTGGTTGTGTTTTCAAGCTCATCGTTGAGCGATGAAATATTGAACTCCTTTTCCCGCCTGTAGAGATAGCTTAATATCAGTAAAGTGAAAAGTATAAATATTGAAGAATAATATATGAATAGATTATTTCTAAATTTACTCCTTGTATTCATTCATGCAAAATTAGCTCGTTAAAAACTCGAAAAAGTAACCATAACCAGTCTTGTTTTTTAAGGCTTGTCCAAACTGTCCCAGTTTGCTTCTGAGTCTTGTAATATTAACATCAACAGTACGCTCGGTTACAATAACATCATGCCCCCATACCTTATCCAGCAACTCTTCCCTTGAAAATACTTTCCCCTGGTTTTCCAGGAGAATTTTCAGAATTTCATATTCCTTCTTTGTAAGTTCAACACGTTCATCATATATAATAAGTCTCTTTCGGACTGTATCAAGGTCTATTCCGTCAAAATGAAGTATTGATTTAGTATTGATTTTATCGAGGTGAGATCTTTTTAAAACAGCTTTTACTCTGGCAGTTAATTCATTGACAGAAAATGGTTTTGATATATAATCATCAGCACCGAGACTGAAGCCTGTAAGAATGTCATTTTCAGTATCTTTTGCTGTAAGAAAAATGATCGGGACATCAATTTGTAATTCTTTTTTCAATTTGTCGGCAAACTTAAATCCAGACATTGATCCCATCATAACATCGAGTAGAATCAGATCGAAGTTGGCAAGAGGTTTCTTCAGTGCTTCTTCAGCCGAATGGGAAACTTCCGTAAAATAACCTTCGTTGTTTAGATTATACTGGAGGATTTCACATAAATCCTCCTCATCATCAACTATAATAATTCTTTTGTTTTTATTCTCCATATAACAGAATATCAGATTTATTCATTTTCTGAATGATGAGCCCCAATTCCTTTATGTCTTATATCGGTTCCCTGCATGGAATAAATAGAAGACTCAGCAATATTTGTAGCGTGATCGGCCAATCGTTCCATATTTGTAATAATATTCTTTAGGTCCATATAACTTAGAAGCATTTCCCTCGTCTTCTCACTTACTTTAGCCCTGGATACACTGTTTACAAGCAGTTTCCGATTCATTTCATCTATTACCTCATCATTCTTTATTGTCCATTCAGCATAAGAATCATCATTATTAAGGAAGGACAGAAGCGATTTTTCAACCATAGTGACACCGGAAACCAGCATATTCATTAATACATTCTGCATGGCCTCATATTCCGAAGTATCCTTTATTGATTCAATAGAATGAATAATGTTCAACACGATATCTCCAATCCTTTCAAGATTTATAGAAATTCTGTACACTGAATTAAGCTTTCTTAAATCTGATGCAACTGGTTGATAAAGGATAATTGAATTGATGAATTTATCACTTATTATGACTTCGTATAAATCAATTTTATTTTCATTTTTTTCTAATTCAGTCAGGATATTGTTCATCTCGTCTTTATTTGTCAGCGACATAAACTTTTCCAGAAGAGTTAACTGGGTCAGAACCAGATCAGCCATCTCCTCTAAACTCTTAACATTATCACTAATTGCTTCCTCTTTCTTTGTCGTCATAATCAGATTCTTATTTATGATTTTTATGCTACTGACTTTTAATCTAATGTATACTGTCGCAAAGATAATTACAATAGCATAGATAGTGCCCTAAATATGTTACTTAATTGTTACGATTCTGTAAAATAATTAATAAAAACAATAGGTCATTTGTTACTGTTTTTTTAAATAATTCAGAAGTCGGACATTCAGGTTTCAAAATAGTATCCTAATCCTGCTTTATTGCGCAGATAAAAACTGAATTCACCTAGCTTGTTCCTGAGCCTTGTAATGTGCACATCTACAGTACGAACTTCAACCTTTGAATCATTACCCCAGATTTGTTTTAAAATTTCTTCTCTTGAGAAAACTCTGCCGGGATTAAAAAGTATTAATTTCAGAATTTCACATTCCTTTTTAGTTAGTTCTTCATATTCATCGTTGATAAATATCCTGCTCAGGCTGGTATCAAGTTCAATTCCTCCGAACTTTATTTTGGAGTTGACAACGCTTTTCCGTTTTGGATATCTTTTAAGTACAGCCCTGACTCTCATGAAGAGCTCGTTTAATGAAAACGGCTTAGTAACATAGTCATCCGCTTCCAGACTAAAGCCCTTAAGCTTATCGCTTTCTGAGTTTTTTGCGGAAATGAATATCACCGGAGTACTCAACCTCAGTTCGTTCCTTATCTTCCGTGCAAATTCCAGTCCTGACAGGGGACCCATGATAATGTCAAGAAGGATGAGATCAAAAGATTTCAGGTCTCTCTTAATTGCCTCTTCTGCGGAATGAGCAACTTCAGTATAATAACCTTCCCGGGTCATATTAAACTGAAGGATTTCGCAGAGATCAACATCATCATCAACTAAAAGGATCCTATTACCAAAGTTATGCATTTGATTCAGATTTAGAAGAATTATGAAATTGAGTTCTTTGAAAATAGCTTAAATACAAATTTACAAATTGAATATTCCAGGTTCGTAAATTCATTGTTATGAATTTGTTACAATTATTACGGTTATAATAATATATTAGAGGCTGATCATTACGATCAGCCTCTGAGGCAAACCAAAGCAAAATGAAATGCAATGACAAAAAAGTACTGCAATCTTGCCTATATTGTATTAATAATCAGTATTTTGTGGATCAAAGTTACACCATCCACTAGTCCAGTCTGTGCTTCCAAATGCACCTTTGTAAGATACCACCGTGAAAAACGAATCAGTCAAACGGGTATTGGTAAAAGAAGCGCCTGATAATAGCGGTGATCCTGTAGCTGGAAGGAAATTCGGAGCTGTAAGATTGAAAGGATTCGTTACCATAAGTAAATCATTGGTAGCCAATACGCTATTATTTTTTGAAGCAGAAGTAAACCATGCAGCAGTTCCCTGTAAAGAGGTACTATTTTCCTTATAGTTAGTGCCCATTCCGGATATCACGCAATTCTCGATCTGTAATGTATTTGCATTAGCCTGAGCAGGAGAATCTCCCAAAGCGCCATCAATATAAATACCATATGGCCAACCTGCTATAACTGTATTATATATTGAAAGCCTTGATCCTCTGCGAATCTGGGCTCCATGAGCGAACAGGGAATTGATCGTTGTTGAAGTAGTCACTTTTGGGCCGAATACACTTCCGTTTACAAAGAGGGCAGAAGTAGTAGGAGTAAGTGTAGATCCATCAGCATCATTATCTGATTCAAATCCGTTTGAAGTTGATTGATCAGCGATTGCCGGATCGCGAAGGCTTACGAAGAACTGAACCTTTCCCGAGAATCCGTTATCAGTATCCCAATCATCGTCCCAGCCTCTGAGAGCAACAAGGTATTTCATCTGGACTGTTCCACCGAACCATTCATAAGAATCGTCACCGGAATAGGAGACCTGAATGTGATCGATTGTGGTTCCTGACCCTACGGAATAGAGTGTGAGTCCGTTGATTTCACTGTTTGCAACTGCGGTAAGACCTACACCAGGGAACTCAATTCTTACATATTGCAATGTGCCTGAATTATCAGCCGGATCGGTGCCTCCGTAGAACGATCCAATGCCACCTTCTGCAATACCTACACCGGTACCTGAATCATGTTTGTTTGTAGGTGCTTTACCACATAATACGAGGCCGCCCCAGTCGCCGTATGAACGCTGTCCTTTTGGTTTATCAGAAGTAAATACGATAGGCTTTTCAACAGTCCCGACTGCCATGATCTTTGACCCTCTCTCTATCATGAGCGCCGCCTTTGTGCCTGACACACCTTTGATAATTGTACCTGGTTCAATTGTAAGTGTAGCATTGTTTTTTACATAAACAAAACCCGAAAGCATATACTTAGCTGCTGCATACCACTTGGTATCAGTCGTAATGTCTCCGGTAACGGTGATAACCTGACCTGTTGAAGGTGTAACAAGTACTTCACAGGTTGCCTTAATCGTTGTATCTGATTGTGATACTGCAGTAATTGTGGTATTTCCTAATGAAACGCCAGTGACAATACCATTGGCAACTGTTGCAATTGCCTGACTTGAAGAACGCCATATAACCGTCTTATTAGAAGCATCCAAAGGGGTTATAATCGCTGAAAGAGTTGCTGTTGCCCCTACTTGTACTGAAGTAGTGGTGCTGTTTAATGCAATTGCTGTAACTTTTACCGGATCCTTTTTACAGGAAGCTATCAGAAGTACAATTAGTGCAATTAAACTTAAAAATTGTTTTGTTCTGTAAAAAATTCTTTTCATGTTTAAATTAGATTAAATTAAAATTTATTTGCTGTCCATTTATTTTAATATCATAAGAATTTATAAGTGATACCTAAAGTAATGTATCGTCCAGGGCTGTATGATTTTGTTACCTGGTTCCTGGTAAATTGTTTGACCTCATTGGAACTGCTTCCATTAATCTCGCTCATGGCAACACGCGTATTAATTGTCTGAACTAATCTGACCTGTTGGTTAAAAATATCCTTGATGCCGGCTTTGATCTCTAATTGTTTGTTAATTCTTTTACTGACAACCAAATCGAGTATATTTCTGGGTAATTCATAATTGTTTGGAATATCTTCCCATTGGTTGGGCGATGGTCGTCCCACAGCAACTATCCTCTTTCCGATAATGTTGTAAAGAAGAGTTGCCATTAATCCATTATTGTCATTATAGTAGAATACTCCTGCATTAACCATGAAAGGTGACTGACCCTGTAATGATCTGTTACGATTTAATTCGCTAGGGCCAAACTGCACTTTGCTTTTTATAAGAGCTGCATTCAGTATCACAGAAAAGTTTTCAGCACCGGAAATAAAGCCTAGTGATTTTCTAACATCTGTCTCTAATCCATAACTATAAGCTGATGAGACATTTTCAAATGTGTACTGTGTAGGACTATTTCCTATAATGACTGTCTCAACAGGATTAGTGAAATGCTTATAGAATAGCCCGATATTGAATGTTTCATTCTGAGAAGGGTAATGCTCGAACCTTAAATCAAAATTGTGTATGTATGCCTGTTTAATAGCAGGATTTCCATATATACCGGCATTTAGATCGAAATCAACAAAATAGAATGGTGCCAACTCCCTGAATTCAGGACGATTCACAGAAAGACCGTATGCGGCCCTTATCATATTTTTCTCATTCAGGCTTATCGCAAGGTTAGCTGAAGGGAAGAAATTGACCGTATCCCTTATAACATTTACAGGTGTTGTTGTCCCCTGTTTAAAGCTTGAAAGTTTCTGGACATTCTGTTCCACTCTTAATCCTGTATAAAGGCTGATTCTTGAATTAAAAGGAAGCTTAACCGCTATATAACCTGCAACCTGGTTGTTTGACGCATTATACGAATCTGAAGGAGATGTAATTTCAGTTAGTTTGATACCGGTTATGAGGTTTAAATTATTATCAGCAAAAACCTCATCGACAGGCAATGTAGTACTTCCAATAATTGACTGATTGCCTGATTTTGCATATCCAAAGTTTCGGGCTGAGAAATCTCTTTTCTTATTCTCAAAATATAGCCCTGCTTTTATTTCTGGCTTAAATTCTCTGAAAGCTAATTGCTTAACTAGATTAACTGCACCCGTGACAACTGTTTCATTCAGATTAAACCACATTTGAGATTCTGAAGAAAGATCCGGGTTATCTGAGAAAATAAGCATGTATTTTGTGGTATCAATAGTATTTCTGATATATCTGTATCTTCGTGTGTCCGGTTCTCTCTTATTTGAGAAAGAATATCCCGCTACCCAGTCTATTTTGGTAGTACCTTCCTTTAATGAATGTTCACCTGCAAGTTGACCTGAATAGATTGACCTGTTCATATACCGTAATTCTGTCGACCTGATAAATCTTCCTTCATCGTACCATTCTCTGCCGGTTCTCTCAGTTACACGATTCATCCCAATCTGATTGATCAGGTTTCGAAACTCAATTTTTTGCCCGTTAGCCGGGTACCAGGTCCAGTTATGCAACAGGCCAATTTTTACGGTATTTGTATACTGGTTGTCAACAAACTCATCTACATATTGTGATTTGTCATTCTTAAAATTATAAATTGAAAAATTGTTATTGGTAATCTCATCATGGTTATTTGTATTGCTATATGTCAGAGATGTAATATTTCCCAATGTCTGAGATCCAATACTGAACCTTTTATTAAAGCCAAGAGCAATTCTCTGATCAGGGCTTGCCTTTCCTTCAACAGGTAACCAGGTTTTATTCAATTCCCTTCCGATCTCTGTAATTTTGTTTTGTATTTCAGGATTCGTCGCTGATTCATATTGATTCAGGTTCGATGGCATATCTTTTGGCAGAGAACGGTAACCATTACCAAGTCCGAAGAGATCTTTATTAGTACCCTGATAACTTTTAAAATTTTTATTTGTAGTCCCTTCTGCATATCCTGTTCCGTATGATACAAAGAATGTGCTTTTTTCGGGTAAGTTTACAGTAGTTATTTTGACGAAGCCCCCTGAAAAATCGGCCGGAAGTTCCGGTGCCGGCGATTTAACAATAATCATATTCTCGATCATACTTGCAGGAATGACATCAAAAGAAAATGCTTTCGCATCAGCTTCAGAACTTGGAGTCGCTGTATTATTGAGCCATACTGCATTATATCTCTGGGCCAGACCTCTTACAACAATAAATCTGTCGTCAATAATAGTGGTTCCCGGCAGGCGTCTGATGACTTCAGAAGCATCCCTGTCCTGCGACCGGAGGATCTGTTGTCCCGATATTGCAATTGAGACCAATGGGCTCATTCTTGTTACATTTATCATCGCAATATCCGTATTGGTCCTTTTAACTCCGGTAACTGTTACTCCTTCGAGGGTTACGGCACTTTCTGAAAGTGAAAAAGAAATATGTGTGGTTTTATCTGCATCTACTTTCACATCATCCAATAATCCTGAATTATACGAAATGTATGAAGCCTTTACCCTGTATTTTCCGGGTTTTATATTTGTTATAAGGAAGTGATCGTTTATATCTGCAGAGGCCCCTTGTGATGTACCATCAATCATCACTGTTACTCCCGGAAGGACCTCCTTATTCTTTTTATTTGTTGCAACTCCTTCAATTGAACCTGTTTGTGCAAAACCGGTATACTCCATTAAAATTCCTAATAAAAGGCATAATAATCCTTTTATACTATTGCCAGTGCCTGTCTTCATTTACTTTAATTTAATCTTTTGTTTGCCAAGACAAAAGTCCTACTTAATTATTACAGACCGGTTACGTTATAGTCAAGAATAAAAGACATAAATGTTACATGTTCTTCCAGGTTATATTAAGAAGATGTCTGTCCGGAAAAACAGAAATTTTCTATATTGGTGTATTAATTTGTATATTGCCTTTATCAATTATATATAAAATGGAAATCAGAAAATTAGGATCAATAATCTGGATATTAATTGTTTGTGCAACCAGAGTTCATTCGCAGACTATTAATAACCCTAATTCAGCTCTGAAGAGCCACGAAACGCTTGTGATACAGAAAGTGGATCTCAGTTCAAAATCAACAACAGTTTACTTCAGTGCTGAGAATAAGAGGAGTGAGGGAGGCAGTTTCTGTGCCGACAAAAACATTTATATTATCAACCCTGATGGCAGCAGATTAAATCTGGTCAAAGCAAAAAATATTCCTGTATGTCCCGATACCCATAACTTTAAAAGTGTAGGTGAGAAATTGTTGTTCACGCTTGAATTTCCTCCGCTGAAAGCCGGAACCAAATGGATAGACATTATTGAAGATTGTTCAAGCAACTGCTTCTGGTTCTACGGAGTCACGCTCGATAATGACCTGAATAAGAGAATTGATAATGCTTTTATTACCGCGGCGAAAGCACAACCGTCACTGAATAAAATTCTCTTTAAGAATATTCTCGATGATATTGATAATCAGAATCCTGGAATTGAGGGATTGATTTATATAAACATCATTAATGCAGCTGTTGAAGAGGGGGACAATATTGACGCAGCTGTATGGTATAAAAGACTTGGAACATCGCATGCTCCCCGTTCTGATCAGTATATAAAGTATCTCAACGACAGAGGAATTAAATATTAATGGAATCAAAAGAAAAGAGCTGACCCATAAGGATCAGCTCTTTTTTTAGTATGCCCGGCATGGGCGATAACTATAGGGTGAAAGTCCCGAATGCGCCTTGACAGAGGGAAGCATTAGCCAAGGGCAAGGGTGTCCATCGTGAG